>Ga0315279_10008322_pt1 | contig 12584 bp, 10 predicted proteins | sample YL17G06_20_MG_FD_203694 | JGI IMG/M metagenome (GOLD analysis project Ga0315279, IMG submission 203694) | Sediment microbial communities from Yellowstone Lake, YNP, Wyoming, USA - YL17G06_20 | ecosystem: Environmental > Aquatic > Freshwater > Lake > Sediment | place: USA: Wyoming | collected... | reverse complement strand
CTCACACGATCGAAATCCATACGGGCCATTATTGTAATGCAAGAACTTCATTGGAGGCCGACGAGCAATTTAAGAAGATCATTGACGCGGTCGGAGAGGCGTTTCGCCTGAACCTTCGGATCGCGGCGGGTCACGGCCTGAACTATGGCAACGTGAGACGAATCGCTGAAATCAAAGAGATCGAAGAATTCAATATCGGCCACAGCATCATCGCTCGCGCGATCTTGGTCGGCCTCGACCGGGCTGTGCGAGAGATGATCGCGCTGATTCGATGAAAGGGGCTTAGGGGCCAAAAGTCACGGTGCTCACGTGAACCCTTGAACCCTCGAATCCTGGAACCCTTATGATTATTGGAACCGGAATCGATTTGGTGAACATGGAGCGGATCGAGCGGGCCATGAACCGTTGGGGGAACCTTTTCCTTCGTCGCGTCTTTACCGAAAAGGAAATCGGATGGTGCCTCAAGCGGACGCGACCCTCAGAATGTTTCGCCCTCCGGTTTGCAGCCAAAGAGGCCTTCCTCAAAGCAATCGGTTGGGGACTCCGAAATGGGATCCAGTGGATTGACATTGAAGTCGAAAACGACGCCATGGGAAAACCTTTTTTCATGGTTTATCGGAAAGCCCGGGAGGTTTTGGAAGTCCTTCGTGTCCAGACATCTCTTCTCACTCTTTCCCACGAGCCTCCATACGCCGTGGCCCACGTGATATTGGAAGGAAGGGACCATGAAAGTCGCGACCGCTGAACAGATGCAGACCTTGGATCGAAAAGCCATTGAAACCTATCACATTCCAGGAATTGTCCTCATGGAGAACGCTGGGAGAGGGGCCACGGAAGTTCTCTGGAACACTTATCCAGACCTTCCAAACAAGCGAATCGCCATCTTGGCTGGAAAGGGAAACAATGGAGGGGATGGTTTTGTCATCGCCCGCTATCTTCTGAATCAGGGGATGTCACCGAAGGTCTTTCTCCTCACCAATCCCGAGGTCCTTCGCGGCGATGCAGAAACCAACTACCAGGCCTTCAAACGGATGAATGGAGACATACTCCCTCTCCCTTCGTCCAAGGATTATCAGAAAATCAAGAAGGATCTCGAGCGATTTGACCTGCTCATCGACGGGATCTTTGGAACCGGGTTAGACGCCGAGGTCAGAGGTTACTACCGAGAGGTCATCGATCACCTCAATACCTTACGAAGAACCATCGTTTCCATCGACATCCCATCGGGCCTGGATGCCAACTCAGGGAAACCCCTCGGAACAGCCATCCGAGCCGCTCTCACCATCACCTTTGGTCTACCCAAGGTAGGACACCTTCTCCATCCAGGACCGGATCATACAGGTCAATTAAAAGTGGTGGATATTGGTTTTCCAAAGATCCTGCTGGATGAGGAAAAGGTTCAAACCTATCTTCTTGAGGCGACAGAGATCAGACGATGGCTATCTGTCGCTCGTCGGCCGGACAGTCACAAGGGGGATTTCGGTCACCTCTTGGTTCTCGCGGGGTCGGTTGGAAAAACCGGAGCTGCAGCCATGGCCTGTGAAGCAGCTTTGCGCATGGGCGCGGGGTTGGTCACGCTCGGCATCCCCAAGAGCCTCAATCCTATCATGGAGGTCAAACTGACAGAAGTGATGACTGAACCGTTGCCGGAAACGCCTAAACAGACCCTCAGTCTGAAGGCCCTGGATTCCATTCTCCGCCTGTGTGAGAACAAGAAGGCCGTCGTCATTGGCCCAGGCCTCGGGACGGTGAAAGAAACCCAAACCCTCATCCAAAAACTGATCAAGACCGTCACCCTTCCGATCGTGGTGGATGCAGATGGACTCACGGCGCTTGCGACCGATTCCAAGTCCTTTTCTGTCAAAACCCGTTCTTTGGTCTTAACGCCTCATCCTGGGGAGATGGGGAAACTCATCAAGTCAGGTCCGAAAGAGGTTCAGGAAGACCGGATCGGCATCAGCAGAAACTTCTCCACCTCTCATCACCTTTATCTTGTGCTCAAGGGATACCGAACCTTGATTGCCACTCCCCAAGGAGACATCTTCATCAACCCTACCGGCAACCCTGGGATGGCTTCTGGAGGAACAGGGGACGTCCTCACCGGAATGATCGGCGGACTTCTCTGTCAAGGCTTTGACATCGTTCCTTCTCTCCAGACGGCCGTTTTTCTCCACGGATTGGCGGGAGACCGGGTTTCTTCGGAAAAGGGTGAGAAATCCCTCGTGGCGACCGACCTCATCGCGGCGCTTCCCGCCCTCCTTCAAGAGAAGGGTTGACTGTAACCCTTCAAGAAGGTGCGAAAAAATTGATCTTCCTTGCCCTTGGCCCTTTCAGGATGGCTCTCTTTCCGGAACTTTGGAATACCGGGCGTAACGGTAGGGTTACGTTTGATTTTGTTTTTTTCTTCATTTAAGATGAGATTGTGCCTATCCTATGGCGTCTCTCCTCCAGCTTCGGAGGCTCATTCCAAAGGAGATCCCCTTATGGAAATGAAAAGCGAGATTAGAAGGTTGGCTCGCATGGAAGAGAGTCCCTACCCTTTTTGTTCCCTGTATCTAAACACGAAGTGGGACGATGAACAGCAGCGAGAGCGGATTCGTTTGTTCCTGAAAAATCAACTGAAGAAGGTCAATGACCAGATGAGGGATCGAGAGGATTGGCAGAAGGCATTCTCGACGGACCAGGAACGGATTGAACGGTACGTGGAGGGATTGATTCGCCAAGTGGATGATGAGACGACCAACGGCGTGGCGCTCTTCTGCTGCGGCGGGACTGGGACCTTTCTTACCTACCCTTCCTTGGTTCCCTTCAATAATGAGTTTTCCATCTCCAATCTCCCCAGACTGCAGCCCCTCGTTCGACTCTCTTCCCAGTATCAGAATACTCTGGCCGTGATGGTGGAAACGGATTCAGCCAGGTTCTTTGGATTATCCCTGGAGGGAATGAAGGCAGAGTCCTCTATCGAAAGCTATGTACCGGGCCGCCATGACCAGGGGGGATGGGCCCAGATGAGGTACCAGCGTCATATCGAAGATCATCGCGACAAACACCACAAGGATGTGGCCGAGCGCCTGACCGAGCTCTTTGACTCAGGCCAATGGAGGAGAGTCGTTCTCATGGGCCAAGAGCGTACGGTCGCCAATTTCAAAGCCTTTCTCCCTGAGCGAATCAAGCAGTCCATCACGGATGTTTTCTCTATCGATTTTTCTGAAGAACGATCCAAGATTCTGAGACGACTCTTCGAACGGCTTCTCCAGAAGGAGAGGGAGAAGGTGACACAAGAAGTCCAGCAACTGGTGGAGAGGACGCCGCAGGGGGGCTTAGCGACCTTGGGACTCCTCGGAGTTCTCGAGGCGGCAGAAAGAAAGCAAATCCACACCCTCTACCTTTTGACCTCTTTCTCCGAACGGGGAGGAAAATGTTTCCGATGTCAAACCCTCACCCCGCTTTCGACACCCCAGGAACCCTCACCCCGCTGTCCGATCTGCAAAGAGGAGACCCAGGGAGTAGATCTGGCCGAAGAGATCATCAGGGGTGTGCTCCGTCAGGACGGAGAGGTCAAGTGGGTGGACACCAGCCCCGCGTTGAAAGAACACGAAGGGATTGGGGCTTCCCTGAGGTTCCGTTAGGCGGCGATTGAAGAACTCGAGGTTTTGGGCCAGCGCAGCTTAAGCCGAGAGTGTGATGAACGAAAGGAGAACGGGATGCTCGTCGAAATGAAAGTGAAGTTTTTGACTTTCGATTCAACTTCCAATGGCTTCGTCGTTCTCCTAATGGATCTGGCGAATAAGCGGGGGCTCCCCATCTGGATCGGCCCTTTTGAAGCCAATGCCATCGCCATGAAGCTAAAAAAGATCGGGGCCCAGCGTCCCATGACTCATGACCTCATCCATCGTATCCTCGGATCTCTGGAATCCCAGGTCAAGAGAATTGTGGTGAATGATCTCAAGGAGAATACGTATTACGCCTTGATCTATTTGCATCGGGGAGAAGAAGAGATCATCATCGACTCCCGGCCGAGCGATGCCATTGCCATCGCGCTGGCGGTTGACGCGCCGATTTTCGTCAGTGACCAGGTGATCGAAAAAGCGCGAACCATCGATCTCGAAAAAGATGGAGATCAACTGCAGGAATGGCTGGAGAATCTCAATCCAGACGATTTCAAATACAAAGCCTGACCGTCAGGATCTCTAAATCCTGAACACCTCATCTGAAATAGCCAGGGTTGAATGTGAAGCTCCCCGACCACAGGGGAAATATCGTTTTCATTGTGTCCCTTCCTGCCTGCCGGCAGGCAGGGACCCCGCCTATCCCGCTAAGGCGGGACGGGGCACTTGCCGGTCGACGCGCGAGATCAGGGTTCCTTTTTACGTGAAAGACGTGCGGGTACGAACCAAGAGCAGCCATGAAACTATCGAATTGGGGAAAAGAATCGGTCGTCTCCTCGGGCCAGGGGACGTGGTTGCCCTTATCGGTGAATTGGGAACAGGGAAAACTCACCTGATCAAGGGACTGGCCGCCGGGGCTGGGGTCAAAAGATTCTCCTACATTTCGAGCCCTTCCTTTACACTCATCCACGAATATCCGGGAAAGGTTCCCGTCACTCATGTCGACCTCTTCCGCCTCATAACCGAGAGAGAGGCAGAGGACTTGGGGCTAGAGGAATACTTTCAGGGCCGAGGCATCACTGCGATCGAATGGGCTGACAAGATTCCTTCCTTGCTTCCAAAGGACGTCCTGCGGATTCATCTCACCCACACAGGGGAACGAACGCGGTCCATCGAGGTCATCGGAAAAGGGTATCGATATGAAGAGAGGGTGGACAATTTGGCCAAATTGTTGAAGAATGAGGTTTCTAAGAATTCGAGAACGTCGAAGACTCGACAAAAGTGTCTCAGGCAGAGGGAGGAATGAGGCATGGCCTTGGTGGTTCAGAAGTATGGAGGGACTTCCGTCGGAGACCTGGAAAAAATTAAGAATGTTGCTTCACGGGTCCTCAGAACAAAGAAGCAGGGGAATCAGGTCGTGGTGGTTGTATCTGCCATGGCCGGCGAGACAGACAAACTCATTCGGCTTGCTAAGCAAATCACATCGACACCCAATGAAAGGGAATTGGATGTGCTCGTCGCCACAGGAGAGCAGGTGTCTATTGCCCTGCTTGCCATGACCCTCCGGGCCATGGGAACGGATGCCAAATCCTATCTCGCATTTCAAATCAAGCTCGCCACCGACAGCGCTTTTGGAAGGGCCCGCATCATGGGCATTGAATCGGACAAGATCTTAAACGATCTCAAAGAGGGACGGATTGTAGTCATCGCGGGGTTTCAGGGGGTGGATGAATCTGATAATATTACCACCCTTGGACGTGGAGGATCAGATACTACCGCCGTTGCCATTGCCGCTGCTTTGAAGGCAGACCTCTGCGAAATTTACACCGATGTCGAAGGGGTCTATACCACAGATCCCAACATCTGTCCTCAGGCACGGAAGTTGTCCAAGATCTCTTATGACGAGATGCTTGAGATGGCGAGTTTAGGCGCCAAAGTGTTACAGATCCGTTCTGTCGAGTTTGCAAAGAAATACAATGTTCCCATTCACGTCCGGTCATCGTTCACCGACAATCCTGGAACGATCGTTTGCATGGAGGAGAAAGAGATGGAACAGGTCATCGTATCCGGTGTGACTTATAACAAAAATGAGGCGAAGATAGAGATCATGCATGTCCCAGACACCCCTGGAGTGGCGGCAAAGCTCTTTCAACCCCTTGCCGACGCTAACATCGTTGTGGACATGATCATTCAGACCTCCAGCACGACAAAGGGTTTTGCCGATATGGCCTTTACGGTTACCAAAGCGGATTTTGCCAAGACCCTTCAGATCGTAAAAGACAACCTCAAAACGCTTGGCGCGGAAAAAGTCGTCTCCGACCAAAAAATCTCAAAGGTGTCGATCATCGGCGTTGGAATGCGAAGCCACTCGAATGTAGCTGCGAAGATGTTTGCTGCTTTGGCCAAGGAAGGAATTAACATCCATATGATTTCCACGTCGGAGATCAAGATCTCCTGTATCATCGATGCAAAGTATACCGAGTTGGCAGTCCAGGCCCTTCATGAAGCCTTCCGGTTGGACGAGCCTGAACTCTCCGAAGAGAAATAAAGAAATGGAGTGATGGAACGAAGGTTCTGTTTTTTCATAATCGAAATTGGGTTATGACTTGGATGATCGATGTATCCTTAGAAGTAACCTAGCCCCATCATTCCATTAGTGAAGCTCCACGCCCTAAAGGGCGAGGCTTGCGGGGTATTTGCCGGTCAAGAATCCGTGTTAATTCCATAATTTTACTTTTCCATTATTCCAAAAGACACCCACGTGAGTAACAAGCCGTGTCAAGCGAGGTAACATTTTCTTGAACAGTTTCGATTCCGTCAAAATCTATGACACCACCCTCCGGGATGGTTCCCAGGCCGAAGACATTGCCTTCTCTGTGGAAGACAAGATCCGGATTGCTCGGAAGCTCGATGAATTAGGTATCCATTATGTCGAAGGAGGATGGCCGGGTTCCAACCCAAGGGATGTCCAATTTTTCCAGGAGATCCGATCCGTCCCTCTCTCCCAGGCGAAAGTCGTTGCCTTTGGGAGTACCTGCCGCGCAGGGATCTCCCCTCAGGAAGATCCTAATCTCCAGGCCCTGGTCAAAGCCCAGACTCAGGTGGTAACGATTTTTGGGAAGTCTTGGGACATCCACCCCTTGGAAGCTCTTAACATCACGTTGGATCAGAACCTTGAAATCATTGACCAATCGATTCGGTACCTCAAAAATCGCGTCTCCGAGGTCTTCTTTGATGCGGAACACTTTTTCGACGGGTTTAAGAACAACGCCACGTACGCCCTGTCCACACTGAGGGCAGCACAGGACGCTGGGGCAGACTGGATTGTGCTCTGCGATACGAATGGAGGCACGCTTCCCTTCGAGGTCCAATCCATCATCCAGCGGGTAACGAAGGAGATCTTCAAACCTCTTGGGATTCACGTTCATAACGACGCTGGCCTCGGCGTCGCCAACAGTCTTTTTGCGGTGAAGGAAGGAATCCGTCAGGTCCAGGGAACCATCAACGGCTATGGGGAACGATGTGGAAATGCGAACCTCTGCACCATTATTCCCAATCTAAAACTGAAAATGGGTATCGATTGCATCAGCGATGAACAGCTAACAAAGATCAAGGAGGTTTCCCGTTTTGTCTCGGAATTGGCCAACCTGGCCCCTTTCAGATATCAGCCCTATGTAGGAGAAAGCGCCTTTGCACACAAGGCCGGGGTCCATGTGAGCGCCATTCGGAAGAATGTAACGACCTATGAACATATTCAACCGGAACGTGTCGGAAACCGTCAGAGGGTTCTTATCTCTGACCTCTCCGGAGAATCGAACGTTCTTTACAAAGCTGCCGAATTCAAGATTGACTTCGAAAGCAAGGACCCCAAGGTACGCCAGATCCTAGAAGACCTCAAACAACTCGAAAACCAGGGATTTCAATTTGAGGGAGCCGAGGGCTCTTTCGAGATCTTGATTAAAAAGGCCCTGGGACAACATCGAAAATTTTTCGAGCTCATCGGATTCCGTGTGATTGTGGAAAAGAAGAGCGAAGAGGCCCCTACCCTGTCGGAAGCAACGATCATGGTTCGAGTGGGGGATCAAGTGGAACACACTGCGGCTGTCGGAAACGGCCCCGTCAATGCCTTGGACAATGCGATTCGGAAAGCTCTCGAGAAATTCTACCCAGAATTGAGGCAGGTCAGACTTCTGGATTACAAGGTCAGGATCCTTACCACCAAGGACGGGACAGGAGCCCAGACCCGTGTCCTTATCGAATCAGGAGATGGAGAATCAAAGTGGGGAACCGTCGGCGTCTCCGAAAATATCATCCAGGCAAGTTGGCAGGCCCTGGTCGATTCCATCGACTACAAGCTCCTGAAGGACGAGGAGAACGAAGGCGGCGCACACTAACTGGATGATCCTGTAGGTTGAAGCGTCAGGTCCAGTTTTCCACGGACGCTGGTTCTTCTCTGAATTCACGGCTGGTCCGGGGTCGGTTTGTTATGAGACATCTGTCCCTTGGGCAACAGTTGCTTCTCTTCCTCTTGGCCCTGGCTCTCCTCGCCATCCTCTATTTGAAATTTTATCATCCTCCCCTCCCTACTCCCAAGGAAGAAACATACTCAGAAATCGCAATCGAAGTCGTGGGGGAGGTCACCACTCCTGGAATTTATCTCTTTCGAAATCCTCCCACGCTCAAAGAAGCCATCGATAAGGCTGGAGGGGTGAGGGATGCGTTCCTCCAGGAAAGCACATCCCTTTCGGACCTTTTGGAAACCGGCACTCGGGTGGCCATCTCAAGAGAATTTTCCTCTTCCTCACTGAGCGGACAGCCCAATGGGGAGAATCCAGACACGGTCAGAATCAAGCTTGGACGCATGGAGGCTAACAAACTCCTCGTTTTTTCCATTCCCTTAGATTTGAACCGAGCGTCCGTCGAAGACCTTTGCCTCGTCCCAGGAATCGGGGAGTCTCTGGCCCGCGAAATCGTGAACTATCGAAGAAGTAAGGGTGGTTTTCGGTCGCTCGAAGAGCTGAAGAATGTGATCGGGATCGGCGAGCAGAATTGGAAGTCCTTTCAATCCTATTTCACAGTTACATCTCCTTAGACCAAGATCCCTAGGCGATAGGGCTTTGATTTAAGTGAAGCTCCACGCACTAAGGGGCGGGGCTTCCCGGTAAGGTGGTTTCCTTTTATATTGTGCCCCTTGACCCCGCCCTCATGGGCAAAGTTTGCGGGGCACATGCCGGCCGAAGACTTTTATCAATGGCCCGAAGAAAATGGGTATAATAGAGATTAAGTTAGGTTTTGGAGATCCTATGCGTCCATCGGGGAGGTTTCTATGAACATCATCGATTTGAAGGAGAAAGAGGTCTTTAAGAAAGAGGAGCGCGGTTTTAATAATCTGGTGGATGAAAACTACCTCCAGATCAATCAGGTTTGTCTCGAGTCGGGTCAACAGGTTCCTCATCACAATGCCAACTCGAACGTCACCCTCATGGTGGTCCACGGGGAAGGAACCTTTCAGATTGGCGATGAGGTGACAAAGATGGGACCTGGCAAACTGCTCCGTGTCCCTTTTCAGTCGCCCATGAGCATTAAAAACGAATCTAAGGGAAGGCTCGCTTTCTTGGTCATTAAGACGCCTCATCCGTCTCAAATGAAATAGCTTTTTACTCTTTTAGTTCCAGGGGGGGATTGCGTGAGCGGGAGAGTTTCCTCTCTAGCAACGCATCCGGCGGCAGGCAAGGAGGTTTGTCATGGGAAATGGAGATAAGGTCAGCGAAAGACTCTCACCCTGGTGGAGAAGATCTGTTTTCCTCGTCCTGGGAGTGGGCTTCGGTGTTCTCATTTGGCTGACGGTAAAAACGTATCAAGACGCTCCTCCCATCCCGGAAAAGATTGTCACTTCCTCCGGGGAAACGGTCTTCACACGAGAGGACATCCTGTCCGGGCAAGAAATATTCCTCAAATACGGACTGATGGAAAATGGAACGATCTGGGGCCATGGCGCCTATCTTGGGCCGGACTTCTCAGCAGAGTACTTGCATACCTTGGCCGTATACGCCGAAGAACAGCTCGCAAGAGAAAGATACGGGAAAGGGTTGGAAGGTTTACACGCGATCGAGCGGGCTGCCGTTCAAGGCGAGACTCAGCAGCTCCTAAAACAAAACCGCTATGATCCTAAGACGAAGAATCTCATCTTCACGCCTTTCGAAGAAGCTTCGTACCGCAAGCAACTTGAGAAATGGAGGATTTACTTCTCTGACACAAAACTGAATCGCGGATTACTCATGAATCTAATCCGAGAGACCAAAGAACTCCAACAACTGACCGCCTTCTTTGCCTGGACGGCCTGGGCTTCTGTCGCCAATCGTCCTGGAAAGACGTTTTCTTATACAAACAACTTTCCCTATGATCCTTTGGCCGGCAATGTTCCCTCCAGTGGTGCATACCTCTGGAGTGCACTGAGTCTTATCGCCCTTCTTGCAGGAACAGCCATCGTGCTCTTCTCCTTTGGCAAGTTTAATTTCCTCGGTTGGAAGGGGAAAAGTGAGCACATTCATCCCGAGATGATTCCAGGGGTAGCTACAGAAAGTCAGAAGTCCACGATCAAGTATTTCGTGATCGTCGCTCTGCTATTCTTGGCGCAGTCTCTTGTGGGAGGTGCAACCGCCCATTACCATGTGGATCCTGAAAGTTTTTATGGAATCAATCTGTCTGCGTTCTTCCCTGGAAACATCTTTCGGACTTGGCACCTGCAACTGGCGATCTTTTGGATTGCCACCGCCTATGTCGCAGGGGGCCTCTTTATCTCAATCTCCCTTGGGGGGAAAGAACCGGAAGGCCAAAAACTCGGGGTCAATGTTCTCTTCATCGCCTTGCTCATCGTCGTTCTGGGCAGTCTCCTCGGTGAATTGCTGGGAGTTTATCAAGTTCTGGGTCAACTCTGGTTTTGGCTCGGCCATCAGGGATGGGAATATCTCGATCTTGGACGGTTCTGGCAGTTCCTATTAGCGATCGGCTTGGTGATCTGGCTCATTCTCATTTTTCGAGGAGCCAATCCAGCCAGAAAGGATCCCATCAAAGGTGAGATTACGACTCTCTTTCTTCTCGCAGCAGTGGCCATTCCTCTCTTCTACCTCCCTGCCCTGTTCTTTGGAAGCCGGACGCACTTCACGGTTGTGGACAACTGGCGATTCTGGATCATCCACTTGTGGGTGGAGGGTTTCTTTGAGCTCTTCGTGACCACCATGGTCGCTGTTCTCTTCTACGATCTGGGTATGGTCAGTCGAAACACCGCCACCCGGATCATCTACCTCGATGCCATTCTGTTTCTCTCGGGAGGGATCATCGGAACCGCCCATCACTGGTATTGGACAGGGCAATCCCATGTAACGATGGCCTTTGCAGCCGTCTTCTCTGCGCTCGAAGTGGTCCCCTTGACTCTTCTCACGCTCGATGCATGGGATTTTATTCGCCTGAGCCATGGCCAGTGCGACATCTGCGGCAAGAAGATTTCGATTCCTCACAAGTGGACGTTCACCTTCATGATGGCTGTGGGATTTTGGAATTTTGTCGGAGCGGGCATCTTTGGTTTTCTCATCAACCTCCCCATTGTCAGCTACTTTGAAGTGGGGACCCTCCTCACACCGAATCACGGCCATGCCGCCATGATGGGCGTCTTTGGCATGTTCGCCATCTCGTTCATGGTCTTTGCCATTCGACAGGTTTTGCCCGATGCGGAATGGGAAGGCGTAGAAAAATACCTTCGCGTCTCTTTCTGGGGACTGAACGTGGGCTTAGCGCTCATGATCGTCTTAAACCTGTTCCCGGGGGGAATCCTTCAGCTTCTTGATGTACTCGAAAATGGATACTGGCACGCCAGGGGCCCTGGATTCCTCGATCGTAGTACCACCGTTTTGATGGAATGGCTGCGTCTCCCTGCGGATGCCGTGTTCATCCTCCTCGGCGTCGTCCCTGTTTTGATCGCCGTGAGCAAGACCTATTTCTGGATGAAGAAGTCCAAGAGTTCGTAATCAAGAAAGGAGTCTTTACTGGAACTCCCTCAAGAGACTTCTGGAAACAGAGAGAATTGTGTTACCATTTTAAGGCGTGGAAGGAGATGGCTGACGGACAAACGAGTTTTTTCCCATGGGGCGCAAACGGAGGGAGGGTAATCAAAAACATCCCTAGAAATGAGGGTCAGGTCTATTTTGTTGGCATTTACATTTTTGCGGGATTGTTAAGAAAAAATGGAAACATCATTTAAGGATATATCCAAAATCTATGGGGAAGATTATGTAAAGGGAATGGGCCCTGGCAATTATTGAACAAGAGCAAGAAAATAGACCTGCCCCTGAATAGTTTTATCATTGCCCTCTGGCGTTGGTGGTAGTAGGAACGAGTTCTGGGTCTGGAGTTCCGAGGCGAGAGCTCAAAAATGACATCCTTTTAAACATGCCATGAAATCCTCATAGAATCTTCCTTCCTGAAGAAGTGATCTTAAATTTTCCTTTCAAATGCTTGATCTCAAATGGTAACCAATAATTCTTAATTCTGGTTGCCGAATCGAAAAGGTGATTTCTACACCCAATTCTTACTATTGACAAAACGACTATTTTTGATAGAGTTGCTTCAACAATTCAAATAGAATTTTCTCCTTCTAAGGGGGAGTGGATGAGAAAGATCTTGTTTAGCTCCACAGAGATTTTTCTCTCCCTCCGATGTCCAGGTCCAGTCGCAAGCGTGAGTTTTCATTCCGTCTGAAGATGTTTTAAAGACCTCCTCATGAAAGAATCCAGACTCAAATTGTGTTCTCGCTCTGCCGCACCAAGGCTTTTTAATGGTTATGAAAAAGAAAATGAAGTCTCTTAATGTCAAACTGTCACCTATCCGAAATTGAACTGAATCGGAAGAACCACGAGCATGCCATGTCGGATGTAGTTTTTCTCCAATTCTTAAAAAGCAATTACACGGCCACGGACTCCT
>Ga0315279_10008321_pt1 | contig 12586 bp, 9 predicted proteins | sample YL17G06_20_MG_FD_203694 | JGI IMG/M metagenome (GOLD analysis project Ga0315279, IMG submission 203694) | Sediment microbial communities from Yellowstone Lake, YNP, Wyoming, USA - YL17G06_20 | ecosystem: Environmental > Aquatic > Freshwater > Lake > Sediment | place: USA: Wyoming | collected... | reverse complement strand
TGGCTACATGGCGCCGGAGATTCGCGACATGCTGGCGCGCGGGGACCTGGAGGCGCACCGTCGCATCGACGTCTTCGCCCTGGGCGCGATCCTGTACGAGATGATGCTGGGGCGGCGCCCGACCCAGGACGACATCGACGCGCGCAGCGGAAGGTTGGTGGGCCCGCTGCTGCGGGAGCTGAGCGACGTGCACCCGGGGTTGGTGAGCGTGCTGGTTCGCGCCATGAGCTTCGATCGCAACTACCGCTACCAGAACGCGAAGGAAATGCTGGCTGATTTGCGCGTGAAGGGCCCGCCCGCGATGGAACTTACGCCCGACGCGGTGGAGTTCGGCGAGGTCAGCGGGCGGGGCCACGAGCGGCGGGTGGTGGTCGCGCGCAACCGGGGCGCGCAGACCTTGGAAGGCAAAGCGCGCGTACGCCAAGAGTGGCTGCGAGTCAGCGTGCCTGGGTCGACTGAGGAACGCGAGGCGGACTTCGTCGGCGACGAGGTGTCGATCACGGTCATCGCCTATCCCGAGCGCATCCAGCAGCGGGGCGCAGAAGCTCGTGCAGAGATGGAAGTGACATACCAGATGGGAAAGGTCGTCGTGCCCTGCACCATCGCCGTGGTGCGCCAACTTGCGACGCTGCAGATGTCGCAAGCGTCGCTGTACATGAGCGTTCAGGTCGGCCGGCGGCAGGAGGCGCGCGTCGGCGTGCGCAATATTGGGGAACAGGCGGCAGATGTGCTGTGCGCCGTCGCCGGGCCGGAGGGCCTCACCGTCGCCCCGAGCGAGGTGCACCTCGAGCCGCTGGAGAGCGCCGAACTGGTCATCGCCGCAGACGGCCAACGCCTGCCCAAGGGCTCGCACGCCGCGCGCATGCAATGCCGCGCCGCGGGTGGACACCAGGCGGCGGTGGATATCCAGATCGACGTGTTCGGCGGCATCTACGATTGGCTGCGCTCGCGCCTGGGCGCGCGGCGCGGCCGCGCCAACTGAGCAGAGGAATACATGAGCAACGACATCGACATCACGATCACCCCCGAGCGTGCGCCGGTGGGCGCTCCCAGCGGCGAGGATCGCCACACGCACCTGCTTGTCAAGCTGCTGCCGGCCGCAACCGCGCAGGAGCGCCGCCTGCCGATAGACATCTGCTTTGTCCTGGACTGCAGCGGTACCATGCGCCGCTTCCAGCTATCGCCGGAGGAGATCGCCCGCTGGGCCGATACCGCTCGTGGCCGCGGCGAGCTGCAAATGGTGACCGCCGACCGGCGCGAAGGGGCCATCTTCACCGGCCTCACCCTCCAGGAGCTGCAGGCGGCCGCCACCAGGCCGCTGGTCACCGCCGCGCGTGCCATCAAGCGCGTCGTCGGCGCGCTGGGCGAGCGCGACAGCGCCTCCCTGGTGGCCTTCGCCGACCGCGCCAGCGCGGTTTACGACGGCGCCCACGGCCTGGACAAGGGCCAGATGTTCGAGGTGATCAACGAGCTGCTCACCGATTCCACGGCGTTCCACCTCGGCGACGGCACGATGATGGCCCGCGCCATCGAGCTCGCGCTCAAGCAGGTGGAGGAATCGTTTCAGCCCGGGACCGTCTCCCGCGTCATCATCATGACCGACGGCATCGTCCACGATCCCAGTGATACGCTGACGCAGTTGGCGGCCCTGCGCGCCAAAGGAGTGGGCATAACCACGGTCGGCATCGGCCAGGATTTCGACGAGGAATACCTCACGCGCGTGGCCGACCGCAGCGGCGGCCAGTATTACTACGCAGCTGATCCCGCCGAGCTGGGCGATCACCTCACGGCCGAACTGACGCGCCTCCAGGCAACGGCCGCCCAGGATGTCGCCGTCGGCGTCACCGGTGAACGCGACGCGGTGGTGGTGGACGTGCACCAGGTGCAGCCGGTCATCAAGGGTTTCGAGGAGATCGTCACCGAGCAAGGCTGGACGCGGGTGAGACTGGGCGAGCTGCCCGGGGGCGAGGTCACCGCGGTACTGGTGGAGCTGGGGCTGCCGGAACTGCCCGATGGGCCGCAGCACGTTGCGACGATTGAGGTCTCGTGGCGCCCGGCTGGCTCGCAGCAGCGCAAGAGCGAGCGCGCGCAGGCCATCGTTCCTTACCAGAAGTCGCTGCAGCTCGCGGAGCGCAACCCGGAGGTCGCGCGCCTGATCGATCGGGTGGCGGTGTACCGGGCCGAGCGCGATGCGCAATGGGCGCAGGAGGACGGGGATGTGGAGCGGGCCACCCGCAGGCTGCGCGAAGCGACCCGCCTGCTCAAGAAGATGGGCGAGGAGCAGCTCGCAGCCGACTTCGAGCGCCAGGCCGAGGACTTGGAAAAGCGTGCGCCCGAGGATCGCACCCGCACCAAGCGCCTCAAGGCAGCGACGCGGCGGTTGGGGGCGTGACGCCCACGGCGTCTGCGACCGGGCGGCATTGCGTTTGGACGCGGGCCCACCGCTCCAGGCAATGCCGCGTTCACGAAAACATGCTTGACACTCCCCGGCTCCTGTGTTAGGCTTGGGTCGTCGTAAGGCCAAACTGACAATCCAATACTCGCGCGGATAGATGCTACGGGAAGACGGTGTGAGACCGTCGCTGCCCCGCAACTGTAACCGCTGACGAGGCCTGCAGCGAAGCCACTGTTCCTGCGGATTGAGGGATGGGAAGGCGCGGGCCGAGGGTGAAGCGGAAGCCAGGAGACCGATCTGTCCGCGGATTGCTCGTAGCCGACCTCGCGGGAAGGGGGTGAGAGCGCGGTATTCCGCATGCCCCAGCGCTTCCGGCGTCTGGGGCTTGCTTGCGTCTTGTGGGTTGCCGCACCCAGCAGCATCATGCGTCCGAACGACAATACCGGAGGATCTGATTGAAGACTCGAGGCTTCACGTTGATCGAGCTGTTGGTGGTGATAGCGATAATCGCGATCCTGGCGGCGATGCTATTTCCGGTTTTCGCTTCCGCCAGGGAAGCTGCGCGCAAGGCGAGCTGCCTGGCGAATCTCAAGCAGTTGACGCTGGCAATGCTGATGTACGCCGATGACCACGATGGTTACTGCGTCCCGGCGATGGATGCCGCCAACCTCACGCGCTGGCATGGGGTGCGCGACACGACCTCGGACGCATTTGACCCGACCCGCGGACCCATCTATCCCTATCTCAAGAGCCGTGAAATCAAGGAGTGCCCCACCTTCCGCGGCTTCGCCCGCGGCAGCATGGCTTTCGAGCAGGGCACGGGGGGCTACGGCTACAACTGGCAGTATGTCGGCGGCTCCCCCCTGGCATGGCCGGAGTCACTGACCCCGGCCTCGGAGGCCCAGATCGAGTCGCCCGACCACACGATCATGCTCGCTGACACCGCTACCCTGGACTGGGACATGATGGCCGGAAGCGGCACCGGCACGCTGATCGAGTACTCTTTTGTCGAAGCTCCGTTCTACGAGGCTTATGGCAACCTGCCCGCGGATCCCAGCATGCACTTCCGTCACTCCGGGATCTGCAACGTCGCCTTCTGCGACGGGCATGTCAAGTCCATGAAGATGGGCCTGTCGCGCGGCAGCGGGTGGACCTATCCCGATGCCACCTTCCAGAAGAGCCGCCTGGGCTTCGTGGGCTCCGACAACTCGCTCTATGACCGTGACTGAGTGGGCTGAACCGGCGCCCCTCGCCTCGGAGGTGGCATCTTGAGAACCACCATCCTCTTGCTGGTCATGGCACTGCTTACCGCGGGCGCCGCCGTCGGCGCGCTCCACGGCGGCGCCTTCCCGGTAACCGAGCGAGACGCCCTCGGCGACCGCGTGACGGTGGGCGCCAAGCCGGACCGCATCGTCTCCCTTGCGCCGGCGATGACCGAGATCCTGTTCGCACTGGGGCTCGAACGTCGCATCGTTGGCGTGACCGAGTATTGCGATTACCCGCCGGCGGCCAAAGCCAAGCCCAAGATCGGGGGCATCGTCAACCCCAGCGTCGAGCGCGTGCTCGCGCAAAGGCCGGACCTGGTCATCGGTATGCGTCTGAACCCTAAGCCCGTGCTGCGCGCCCTCGCCAACGCGGGGATCCCGACCTACGCCGCCGATCCGCACGACATCGAGCAAGTCGTGCACACCATCGCCGCCGCTGGCGCGCTCACCGGCCGGCGCGCGCAAGCGCAGGAGCTGACCGACCGCATGCGCGCGCACGTGCAGGCGGTGCAGGAGCGGGTGAACGGCCGCACCCAGCCGACGGTCATGCTGCTGTATTCGCAGGAGCCCCTGTGGGTGGCCGGAGGGGGCACGTTTCCGGACCATCTGATCCGACTCGCGGGCGGCCGCAACGCCGCGAGCGACGTGCGGGGCTATAAGCAGTACAGTGTGGAGATGCTCCTGGCGCGCGATCCCGACGTCATCATCCTGACCTCCATGGGAAGCGAGAAGGCGGAGGCACAGCTTCGCAGGTTCGTCCAGCGGCCGAGCATGCGCGCGCTATCGGCCGTGCGGCGTCGGCGAGTCTACGTCGTAAACGCGGATCTGGTGGACCGCGCGGGACCGCGAATCGTCGAGGGGTTGGAGCAGATCGCGGGGAAACTGCACCCGGCCGCCTTCACCCGCCACTAGCGGCCGCTATGGCGCGCGAATACGCTTCGGACAGCGCCGACCACCCGCGGCCGGGTGCGCCATCGCCGACCGCGCCGCCGTCGATGCGCGTCACGGGCTCCAGGCCGACTATGGAATTGGTCAGGAAGCACTCGCTGCAGGCGCGCAGTTGCGACGGCCGCACCGCTCTCTCGACGGGATCAAGGCCCCGCAAGCGTGCCAACTCAAGCACGATGGCACGCGTGATCCCCGGCAGCAACCCGCACTCCACGGCCGGCGTGACCAAGCGCCCGTCGATGATGAAGAATACGTTAGCCGTGCTGGCCTCGGTGATCTCGCCTGCCGAGTTGAGCAGCAGGGCTTCGTCGGCGCCGTGCACCCGTGCTCTCGCCCGCGCGCGAACGTAGGCGAGAAAGCTCAGGGTCTTGTGCCGAGCGAGAGCCGCGGGCGGCGCGGTGGCGGCGTCCAGGGTGGCCACGCTGATACCGGCGGGGTCGGCGGCGGGGGCAGGGAGCGGGCGCGCGATGGCGCTGATGGTGAAGCGGCCCGGCGCCCGCGACTCGACGCCGGGCGCATCGCATTGCTGGGAGACCGTCAGGCGTAGGTAGGCATCCGCCAGCCCGTTGGCCTGCAAAGTCAGCGCGAGCGCTTGCGCGAGCTCGTCCTCCCCCACCCCGATTGCCAGGTCCAGTTCGGCCGCCGATGACAGCAGCCGCGCGAGGTGGCGATCGAGGGCGAAGATGCGCCCGCCGTAGGCGCGCATGGTCTCGAACAGGCCTTCGCCATAGAGGTAGCCACGATCGAGCAGCGGCACGCAAACGCGGTCCGCCGGCACGAGATCTCCGTTGAGGTAGATGAGGCCTTTCACTCCACACGCAACGCGCCGGCCGGCTGCGCGACCGCGCTGATGAGGGCGCGCGCCTTATCCAGCGTCTCCTGGTATTCGGCCGCCGGATCGGAGTCCGCGACGATCCCACCGCCGACTTGGAAATGGGCCCAGCCGTCCTTGACGACGAAGGTGCGAATGACGATGTTAGTATCCATGTCGCCCGAGAAACACACGTGGCCGATCGCCCCCGTGTAGACGCCCCGGCAGGTGGGCTCCAGCTCGTCGATGATCTCGATGCTCCGAACCTTGGGCGCGCCGGTGATGGAGCCACCCGGGAAACATGCCTTCATGCAGTCGATGGCCGTGAATCCCTCGTGCAACTGGCCTCTGACCGTCGATACCAGGTGGAAGACGGTCTCGTACTTCTCCAGCGCGCACAGCTCGGTCACGTGTACGGTGCCATACGCGCACGTGCGGCCGAGGTCATTGCGTTCGAGGTCCACGATCATCACGTTCTCGGCGCGGTCCTTCTCGCTCGCCAGCAGCTCGTGGGCGAGGCGCTCGTCTGCTTGCGGCGTGGGGCCGCGTGGGCGGGTGCCCTTTATTGGGCGGGTTTCGACCTCGCGGCCTCGGATCTGCACAAATCGCTCCGGCGACGCGCTAACAACCGCGAAGTCCCCGCAGTCCAGGTATGCCGCGAAGGGTGCGGGATTGACGGCGCGCAGGCGGCCATACAGATCGAGTGACGTGCAGCCCAGGGGCGCGCTCAGCCGCTGCGAGAGGTTGACCTGGTAAATGTCCCCGGCCGCGATGTACTCCTTGGCGCGGCGCACCGCTGCCAGGTAATCGTCGCGCGTGAAGTTCGAGTATATCTCGTGACTGCCGGGCAAAGGATATGCTGCAAGCGCCGGGCGCGGGGCCACGGCAACCGGCGGCGAGGCCACGTGTTCGGGCGGCTCGGCCAGCAAGGCCGTCAGCCGACGCACACGCTCATCCGCATCATCGCGCCCGTCGTGCGTCGTCGGCGTGGCGACCGCGTACGCGCGCTGGTTGCAGTGGTCGAGGGCCGCGATAGTGTCATAGAAGCTGAGGCGGCAATCCGGAACCGCAACGTCGTCCACGCAGCGGCGAGGCACGCGCTCCACGAAGTGGCGCAGCTCGTACCCCCAATAGCCGACGGCTCCGCCCAGGAACGGGGGATCGCCTGGCTCGCGCGCAACCGGGAAGCGGGCAAGCAGGTCCTTGAGCGCCGCGAACGGGCTGCGCCAGCGCCGGTCAGGCTTGAGGCCCCACAGGCGCAGGTTCCGCCCCTTGGATTGCAGCACCGCAAACGGCTCGGCGCCCATGAACGGCCAACGCCCCAGGCGCCCGTTAACCAGGGCGCTGTCGAGGAAAACCGGCGCACGCAAACGCGCGAGCGCGAGGAATGCGCGAAAAGGATCGTTTGGGTAGGGGATTTCGCGGATTATCGGGCGCACGGCTGCCTCCGAGGCGCGTATATTCCCCGCGAGCGCGCCGTTTCCTGTCTGGCGCCGCGCTGTAGCTGGCAACGGCATTGTGGAATAATATTAACAACGGGGTGAAAGAGCGGACTGGCCGCTGTGCTCAGAGCTGTGGAGAAGGGCGGGTGACGCACAGAATGCGAAAGGCTCGGTGGGATAAGCGCGGGTTCACCCTGATCGAGATGCTCATCGTCATTACGGTGATCGCCATCTTGGCGGTGATCGTAGTGCCGAGGCTGATGTCGGCGACGCGCAGGAGCCGCGAGGCGTCTTTGACGGCGGACCTCAAGCAGCTTCGCGATGCGATCGAGCGTTTCGAAGCCAACACCGCTGCGTGGCCTCCGTCGCTGACCGATCTCATGGCCGCAGACGGCAGTGCCGTCAGCGCCGATGCGGACGGCCGCGGTTTGTCAGTCGACCGTTCAGCATACGACGGGCCCTATTTGCGCACGGGTGATGGCAGTCTTCCGGCCGATCCGTTCACCGGTGGCGCAAATTGGAACTACAACAGCAGCACCGGCGAGGTGCACAGCAGTTCGACCCTCACCGCGCTCGGCGGGAGCGCGTACTCGACCTGGTGAGGGCGCTCCGAAACGCGCCAGGGTCTGCGATAGAACTGCTCAGGCGAGGCCGGCCCCGTAGCGCCAGGTCCTTAGTCCAGGCTAAGCGGCGTCGGAATCATGCTCCGGCGCCGCCGCCTGTTGCGGTCGGAAGAAGGCGACGAACACCGCCAGCGCCGCTGCCACCACGACTGACATGACCCTGAAGAGACGCAGCACGCCCATCTCGCCCGCAATGGCGCCGGATAGCTGAGCGCCCACCACGCCGCCGAGCCCGCCAACCAGCGCCGCCAGCAGCGCCTGCGCGCTCGCCCGCAGGTGAGGAGGCGCGATGCGGTTGATGTGGGTCACGGCGGGCACGTGGAAGGCCGCGAACGACAGCCCCTGCAGCGGAGCCACCAGCGCGATCGCCGTGAAGCTGAGGGGGAAGGAGAACGCGAAGAGCCTGGCCCCCGACGCCGCGAGGCTGGCGGCGAGCAGCCATTTGACGCTGGTGCGCGCCATGATGCGCCCGGCGAAGTACATCACCAGCACCTCGGACAGCACCCCGATCGCCCAGAAATAGCCCTTCAGGCTGTCGGCCACCCCCAGCTTGTCGAGGTAGATGCTGAAGAAGACGAATAGCGACTGGGTGGCCACGCGACCGACGAACGCGCACCCGAGCAGCAGCGGCAGTTGCCCCGCGCCCAGCATGCGCAGCGCCCGCCAGTCAAGACCGCCCATGCGTCCGTCACGGCTCACCGGTATTCTGGTGGCCCATCCGAGCTGCAGGAGGCGAAAGACGACGAACAAGACGAACAGGGGAGCCATGCTCCTCACACCGGCGCCCGCTCCGGTCGTAGGGCCGAGCGCCAACCCCACGAACAGCAGCGGGAAGATGAAGCCCAGCGACCCCCACAGCCGGATCTTGCCGTAGTCGCCGCCCGCGCGCGGCAGATTCTCCATGGTAATGGCGTCCGCCAGCGGCTCCGACGGCGTGAAGAAGAAGGCGAACGCCGCCATCACCACCATCGCCGTCGTGAAGCTCCGCGCAAACCAGAAAAGCGGGAACACAACCGCCGAGGCTCCGATGAGAAGGAGCAGCACGTCCTTCTTGCTCCCGAGCCTGTCGGCGGCGGCGCCCCAGATCGGCGGCGACAGCACCATCAGCAGCGGAGGCATCGCCAGCAGGGCACCGATCTCGACGTCGCTGCGGCCGGAGCGCGCGAAAAACAGCGGCAAGTAGGGAACGAATACCGCCCACGGTATGAAGGCAACGAAATAGTACGCTGCAAATAGGCGCAGGTAGCCTTTGGTGTCAGCGGCGGCCATCGCTATCATGCCTCACGGCGGCTTTCGTCCCCTCCAGCAGGGCCGAGCACGGCGCATACCCCGACGTCTCTTGGCGGCGCACAAGCGGCGCCGTCGTGTGGAATAAGACCAGCGAGAAAGGTAGGGTATATACCCCGCGGTGGGGGTCCCATGGCCCTGCTTTTCTCATTTGCTTTTCTGCGCCGCCGGGCCCAATCCCCTTAGCCACGCTTGGCTTATCTGCGAATTTGGGGTCTCGCGAGAGCGGGAGTCGTGCTCCTGACCGCAGGCTGCTTCGGCTGCGATTCGGTTGCGTTTTGCGCCTGTTTGTCATACAATCGCCGCAGCCCATACCAGGAGGTCAGCCATGGCGAGGTTGTTCGGGGAGGACGTCAGCCGCAGCGACTTGCTCCAGCGCGTCGGCAGCATGCGCCAGGTCTGCGGAATCGAACTCGGGGTTCTGGATGAGGGCGTCGAAACCGGCGTGCGCTTCGCCGAGGTGAGAACCGGCAGCGGCTTTCGTTTCCGGGTCGTCATCAGCCGCGGGCTGGACATAGCGGACGCCGATTGGCGCGGCATTCCCCTGGCGTGGCGCTCGCCGAGCGCGATACCGGCTCCCTGGTTCTACGAGCCGGAGGGTTTGGGATGGCTGCGAACCTTCTACGGCGGCCTGGTCGTCACCTGCGGGCTGGCCACGGCCGGCGCTCCGTCCGTGGATGAGGGCAAGAGCTTGGGGCTGCACGGGCGCTATTCCACCCTGCCCGCCAGCCGCATCTCGGTGGACGAGCGCTGGGAGGGCAACGATTACGTCATGACCCTGCGCGGGCAGGTGCAAGAGGCGGTCATCTTCGGCGAGAACGTATTGCTCACCCGCGGGATCACCGCTCGCCTGGGCGAAAGCCGTTTCTTCGTGCGGGACGTCGTGGAGAACGTTGGTTACCGCACCGCCGAACACATGATCCTCTACCACATCAACGGGGGCTATCCCGCGATCGGGCCCGGCGGCCGGCTCATCTCGCCCACCCTGAAGGCGACGCCGCGCGACGCCGAGGCCGAGAAGGGTAAGGGCCGTTACGCGGAGTTTCCGGCGCCAATCCCGGGATACCTCGAGCAAGTCTATTACCACGAGCTGGCGCCCGATGCCGACGGTCGCGTGCGCGCCGCCCTGGCCAATGAAGGCTTCGCGGGCGGCAAGGGCTTCGGGTTCTATGTCGCCTACCGGGCCGACCAGCTTCCCCGGTTCACCGAATGGAAGATGGTGGGCCAGGTGGACTACGTCGTGGGCATGGAGCCCGCGAACTGCCTGGTCGAGGGCCGCGCGAAAGAGCGGGAGCGCGGCACGCTGCAGTTCCTGGAGCCGGGCGAGCGCCGGGAGTATGAGCTGGAGATCGGGGCGCTCGAAAACGCGGAGGCGATACGGGTGTTCCGCGACACCGTGGAGCAGGCGCTGCGCGCGGCGCGCTAGCCGGCCGGCTCGCCTGCCGACAAGGGCCGTTTCGCCAGCGCCACAGGTCACATGACAGGCGCTTGCACGGCTTGACTGAGGTAGTAGTATCTGGTATTGTTCTGAGTGTAATCCGGTGGCAGGTCACGTCCGGCAGGATGCCGCGGCGGAAGCCCATCGAGGGCGCTGGATGCCGTTTTCGGCACTCTTACGGCGCTGGGTACTGGAGTCGTAGCCATTATATGGGTACTTCTGTGGACGAAGCCGACCCACAACACGGAAAAATGAAGAGGCACGGCCAGCCTGCCTCGCTCGGCCGGGGTGTGCGCCCGCACGACCATTGCGGTGGCCCGGGAAGGAAGGCGAAGATGCCATTCCGGGGCCCGTGAACACGGGCTTCTCGCTGTGGCGCTCGCGCCTATGAGCCTTCCCGCTTCCACGGGAAGGCTTCGGCTTTTCTGGGGGCCGTGGTCGCGGCGGGACAAGAGAACAACCAAGGAGGCGGAGCACATGCTCTTCTTCGCCGGGTATTTTCTGAGCGCGATGCTGGACAAGCCGGTGCGTGACCGCTCCGGGCGCCAACTGGGACGGCTGAAGGACCTTGCCATACGGTGCGTCGAAGGATTCCCTCCCGTCTCGACGATCCTGGTGCGCGCCAGCCGCCACCAGGAGCTAGTGGTGCCGTGGGACGAGGTTCGTAATGTCTCCTCCGAGGCGATCACCCTCGAGTCCGAGAAAGACCAGCTCGTCCCGGGCGCGCTCGCGCAGGATGAATGCTGGCTCGCCCGCTCCATCCTCGATCGCCAGATGGTGGATCTGCGCGGCCGCCGCCTGGTGCGGGTAAACGACCTGGAGATAGCCTATGTCGGTGGGGCGGTGCGCCTGGTGGCGGTGGACGCGGGGTCGCGCGGGTTTCTGCGCCGCCTCGGGCTGGAGCGCATCGCGATGGGCCTCTTCCGCCTGTTCGGTCGGCAAATGAGCGAGCGCCTGCTGAGCTGGGAGCACGTCATGACGCCGCAGCCGATGAGCGAGCCGCTCCAGCTCGGGTTCGGGCAGGAGGCGCTCGCCAAGATGCGGCCCGCCGACCTTGCCGATATCGCGAGTCAGCTCGGAGCCTCCGACCGCGCCACTCTGTTCCGTTCCCTCGACGAGGAGAAAGCCGCGGACACGCTGCAGGAGATGAGCCCGCGGCTCCAGGTCTCGGTGCTCAACTCGATGGACGACGAGCGCGCCTCCGACATTCTGGAGGAGATGGTGCCCGACGATGCGGCGGATCTCCTCGCCGACCTCCCGGAGGAGCGAGCCGACGAGCTGCTTGAGCTGATGGAAGCCGACGAGGCGGCGGACGTCAAGCAGTTGCTGAGCTATCCCGAGGACTCAGCGGGGGGCCTCATGACCACCGAGTTCGTGGCGCTGCCCCAGGACCTCACGGCCGACCAGGCCATCGCGCGGCTGCGTGAGGAGGCGCCGGACGCGGAGACCGTTTACTACGTCTACGTCACGGATGAAGCGAAACGGCTGGTGGGCGTGTTGTCGCTGCGCCACCTGATCGTCGCCGCGCCGGATCGCCCCATCTCCGAGCTGATGGAGAGGGACGCGATCTCGGTGGCCGCCGAGACCGGCCATGATGAGCTCGCTCCCCTGATGGCCAAGTATAACCTACTCGCCCTGCCGGTCGTGGACGAGCAAGGGCTGCTGCTGGGGATCGTCACCGTGGATGACGCCATGGACGGAGTGCTGGAAGAGCATAAGCGCCGCGTGCTGCGGGGAGTTCGGCCGTGAGCTGGCCTCCGGTCATGCGCCGGCCGCGGTGGCTGCGCCGCCCGAGCTCGGCGGCGGTGCTCGCCTTCTTCGCCATCGTCGGCCCCGGCATCATCACCGCCAACGTGGACAATGATGCCGGCGGCATAGCCACCTATTCCATCGCCGGCGCCCAGTACGGCTACGTTCTGCTGTGGACGCTGGTCCCCATCACCTTCGCGCTCATCGTGGTGCAGGAGATGTGCGCGCGCATGGGCGCAGTGACGGGTAAGGGTCTGGCTGATCTCATTCGTGAGAATTTCGGGGTCAAGCTGACGTTCCTGCTCATGTTGGGTCTGCTCGTCGCCAACCTCGCCAATACCGCCGCCGAGTTCTCGGGCATCGCGGCGAGCGGCGAGATCTTCGGCGTCAGCAAGTATGTGACGGTGCCCCTGGGCGCCCTCTTCGTGTGGTGGCTGGTCGTCAAGGGCAGCTATCGCCAGGTGGAAAAGGTCTTTCTGGTGGCATGCCTGTTCTATGTCTCCTACTTCCTCTCGGGCCTTCTGGCCCGGCCCGACTGGGGCCAGGTGCTGCATCACACCGTCACCCCCACCATCTCGCTGCGCCCCGCGTTCATAACCATGATGATCGGCGTCGTAGGCACTACCAT
>Ga0315279_10008320_pt1 | contig 12586 bp, 10 predicted proteins | sample YL17G06_20_MG_FD_203694 | JGI IMG/M metagenome (GOLD analysis project Ga0315279, IMG submission 203694) | Sediment microbial communities from Yellowstone Lake, YNP, Wyoming, USA - YL17G06_20 | ecosystem: Environmental > Aquatic > Freshwater > Lake > Sediment | place: USA: Wyoming | collected... | reverse complement strand
AAGCAGTAGAGTCTGCACCAGAGGGTTTTGAACAAGCCGAGCGGTCAAGATCTCCGGGGGCAATCTTGTATATGCATCAATGCTTGAGCAGAGCTCTTTCGCACTTAGCTAATACCGAAACAGACTTGGAGAAGAGAAGGAAGATCCTCGAGGAATCCTTAGAGCACAGAAATGAGTCAAGTAGACTAATCGAGCGCATTAATCCCTTCATATACATAATCCTAGGCGGAGAACGGAACAGTATTGCTGACATAAAATGTCAGATCGCCAACTTAACAGCTGATTCCGACAGGCGAAAGGAAATGCTTCGAGAAGCGATACGGTATAAGGAAGACGCGGTGAGCCTCATCCTTAAGGATCTATCGGGGTATCGATCGGAAGACAAAGCTTCCCATGGTCGACTTGGCAACATTCAATTCGAGCATGGGGAAATGTTGAACAAACTGTACGAGCTTACTGGAGACAAGGAGCACACCGCAAACGCATTGGAAGCATTTCGGCAAGCTGCTGAGACTTTTCGAAAACTTGGCCTGATGAGTCGAAGCGCTGAGTGCTGGTGGAGATCGGCTCAATCTTATGATACGCTAGGCGAATATTCAAGGGCGGCTGAGAGCTTTGCACTCGGAGCAAAAGACTATCAGATCGCGTCAGACAAGATACTCAAACTGAAAGATTTCTATGGAGATTATTCGCTTTACTTGCAAGCATGGTCAGAAATCGAAAAAGGAAGATACCGCCATGGAAGACAGGAACATGATCTAGCTGAGGAGCACTTCGGGAAAGCCGCTGAACTGCATGAGTCTTCAAAACACTGGAGCTACTTAGCCCCAAACTATGCAGCGTGGACGCAGATGGAGCACGCAGAGGAATTAAGCAGGAAAGGGGAGGACGCGGAAGCTCTCAAAGCCTTTCAGCAGTTGATCGGACTTTTCGAGCACGCGGGAGAAACAATTCAAGCGCAACTCAGCAAGACCGAGGACATGGATGAACGGCAAATGTTGAAAGGCATGCTCAGGGGAATCGAACTGAGACAAGAGTACTGCAGGGGCAGAATAGCCATAGAAGAAGCAAAGATCCTTGACAAAAGGGGTGAGCACTATTCCAGCTCAGAGAAATATCAATCGGCGATCGAAGCTTTCGGGAAATTGGATCGGTCTGTGGATCTGGAGCAGGACAGGAGGGAGATCAAGCATGCTGCTGCTCTGTCTCAGGCTTGGCAAAAAATGGAGGTGGCTGAAGCGGAAGAATCGCCTGAATTGTACTTGAGGGCCTCCCAGCTTTTCGAGGAAGCAAAAGAGCTCAGCCCAAACGAGAAATCTAGGGCATTAGCGTTGGGACACAGTCGCTTTTGTAGGGCGCTTGAAACAGGAACGAGGTTTGCGGACGCAGGAGACACAGCGATGCACATTGCCGCAACGAAGCATCTGCAAAGCGCCGCAAACCACTACGCGAAAGCAGGCGCTCAGGATTTTGCAGAATATGCTAGAGCAACTGAACTGCTGTTTGACGGCTACGTGTACATGTACAATGCTAAAGAAGAGAAGGATCCGGAAAAGAGAACCAAGCTTTGCATGATGGCAGAAAAGGTATTGGAAACGTCCGCAGAATCATTCATGAAAGCCAATCAGACAGCAAAGAGAGAGCAGGTTTTGCGGATACTGGAACGGGTACAAAAAGAGCGTGAACTGGCTGTATCTTTGACGGAAGTGTTGCATGCTCCGATAATGGCTTCCACGACCGCATTCGCCGCGCCGTCACCGACCTCGGAGAAGGCAGCTGGGCTGGAAAGGTTTGAGCACGCTGAAGTGAACGCAAACTTGATTCTCAGCCGAAGAGAACTGAGAGTCGGTGAGAGCGTGGACATGGAAATAGAGCTTGCCAACCCGGGAAAAGGTCAAGCGCTCTTAACCCAGATTGAAGAAGCCTTCCCCGAGAATTTCGACCTAACAACGAAACCGGAACCATACCGAGTTGAAGGCCACAACATCAACATGAAAGGCAAGAGGCTTGACCCGCTAAAGACTGAAGAGGTAAAGTTCAGCCTAAAGCCAAAACATAAAGGCTCATTCACTGTTCGCCCAAAAATCCGGTACCTCGACGAAAACGGCAAAGCCAAGTCACACGAGCCTGAGCCGCTAATGATCACCGTGAAAGAGCTTGGAATAAAAGGCTGGATCACAGGAGACACATAGTCAGAAAACAGCGGGCGCGCTTGCTTTAAATCGAGTTTAGAAATTGACTCTTTTTGTGACTAAATCACGGATTGAGTACTCAAACACAAGGACGCTAACTCTAACATGAGAAACTCAATACCCAAAACTTTTGACACTCAAAAGCCTCGCGGAATTGAGTAAAAAAAGCGCTGAAACAACATGCTTCAACAATGTTTTGACACTCAAAGAAATCACGGATTGAGTACTCAAACACAAGGGCTCGAACTCCAATATTCACACTGTAAGCTTTAAAGATAAGCAAATCATATGACGAAACGGCGCAAGGCAGAAAGAACCGCGGGTAAAACATGTACGACAAAACCGCTTCCTATGTTATCGAAACCGAGGTTCCCAACAACTACATAGGAAACATGCTCGACTTCATCTACCAGAAATACCTACTCGCTCAAAAACAGCGTTTCATCAACATCTCCAGATCCACCGAAAACGCCGAATCAACCATCAACTACGACGTGGCAGACAAACAGGGAAAACGCATCCTCAACGTCACAGTCAACGGCAGCAACCCGTTAAAAATCAAAATAACCCCCCTAAGCGAAACCATCACTCCGCAGGCGATAGAAGAAGCCCGACAGGACGTCGCCATCGGAGTCGACTACTTCGAGGAACAAGTCAGACAGAGCACCCTCTTCTTCGCGTGGCGAGAAGGAGAAGAAATAGTCCCAGAAGTGGTTTCCAAAAAACAGAAAAAACCCCTCAACCGACTGTTCCTCGAAACCCAAATCCTCCTATTCGTCCTCTTCACCACCGTAGGCCTGTTCCTCTTCCTACTCCTCTACAGCCTGAGCTACGGCTGGATAGCCCCCCTCGCGATTCTGGCAATCCAACTTCCCATCGTCTTCTACTCCAACAAGATCATCGAGAGGACAGCAGACTGGCGCATAACCAAGAACAACCCCAGCATCCACCTGCTCGAATACCGCATACCACTCGGAGAACAAGAAAACTTCAAGAAAAACTATCCCCGTGACAAACTGATGAATATAAAGAAAGAAGTGTACGAGCAAAGCATCCTCAAGAAAGGAGAAATAGACTGCGAAACCACCGGCCAAATCTTCAACAAGTACGGTCTCCAGTGCAGCCCGGAAAACCTGTCAGCAAAAAAAGTCAACGTCTACCAGCTCGTGGAGAACACTCGCCAGAAATTCGGTTTCCCCATGCCCAAAATCGTCGTGTCAAACACCATGCTCCCCAACGCTGCAGCCTCAGGACCCAGCCCAAGCCGCGGAACCGTCCTCATCACCACAGGCCTCCTCGCCCAACTGAACGAAGACGAAATCACAAGCGTCCTAGGACACGAGTTCGGCCACCTGAAAGGACGCGACCCCCTCCTCCTCTTCGGCCTGATGTCAACCGAGTTTCTCTTCCGATTCTACGTGCTCCTACCCCTAATCCCTCTGCTCTTCAATTCACTACTCTTCTTCGTATACTTCTGGGCCGTCATGATTCTCATATTCTTCATAGCCAAATTCTTCGAAGCAAGAGCAGACCTCACATCCGCCATAGTCATCCGACAACCTAAAGTCCTAGCCGAAGCCCTCGAAAAAATAGGATTCAAACGCCTGCTGTTCGAACGCATACCCTCCTATCGCATTCAAGAGTGGATAAGCTTGGACCCACACCCGCCCATCTACTTCCGAGTCAACCGGCTCAGAAAACTCCAAGACACAACCAACATAAAATATCCGCTCTTTCAATCCGCCAAGGAAGTGACCAGAGGCTTCCTCGACACGCTTAGTCTGACGCGATAGAAGAAGGCATCCATCGGCGAAGACAAAACGGAGTTGCAGCAAAGTTCATGTCTCACAGGCCTTTCAGACGTTAACCAGAATCTGTTCTCCTTCTATTTTCGTTTCATAAACAGGTTCAGGCTTCTTTGCGGGTCCCTTCACCACGCTTCCAGTCTTAGCGTCAAAAATCGAACCGTGACACGGACACGTTACGTTTCCTCCTTTAAGCGTGCCGTCGGACAGCACACAGCTCATGTGAGTGCAGCGATTTCCAATAGCGTAGTACTTGCCCTCCAAATTGATCACAGCAATTTCCTTGCCACCGGCCTCCACGCCAATCATATGACCTGGCTCCAAATCCTTCGCAGAGGCAACTTTCACAAACGCCATCCCAGCTTACCTCCTGAACATTCTCTGAACGCGTTAAGCAACAACCCGAAACAACCATATAAAAGCTTGCCATTTTCCGTCGTGAATCAAAAAACAGCCTTTATTCCTGCTTTTCCACATAGAATAAGGACGATGTTAGCAGTAAACCTTTTTATACAAGGCCCCTCTCTAATTGCCTGTCACATTAATTCATGCTTACATCAAAGCTTTTGAAAGCTTTCAGGAATTGCATGCAAAATTTTGTGGCAGGAGAAATGAAACATATGCAAATACAGTACTTTAAAGACTTGCCACTGAGTCCAGAAGTGATGAAGGGCATCGAGGAGCTTGGGTTCACCGATCTTTTTCCGATTCAGGCTCAGGCCATGACTCCATTACTTGAGGGCAAGGATGTTATTGGACAAGCGCAAACCGGAACTGGCAAAACTGCCGCTTTCGGGATTCCAATGATTGAACGCTTAGACCCAAAAGACAACAGGGTCCAAGGGTTAGTCTTGGAGCCAACACGCGAACTTGCTGAACAAGTTGCAGAACACATACGTCGATTCGGCAAGTACGCAGGGTTCAAGGTTTTGCCAGTCTACGGCGGCGAATCGATTCAGAAACAAATAGGCACTCTTGAAAGGGGTGTTCAAATCGTGGTGGGCACGCCAGGACGCATAATAGACCTGATTGAAAGGCGCATGCTAAACCTGGCACACGTGAAAATCGTCGTCTTAGACGAGGCTGATAGAATGCTTGACATGGGGTTCATAGAAGACATAGAGTACATACTTTCACAGGTGCCAACCAACAGGCAGACCAGCCTTTTCTCAGCAACGATAGACCAGACAGTCATGAACGTGTGCCACAGGTACATGAAGAACCCTGAAAAAATACTTGTGAGCAAGGACGAAATAGCTCTGACACAGATTCACCAGTACTACACGGTTGTAAACCCCCGCAGCAAGTTTGAAAGCCTCTGCAACATACTCGACGCAAACCACATAGGGCGAGCCATAATCTTCTGCAAAACCAGAACGGAAACAAGCTTCTTAGCCGACAAGTTGAGAGCACAGGGATACGATGCAAAGCCTTTACATGCTGGCTTCACTCAGCCGCAGAGGACCTATGTTATAGACTGTTTCAGGAGAGGAAAACTGAAACTGCTCGTTGCAACCGATGTCGCAGCACGAGGCTTAGACATTCAGGGAATCACGCACATAATCAACTATGATGTGCCGTTAGACGCCTTGGTCTATTTCCATAGAATTGGAAGAACGGCAAGGATGGGACTGGAAGGCACGGCCATAACGCTGGTGGGCTACGGAGAACTGCCGGAGTTGGAGCAGATAAAGGCTTTAACCAAGACCAACATAGAGGAAATCGAGTAGAACCTTGCGACGGCACGGCATTTATAAGGAACGGCCACACATTATAACAGCGCGGTAGCGTTCTGTTCTTGAACGGAAAACAGAGACACAACGCTACACAAAACAACCAAAAAAACAAAAAGGAGTGAGAAAAATGGCAGAAAACCAGAAGACTGTTTTCATTGGCAGGAAACCAGCGATGAGCTACGTATTGGCGATCATCACAAGCCTCTCAGCAAGCAACTCCAAGGAAATAACCTTGAAAGCACGCGGGCAAGCGATAACGACAGCTGTTGATGTTGCGGAAATCACGAGAAGCCGCTTCCTAAAAGACTTAAAAGTCAGCAAGATCGCCATAGGAACAGAGGAGATGCCACCTCGAGAAGGAGAAAACAGTGCAAGAAACGTTTCTACAATGGAAATAACGCTGGCGAAAGAGTAGAAAAACATTGAGAAACAAAGTATCCGTAGGCGAGTATCTCGCCTTTCTTTCTTTGAAGTATGAAGTCGACCCCGATCAGCTTTTTTACGCGTTATGTTTGGCGTGGAAAAACCTAAAGGCCACGTGTGGAGAGCTTCTCATTCAATGTCGCAACAAGACACCGGATAAGGCGGTGTTCCTGATGACCAAAGATTCAAAAGTTGTTTCTCAGTTTCCGATACCGAAAGAGTTCCTTCTGGAGAAAGCCAACCCCATCAGGACTCTGCAAAGAGCTGAAATGTTCGGGAGACGCGCAATCAAGAAGCCCGAGCTGGCTTATTCTTTCCAAATAAAGGATCTGAGGGTTGGAATGAAAAAAATCAACTTGACAGCTAAAGTGTTGGAAATTCCGAAGCCTACCTTCGTGTTTACGAGGTTTGGCAACTACGCTAGCGTAGCCAACGCGTCTGTGGCTGACGAAACGGGCACGGTGAAATTGTGTCTGTGGAATGAGCAGATAGACGCCGTTTCAACCGGGGACATGATTCATATAGAGAATGCTCACATGTCTCTTTTTAGGGGCGAACGGCAGCTGAGGATAGGGAAGAACGGGAAACTTGACATTGTGGAGAAAATCGGCCCTGCAAAGCTGCAGAATTAAAGGGCTTACCGCCGATGTGTGTTTGATTCGTTGTTTCGAGGAAATTCTTGTGATTTGATTTGTGTTCCTGTGATTGAGAACAACGAGGAAGCGTCCTGGCGGCAAACGCGTGCGCCTTTAAATCAGAGCAGGCTTTGATGAGGCAAGCCTGGGTGGCTTAGTCTCTGCTTGCTAGTATCACGATGTAGTCAGCTGTGTCTGCGCACATGTCGGCGGCTTGTTCGAGGAATTCAATCAGGTCGTCGAATATCACCATGGCGCCGATGTTCATTTGCTCTCCATACTTGATGAATGATGCTTTGGTTTTGAGGTAGTCTTCGTCGATTTTGTGTTCGATTTCTTCAACCTTTTCGGCGCCTGCTATGGCTTCAGCTGGGGCTACGGTGATTTTTTCTATGCAGCCGCGGAGGGCTTGGGCGCAGTCTACTAGTAGAGAGGTCATGTGCACGGTTTTCTCGTAGAGTTCCTGTGGGAGCCGAGTGTCTGCAAGCATTTCCATGCATCGTGCTGCGTCTTTCACGTGGTCGGCGAGGGTGTCGAGCCTTTTTACGAGGTGGAGCAGGTCTTCTCGATAGTCAGCGAATAATGCCGCGCCTTTGGATAGTTCCTTGAAGACTTCTGTTCGAAGGTTATCAACTTCTTCTTCCTCTTTGAAAAGGTTCTCGATGCGTTGTATTCCTTCTTTTTCCTTTCCTTCTGAAATGCTTCGCATCGCTTGATTAAGCAGGGTTACGGTGTCGAGGGCCTTCGTTATTTGATCCTGAGCCAGATCCAAGGCTTTGGTTCTGCGGCGCCTTTCAAACCAAGCATAACTTCGTTTTTCCATGCTTGTATCTCCATTTAAATATTTTTGGCGTTCACTTATAACCTTTCCCAGACCTTGCAGAGCGATGTCGCCCTGGGATTACGTGCATGCGACTTCAGTTTCGGCGTTCATGTTGGGGTTTGAGGCCTTGTGTTTGAGTACTCGATCCGTGATTTCTTTGAGCCTCAAAACGATGTTGAAGTATGTTGGTCTCATGCTTCTGTTTACTCAATCCGTGATTTCTTTGAGGCTCAAAAGGATGTGTGCTGTGGGGGTAGCGGTTTGATGTTTTTTGTGGGCAGGCTAGGCAGAACGATTCTGAGCCGGGCTTTTTGGGACTGAAATGGGATCCTGGATTGATTGTGGTTGATGCTTTGCCACGTTACATCTTTTGTTTCCGTGTTTTTCGCTTGCAGAGAAAATGGTGCATGAGAAGGGAGATCGCTCCTCTGGATAACGCGGTGTAGCGCGCGCACGTGCTGAGGCTTTCATGAGTCGTGGTCCTTTTCTTCCAGCCAGTAGGCCTTTTTTTCTCCTTGTTTGGTCAGCACGTATTCCTTCTTGAAAATGGGGGCTTGGTTCTTGTATCTTTCGACGGCCTCTTCTAGGACAGGGAAGATGTTTTGGCGATGGGAGCCTGCGACCAAGACGTACACTAGATCCTCGCCGACGTTGAACTCTCCCAGCAAATGATGGATTTGAACGTCTGTTATTCCTGGTTTTTTTCGCAGGTCGTCGCAGATATTCGTCAGTGTTTGATTTGCCTTCTCTTCATAGGCTTCCAGTTCCAGTTTCTGAACTTTTTCGCCTTTCTTCGCTTCTCCGCGGACGACTCCGATGAACAGTGTGATTGCTCCGGCCTTTTTGAAGCTGGGTTCGTTCTTCACGTTGTTTATCATGTCAGGAAGAGAGAATGTTCCTTTTTGATGTACTCCCGCTCGGTTCATCATGATGGCACCAGACTGTTTTTTGTTGGCTTTGTGAGATATATGTTCTGTTTGGTCAGGTTGTCTTTATGTATTTGCGCATGTCCTCTGGCGTGGCGGAAGGTACCGGTAGGTCCTTCATCGTGAATAACCCGGCTGGCGCGTTGATTACTTTGGGAATTGCGTTGACGATGACGGCTACTGTTCCTGTGTCACCGTGGACGCAGGGCTGGATTTTCTGGCTTATGTTTGGGACGCCTTTGATTGTTATGGCGTCGTATTCTTCTTCGGCGCCTATGTACGCTTGGAAATCCAGAGCTATCACTTCTCTGTTTTTCATTATGCCCTTTGCTTTCTGTTTCAGACCGGCCACTTTTCCCGCATTGACTTTTATGTCCTTGCTTTCAACAGTCTTCTTAGCTATTACTGGCTCAACGGACTGAACAAGTATTCTGTCAAGCTTCCACGCTAGGGCGTTGGCGATCATGGCGATGGACTGTTCGAGGCCTACGTGTCCAGTGATTTGTTTCTTCTCGATTTTCTGTTGGAATTCTTCGACGGTTAATCCTGCTCCTATCTTTTTCTGAAATGGCAGACGCCTTGTTCCAGCGTTCATAACTCTTGTGACCTCGATTTTTTCTATTTTTTCGCAAGCAGAAGTGAGTGTCAAGACTAACGTGTCCATCAGGAATCCAGGGTTTATCCCTGCACCTAAGACCGTTGCGTCATGCTTCTTGGCTAGGGCGTCGAGTTTTTCTGCGAGTTTGGGTTCAGAGACGTATGGGTAAGACAGTTCTTCGCATGTGGAAACGACGTTTACGCCGTGTTTCAGGATGGAGGCTATTTGTGGGTACGTGTCTTTAAGGAAGGATGAGGTTGCGTGGATGGCGATGTCCGCCCCTGTCTTTTGGAGCACGGATTCAAGGTTTTCTGAAATCTTGATTCCGACTTTTTGTTTCAGGCCCAAGACTTCGCCTAGGTCTTTTCCGACCTTATCCTTGGCTACGTCTACTGCGCCGACTATTTCTACTCCTTCTTTTTCCAGCAAGAACTTGGCGATGAAGCCGCCGACGGCACCTATTCCGTATGATATTACCTTTATCTTTTCCATGAATGTCTCGTCCCCTTCGGAGGTTATGTTTTATTCGGGTTTGACCATATAAAAGTGTGTTTGAGGCAGCGCTCGATTTGGATGTTCATTTAAAACCTTTACGTTTGTAAACTTTTATATGTATGGCATCGCCCAATACTGCAGAGGGCACTAGGCTTGGAAACCTCAGGAACTGCTGTCTCAAAACAAGTTCTTCAAAGGATTCTGGATGCCGACAAACTCAAGTACTGCTTCGAATGCGGCATATGCACGGCCAGCTGTTCCATGGCTGAGATGCTTGGAAACGACTACAACCCCAGGGGGCTTCTTGAACAGATTTATCTGAGCCCTGAGACCGTGCTGAGCTCAGACGAGCTTTGGTTGTGCGCTTGGTGCTATCGTTGCCAGAAGCGTTGTCCCCAGGCTCTGAAACTGCCTGAAATATTCCTAACCATTCGGTTAATCGCTAAGGAACAGGGAAACACTAAGCCTTTTGAAAAGGCCCTCCAAAAAATTGTTAAGAACATTCCTCTCCCGCTAGTCACAACGTTGGTTTGCTTCCACCCAGAACGTGCTGGCCTGGAAAACGAGAAAGTGCTGGAAAAGATTGGGCAGATTCGCGGAGAATGGCTTAAGACTAGGAAAGCCGACAGATCAACGAGGGCGGCAGAGAAGGTCGCAGTCATAGGCTCCGGACCTGCGGGACTTACAGTTGCGTATGAATTGAGCAAGAAGGGATATGCGGTCACCCTTTTTGAAGCCCTTTCAGAACTCGGCGGAATGCTGAGAAAGTGCATACCTGAGTACCGTTTGCCCAGAAAGGTTTTGAACGAGGAGATCCAGTTCATAGAGGACTTGGGCGTCGAAGTCAAAACGGGTACGATAGTTGGCAAGGATGTTTGTTTTGAGGGCTTTCAGAAGGAGGGTTATAAGGCCGTTTTTGTTGGTGCTGGTGCTCATAAGAGTCAAGGGTTGAGGGTTGAAGGTGGAGATTTGAACGGGGTAACTCATGCTCTTGACTTTTTGTGGGGTTCGAATTCTGGCAAGAAGATGGATGTCGGCAAGAACGTTGTCGTTGTTGGTGGCGGAAACGTTGCTATGGATGCTGCAAGAACTGCTCTGTGTCAGGGTGCAAAAGACGTGACGATACTTTATCGTCGGTCAAGGGAGGAGATGCCTGCAAACATGTGGGAGGTCAAGGAGGCGGAGGCTGAAGGCGTCAAAATCGAGTTTTTGGTTTCGCCTAAGAGGATTTTGGGCGAGAAGGGAAGGGTTTCTGCTATAGAGTGTGTTCGCATGCAACTGGGCGAGCCGGATGAGACTGGCAGGAGAAAAGCGGTTCCTTTGGAGGGTTCGGAGTTTGAGCGGGAGACCGATATGGTGATTCTTGCGATAGGCGAGGTTCCTGACTTAAGGTTTTTGCCGAAGGAGATTGAGTTGAACGATGATGGCACGGTTTGGGTTAACCCGATAACGATGGAAACCAGTCTGTTAGGTGTTTTTGCGGGTGGAGACGCGGTGACGGGGCCTGCGTCGGTGATTGAAGCGATTAGAGATGGAAAGCGTGCCGCAGAATCGATTGAGTGTTACCTGAAGTCTGAGGGGAGGGCTAAGCAATGACGGAGAGGAAGGAATCTCAGCCAAAGCAGGATGGACAGGTTCGCATCGGAGTCTATGTTTGTCACTGCGGCTTGAACATCGCGGGTTCGGTGGACTGTGAGGAGGTTGCCAAGTATGCCGCGACCTTGCCGAATGTTGTTTTGGCTCAGGACGATCGGTACACATGTTCAGATCAGGGGCAGGCTGGGATAAAGAAGGATATTCAAGAGCAAAAGCTGAATCGCGTTGTGGTGGCATCATGTTCTCCCCGTCTTCACGAACCGACGTTTAGGAAGGCGTGTGAAGATGCCGGTTTGAACAAATATCTTTTTGAGATGGCTAACATCCGTGAACATTGCAGTTGGGTTCACCTGTACGATAAAGAAGCGGCCACGGAGAAGGCTAAGGACCTTGTGAAAATGGCTGTGGCCAAGGCTGCTCTTCTTGAGCCGGCGGTTGAGGCTGAGGTGCCGATCATTCGGAAAGCCTTAGTCATCGGCGGTGGCGTGGCCGGCATTCAAGCGGCTTTGGATCTTGCTGACACTGGTTACAAGGTGTACTTGGTTGAGAAGGAACCCAGCATTGGCGGGATGATGGCGAGGATCGACAAGACTTTCCCGACGATGGACTGTTCTATATGCATTCTTGCGCCCAAGATGTCCGATGCGGGCCATCATCCAAACATTGAGCTCTTGACGAACAGTGAAGTTGCTGAAGTGAAGGGTTACATCGGCAACTTCCATGTAAAAGTGTCGAGGAAACCACGGTACGTGACAAAGGATTGTTCGGCTTGCGGAGACTGTGTGAAGGTCTGTCCTATCGTGACTCCGAACGAGTTCGACGTGGGTTTGGCAGTGAGGCATGGTATTTACACGCCTTTCGCTCAGGCTGTTCCGTCAACGTACATTATCGACATGAACTTGTGCCTCAACAAGGAAGGCGTCATCGTTTGTGACAAGTGCTTGAAGGCTTGTGAGAGGCAGGCGATAAGCTTCGAGATGAAGCCTGTGACCGAAGAGCTTGAGGTGGGTACGATAATCGTGGCGACTGGAGCAGACGTGTTTGACCCCTCGGTCCTGCCTAACTACGGGTACGGCAAGATTCCGAACGTGATCACGTCTCTTGAGTTTGAAAGGTTAATCAACGCTGGCGGGCCATCGGGCGGCCATTTGATAAGGCCTAGTGACAAGCAAATTCCCAAACGTGTGACTTTCGTTCAGTGCGTCGGTTCACGGTCGGACAAGAGTGGAAGATTGTACTGTAGCAATGTCTGTTGCATGAACACGATTAAGGACAGCTTGTTGATTAAGGAACATTGGCCCGACACCGAGATCTACGTCTTTTACGTTGACATAAGAGCTTACGGCAAAGGTTTCGA
>Ga0315279_10008319_pt1 | contig 12588 bp, 14 predicted proteins | sample YL17G06_20_MG_FD_203694 | JGI IMG/M metagenome (GOLD analysis project Ga0315279, IMG submission 203694) | Sediment microbial communities from Yellowstone Lake, YNP, Wyoming, USA - YL17G06_20 | ecosystem: Environmental > Aquatic > Freshwater > Lake > Sediment | place: USA: Wyoming | collected... | reverse complement strand
GGTCTTGAAAAGGTCATCGCCAATTACATCGCCAACCCCAACATCCGGTTCATGCTTGGCTGCGGTACCGAGGTGAAAGGTCACCTCGCCGGTCAGACCATGATGGCTCTCCACAAGGGTGGTATCAAAGAAGGCAGGGTTGTCGGCGCTGAAGGTGCTATCCCCTTCATTGAGAACCTCAATGATGCGGCGATCAAGCGCTTCCAGGAGCAGATTGAAGTCGTCAACATCATGGAGAGTGAAGACCTCAACACCATCAAGGCGAAGATCAACGAACTCAAAGCCCGTGACCCGGGCGCGTTCGCGGCTGACCCGATCGTTGTCGAGGTCAAGGAAGCCGGCGCTATTGAGGAGGCAGGTGGCGAAGTTGCCCCAATCTCCGGCGAGATTGCGATCATCACTGCCCGTATGAAAGTCATCGAGAGGATGGTGACTGATATCGGATACCGGGACAAGTTTGCTTCCGGTGTCTATGCAGGCAAGATCGAGGGTCTGATGATCGGTCTGATCGTCTCGTTCGCCCTGCTCGGGTTCATGTGGATGGGGTGAGAGAGATGGCAGAAGAAGAAGCAAAAGTTGCAGCAGGACCAATCAGGATGTTTGCAATCGAGAGCATGGTTGAGAACATCCGCTACAAATCGCAGATCCTGGCACGCACCAACAAGATGGACTCGGCAGTCACCGCTACCGGTGTTGTCGGGTTTGTCTTGGGGTTGCTCTGTGCTATGATCATGATTCTGGTGCCGGCATTACTGGTGTGAGGTGAAGATAATGGCAGAAAAGAAATCACCAGCAAGTGGATGGCCGCTCGTCAAGGGCGACTTCCACTCGGGTGACGCTAACAGCTGCGTTGCTGTCGTCACCTTCGGATCTCACCTCGACGAAGAAGGTCTATGTGGTGCAGGCGCAGCGATGTGCGGGTCCTGTAAGACCGAGAACCTCGGTCTTGAGAAGGTCATCGCCAATTACATCGCCAACCCCAACATCCGGTTCATGCTTGGCTGCGGTACTGAGGTGAAAGGTCACCTCGCCGGTCAGACCATGATGGCTCTCCACAAGGGTGGTATCAAAGAAGGCAGGGTTGTCGGCGCTGAAGGCGCGATCCCCTTCATTGAGAACCTCAATGATGCGGCGATCAAGCGCTTCCAGGAGCAGATTGAAGTCGTCAACATCATGGAGAGTGAAGACCTCAACGCTATCAAGGCGAAGATCAACGAACTCAAAGCCCGTGACCCGGGCGCGTTCGCGGCTGACCCGATCGTTGTCGAGGTCAAGGAAGCCGGCGCTATTGAAGTCGCAACTGCGGGAGTGAACCCCCAGTTCCTCGAGATCGAGAAGCGACTTAACAAGATCGAGAAGAATCTCGAGTTCGTTGATGCCGAGGTGGCACAGCGTGTTGGGAGAAAGATCGGGAGAGATATCGGCATACTGTACGGTCTCGTTGCAGGGTTAACCGTATTTGTGATGCTGTTGTTTTTGCTCCAGAAATTAATGACACAGGTGTAATGGAGGTGTAAAAAAATGTTCAAATTCGAAAAAGAACAGAGCGTCTGGGACTTCAACGGCACCAAACTCGGTGGACAACCCGGGGAGTACCCGACCGTTCTCGCAGCCTCAATCTTCTACAACAAGCAGGAGATTGTGCTCGATGACAAGACGGGAAAGATTGACAAACCGAAGGCAGAAGCTCTCTGGAACAGGTGCCAGACACTTTCTGACCTGACCGGTATTCCGCACATGATCCAGATCATGGCGGAATATGGACCAGCCTTTGAAAGCTACATCAGCTGGTTTGACAGTATTGACAACAAGACCGCATTCTTATTGGACTCTTCAGCTCCTGCGGCCCGAATGCATACATGCAAGTGGGTGACCGAGGTTGGACTCGCGAGCCGTTGTATCTACAACTCGATCAACGGGTCAATCAGCGACAAGGAGATTGAAGTCCTCAAAAGCAGTGATGTGGACGCGTCAATCGTCCTCGCCTTCAACCCTGCGGATCCATCGGTCCCCGGGAGGCAGAAGGTGCTTAACGAGGGAGGTGTTGCAGGGCAGAAGAAGGGCATGATCCCGATCTCAGTAGACTGCGGCATTACGCGGCCGATTCTCGATACCGCTGCAACGCCGCTCGGTCTTGGATCCGGTGGATCATACCGTGAGATACTTGCCTGCAAGGCGATCTTCGGGTATCCAACCGGTGGTGCATACCACAACATGACCGTTGCCTGGACCTGGCTCAAGCGCTGGAAGGGAACAAGCAAAACCCCTTCAGTACTTGAAGCAGGCTATAAGGACAAACCCCTCCTCCTCGAGCAGATGTCGCACCATTACCTTGGCGGCATGGAAGGTATCAGGCAGGCGGCATGGTCTGCTCCCGATATCGGGTGCAACCTGATCGCCAGCACGCTCGGTGCCAACCTGATCATGTACGGCCCGATCGAGAATTGCGAGCCTATGATAACGGCGCAGGCATACATGGATATCGTAACCCTCGAAGCAATGCGTTCGATTGGGGTCGATGTCAAGTCTGAAACCCACCCAATCTTCAAACTCATCTAATCTTTTTTTTGCCTGTTTTTTATGAATGTGATGTATCGCAGGATGATTACAGGAATACGTGATCGCACACCTGACCGTCGAATTAAAAAAAATGAACCGGACTTTACAGAAAGACAGGGTACTGTGGAACGCCACGCTCACGGCAGGGTATATCCAGTACAAAAGAAGTTTTTAGATTTTCCCGATATTTTGGGGGAAATTTCCGCGCTGGAGAGCCGCATCTGCTTCTTTGTCTCTCCCAAGATTCGTCAGGGCAAGCGCTTTGTTCTGCCAGACAAAGGTGTTGATCGAATTAAATTCGAGCGCCTTGTCAAAATAATCCAGTGCGTCATCATTTTTGCCTAGTTCGCGCAATGCAATTCCCTTTGCCGTCAGTGCACGGATATTGTTCGGGCTCTCGGCAAGGATTGTATCAAAGCATGCAATCGCCTCCTTGTATCTCCAGAGGCCGCTTAATGCGTAGCCCTTGTTTGCAAGAGCAGGGGTATACTCAGGATCAAGGGCAAGGGCACGATCAAAACAGGTGATCGCATCCAAAAACCGCCCGCTCTTCCTTAAGGTATACCCCTTGTTAAACCAGACGGCGATCAGGTTCTGGTTGATTGCAAGCGCCTGGTCATAACAGGCGATTGCATTTTCATATCGCCCGAGGTAGTAGTAGGCCTGCCCTTTATGCTCAAGAGCGATTGTATTATTGTTGTCCATTTCAAGAACGTTGTCATACTGGGCAATTGCCTCTTCAAACCGTCCGGTTCTTATGAGATGATGTGCCGTTTGGAGAAGTACACCGACGTCCATATCCATTCGTACTATCATGCACATTGGTATAGATAATACCGTACGTTGGAAAATTATTGTTTAAACGAAAAATTGGATTTCATTACCGTTTTTTATTCAGGACGATGACACCAAAAAAACCAAAACATGCTAGGATCGCTGTCAGGAAAGAGCTCGCTGCACGTGTAGCCGACGGTGAGGATAGTATCGTTGTTGATTGGGGAGTTACTGGTGCGGCTGGTTCCTGTACAGCAACAGTGGTTGCAGTTGTATCAGGGGCCTGTGTTTGTATTATCGTGGAGATATGTTTTTCCGGGTTTAATGTATAGGAAGTTCCAACCGATACCTGGGACTCGCCAGAATCTTTGAGGTACACGGACAGGGTCTGGTAACTGCTGGTGCTGCCGAGGTGTGCCTTGTCAACCGGTTCGTTTACAACATACACAGTATAAGTTCCAGGATCTATCTCGTTGTGAATCCGCTGGGTATTCCACTTAAAAAAATACTGCTGGTTGCTATCGAGGTCAAGAATGGTAAAATGTCCCTGGTCCGCTCGTTGTGTTACATCCGTCAGGGTCACACCGTTTTCAGGAAGACCGGGTCCGGTCATGAACAAAAAGACCTGATTGCCCCTGTATGAATCCCCCTGCAAGATGATGGTGTCACCCAGATAACCTTCATAACTTGAGTCCGCTGCGGATACGGCAGAGATGGCATAACCGAGAACGAGAATAACCGTTGCCAGGGTCAACCCGGACGTGCGGAACATTGATAGATTCCAAAAAGACATGTTCATATTCCCATTAGGTGTAAACTTGCCGGAGGTTTATAGATTTGTTTTCAGATATGAAATTCATCGCAGCGGCATAGCATTCTCCGTCGGAGTGGGATGATTATGCTGATTGGTCACCCGCGCAACTACCGGATAAAACCCGTAAGGCGCCCGCATCCTTCCGTGCCAAGCACGAGTCCTCGCTGGCATACCTTCGCCATCTCTAGGTTCAGCCTGGGTAATCATATTCTGGATCTGGTACGGTTAGAAGGATAGGTGTAGAGAGAGGGTGATAACGTGTTACCCCTTCCCTTTCAAGAAGAGGGAGAGCACTGTGGAAAAATATCCTGGCACGATAGAAGCAATCAAAAAAGGAAATGGCTGAACAATCCCCACCTGCATCAGGGGATGTAAAGCGGTCCAAAGCCCTGTTTTCGTACATTACCAAAATTTTTAACAATTTTCGGATCGAGCGCACATACCGGACATACATAATCATCCGGAAGGTCATCGAATTTTGTTCCCGGTTTTATGCCCCGATGTGGTTCACCGCGTTCTTCATCATAGACGTATTCACACATACTGCAGATATATTTCGTAGGCAGCCACTCGTCAAATCCCCACGTACCAATCTTTCCTTTGCCCTGAAAACCACATAACGGGCAGACATAATCATCCGGTAAATCGTCAAATTCTGTACCCGCCGGGATACCGTTCTGTGGTTCACCCCGGAGCGGCGAATAGATGTATCCACACATCCGGCACTTGTATCTCTTAGGGGTTTGGGAAGTGCTCGTTGCAGATTTTGTTTTCGCTTTTGAAGCGGCAGGTTTTTTCTTCGTTTGCCCTGTTTTCTTGGGAGTTTTTGCTTTTTGTACCATCAACATTCTCCACGCCGGGCTCCGTTAGCGAACTGGCGCTGATGAGAAACCCGTACTACTGGAACATAGCAAGCGGAGGATAATATATATTGCGGATGATGCAAATGTGTCTAAAACCTGGCGACAACTGAAAAACCATTATCAGTATCTTGTTATTCCGGGAGATCTGGTGCCCTGTTTGCGATCACACTCACCGGAACCGGAGCGCCGGGTCAACCAGATGGAGCAAGAAGGAGGACATATACCCGATCATCGGAGAGCCAAGGGATATGCCATTATCGGAAACCCGCACCGGTTCCTTCAACGGGGATGCACGATCCAAACCAATGGTTTACAAAATACCCACAAACACGATAATCTTCAAAATAAACTGCCGGTAAGTTTATACAAACGAGACGCTATTCTTGAGATCCTGCACAAAGAATGAAAGTCTGCCCATCGTTAGTGGGCGAGAGAGATACTAGCAGCCAGAGAAGGCTAATCTTTATCATCAATACCCACATGAAGTCAACCGCTAAAAGATTGTTGTGCGATTGCCGGTGCTGATCAGGCAAATACATTCTCCCGGGAACTTCGCTCAAATGAATGATGTGCATAGTACCAGTTACCCTGCACTAATAGCGGTACATTTTCCCATAAAGGAACAACAGAGAATAGAGATAACCTGTGAAGATCCATGACGCAGGATTCTGCCTATAAACGATCCCTTGGGCTCTTTGAACTCGTGAGCCTTGGCGTCGGGGGAACGATCGGATCAGGTATCTTTGTAGTACCCGGTATTGCCGCCCGGCTTACTGGTGCGTCTTCACTGTATGCTTGGCTCATCGTTGCCGTATCTGCTTCATGCGTTCTTATTTCCCTTGCCACAGTCTCTACCCGGTTTACGGGATCCGGGAGTTTTTACACCCTCTTTGATTCTGTATTCGGGAAAACACCCGCAGTGCTGCTCATTCTCCTCTACCTTGTCTCATCCATTTTCGGAGTGTCAACGATTGCTGCCGGTATCGGGCAGTATATCTCCTATTTTGGCATCACACAGGTGTTGTCTGTGGAGATTGGTATCATCGCGGTATTCTGCTGCATAAACATCATCGGGATCTCGTTTTCGGGAAAAACCGAGAATATTCTCACAACATTGAAAATTGTCCCCCTTATCCTGATCTCACTACTTCTCCTGCCGTTTATCAGACCTGAAAATTTTGTACCTTCAGCACCGTTGACTGCTGCCGGTCTGTTCGCGACAATTATCATCGTGTACTGGCCGTTCACCGGTTTTGAGATCAGTGCAATTCCGGTACAAGAGATGAAAGACCCTCGATTGATCCATAAGTCATTACTCTACGTGATGCTGATCGTTGTCTCGGTGTATCTTCTTCTCAACGTTGCACTGATTGGCAGCATCGGTGCACCAGCACTTGCTGTATCTCCAGCACCACTGGCAACTGCCGCCAGTCTCGTGTTTGTAAATGCCGGACCATTGGTTGCTTTCATCGGAATTATCGCGATGCTTTCCGCACTTAATGCGTATGTAATAGGTACATCACGAGTGATGCAAAACCTGTCAGCACGGTTTTCGGTGACATGGATCAGTGACCTTGGTAACAGAGGGACCCCTGTTTACGCGCTTATTGCGGGTTGTACGCTTTCCGCTGCGCTCCTGTTTGCTTCAAACCATTTTGACCAGCTGGCCAGCATTTCAGTGATTACAACGCTCATTCCGTACATATTCTTCTGCATCGCCGCATGGATACTCATCCCGGATACAAAAGTCCGTCTTGTTTCTGCAGCAGGGGCAGCTTCCACGTTCTCAATTCTTGCCATGTATTTTATCATCTGAGGAGGATGCCTGGCCTGAAACCAGTACACCGTACAGACCCCAATCGATCCCCCCAATTTATCCATCGGAAGCACACATATTCTCTTTAATTGGTTATGCAGGAACTTATCCCGGGAATACTTTACGCCTTTGCCGCGCTGTTCGTCATCCTTGACCCGCTTCTTTCAGTGCCGATATTTGCAGCGATGACGAAGGGTCAGACTCCACAAGAGATTCACAAACAGGCATTTATTGCCGTAGCCGTCGCCGGGGGTCTGATGTATCTTTTCCTCATCTTCAACACGATGATCTTTAATATCCTTGGCTTGAACATGCCCAGCTTCCAGATCGCCGGAGGAATCCTGCTCTTCATCCTTGGTATGCAGGAGGCTCTGGGTATTGATGTCGGCAAATGCAAGGACCCTGCAAAAAGTGCGGCTGGTGTCGTGATTGGAACCCCGCTCCTGTGCGGGCCTGGGGCTATTACCACCGTAATGCTGCTTTCCAAGGATTACGGTATGCTGATCCCGTTTATCGCGATCACCCTGTCACTCATTGCTACCTGGCTCATCCTCTACTATGCAGCACACATCCAGCGAATTCTTGGCGAAGTTGTGACGGACATCATGGGAAAAGTGCTGGGCATGCTTGTTGCAGCGATCGCCATCAAGATCATCTTTGCCGGCATCATGGCGATGATTGGATAAGGACGGGTACACACGGAACCCTATATAATCACTATGTGGTTATGAACATCTATTAATAACTCTGGCGGATCACGAATCTCTTTTCAGGGAATAGACTTCAACCATGTGGTCAGGATGATACCGCAGTTTGGCTTCGCGGAGCCCGGCAACACCGAGATCACTTTCCCGGTTGATATATGTGAACTTTTTTGCGAGTTGTGCAGCGGTCTCAGCATTGATTGCCTTGTAAATCCCCTCACAGTCAGGCAACCCTTTCTCAAAATGGACGAGTGCTGTGTCTGCATTGAGGGGTTCGAACAGGGATATTGCACCAATCTCCTTGTTGACACGGATCATCAGACCTCCGATACCGAGTTCCGTGAAATGATCAACCGCGAAGAACACGGCATCCTTCTCGTGAGCGAGCACCGGATCACCCTCGCAGCCTTTCCATTCGCACCACTTGATGAGAAAACTCATCACCTCTTCCCGGTTTGTTGCCGTGATCGGTTCGACAGTATACGCGCAATTACGCCGGAATTTGTTGATCTGGTGGCGGATAGTCAGGTAGTGTTTTCCGGGCAGCTCTGCAAGATCGACCGCGCGGTAGACATACTCAAAATGGTTCCGGTCAGGAACAAGGTTCATACCGCAAGAAACTTCCTTCATCCATGTGGCGGTATCGGGATCGATAAGGACCACCGGTTCATAATCACTGACTTCTGATGCGAGACGGAGGAGGGATTTCAATAGTGCCGGGTTTCGCGGACCAATCGGGGGGCGGAACCGGGTCGTCCCATCAATAGTACTTGCGAGTACCAGGTTCTGGTTTATGTAAGCGTACCGGTAATGGGCATAATGGTTCCAGCAGACCATGTTGGTGAAGGTGTTGTCACTGTGGGACTGTGGGTAGAGCGCGTAATGCCGTGCGAAAAAGTCATGGTCGGCAAGCGTGACCGGCTGGAAGTCTTCCTGTTCGAGCATCACTGCTCACCACGGTAGATCATAGGGATATGAGCATGCATTCGCTCAAAGCCGAGATGTATGTAAAACTCTTCAGAATCCGGTTCTGCGATCAGTCCGACCCAGGAAATCCCTCTCTTCTTACAGTGCTCAAGAAGCAGGGATGCAATCTTTGTCCCGATTCCTCTGCCCCGGTACGCGGGAAGGATTACGAGGTCTTGTATGTAGGCATCGGAAACACCATCGGATAACACCCGCCCCATCCCGATGGCATGCCCGCTCGTGTCAGCCGCGACCGCGAACGCAAAACTGCCCTTTATAAGACGGGGGATCTCATCAGGATTATAGGTATCCTTCCACCATCCTCCGCTCTTGTACAGGCACACGATCTCATCTTTGTCCCATGATTTAACGAGAGTGACCCGGATAGTATCCATATCTTTGGTCATGGAGCGGTCTCCCGTGTAAAATAAAAGTATCCAGTGAGAGGGATTACAATGACGGGTATCTCATTTCGGGAGGGGTTATTGTGCCTTATCATATGACGTCAGTTGTCCGATTGCAGTATCCACAATCGCCCCGAGGTCTTCGACACCCCACTGTTCAGAGTTGAGGATAATATGGTAAATAGAGAGATCGTTAATATCAATGTTATAATAAGCAGAGTACCGTCCCGCTTCGGACCGTTCGCGTTCAAGGGTAATTTTTTTTGCCGTTTCATCATCAGCAATCTGATCGCGGTACACGATCCTGTCAATCCGGCAGTTGATCGGGGCAAACAACCAGATTTTCAGATCTGCCTTTTCCACCATCCAGCCGGATAGCCTGCCTTCTACGACGATGTTGTCTTTTTCTTCCGCGATCTCTTTCTGGCGGACATCGATCATTTTGTCAAATGTGGGATCCTGTTCCGCAAGTTTCCCGAACTCCGCAAGGTCCAGGTTGTGCTTTTGTGCACACTCGCGGAAGACCTCCCCGGCTGAGATCATCGTGAAGTAATGGCGCTGTGCCAGGTACCGTGAGAGAGAAGTTGTCCCGCTGCCGGGAAGCCCGCTCACGGTAATCCGCATCAGACTCCCCCAATATTGAGGGATTTCCTGATAACCTGGCTCAGGGCGATGGAACAGATGAAATACCAGATCATCCATGCGGGAATAACCCAGATGATTTGTGCCGTCAGGCTTTGCGGCCCATAATACGGAAGGGTGATGGTACTTGCCTGGTTGAGCCGGAAGAGCAGCCAGAAAAAGATAGGGACGGTCAGGACAAGGATGAACGCCATCGGCTTGAACTGCTGCTGAGAGAGTTCCAGTTGTTCTTTCATGACCTTGTCCCGTCTTGCATCCAGTTTCTTTATCTTTTTCTCGTCCTGTGATAACTGCGCTTCACGGTACTCCTTCTGGAACTGTTTCATCCTTTCCTGCACTTCGGTCATCCGGTCATAATCAATCGTGTATTTCTGGATGAGGGAAGAGTACAGCCCGGTCAGTGCTGACAGGATGACGATGAGGATGAAGAATGGTATCTTAAAGATCTCAACAAGCGGTGAGAATACCAAATCAATGCTCTGCCCGACACCAACGCGCAACCACGGGAGGCTGTACGAAAACATCATCAGCATCATGAATATGAGTGCGACGTACAATCCGTATTTGTCCCAGAATTTTCCTAAATCCATGTCTTCACCTGAGAGCATCAGCCATATCTGACGCTGCATTTGCCAGCAGGTGATCGGGGTTCATGATAATCTTGATGGTACACCCCGTCACCATTGCATATGCAGCGGCTATGGACCGGTTGAACTGCTGGTGTTCTGCAATTGCACGCGATCCCTCTTTATCCCGCGTACGGGTTTCATCCGAAAGCCGCCGCATCAGGATCTGGTCATCATCAGTCTCAACGAGAATAATCATATCAGGCATAATCTCGCGCAGCACCCATTCAGGAAGCCCGGCGAGATACCCCTTCGGAGTCTTGACCGAGGCATGGGTGTCGACCAGCACATTCCCGGAAATCTGTGCGATTGCCTGGGCGGCGAGCTGCTGCAGCCGTTTCTGGACGGTGCGATCGAGCGTCCGCATCTGGTCACGGTCCTGCACGATACCATCGGTTTTTGCTACCTCAAACATGACTGACCCGAAGTTAACCTGCTGGTACTCTATGCCATCTTCTTTGAGCTTTTTTAACGCCTCGTTGACGACCGTCGTCTTACCGACGCCCGGTACACCGGTGATAATGACCTTTTTTCCTGACATCTGTGTCCCTTTCCACAATCATTCTTTGCCAAAGAACGTCCGCATGAACGGGTACATCTCCATGATCTGCTGGCTTGCGATCTCTTCGTACAAACGGTAGGTGATACTCACGGTCAGCAAAAGTCCTGTACCGCTGACAGCACCAATCACACCGAAGAGGTTCGCTATCACACTCAATATACCGATGAACACACCACCAATGACGGTGACACGCGGGATATACCGGTCAAGGTACTTTTCCAGCACCTGCGGATTTCTCCGGTAGCCGGGGATGGACATGCCGGACTGCTGGATCTGGCGGGCTACATCCTTAGAATCCAGCCCTGCAGTCTTGATCCAGAAGAGCGCAAAGATCGCACCACCAACCACCATGAATGTGATATCGATTCCCAGACGTATTAGAATCTCCCATGGCGCGTGACCGAGATCATACGCCCACCACATCCATTGGGAGGGTCCGTTGATAGGCGCGAGATACCACATCAGACCGGACACCGGTGTCTGACCGTTGAAAGTCCCAAAGACGGTAATCCCGATATTCGAGAGGAACATCCCCAGCATCTGGATATTTGCCTGCAATACCCGGACGAGAATCATGGGCAGGACACTTGCATATATCAGTTTGACCGGGAACCGTGCGCGCGCTCCCCGAACCTGCGCGTGTGCGAGCGGGATCTCTATACGGGTGGATTCAACGTAAACGATGATCAGGAATATGGCGATGGTTGTGACAAATGCTAAGAGTTCCGTCCCGAAATACTGGAGAAAGTTCGCACCGTCAAGAACGATGGCAACCAGTCGGGGGAAAAAACCTATCGGATAGGGATCGCTGACCGGTGTCCAGTTGATAAAGCCGTTCACAATTGCCTGAGAGATCCCTGCAATGATGAATAGCCCGACACCGGAACCGATACCCCATTTGGTCACCACTTCGTCCATCAAAAAGACGAGAACACCGCCGATACATATCTGGATAAATATCAGGAGCGAAACGAGGAACATGTTGCCACCGAAGAACTGCGCCGCGATGACCGGATCCGGCTTCATGAACCCCCCGATCAGGTTGGGCGCAGCCTCGATCACGATCATGACAAGGATAAGGATCTTCTGCAATCCCATGTACATGACCTGTCCACGGGTGTCACTCGTATCAATATGAAGGATATCTGCACCTTTTAAGAGCTGAAGCACGATGGATGCTGTAACGATGGGGCCGATACCGAGGTGCACGATCGAACCACTTGCACCTGCCAATAGCGCCCGCCAGTAGAGGAATACATCCTGTGAACTCGTGGCCAGTCCGAATACCGGGATGTTCGTTAACGCAAAATACAGAACCAGAATGCCAAATGTCCACATCAGTTTGTTCTTAAAGTGGACATGCCCCTCGGAACTCTTGACTGCGGGCATCGCAGCAAGCAGGGGTTCCATTCGATCCAGCAGGTCTCCCATTGTTTCACCAAAAAATCAGGCGGGTCAGGCAACCAGCGCCTTTCCACCAATTTTCTCGATCTTTACCTTTGCCTGCTCTGAAAATGCCGCGGCAGAGATGTTTAGTTTTTTTGTGACTTTCCCACTGCCCAGCACCTTCTCGATGCCAAGATCGGCAGCATTCAGCACAATTGCATCCCCTTCCTGCCGAGCGATTCCCTGTGCGAGAAGCGAAGGTACAATCTGGTCGATGATTCCGACATCCATCACTGCGACGGTCACCGCAGGGTTGTGGAAGAACCCGTCCTTACCAAAGACCGGTCCCCCCATCTCCTTGTACCACTTGACGAAGTGGTGGGCGTTGATGCCCGCCCGTCCCCTTCCACCGCGGTTACCTGCGCCACGCCGGTTCTTGTGGGTTCCGCCACCGCATGTCCGCGATCCGCGG
>Ga0315279_10008318_pt1 | contig 12588 bp, 17 predicted proteins | sample YL17G06_20_MG_FD_203694 | JGI IMG/M metagenome (GOLD analysis project Ga0315279, IMG submission 203694) | Sediment microbial communities from Yellowstone Lake, YNP, Wyoming, USA - YL17G06_20 | ecosystem: Environmental > Aquatic > Freshwater > Lake > Sediment | place: USA: Wyoming | collected... | reverse complement strand
TGGTAGAAAGGTAACAGTTTTATTTCCAACCACGATTGATGGTAGATACGAGAAATTCATTCTCTCTTACATCTATTTGGGTGACGACTGTTCAGGCCCTTGCGTGGAGTTGTTTAAAAATCAGAGTGTGTATTATGTCATCGATGATTTCCGAATAGAAAAATTAACAGAGGGTGGGGTATGAAAATATTAATTTTGTTCTCAATCATGATTTTCTTAATTTTTTTACCACATATAGTCGAAGCAACAAACGGCTGGGCTATTTATACGAATACTACTGCTGCGATTGTGGGCAGTGGTATAATGAGGAACTGGACGGGGAGCGAGATACAAGCGGGCATACCGACTGGCACAGATTCTGGCGGCGCACGTTCTTGGCAGAAGATGAGATGCTTGGAAAAAAGACAAGAATGTCTATTGATGTGGAATGATGCCGATAATGACATAAGTTTTGAAATACTTAACACGGCTGACTTAACTTGGAGTGGTTATGTAGAGTTGGAGGGTTCGGCTAATAATGATGACACACAGAATTTTGATGTTGAATGCGAGGACTTGAGTGGGGAATGCCTCATTGTTTACGATGATTCAGGCACAGACAACCAGCAGATAGCCTATAGGGTATATAACAGTAGTGGTTTGAATGCAGAAGAGATTCTTACGATAGGATATGCTGCTGGACTGGCAGACTGGATCAGGCTGTATCCCAAGAACAATAGCGATGAGATAATGCTCGTCATGGAAGATGACAACACAGATACACAAGCGATTCTTTGGAACGGAACGGACAATTCATTCAAAGCTTCGCCTCAAGTGATAACAATAGTCGCTCCACTTCTTAACAGAAAGAGTTTTGATTTTGCATGGGAAGGAACGAGCGGTGATGGATTGCTCACATATGGTAATACAACGGTTGGCGTGTTTGCGTTCACTTATATAAATTATGCCTGGACGAATATAGGACTGCTGTGGAACCCTGCTGACACAGCTTATACAATCCATATGTGTGGCAGCAATCCTCTGATGGGAGGAACGAACCATAATTATATTGGTGTCATGGTAGTTGATGATGGTGAGGACTTGACTGGTGGGATGTGGAATGGGACTGCTATTGAAACTTCTCCAGCACGGCCATCAGAAGACACAGCAACGGAGGGAAATTTTCCAACCGAAAACATCCAGTGCATGTGGGAGACAGCTTCCAAGAACCAAGCAGCATTTATCTGGGTTGACCAGGGAGCTTTGACACCAGAAGGTGGAACTTACACAATCGGCACAGGTTGGAGTTTTTCAGCTTGGACTACTGGTAGTAGCACTGGCATGACAACTTGGCAGGACGATGTGGATGATTTACAGCTTATTCCCGACCCTGCTAGCGATGAGATGTTTGTCATAGGTCAGGACTTGACAGAAGACATAGAATGTATGAGATGGATGGGTGATCAGTGGAATGCAACAAGCTGTGGGTTGTTGGACAGCAACGCACCTTCTTCTCTGTTTGAATCAGATACATTTGATTGGAGTAGATATACTCCTACTGCGGTTACAATTTCTATCTCACTATCAACAGAATTAACAAATGGAATTTTATTTGGAATAGTCAGTCCCAACAGCAATAACAATCCTGCGAGGAACAATACAAATTGTGCTGGAGGAACCTGTTATTATTTCACAGTGGATGGCTCTTCAACATCTTCAGCTTCATTTCATAACAAATTAAGTTCTGCAATAACTTGTACTGGCGGAACCTGCACGACTTACGTAAGCGGTTCTTCAACGAGTAGCACATCAGGTTTCAGTGCGAATTCTGCATTCAATTCAAATTTCATTGCAATACCAAACTGTGATTCTATTGCCATTAGTGGCAATTGCTGGACGAAATATTTCTTAGATATTTCTTCTGGGGTCACTTCAGGAAATTATGGCTCTGGAACATCTTATACTTACTGTGCCAATGCTACATTAGGTTCAACTGTATGCTAGTAATTTTAACTCAAATTTTTAATTATAAATTTATAAACTATAAAACCGAAATATAATTAATGAAAATAAAAATTCCCATAGTAAAATCTTTAATAGCTGTTTTCGTTCTATCGTCAGTTTCTGTCATTTACTTTACTGGTTTAGCATTTTCAGACGAAACAGCAACAGGAACACTTCCTCTTAACTTTACAGTTGCGCAGTTGATATCGATAATACCGTCAACTAATATGACTGATGGAATTACTTTTAGTAGTGTCAATGCAAATACAAACGGAAATCCAGCATTACATAATTCTGATGGCGATTCTGGTGGTTCCACATCATATTGGACAGTTGATGCTACTACAAGTTCAGATGCAGCATTTTGGAATAAACTGACTGCGCCTATAACTTGCACTGGTGGAACATGCACTTATCACGTAAGTGGTAGTAATGCAACAGCAACAACAGACTTCAGTGCGAACTCAACATTCGATAATACAAAGTATACAGCAATAGGAAACTGTACTGTCGTAGCAGTAAGTAGTAGTTGTTATGGCAGGTATTTCCTTGACGTCTCTACTGGAGTATCATCAGGTGATTACGGTGGAGCTACTGCTTATACATATTGCGCAAATGCCACAACTGGAAATACAGCTTGTAGCTAAGAGTGAAAATGATAGAAAAATGGGATTTGTTTAATTTTTTTTATTTTAAAGTTTCTTCTTTTTGTATAGGACATGAGGTTTAATTTCTTTTGTTTTCCTTTTCTTCATGATATAAAATCCAACGATTATTATTGCAATAAGAATTCCTATAAATATTCTACCATCAAATGGTGTATAAGAAACAATGAATTGAAGGACTTCTTTTCCTGTAGACTGCCTTATTTTTACAACATCATACACCTGACCAACTATCATTTCTTCTTTAGGTCCTGCAATGTCAAAGGATATATCCGCCAACCCTAGACCTTTAAATTTTGTGCAAGTCATGATGCATGCAGTCGTATTGTTCTCAGAACATATTTTTTTCACAAATTCTTGTCTTGGTTGGGAATCTTTTGGCGCATTAAGATAATCTATTGAAACTAATTGAACATCGTTAGGAGTAATTGATTCAACAAAAGGCAAAATATTTGTAGAATAATTTAGAGTATAAGTCCCATTTTGCGGGTCAGTAGCATACAAACCCATGCCACAAAAAGTTTCAGCAGAAAAAGGTGTTAAAATAACATATCCTTGAAATTGTATTATTCCTGCTTCAGTACTTCTTACACAGAGAAATAAAAACAGCATCGCTGATATTAGTAAAATCATTTTTTTCATATTTTTTTCACGCGTGAATAGTTGTATCTATTAAATTCATTATTTTTAGGTACTTAAATCTTCTTTTTAAAAATAATAGATTAGAAAGTTATTTTAATAATATGAAGTTTGTTGTCACGTTTCTTATTAGTTTATGCTTATTATTGGCATATTCTGCAAACGCTGAATATAATTATGTAAGTGGTGTCAGTCCATTAAATTTTAGTGTTTACCAGATTATTTCTGACAATTCTGTTTTGATAACTTTTGATGTTGTTGCAAACAATTCTATATCAATAAACACAATGAATTATGCAGACACAGCACTTAATTTTGTATCGAATACCAGCCTCGGCAATATAACTATGATAATAACTCGAACTTATATCTCTCCTGTTAATACAAGCTTATCCAACTCGAATGCAGTGAGTCTAAAATATGTTAATATCAGTGCAAACAACACACTGAACAGTAGTGTTTTAGCTTGGAATCTCATTAAAATTTATTATACAGATGCTGAATTAGCCGCAGCTGGAATAGTTGAAGATTCTTTAAGCATGTATATGTACAATTCGACCTCAGACCAGTGGATAAAATTAACTACTTCTTTAAATGAAGTCTTTGATACTGGCATAAATAAAATAGAAAAATATGTTTGGGTTAATTCAACATTTTTAAGTTTGTACGCTATTGGTGGATTAAAAGCAGATGGCCAATCATGCTTAGCTAGTGCTGAATGTTATTCTAATTTTTGTTGTAATGGAATATGCCAAAGTTTTTGTCCTAGTATAGTTCCTAGTGGACCTAGTGCAGGAGCTGGTATGCCAATAGTTGCTGCACCCACCATATATGTTGAGTTTTCTAAAACACCTGTGCTTCGTGAAGTCATTCCTGGGCAATCTGTTGTTGCTGGAATAATTGTGAAAAACAAGGGTAATTCAAGCTTGTCTGGATTGCATGTAGAAGTTTCTAGCATACCAAAAGAATGGGTCACGGTCATCCCACAATATTTAGACTTGGACCCTTATGAATCAAGTGGATTTTCAATTGGAATATCTGTACCTTCTGTTGTGGCATTTGGTGATTACAAAGTTGTTGTCACTTTGAAGAATCAGAATGTTCAAGACACAAGTTTCTTCATATTGAGAGTTAAAAGCTTTACTAAACAAGAGGATAAGCCAATAGTCGAGAGAATTGTTGAAATAGACAGGTCTGAAGAAAAAACAAATGTTGAATTGAATGTCTACAATCCATTAATTGTCTGGAAGTCTGCAGAAGTCGTTGAGTATGTGCCAAAAGAAATTGCTAACTCAACAGCACTTATAGAATTCAACACCACGCCTTCAAAAATAATTCAAAGTGATCCTATTGTCAGTTGGGAGATGATTGATATGGCTGTTGGCGAAACACGAAAAATACGTTATTCTGTTTCAAATATTCTTGAAGAGTTTACATCGTACATTTATTGGCCATTCAGAGAAATAAATCTTGTCAAATCAAATCCAGTTTCTGGTTTAGAGATAATTGGCTTAAAGATTCCAATGTTGTATTCTGGTACAAGTTCTATTGCTACTTTAACTATAAGAAATTTGGACAAAAGTTCACATAATTTTGGGTTTGAACTAAAGATACCAAGTGATTGGAAAAGCGAACCGAAGAACATTAGCGCGATAATAAACGGTGGTGAAACGAGACAGTTTGGATTTTCTATAATTCTACCTGAGAAAACCATACCTGGATATTACGCAGTAAGAGGAGAGTTTCTATGGGATGATAGCGTAACAGTAAAAGAATATGGAGTCGAGGTTGCGCAAATCAGTTATCAATTATTAGGAATTTCATTTTTCATGATTTTTGTTGCTATATTAACTGTTTACATTTATTTCAAAATAAAACAAAGAAAAATAAGAGAACAGCTACTAACAAACCTCAGAGGCATTAGAGAAAAAATAGAAGGTTAATATGAAACTATATAAAAAAATTATTATCGCAATTTTGATTATTCTTGGAATTATAATTATTTTCAACTATTCGCTATCTATTACTGGAAAATTCGGAGCAATACCCGAGGAAAAGAAATTAAGCGGAGAGATTTTAAACGCTAACTATGAGCCGGTAAGACCAAAAATTTTAGAAACAGTCACTGTTACAATGACTGCAAAAAACAATGGAAATGAGGAAAATGGTTATTTGGCAGAAATCAGGATGATAAAAGATGCAGAATTAAAATATAACGATTTTTTCACGTTTTCGCTTTTGCCTGGCAATACATTGTCTTTTTCACCAAATTACAATCCAGAAGATATTGGTGAATATAAAATTATTTTTAGACTTTACAACAAAGATAAATCAGAACTTTATGATGAAAAAATCCTAACTTTTATAGCAGAAAGCGATGCAGGACCGTTTGATCTAGAAATCGATTTACCTTCTCACATAATTGGGCTTGATGATACTTTGCCGGCCACCATAAAAATTGCAAACATGGGTATTCGTGGTACTGATATAGGTTTGAATTTAGATGTATACTGTACTAGTGGCAAGATTTTATCGAAAAGTATGTATATTTTTTTAAACGGCTCTGAGGATGTTAAAAAACAGTTCTTCGTGGAAACATGTGGAGATGTTGGCCAGCACTCATTAGTAGCATCTTTAACATTTTATGGAAAAGAATTACTTTCATCCAAAAATCAGTTCTATGTAAATACTACTTTACCTGAAGTTTTAATTAGTTCAAACAACGGAATTCAAGCTAAACCTGGTGAAACAACTGATTTCATTATAGAGTTGACAAATCCAAACAATTTTGATCTAAAAAATATCAAACCATTTGTCTACGGTATACCTTCTGAGTGGTTGTTCATCAAACCTATTAGTTATGATGCTTTGAAACCAAATGAAAGTATATACTTCACAGTAATAGTAAATATCCCAGAAACAGCAGGGAAAAAAGATTATGAAACCAAAATTGGTGTAGGCGGCGATAATGTTTTTTCTAAAAAAGATGCCATCCTATCTGTTACTGGTAGTGCTACTAAACTTTTTGTATCTAGTTCTTCATTTTACCAAGTATTTTCTTCTTGGATTTCAGTTATTTCGTTGTATGCCATAATTTTATTGTTCTGCTTATATTTCAAATTGAAAAGAAAAACACAAAGACAAGATAAAAGATCGATATTGAAAAAAATAAAGGATGGCATAACATAAAATTTATTCTATAAAAGCTAAATTTAATCTGGTGAGTATTTGTCGAGAGTAATTGGAGTGCTATCTGGGAAAGGTGGTGTTGGTAAAACAACTATCACAGCTAACTTAGGTGCTGCGTTAACTAATATTTTTAAAAAAAATATTGTCATTTGTGATATGAATATTCACGCCTCTCACCTGGGGTTGCATCTTGGAATGTATGAAGACCCACCTGCAACATTAAGAGATGTTTTAAAAGGAAAAATGCCGATTACAAATGCAATTTACATGCATCCTCAAACTGGAATTAAAATAATTTGCGCTCCTTTAAATCGAGAGTGCAAAAATCCTACACAAACAGAAATAGGACAGTTAGTAAGTCAAATTAAGAATAATTATGATATGGTGATTCTAGACTGTGCGCCCGGCTTAGGGGAAGAAGCTACTGCTGCAATAAGTGCGATCGATGATGCTTTAGTTATCACAACTCCAGATTTACCAAGTGTTATAGATGCGGTAAAAGCTCTTGATATTCTGCGAAAAAAGAATAAAAATATCTTGGGAGTTGTTATCAATAGATTTGATAATAAAAGTTATATGCTGACAGAAAATGAAATAGCATCTACATGTAATTGTCGAATTGTATCTAGGATACCTGAAGATAAAAAAATTCCTGAGTCAATATCAAAAGGTATCCCTGTGGTTTTAATTTATCCAGATTGTACTGCAAGCAGGTCATTAAAAAATCTTGCTAGCTATATATCTGGCAGCTATTATCGTGAGGAAAATATTATGGATAGAATTAAAAATTTCTTTAACTTTGAAAAATTTAATTTTTAGCTAAATGTGATGTTCGGATTCTGAAATAATTTATAAAATGTTTTTTGTAGGAAACAAAAGGTTTAAATCCTTAATCTTTAAAACAAAATACTCCATAAACTCAAAACAAATTCTCTTCTTTCTTTTTCTTTTCATTCCAAATTTTTCTTTCTTCAGTATCTTCTTTTGTTTCAATCATCAGAAATCTGTTCCCCTTCAATGGAATCAAATAGAATGCTCTTTTTTCTTTTTCATCTTTTAAATACAATTTCAATTTTTTTGATTCAACTTGCATGAAGCATTTTGGATTTCGATAATCATACATTACAAATTTTCCTTTTGAAACGAGATTTCTTACTTCAGTGTTTTCTTTTCTATCTTTAGTCAAAACAGATTCAGGATACTTTCTCATAATATTTATTAATACGAAATTAGTTTAGATATTTATGACAGAAAAGAAAGAAGAAAAAATTGAAAGCAATTTGCTGGAATTCTATGGAACGGAGTGCGTTCATTGCAGATTTATGAATCCGCTGATAGAAAGACTGCAAGCAGAAACAGGATTGAAAGTTAAAAAAATTGAAGTTTGGCACAATGAAAGAAATGCTCAACTGCTTCAGCAAATTGATAGAGATTATTGCGGAGGAGTTCCTTTCTTTTTCAATGTAAAAAATGGTAAGTGGATTTGCGGTTCTGCTTCTTATGAACAGCTCAAAGAATGGGCTATTGGAAAGTAATATTTGATTTAAAAAGTAAATTCAATATATGAAAGATTTTTCTGCAGAATTTCCTGTTTTCCAGATTCTTGATGAGAATGGAAGAGCGAATGAAAAACTTATTCCAAAAATATCAAAACAAGAAATGCTGAAAATGTATGAGCTAATGGTTCTGTCAAGAGTTTTTGATGAAACTGCTTATCACCTGCAGAGAGAAGGAAGAATTCTTACCTACGCTCCACTTAAAGGGCAGGAAGCCTCGCAAGTAGGAAGTGCGCTTGCGTTGAAAGAAAAAGATTGGATGTTTCCTTCGTTTCGCGAAAACGCTGCTTATTTAGTTCGAGGAATGTCTGCTGAAATGCTTTACCAATATTGGAGTGGAGACGAAAGAGGAAACAAAATTCCGAAAGATTTGAATTGTTTCACAGTAACAGTTCCTGTTGCAACACAGATTCCAATTGCGGTTGGAGCTGCTTGGGCTGAGAAACTAAAAGGAACAAAAAATATTTCGTTAGTTTATTTTGGTGATGGAGCAACAAGTGAGGGAGATTTTCATGAAGGTCTTAATTTTGCTGGCGTAATGAAACTGCCAGTTGTTTTTGTTTGTCAGAATAATCAATGGGCTATCTCAGTTCCTTTTTACAAGCAGTCCGGCAGCAAAACAGTAGCTCAAAAAGCAGTTTCCTATGGAATTAACGGAATAAGAGTTGATGGAAATGATGTTTTTGCTGTTTATTCTGCTATTTTATCTGCAGTTGAAAATGCAAGAAAAAATATTCCGACTTTGATTGAGTGCGTTACTTACAGAATTTCAGACCATACTACTTCGGATGATTCTTCTCGTTATAGAACTGTGGAAGAAGTTGCAATGTGGGAAAAGAGAGATCCGATTGTAAGATTTGAGAAATTCTTGATCTCAAAAAACATTTTAACTGAAGAAATCAAAAAACAAATATGGAGCGGTGCAAAAAGGGAAATTGATACCTCAGTGAAAATTGCTGAGAGAATTACTTCAGAAAATCCTGAGGATATTTTTGATTTTACCTTTGCACATCTGCCAAAAAACCTGCAAAAAGAAAAGAAAGAGTTTGAAGAAATCTTTGCTGAAAAGAAGGAAGCGGAAGCATGAAATGGAAAGAAATGTTGGCACCAAATTATGAAAAGATTTTGCTAACTTTAATTTTGCCTTATGTTCTTTTTCTTGTTGCTTTCCAGCTTACACTAAAACCAAACACTGTTGTTCTTCATTATGTAGGACAAATGGTGTTCAGTGACAATGCTCGCTTGGATACTTTGATAAAAAGTTTGATTTTTGCTTCTGTGTATTCCATTCCAAATTGGATTTGGTCATATCCTCTCTCTGCTTACATAGTTTGGAAAAGTGAAAAAAACGAGAGAAAGAAGAAATGAGTAAAAAAATTATTTACAAATTTGATTGGAATGAAGTTTCAGCATTGCTTCTTGCAGATCTTTTTCTTACTGTTTTGTTTGCATTTTGGTATGTTTCCGGATGTTTTTCTCGGCAAAATACTGTTTTAATTAATCCGTTCATGATTTGCACTCTGCAATTTCTTTTAGGTTTCCAAAATATTATTTCTCTTTTTCTGATGGCTGTAATTATTAATTTTATTATTTTTTGGGTATGGCATCGCGTGGTGAAGAAATGAATTGGAAAAAATTTTTGCAACCTGACTGGAAAAAGCTTTTGGTTGCTGTAGTTATTTTTGTGGGGTTGGAATATTTTTTAATTTATATTTTTTCTAGTACAACATTAACATTTCAAGCTGTTCCTTGGAAAAACGAGTGTTGCGCGAACCAAACTGGGAATCTGACCATGTCTGAAAATCAGAATTTTCAGCGCTTCTGTAGCGATTGGACAAACAGAACGGGATTTATTATCAATGCAGAAAACTGCAATAATTTTTTTGCTCAGGCAGCAAGACAACAACAATACTACATGATTACTTATTATGCTGAAATTATTACATTGTTTCTTTTCAGTTATTTGTTTTCATGTTTTCTTTTTTGGATTTTCACTAGAAAAAAGGAGAATCCTGAATGACAATAATGAACATGGTTCAAGCAATAAATTCCGCGCTGCAGCAAGAAATGGAAAGAAATAAAAATATTTTAATTCTTGGAGAAGACGTTGGAAAGAATGGTGGCGTATTCCGCGTAACAGAAAGTCTGTGGCAGAAATTTGGAGAAGAAAGAGTTGTTGACACTCCTTTAGCAGAGAGCGGAATTGTTGGAAGTGCTATTGGTTTGGCTGTTAACGGATTCAAACCTGTTGCTGAAATTCAGTTTGACGGTTTTTCTTTTCCTGCATTAGATCAACTGTTGAGTCATGCTGCGAAAATTAGAAATAGAAGCAGAGGAAGATTTTCCTGCCCAATTGTTGTGAGAATTCCTTATGGTGGAGGAATTAAAGCTTTAGAGCACCACTCTGAAAGTCCTGAAGTTCATTTCGCTCATCAGCCTGGATTGAAAGTAGTTGTTCCTTCGTCTCCTTACGAGGCAAAAGGTTTGCTTATTTCTGCATTGCGAGATCCCGATCCAGTAATTTTTCTGGAGCCAAAAAGAATTTACAGATCAATAAAAGAAGAAGTTCCTGAAGAAAGTTACACTATTCCGTTCGAAGCAAAAGTTGTTCAGGAAGGAAATGATTTGACAATTATTGCTTACGGAGCTATGTTGAAAGTTGTTAGAGAAGCTGCTGAAAAAACAAAGTATTCTTTAGAAATTATTGATCTTCGTTCGATTAGTCCGCTTGATGTTGATACAGTAGTAAATTCTGTGAAGAAAACTGGACGAGCTGTAGTAGTTCATGAAGCTCCAAAGAATTTTGGAGTTGGGGCTGAAATTGTTGCGCAAATTAATGAGAATTGTTTGCTTAGCTTGAAGGCTCCGGTAGAGAGAGTTTGCGGGTGGGATGTTAATGTTCCTCTTCCTAAATTGGAGAAATATTATTTTCCTGATGCTGACAGAATCAGAAAAGCAATTGAAAAAGTTATGAGTTTCTGAATTCATTTTTTCTTGTCTTTAATTAATTCGATTGCTCCAGCAGGACAAGATTGCATAACTTCTTTCAGTTTTTTCTCGTCGATTTTTACTCCTTCTTTAACATGAGAATGCCCGTCTTTCCTTATTTCAAACAATTCTGGATACAACGAAACGCACAATCCGCATCCCAGGCATGTTTCCATGTCAACTTTTGCTTTCATTGTTTAACCTCTATAAGATATTTGATTGAATATATTTTATCTTTTCTATTGAATGTAAAATTTCAAAGACTTAAATCTTTTCCAAGCGTTTAATCGTTAGAGATGTTATGCTGAAAATTCCCAGAGAAGTGAAGATCTATTTTATTGCGATTGCGTTAATTTCTCTTTCTTATGTTGCTATTTATTATGAAATGGTTCAAGCGCACGAAGTGGCTCATCAGAAAGCATTCGAGTATTTTGGAATAAATTCTACAATAGTTTTTTATTCTCCGTTTGAAGCAAAAACAGTTCCTCAAAATTATAATTTGAGTAGTGAAGACAACAGATTTCTTTATTTTATCCAATCTTTGAATGAAGTTTTTGAATATCAGTTTGTTACTTTAATTGCTTTTGTATTTTTGTCAATGCTTGCAATCATTACTGCGATATTTATTCTTGCTGCTTCTGAAAAAAGAAAAGAAGAAATTTAGAAAATTAATTTTTCTTCAAGGATCATTGCATGTCCACCAGATTTTTTTATAAAATTTGCGATTTCAATAAGATTTTTTAAATCATCGGATTTCCAAACAGAATGTTGAATCTTTTTTGCATTTATTTTAATTAAATCTCTCCACACTCTTACTTTGACTGTATTTTCTTTTTTCGGTATGTCAAAAATAAAAATTACATCTTTCATACTATGTAACACGTGTTACATGAATAAATACTTTTACACAAACAAAAAAATTAATTATAAAGCAGCTAAAATACTAGAACCAATAACTACTAAAACAATACCAAAAATTTTCAACAAACTGATTGGCTCACCTAAGAAAAACAAACCTATTATTGAAGCCAAAGCAATACTGCCACCAATAATTACTGGACCCCCAACTGAAATATTAATTCCGCTTGAGTAAGTTCTTAATGCAAAATAATCTATTCCAAAAGCTAAAAGTCCTGCTAAAACCACAAACAATATTCCTTTTTGATTTGTGAACAAAGTAATTCCTTTCATTTGCGGCAATAAAATAAATGAGCCAAGAATTACTGCAGTTAGTGAAACTAGAATTGCACCGAAAATTGGATTAATAAATTTTGAGGCTTGCTGATGAAAAACTGTCCAAAGACCAAAAGAAATTGCTGCCAACACAGCAAAATAAATTCCTTCCTGAACCATAATATCAAATAAATATTGATTGGTGAAATAATATACTAATCTTTTTCTTTAATCCAATTTAAATCTAAATAGATAGAATGCAAGAATTCAAATTTCCAGACATTGGAGAAGGAATAACTGAAGGGGAAATTGTTGAATGGCTGGTGAAAGAAGGAGATTATGTAGAAGAACACCAAGCAGTAGGAAAAATAGAAACAGACAAAGCAGTTGCAGAA
>Ga0315279_10008316_pt1 | contig 12588 bp, 16 predicted proteins | sample YL17G06_20_MG_FD_203694 | JGI IMG/M metagenome (GOLD analysis project Ga0315279, IMG submission 203694) | Sediment microbial communities from Yellowstone Lake, YNP, Wyoming, USA - YL17G06_20 | ecosystem: Environmental > Aquatic > Freshwater > Lake > Sediment | place: USA: Wyoming | collected... | reverse complement strand
AGGAACTGTTTTGATTCCGGGGTATCGACAGCCTTTGCCACCCGGTTGAACATACCCTCAGGGGTTTCGTGGGGGAGAAGGTACCGGCTTTTCAGGAGCGTCCGCGCGATATGAGTGAGCCCCATGGATAATCAGAATGAGTGTCTTTAATTTGAACGTCATATATATGTTATCAATTCCATGTCCCTCTTTATTCTCGGCACTGCATCCCATGTCGGCAAGAGCGTGACCGTTGCTGCCATCTGCCGCTGCCTTGTGAACCGGGGCATCAGGGTAGCGCCGTTCAAGTCCCAGAATATGAGCCTGAACTCCTACGTGACATCCGATGGCGGCGAGATTGGTATGGCACAGGCAATGCAGGCACATGCAGCAAAGGTCCCTCCACAGACTGACATGAACCCGATCCTCCTGAAACCCAAGGGAGACTGCATCTCGCAGATCGTCCTTTTCGGCCGGCCCTACAAGGACGTTTTGATCACCGATTACTACCAGGAGACAGAAAAGCTCCTCAAACAGGCAGTGGAGGCATACGACCGCCTTAAGGCAACCTATGGGCATGTCATTGTCGAAGGTGCGGGGGGGGCTGCCGAACTGAACCTCTACGACCGCGACATTGCCAATATTCAGCTTGCACGGGTTTTAAAAATCCCCCTGATCCTCGTGGCTGATATTGAACGGGGTGGTGTATTTGCCCAGGTCCTTGGTACCCTTGACCTCCTGCCGGAGGATGTAAAACCGCTTGTCAGGGGGATCATCATCAACAAATTCCGGGGCAATATCCAGATATTCGAGCAGGGTATAGCGATGATTGAACAGCGGGCGGGCATTCCGGTGCTGGGGGTTGTCCCCTGCTTTGACCTGCCCCTTCCCAGCGAGGATTCGCTGTCGATTTCTGATAAGAAAGCAGGGCAGAACGCAGTCAGGATTGCGGTTGTACGGCTTCTTCGGATCTCCAACTTTACGGACTTCGAGCTGCTTGAGAGGTACGCTGCGGTGGAGTACGTGCCTTTGGGTGTTCCGCTCGACGGGTACGACTGCATCATCATTCCCGGAACGAAAAATACTGTCGAAGACTTACAGGAACTGAAGAGGACGGGGGCGGATGTACAGATCCAAAGAGCCCGGGCCCGCGGTGTCCCGATCATCGGCATCTGCGGCGGGTACCAGATGCTGGGAAAAGAGATCATTGATGCGGGTTTTGAGTCTGTTGAAGGGACCTACGAAGGGCTGGGGCTGCTTGATGGCGTCACCCGTTTTGTCTCATATGATAAGCAAACCCGGCAGGTGCGGCGGAGGGCGAACGACGTCCCGCCGATCCTTTCATCGATGGGAGAGGTCGACGGTTACGAGATCCATATGGGTGTGACAGAACCGGGCAGTGATCAGGAGGCTCTCGTGGGTGACGGGAGGGTGAGTGCCGACGGGCTTGTTTTCGGCACCTATATGCACGGAATGTTCCAGAACCCGTCCGCTGTCAATGCACTCCTGTCGTACCTTTATGCACAGAAAAAAGCGCGTTTCGTACCGCTAGATGCCACGAAAAAAGATCCCTATGACGAACTCGCGGCAATCTTCGAAGCGCATGTCGATATGGATACGATCTGTGCACTGGTGACCGAAGGCAACAGGGGGTGAGGGGGAGGGACGAAAGATACAACTGATGGTTTGTTAGTACCAAAAAGTATCATTAAGAATGTCCGCAAGCTCCCATGAAAATCAAAAAAAAAAGAGATGTTACCCGATGATACTTGCGATGGAATGAAATCCTTCGAGTTGGCGGTCTGCACACTTCACAAATTCGACTGAATTGAGGTCAACTTCATCCGTTGCGTTGCATTTCAGGCAATAGGCTAGGGACGGGGACGCAACAAACCTTCCCTGCACAGAAAATTCCCGTGCATGGATGCAGAGCCGGCAGTGATCGACCGGCTCCTCCTTGTCAGGAAGGCACTGCACGGTGCCTTTCTTTACGGGAATTATCCGGTACTTGTCCATTCTTTTCCACCCATATCGTACCTTTGGTACTGTGAAAGAGGACATTATAATTAAACCTGTTCAGCGCTAAAAAATGTCTATGAAGGTGTGTATTATGTGCGGGGGTGAGGGCACACGCCTGCGCCCCCTCACGTTCGAACGGCCGAAACCCTGCATCCCGATCGTCAACCGGCCGTCCATCGAACATCTGGTCGCACACCTCTCCAATATGGGGTTCCGTGATATCGTCATCACGCTGGGGTACCTGGGGACGGCAATCGAGGAAGCGCTGGGTGACGGCTCGCTTTCCGGCACCACGATCACCTACGTGCGTGAGAAGACCAAGCTCGGCACGGCAGGGAGCGTGAAAAACGCCCAGAAATATCTCGAAAGCCAGGACTTCCTCGTTGTCGGCGGGGACCATGTCACCGACCTGAACGTACTGGAATTTTACCGTGCACACAAAACAGGCAAAGCAGCGGTTTCCATCGGACTGATCAGTATCGATGACCCCGGAGAGTATGGCATCGCCGAGATCGATGTCAGTTATGACATCAAACGGTTCAAAGAGAAACCGGCGCCGGGGGAAATTTTTTCAAACCTTGCCAGCACCGGCATGTACGTCTGTAGTCCGGCGGTCTTCGATTATATACCGCCAAAAAAGAAGTTTGATTTTGCACGCGACCTTTTTCCCCACATGATGGAGGAGGGGTATTCCCTCAAGGGGTGGCTGGCGCGGGGGAACTGGACCGATGTCGGAAGCCCCCATTCCCTGCGCCAGGCGGAACGCTGGAAACTTGCGGAAATGGCGTCCACGACCATCAATGGCGACCTCTCCATGCGGGGGGCGCACGTCCAGGGCCCTGTTGAGCTGGGGGATGCCATTACCCTTGGCAGGAATTCACGGATTATTGGTCCTGTGGCGATTGGGGCCGGTACAACGATCGGGGACAGTGTGCTTATCGGCCCGTACACAACGATCGGGGAAAAATGCATCCTGCGGAATAATGTGAAGATATTCTCCTCCTCCCTGTACAACAGGGTGATTGTGGGCACGAATACCACAATTTCCGGGAGCATCATTGACATCGATACCCATGTCGGCGCAAATTGCAGTATCGAGAACGACACCGTGATCGGACCCCGCGTCGTGTTGCGGGACACGGTCGTTGTCCATTCCAAGACCCGCCTCTGGCCCGAAGTAGTCGTTGCTGAGGGGACGGTTGTCAAAGAGCACGTGCTCAATGAAAAATATGACCTTCGCTGTGAAGGCTCCTAACCTTTCTTTGCGAAACGGTGGGTGAGCGCGACCAGCGGGTGGCTGGCATAGTCGAGCACCTGGATGTCGTCCAGCGTCCGCAGGTTCATCGCGTTGGCTGTCCGCTCCATGCCGAGCTCGACATCCTCTGAGATTTCGATGATATAGGCATCAAGCGCCGTGATCCCGAGTTTTTTTGCGGCAACCGCCCGGTGATGGCCGTCGACAAGGATGGTGCGGTTCGGCCTTTTTACGACGATGATGGGTTCTGCGAGCCCTTTTTTGATCTCGTAGATCCTCCCTTCAAGCTCGTCCTCATAGATCTTTGACTGGGTGGGGAGGAGATCGGAGATCGGCACCGTGCCGCGGTTGAGTACGGGGTCGACACCGTAGAGTTTTTTTAACGTCGTCATGAAATTGAAGACTTTTTCCGGTGAGACGCGTTCAATCTGCGAGCGGATCACATCGGAGTTGGAGATGATGCCCAGCAGGTGGTTCTTTTCATTGACCACAGGAAGTTTCTGGATCCCTGACCGGAAGATCACCCGTGCGGCATCCGTGATGCTCATATCAGGGTCTGCGACGATCAGGTTGCCCGACATCACCTTTTCAACCGGGGTTATGGGCGGGACAAACAGCAGATCACGGGCAGCTATATAACCGACAACAACATTTCCGTCAACAACAGGAAAACCGTCGTGGTGCGTGGTCTGGATCTTTTCCATGACCGTATGGACGGTGCCGTGGAGATCGACACTTACCACGTCGTAGGTCATGTAGTCCCTGACCTTTTTTTTATCCATCACTACAGCTTGTGGCGCGGATGACTTGAACTCATCGTTAATTATCGTAAACCCCCCCGATTTTCATACACCTTCCCGGTGTTCTTCGACGGTTCTGACGCTGCATATCTCAATACCGGCCACTCTCTGTCCATCATTAAGCCAGAGATTGGCCGGAACTGTTGCGTTCAGCCCGATAGGAAAAAAAGTTATTCGATCTGTATGCGTGCCCTAAGCAGGATTTTTGTTTTTTTGAGCCTCGCCTCCAGCACGCCGTTTTTGAAGCTTGCGTTCGAGTCGTCCTCGGTTACATCGACAGGCATCGCAACGATCCGCCTCATCGACCCATACACACGTTCCCGCATGTAGTAGCCCTCGGATTTCTCCTCTTTTGCTCCCTTCCGTTCACAGGATATCTCCAGTGCACGCGGGCTCAGGAGCTGGAGCGATACATCATCCTTCTCGACACCCGGCAGGTCTGCGACAACGATCACTTCGTCATCATGTTCGCGGACATCCACGCGGAACTCCCCGCGGATCGCAGGGAGCATCCGGTCACCAACACCGCCCGGCGGGAGGAGCTTGCCACCAGAGTACGTCTGCTGGAACAGGTTCTCCAGCTCGGCTCTCATATCTTCCATATCTCTCCACACTGATTCAAATGGATACCGTCTCCATGCCATCGTTCTCCCTCCTGAACTGTTTTCCCCTTGGTTTTAACCGTGTGGGGTAACTTTTGGTTAGTTTTTATTATATTTAAATGTTTTTTTGGTTCCGGTGCGTTGGAGGGACTTGAATGAAAAAAGATGAGTGTGTTGCATCTCGGGACGTGGACAATAGCAAAGTTAAAATTATGGCGACGATTGGGATGACATTTATTCTAATCAATTCCCTTCAAAATCCTATCTCAATATTATTTTCTATGGTATTCCTTGCTTCTTTGAATTATAGTATCCCATTAACCAGAAAAAAAACCTCTCTGTTATTGTGATGAGTGTATGTTTCGGTTTAATTATACCTATAATCATCATATCTTGGTTTTTCAAAATATAATCGAAATATCAAACAACTTAGTACGATTAAGAACGAGGTGGTCATTCCATAAACAACTGAAGGTATGAGGTCTAATACATAGACATAAAAAACATACAAAAAAATACCAACAACTAACAGAAAACCAAATATAAACGGTTTCGATCCAAAAATCCCAACAATTAGACTTTGGATAATTCCAATTAATATAAAGATACCAATTAATGTCGAAAAGTTTGAGTAAAGTGTAGGTGTTGTCGAGGATGCTGGTAAAGAGTTGGTAATAGTTGGTAAGAGATCTTTTACTGAACTTAAAACAAAGATACAGAATTCAATTGTAATGAGAAAGGTAGCAGCACTTATACCGTATCCAAATTGTTTGAAGGGATCTTCGCCATGTTGATTCATGGATAATCACACGAAAAATTCTGTTAACCTTGTTTGTCCACTTTTTACCGGCATTTCAATTAATTTTCGAATTGTATCCTTTAATAAATTTAAATTCTGTTCAATGATGATATCGGCAAAATAAGTAACCATCTCAGAATATTTCCCCTCGTTCCCTAATTTGAGTGCTGTGATATATTTAGCCCGATCTCTTGATGGAAATACAAATTTTGGATATTTGTATTTCGCCAACATATAATTGAACGTCTCACGCCCAACTCTTCCATTGCCATCTGCAAATGGATGGATCGTCTCAAAAAAATAATGAAACATTACAGCCTCTTCAAATGGGTGATAGCGGTTCTTTATTCTCTCATCGTAAAAATCCAATATTTTATTGAGTTCTTTGTTAATCTCAATTGCAGGAGTTAATGGATAATCATACCCTACAATCCCTACATTATCTGCTCTTCTAAAATATCCGGCAGAATCGTCGTCAATATTGTGCATAATTATGGCATGCAAATTTTTAATGAAGTCAATTGTTACTTTACCGAAATACAATTCTCTATATTTTTTAACATTTTTAAAATTTTGAATTTCATTAATTTCTCTTAACGATTTTCCTTTGGGTGTAATTTTATTGTAAATCAAATCTTTTGTCTCTTTTAACGAGAATGTATTTCCCTCAATTGAAGTCGTACCTTGAATATAATTTATCTCAAAATCTCTCTCATATGCTTCTAATTCTTGTTTCGTGAATAAATCTCTAACAGATTTGTATAGAAATCTGATAACTTCAATCTCGTTGATCTGTTCGTTTGTGAGATGTTCCGTTTGGAAATTTATAGTGATTATATCGGAAAACTGCTTAGCGGCCCTAAGTTCTAAATCAAAAGCATATGACCTACGGTAGTTCTCTAATTCTTCTGCCGAAGGTGGATTACCAGAGCATAAAAATTTTTTAACTTTAACTCTTTGTCCCTCGATTTGGCTTTCCTTAACTAAGAAATATTTTGCTTTTCCAGTTGTAGGAATTGAAACTTCCACTCGATACGGCCGTCTACCCATTAATAATTAGGTTGGGGGCGCACTTATTTATAATTACTTGAAAAGTGCGCCCCCATTATTTTTATCTTATAAAAAAAGTTATTTTACTGCCAATCCGATCATCGTTTCCCATCTGTCCCCCATCAGATTGCTCGGGCTGTCTTTGAAAAGGATAATCAGATTAGACATAAAATAAATGTAAAAAAACATTTTTAATTGTGGTTGTGGATAAACCCGTTAATTGTCGGAATTTCCATATGCTGTACCTATTGGGCTTATTTTTATACGCTAAGGTACTTTATATAATACTAATAACATAATAATTAAGTGATCATATGGCTGAAAAAAGGGTTCGAAACCCGGTATAGGTTCCGAGAACCAACATTACCAATTACCTCTTCTCGTTATCTTTACTTAATAGTTTCTCTCTTTTCTCGGTTACATATCGATCAGGAACAATATGGACTGGAAAAGTTGGCTTATTGCCATAATAGTGGCGGCTTTACTGATTATGTATGTAGGAGGATCTGTCATATCCTCAACAGGACATTCAGCTAAAACTGCCACAAACGGATCGATTTTAGAACAACCAGCTGCTGTGGTTGAAAAAGCAGGTAATAATATGAGGGGTGCAGCAACAACAACGGTGCTATTCATTATTGGTGTGGCATTTGTTGTGTTGGTGCTTTACCTCAGATACAAATCATAATTTTTTGGAGTTGATAGAGATGGGTAATGAAACTACCTCTTGGAAATGTATGGGGTGTGGTCGGGATATATCGGATATAATTGAAAAAGAAAATGAAAACAAAAGGTTACCATGTCCTGATTGTGGTTCAACACAAAGGAAGATGTTTGTAACAATGGAAGTGAAGGCAAAAGCATCCGCTTCTATGTCAGTCAAAGTTAAAGATTCATCAGGATTTGTAAAACAAGAAAGTAAAATGCGGGAAAGCCATTCAGATAAAACAAATCGACCCGTTAAAATATCAGTGGATGTTGATAGAACAGATCCCGATATTACAAAAGTGAATCATAAAGTGGAGGAAGTGGATGAGCATGGTATTCTATATCGTAAAATTCACGAAGATACCAAAATAAACAAGGCAAAACATCGCCCATTAAAAAAAGATGATGATAACTAAAACCAATCCTAAAACTTATTTAACAGAAAAGTTCCGCGAACGCAACAGAACCTGCCGAAGATGAGTAAGTTTAAAATATTTTTTACTTTTAATAATATCTTTATTGGTGTAAATGTGTGACCAGTGATAGATTCGGAATATTCAAATTTATTGCATTTATTGTTCTTGCTCTAACATTTTCTTTAATGGTCGTCATGGGGATAATTTTTGTTTTTGATATTAAAGTTGACAATCCAAGTATAAATCCCTCAGCTCAATCGCATCAAAAAGTGATGCATCTTTTTTATCCCGACCCATCATCAACTGCGATACCTCAAATGATAAGTGATGTAGGAGCTGGTGGTAAACTCGAAAACCCCGAAATCCTTTCCGTTGATGTTTTTTTACAATATGATGGAATTTTAGCCGAAGGGAAACCGGTTGCAATTACTGCTAATGGTTATCTATATCCAAGAGGTGAAAATGTAGTCACTGGTTTAATTAATCGTGGAAACCAAAAATTACTTCTAAAAACAATATTAGTAGGTTTTGAAGGAGCTTCGCTTTATAATGTTACGGAATCTTCATTAAGCGCCGGAAGTACGTTTGCATTAACGTTACAAAGCGCCTCAATGTTGCAATTTTCTAATTTGCCCACTAAAGAGCAACTGCAAATGGCGCGGACTATTACATGGGATACACAAGGTGACTACTACCCGTATTTATCAATCCCTACTAATGATGGAACACTAATTGTGGCGTATCCAGATTATAGAATACATGTCAGTGGGTCTGATATAGTGCGACAAGAAAATTATGCTAAAATAACTACAGCATTAACAATTGTTCTGTTTTTTTTCACATTAATTTCGAGTGCTGAAATGTTGTATAAGTTACGTCCTGAGATCATTTCAAAAATTTTAGGGATAAAGAATAATTCCGAAAAAACCAAAAATCACGGCACCGATCATCCATAATATAAACCCAACACCGATAAAACATATACCGATAAACCGAAGAGGCACAATATTAACTGCAATAACATTATTAACCTCAAGAAAAAATACCGCTAAAGTAAAAAAAAAAGGCTCCGAGTATCATCATATGTAAACCCGCGCTAGCAATATTATATACCAATTTTTCGTCTTTAATAATCCTGAATATTTTTCCATTGATCTTCTGTAAATAAGGACACGATGTCATTTTACACCACGCTAAGTCCCGCCATGCAACACCACATCATGAAAAGTCAAAAGTCCCGATAACGCAACAGAACCTTTTGGTTCCGGTGCGTATTCGTGGGGGTATGCAACCTTCCGGTAACCGAATCGGAATAGTTTATCTCAATTGGGTGATGAACTTATACGGAGGATCGCAACAATGGGCGAAAAAAAGCCAAAACAAGAGACAAAGACCTGGATCAAGGCGCTCGTGATCATCGCGTGTGTCCTTTTTGTGGTGCTCATGGTGCTCTCGGGGATGGGTACCGGGTGGCTCTCCGTCTTCTCTGTCATAAAACCGGGTGACAGCGTGACGATCGATTACACGATACGTGACGGGAACGGAGCTCCTCTGGTCACAACGGACCAGCAGGTCTACAAACAGGTTGCAGAATCCGGTTCGGGAATCTTTTACTCCAAACAACTGGTCGTTGTGGCAAACCAGAGCTCAACAAAGGCGGTCGTTCCCATTCAGGTCTATTCGCCAAGCAGCGGATGGACAAAGACCTTTGCCCTGTTCGGTGGTGAATATGAGGCGATCACCAAAAACATCATCGGCATGAAGCAGAATGAACATAAAGTGATCAGCATCCCCTTTAAGGACGCGATGATCCAGGCCTGGTCTGCTGACCAGCTGAAGAATAACGGGGTGAACATAACCGATATACACATCGGGAATCAGGTGACCATGGGGGTCTCCGATACTCCAGAACTTGAAAAAAATGCGACTGATTCGTCGTACTCCCTCAGGATCGGTACGGTGACAAAAAAGTCAGCAGAGGGTGTCTCCATTGACTTCGGGTATCCCAGCATCGATGTAACGATCGTTTCGATCACCAAGAGTTGAGATCCCCCCACCACATCCTTTTTATTGCACGTCTGCCTTGTGGTACCTATGGCAGTTGCCGTGACCTGTTTTTTCCAGCCCGGCTGCATGGGCTGCATGGAGCAGAGCCCGATCAACCGGGAGGTGGCAGACGCACTCCACGTCAGGATCGAGGAAATTGATGCGGTAAAAAACCCTCAGTATATCAAACAATATACCCTCAGGGTGACACCGACCATCCTCATTGAAAAGGACGGTCTTATGAAGGAACGGTTCGAGGGTGTGGTGCACCGCGAACAGCTGGAAAATGCAATAAAAAAATACCTATAGCCGGTAGCCGTATACCCGTTTGATCCGGTGCGCCACGGTCTTCCAGCCCTCTTTTCGCATCAGCGGACCGTCCCGCAGCTTCAGCTGGGTGATTTTGAAACGCTTCCCCTGGACAGTAGAGATCTCTCCGACGACAAAGGGGTCCTCGCCTTCACATTCCCGGTAGAGCGGGATCGTTTTTTTGCCGTCGTGGACGGAGATCTTGACGACCACCTGCTCGATCACCCGTGTCCAGAGGGAGGTGATCGCCGTTGCACGGGCACGCTGCACCCGCCGCTCCCCGCACTCGATCCCGGTAACCTCGACCCCGAACGCCTCATCCCCGCATTCTGCCACGAGGTGGTCATCGATGGCACATTCATCATCCGGCATCAGTTCAATCCCGCAGACCATCGAACTGTCCTCACGGCTCACGATCGTCTTGACCATGATCGGTCCGGATGCCTTTTCTTTTTTGAGACGCTGGACATAACTGCAGGCCGTGCAGCGCACGAGTTTGTACCGGGTGTCTGCCACGACCTCATGGTCGCATTCTTCCCTGCATTCAGGGCAGTAGGCGGAGATAAACATTGAATATCAATAGCGACCCTCACCTAATAAAGCATGGAGGCAACCGAGGTCATCCGCTGCCATGGTCACCCGCTCGTCTCAGCGAGCCACCCGACAACCTTCGAAGTGACGGCGGAAGGGACGCTGACAAAACACGGGCACTGCATTATCGGGATCAGGGCCGACAAAGGGGCAGCAGGGCTTTTGCCGCAGTTCAAAGAAGTGCTCTGCCATGACGGTGCGGAACTGGTCACCACCCTTGTATGCGGGGGAATTGAGGTTGCGGTCCACTCCCGTGGTACCAGTGCGATGACCCTTACTCATCCCACCGATTTTGTATGGAGAAAAAGCAGGTTTGTATGCGGGCGGACCATCGGCATCTGTTCAGACCACGTGGCAGCGACACTGCCCGATGAACTCGTCGCACTCCTCAGGGCGGGACGGCCACTGGTTGTCACCATGGTCGCTACGTGTCCCGGCTGAGGGTGGTGATTTTTACTTCCGCCTCGGAAAGAAGGGTCTCGCACTGTTTAACAAGCGCTGCCCCCTGCTCGTAGAGCCGGATGCTCTCATCAAGGCTTGTGTTCCCGTCTTCGATCTTTTCGATAATCTGCTTCAACCGCTCAATCTTCTGCTCATACGATTCTGTCATGTTCCACACGCTCCACGATCACGTGGCTCCTCCCATCGTAAAACCGGATGCTGAGCCGGTCATTCTGCTCCAGCACATCCACGCTTTTTACCAGCCGGTTCTCTTTCTCCGCGACACAGAACCCCCGTGCGAGCACTGAAAGCGGGTTCCTGCCCTCCAGCGCAGTTGTTATTTCGGACAGGATGAGGTGTTCACGCCCGATACGGGTCCGGTACGCACGTTCGAGCCGGTCCGCCCTATCGGCAGTCGCCTGCTTCCTCTCGTCCACTTTTTTTACAAACCGCAGGGGACGGAGCCGGTCCCTGAGATCGGAAATCATCGTTTTTGCCCGTTCAATACGGTCCAGAAGCACCCCCCCTGCCTGAATTTTCAGCTCGCCCAGCTGCGTGAGCAGGATCTTTTTGTCAGGAACGACCAGCTCAGCGGCGGCGGATGGCGTTGCGGCCCGCATGTCTGCAGCAAGGTCGGCAAGGGTCACGTCAACTTCATGGCCGATCGCAGAAACGACGGGGACCGGACATGCCGCGATTGCCCGGACAACATCGGGGTGATTGAAGCAAAAGAGGTCCTCGAAACTCCCGCCGCCTCTGGCAACAATAATAACATCGACCGAGTCCATGAGGCGGCGGATTGCCTGTGCAATCTCGCGGTGCGCCTCCTCGCCCTGGACCGCGGTCGGGGATATGATGATCTCCAGCGGGTAGCGCCGGGATATCACGGTCCGGATATCATGGATCACCGCGCCGGTCTCGGAGGTGACGACGCCCACCCTTTGGGGATATGCGGGCAGCGGGCGTTTGCGCTCGCCGGCAAAACAGCCTTCTGCAGCAAGTTCCTTTTTCCACTGTTCGATGAGCAGGTATTTCTCGCCGATGCCCGCCCTGAGCAGGTCTTTCACCTTGAGCTGGTACCTGCCCTGGGGTGCATACGCGGTTACCGATCCGGAGGCGATCACTTCCATGCCATCCAAAGGAGCAAATGAAAGCCGCTCGGCATCGGATCTCCATATGACACAGGAGATCACCGCCACGATATTCTGCCCGTTCCCCTCAGATAGGGTAAAATAACAGTGGCCGCGGGAACTGCGGGTAAACTTTGTCACTTCACCCTTCACCCAGATGTCCTGAAGGCGCGAATCGCCCAGAAGTTCTTCGATGAGTGCCGAGACTTCCGATACCCGCAACGGCGCTGTTTTCCCCGCGACGGATATTTCGGGGCTGTAAAACCAGTCCATCAACAACTATTATGCGCAAAATGCATATTATAGTGTTGAATGTATCACGTTTACCCAGGTGGCAATTCCTATTGCCACCGTTCCTTTGTCACTCCCAGGGAACAATCACCGACCCGGAAGAGTCGGAGTTGGGTTACATCAGAAAAGAATGCGTTGAACACTATTGGAGA
>Ga0315279_10008315_pt1 | contig 12591 bp, 10 predicted proteins | sample YL17G06_20_MG_FD_203694 | JGI IMG/M metagenome (GOLD analysis project Ga0315279, IMG submission 203694) | Sediment microbial communities from Yellowstone Lake, YNP, Wyoming, USA - YL17G06_20 | ecosystem: Environmental > Aquatic > Freshwater > Lake > Sediment | place: USA: Wyoming | collected... | reverse complement strand
GCGGACGGTCGACTGGAACGAGCTCCTCGAGCGCCTGGGCCTGGCGGACAAGCGCGACTCAACTTTCCGCAAGCTTTCTGGCGGTCAGAAGCAGCGGCTGCACGTCGCCCTGGCTCTCTTGAGCGACCCCGAAGTGGTGTTCCTCGACGAGCTCACAACGGGGCTCGACCCGCAGGCCAGGCGGGCTATCTGGGACCTGATCCTGGAGGTGAGGGGGCGGGGCAAGACCGTCGTCCTCACCACCCACTACATGGAGGAGGCGGAGCGGCTCTCCGACAGGGTGGCCGTTATAGATGCCGGGAAGATCGTCGCCTTGGATACTCCAGAGAACCTGGTCAGGGACCTTGAGGCCGAAGAAAGGATCGCGTTCGTGGTGGTGGGTCCTCCGGGGACGTTCCGCGCGGGTCTCGTGAGCGAGGTCCCCGGGGTTTCCCGCGTGACGGAGGACGGGGACCGCGTCTCCGTCTACGGGAGGGGAGAGCAGCTGGTCGTGGGCGTCGTTGAGGCGCTCAGCCGCGCCCGCGTGCCTTTCACCGATCTGCGCCCCGAGAGGCCGTCGCTGGAGGACGTCTTCCTGGCCAGGACGGGCAAAAGGATCCGGTCCGAAGAGGAGGGACGCTGAGCCATGAGTCGAGGATTGCGCGCCTTCAGCAAGATGGCTTGGACAGAGATGAAGCTGTACTCGAGGGAGCCAATAGGCATGTTCTTCACTCTCGGGTTCCCCGTGATGATGCTGCTCTTCTTCGGGAGCATCTACGGCAACCGGCCCGTCGAGATGTTCGGCGGGTACGGCACCATCGACATATCGGTCCCGGCCTACGCCGCTATGATCATCGGGACTACAGGCCTGATGGGGCTGGCGCCGCTCATCGCGACGTACAGGGAATACGGCATCCTGAGGCGGTACAGCGCGACGCCGCTCAGGCCGGAAGTGTTCCTCGCCAGCGAGGTCTCGGTGCTCTTCACCATGACCATGGGTGGCATGGCCCTCCTCATCGCGACGGCCAAGGCGGTCTACGGCCTGCGGTTCCAGGGGAACGCACTGTCCTTCGCATGCGCCCTCGCGCTCTCGTGCCTGACCCTTGACTCGCTGGGTTTCCTCCTGGCGGGGGTCCTGCCCTCAGCCCGGACGGCGAGCGCGGTCACCATGGTCGTCTTCTACCCGATGCTGTTCATGTCGGGAGCCGGGATACCCAGGGAGCTTCTCCCTGCCGGCATGCGGCGGGTGGCGGAAGTATTCCCGCTGACTCACGTCGTGACGCTCCTCCGGGGCCTGTGGTTCGGGGACCCGTGGAGCAAGTTCGGCAAGGAGGTCGCCATACTGGTTGCCTTCCTATTGGCCGGTGTCGGCATCTCGTCGAGGCTGTTTCGCTGGGACTAGCCCTCACATCGCATGCGAAACATTGCTGCATCCGCGGTCCGCAGGAGGAGAACCCGCAAGCTATGTAGAAATGCGGTACTCTGTCGGGAGAGTACCATACAGCGCGAATACCAGGCGGATGAAAGTGGCGGGAGAGCCCCGGCCGAAACGAGCGGCGGTTCGCCGCGAGGCCGGACACCGTAGGAGCAAGGACTGGGGTCCGAAACTCTCAGGTCCAAACACCGTCGCCGGACGCATCTCTGGAGAGCCAGAAATGGCACCAAAGGGGTAAGCTGCGGGGCCGCCGAAAGGCACCCCGGCAGGGAATCTCTCAGGTAAAAGGGACAGGGAACGGGCTACTCCCGGTCCCTTCTTACTTGTCGGGGGAGAATGGGCGCGGGGGAGGATCCGGCCCGGGAGGCGCCGTCGCGGGGAGGTCACCGGCAGGGAAGGTGCAGCGACTCGCAGAAGGTATGTCCCGTGAAGGTCAATCCGCAGGAGGTGAAGACTCAAGGTGGCAGAGGAACTCAAGAAGACACCGCTTTACGAAACCTACCTTAAGTATGGGGGGCGGATCATCGATTTCTCCGGTTGGGCTCTTCCCGTCCAGTTCTCCAGCATCAAGGAAGAGCACCACGCTTGCCGCAACGCGGCGGCCCTTTGGGACGTCTCGGACATGGGCGAGCTCCTGGTTGAAGGCCCAGGCGCGCTGGACCTTCTGCAGTTCCTCCTGGTCAACGACAACGCCAAGGGATATCCCGGCAGGGTGATATACAACCCTATGTGCTATCCCAGCGGCGGAGTGGTCGACGACATGATGGTCGTCTGCCTGAAGGACGGCAAGTATCTCCTGGTCATCAACGCAGGGAACATCGACAAGGACTTCGAGTGGGTCTCCACGGCGGCCAGGTATTTTCAGGGCGTGACCGTCAAGAACTTGTCCAAGGACGTAGCGGAGGTAGCGCTGCAGGGCCCGAACTCCGAGAGGATCATGCAGAGGGTCGCTAAGTACCCGCTGAATGAGATGAAGTACTACCACGGCGCCGAGCACGTTGACGTCGCGGGAATCGATACGCTGATTACCCGGACCGGGTATACCGGGGAAGACGGGTTCGAGGTCTACTGCAAGGCCTCGGAAGGCCCGGCCCTGTTTGACGCCATCATGGATGCCGACGACGGAGACGGCTTGGTCCCAGCGGGCCTCGGATGCAGGGACACGCTGCGCTTCGAGGCGTCGATGCCCCTGTACGGCCAGGAACTCGATCAGAACCACGGTCCCCTGGAAGCCGGGCTCGGCAGGTTCGTGGCTTTCGGCAAGGGCATGTACTTCGTCGGCAGCAAAGCTCTCATGGAGCAGCGCGAGAAGGGGCTTCCGGCCAAGCTGGTCGGCCTGGACATGATCGAGAAGGGTGTCCCGAGGACCGGGTACAAGGTGTTCGACGGGGCCGGATCGAAGGAGCTCGGCTACGTCACCACCGGGACCTACGCGCCCACGCAGGGCAGGTACCTGGCAATGGCGTTCGTGCCCGTGGACCAGAGCCCCATCGGCACCAAGGTCAGGGTAGAGATCCGGGGCAAGAAGCTTTTGGCTGAAGTCGTCAAGATGCCGTTCTACAAGAGGGAGGGCAAGAAGAAGTGACGTATCCGGCGAACCTGAAGTACACAAAGACCCACGAGTACGTGAGGGTCGAGGGCAAGAAAGCGTACGTCGGCATCACCAACTACGCTCAGGACCAGCTCGGCGACATCGTGTTCGTCGAGGTCCCCGAGATCGGCAGGGTAGTCAAGGCCGGCGAGGTCTTCTCGACCGTCGAGTCCGTCAAGGCCGTGTCCGACTGCTACGCCCCCGTTTCCGGGAAGATCGCCCTGGTGAACAAGAAGGTCACCGATTCGCCCGAGGTCCTGAACAAGGACCCCCACGGCGAGGGCTGGATCTGCGCCATCGAGATGTCCGACCCGTCCGAGGCCGGCAAGCTCATGGACGTCGCGGCGTACGAGAAGCACGCTGCCGAGGGTGGCGGGCATCACTGATGAACTTCCTACCTAACACAGACAAGGATAGGGCTGCGATGCTGAAGGCTATCGGCGTTGCGTCGATAGAGGACCTCTTCAGCGACATCCCGCCCGCCTTGAGGTTCAAAGGGCAGCTGGACGTGCCGGAGGCCATGTCGGAGTGGGAGATCCTGAAGCTCATGAAGGAACTCGCCTGCAAGGATGATGCGGCCCGGTACACCAACTTCATCGGCGCCGGAGCCTACGACCACTACGTCCCATCGGTCGTCCACTACGTGCTGGCCCGTTCCGAGTTCTACACGGCCTACACTCCGTACCAGCCTGAGGTCAGCCAGGCCGTGCTGCAGTCCATCTTCGAGTACCAGACCATGATCTGCGAGCTCACCGGCATGGACGCGGGCAACGCGTCGATGTACGACGGCCCTTCGGCCGTGGCGGAGTCCGTGACCATCGCGTCCGGCCTCACTCGCAGGAAGAAGGCCCTGGTTTCGCGCACGGTCCATCCCGAGACCCGCGTGGTCACGAGGACTTATGCGGCAGGGCACGAGATAGACGCCCTGGAGGTCCCCATGGAGAACGGCGTGACCTCCCTCTCCGGCCTCGAGAAGATGCTGTCCCAGGACGTGGCGTGCCTGGTCATCCAGGAACCCAACTTTCTCGGGAACATCGAGCCGGTCGACGAGATCTCGGAGAAGGTCCGCGCTGCCGGGGCCACCCTGATCGTGCAGGCGAACCCCATCAGCCTGGGCCTGCTCAGGACCCCCGCCGAGTACGGCGCCGAGATAGTCGTGGGCGAGGGGCAGGTCCTCGGCAACCCCATGGGGTTCGGCGGCCCGTACCTGGGCGTCCTGGCGGTGAAGGACAAGTACCTGAGGCGCATGCCGGGCCGCCTCGTCGGCATGACCAACGACAACAGGGGACAGAGGGGCTTCGTCCTTACCCTCCAGACCCGCGAGCAGCACATAAGGCGCGAGAAGGCCACGTCCAACATCTGCTCCAACGAGGCTTTGAACGCCCTCGCCGCCACCGTGTACCTCAGCTGGCTAGGCAAGCAGGGCGTGAAGGACCTCGCCGGGCAGTGCCTGAAGAAGGCCCACTACCTGGCTGACGGCATCTCCCACCTCAAGGGATACAGCCTGGCCTGGAAGACCCCGTTCTTCAACGAGTTCGCCGTGAAGTGCCCGCTCGAACCCGAGAAGGTCGTGAAGTCCCTGGTCGGGAAAAAGATCCTTGCCGGCTACCCGCTCGGGCGCGCGTATCCGGAGCTCAAGGACTGTCTCCTCGTCGCAGTCACGGAGAAGCGCACCAAGAAAGAAATGGATGAGCTTCTAGAGGGATTGGAGGGATTGGCATGATGCGCCTCGAGCCCCTGATATTCGAGGTCTCCAGTCCTGGGAGGAAGGCGTATTCCCTCCCCGAGCTCGAAGTGCCGGACAAGCCGGTCGAGAGCTTCCTGCCCAAGAAGGAGCTGCGGACCACGGCGCCGGAGCTTCCGGAAGTCTCCGAAGTGGACCTCGTACGCCACTTCACGAGGCTTTCGCAGCTGAACCACGGCGTGGACATCGGGTTCTACCCGCTCGGGTCTTGTACCATGAAGTACAGCCCTAAGATCAATGAGGAAGTAGCGAACCTCCCCGGGTTCGCCGACATCCACCCGTACGCGCCGGAGGAGACCGTCCAGGGCGCCCTCCAGCTCATGTATGAGATGCAGGAGTACATGTGCGAGATCGGCGGCATGGACGAGTTCAGCCTCCAGCCCGCTGCAGGCGCGCACGGGGAGCTGACCGGCATCAACATCATCCACGCTTACCACAGGGCCAGGCACGACGACAAGAGGACCAAGATCCTCATCCCCGACGCCGCTCATGGCACCAACCCGGCTTCGACTGTCCTAGGCGGCTTCCAGACCGTGACCGTCCCGTCCGATTCCAGGGGCGGGGTGGACATCGCCGCACTCGAGCGGATCACGGACGAGACGGTGGCGGGCTTGATGCTGACCAATCCCAACACGCTGGGACTTTTCGACGAGAACATCGAGAAGATCGACAAGATTGTCCACGCAAAGGGCGGACTCCTGTACTACGACGGCGCCAACGCCAACGGCATCCTGGGCATCTGTCGTCCCGGCGACATGGGGTTCGACGTCATGCACTTCAACCTGCACAAGACGTTCTCCACGCCTCACGGCGGCGGCGGCCCCGGTTCAGGCCCGGTAGGGGTGAAGAAGCGCCTCAGCCCCTTCTTGCCTGTGCCGACCGTCAAGTTCGACGGCAAGAAGTACCACCTGGACTACGACCGGCCCCAGTCCATCGGGCAGATGAAGTCCTTCTACGGGAACTTCCTGGTCATCGTGAAGGCGTACGCCTATATCCGGTCGATCGGGCCCGACGGGCTCCGGAAGGTCAGCGAGGACGCCGTGCTGAACGCCAACTACGTCCTGCGCCGCATAACCGAGTACTACGACCTGCCCTACGACAGGCACTACAAGCACGAGTTCGTGGTGTCGCCCCAGAGGATCAAGAGGGATACCGGGTGCCACACCATGGACATCTCCAAGCGTCTCCTGGACTACGGCGTGCACCCGCCGACGAACTACTTCCCGATGATCGTGGACGAGGCTATCATGGTGGAGCCCACGGAGACCGAGTCCAAGGAGACTCTGGACTTCTTCGCGGACGCCATGATAGAGATCGCCAAGGAGGCGTACAGGGATCCGCAGAGCCTCCACGACGCGCCCCATAACACGGTCGTCGGGCGGCTTGACGAGGCAGGCGCCGCCAAGAACCCGAGGGTCCGGTGGAGGAAAGAGTCCCAGTAGGCTCCCGGCGGGGCCGCTTGCGGCGTTTCCCGCGGGCAACCGGCGAAGCGTATCCGTGAAGGTCGGGAGGAGGAGCTCTCCGGTGCGCCTCCTCCCGACGAGTTTGAGAGCGAGCCTGGGGAGGAGAACTGTGGATCCTGAGAGCTTGAAGAATGCGCCGCTGGACGACCTGCTGGATCTCGCCTGGAAGGCGCGGGAGGGAGGCAGGCCTCCGCGCTTTGAAGCGGTGTATCCGGTGAAGACCATGGCCGTGAGCGTGACAGGCGCGTCGTGCCCTTTGAACTGCTCCCACTGCGGCGGCCATTACCTCGAGCACATGGTCGACATCGCGGATCTCCCGCAGGCGCTGGCGAAGGAGAAGCCCAGGAGTATACTCCTATCCGGCGGCTGCGACCTGACGGGGGCGGTGCCGCTGGCTGAGCGGTTGGCTGAGGTCAAGGAGCTGGCGCGCCAGCAGCACGAACTCGGCCAGAGCTTCAGGATCAACGTCCATCCCGGCGTGGTTCCGGCTGGCGGGGCCAGGGAAATCGGGGAGTCGGCGTCCGTGGTGTCCTTCGACTTCGTCCTGGATGACGAGACCATCGGGGAGGCGTTCCACGGGCTGTGGCGCGGCCAGGACTACGTCGACGCTTTCCGCAACCTCCGCAAGGGCAGGGCCGAGGTCGTGCCGCACATCCTCATTGGCCTGAAGAAGGGGAGGATCGCCGGCGAATACCGGGCGGTGGACTTCCTCCTGAATGAGGGGATAACCAGGCTCATCTTCATAGTGTTCACACCGACCCCGGGCACGCTCTGGGCGGATGTCCCGCCTCCTCCGTTGGAGGAAGCGGGGCGCCTGCTTGCGTGGACGCGGGTCCGCGCCCCCGGGCTGGACGTCTCCCTCGGGTGCATGCGCCCTGCCGGCAAGTACCGGCGCCAGGTGGATGCCCTGGCGGTGAGGTGCGGCGTGGACCGGATCGTGCTTCCTCATCCCGGCGCGCTGGCGGAGGCGGAGTCGCGCGGACTCAAGGTGGAGCGGAGAGAGGAGTGTTGCGCCTTTGCCTCTTGAGGCCGGGAAGACGATGGAGAGGGCCACAGGGGGAAGGCAAGCGAGATGACCGGCGCAACGTTGGCCAGGGTTGGCGCGTCCCTCGGCACTGCATCCGTGCTGGGGTTGTGCAGAGCGCGCCTTCAGGAGGTCCCGACGACCGCCCACTTCCTGTTCGGGGGGAAGTGCCTGAGGAACTGCGCCTTCTGCGCCCAGGCGAGCAGCGCGACGACCGGTCTTCACCACCTGTCGAGGGTGACGTGGCCCGAGTTCCCGTGGAGTGCGGTCGAGGCGCCCTTGAAGGACGCCCTCGAACGGGGCGTCTTCAGGCGGGTCTGCGTGCAGACGGTGGAGAGCCCGGGGACCCCGGAGCCAGCCCTGGAGTTCATCAGGAGAGTCCGGGCCCTGTCGGGATCCGCGTACGTCAGCGCCTCGGTCGCGCCGGTTTCCGTGGCCCGCGCCAGGCTCTACTTGGAAACCGGCGCCACAAACGTTGGCCTCCCAATTGACGCCGCAACGCCTGAAGTGTACGCGGCCGCCAAGGGCGGCCCGGAAGGCGCCTTCGAGAGGGCGTGGAGAGTCCTGGAGAAGGCCGCGTCTCTGTGGCCGGGAAAGATATCCACTCACCTGATCGCCGGGCTCGGCGAGAGCGAGGAGCAAGCGGTGCATTTCCTGGCGAGGGCCAGAGCTGCCGGAGTCACGGCCGGGCTGTTCGCTTTCACCCCCGTCAAGGGTACGGCCATGGCCGGGCGGAAGCCTCCCGACCTCCGGTCCTACCGGCGCATCCAGCTGGCCGCTCACTTCCTCAAAGGAGGGGGGGACAGCGCGGAAATCGAATCTCTGGATGGCAGGATAATCCGGGTCCCGCTCCACGGTCTTATGCTGCAAGAGGCGAAGGAGGGACTGCCTTTCGAGACATCCGGCTGCCTCTACTGCAACAGGCCTTACTATAACGAGAGGCCCGGCCAAGTGATGATGAACTACCCCCGCCCCCTCAGGCGGGATGAGGCGAGGGAGGCTCTATCTCAATCGGGGCTGTTCTCGGACAACCTGCTTCCACTGTGAGGAGGTCAACATCGTGAAGGTCCGCCTGATATCCGACGGACACCTCAGGGGCAAGACCAACATGGCTGTCGACGAGGCCATCCTGTGCGCGGCCCAGCGCGGTTATACCGGCCCCACGCTCAGGTTCTACCGGTGGGACCCCGCATGCCTGTCGCTCGGCTACTTCCAGGACGTGAGCAAGGAAGTAAGCTTGGAGGGGCTTGAGCGTGAAGGCGTGGACCTGGTCAGGCGGCCTACGGGCGGGAAAGCGGTCCTGCATGACGACGAGCTTACCTACAGCGTGGTCACCGGTGAGAAGGACTTGCCGGGCTCGATTCTCGAGACCTACCACAGGCTTTCCGAGGCCCTGGTGGAGGGGCTGCGGACCATGGGCATCCCGGCGATGCTCGCGGCCCTCGAGCGGGGCGTCACGTCCAGGGACCCGCGTTTCAGGCAGCCTGCGTGCTTCTCCGCTCCGTCCTGGTTCGAGGTGCTCTGCCGGGGGAAGAAGATCATAGGCTCCGCTCAAAACCGGAAGAACGGCTTCATCCTCCAGCACGGTTCGATCCCGTTCACATTTGACGCGGCGAAGCTCGTGCGGTGCGTCAGGACAAATTCCCCCGAGCAGGCCGCCAGGACCGAGTCGTTGCTGCGGAAGAAGGCCGCAGGTGTCTCTGAAGTCCTCGGACGGGACGTGTCGCGGGATGAACTCCAGCGGCACCTAGTTGCCGGTTTCGAGACTGTGCTGGGGTGGCAGTTCGAACCCGGCGCTTTGACGCCGGAAGAGACCGCAGACGCTGAGAAACTCGAGGCGGGGAAGTACGGCAATCCGGGCTGGACCATGGAAAGAGGGCGCCAGCAGGAGGAACTATACTAGGAGGAATTGACATGTTCGACGCGGTCGTCATCGGAAGCGGCCCCGGAGGCTACGTCGCCGCCATCAAAGGCGCCCAGCTGGGCGGCAACATCGCCCTGGTGGAGGGGCACAAGATCGGGGGGACCTGCCTCAACGTCGGATGCATCCCCACCAAGGCGCTGGTCCACTCGGCGACCACCTACCTGAACGCCAAGGACGCCGCGAAGTTCGGCGTGGAGACCGGCGAGGTCAAGCTCAACCTGGAAGGCGTCATGGCTCACAAGGAGAGGACCGTCAAGCAGCTGGTCGGCGGGGTGGACATGCTCCTCAAGGGCTACGGCGTGACCGTCTACCGCGGCTGGGCCAAGGTCCTGGCCCCAGGCAGGGTCGAAGTGACCTGCGAGGACGGCTCCAGGGAGACGCTCGAAGCCAAGAACATAGTCCTCGCCACAGGCTCGTCCCAGCAGCTCCCGCCCATCTCCCAGGAAAGCCTGTCCCACACAATCTCTTCCGACGACGCGCTCTCCCTGGACCACGTGCCCGGCCGGATGCTGGTCATCGGCGGGGGCGTGCTGGGGGTGGAGTTCGCCTGCATTTGGAACGCTTTCGGGTCGCAGATAGACATGATCAAGCGCTCCCCTCTGATCCTGCCTCCGGTCGACGAGGAGATCTCGCGCAGGTTGATGCCGGTCCTGAAGCGGAAGGGCATCACTGTCAACTCCGGCATCTACATCAAGGAGATCAAGGAGGAGGGCGGGGAGAAGGTCCTCACCGCCGATACCAAAGAGGGCGGAAAGGCCGAGTTCAGGGCCGACACCGTCCTGGTGGCCATGGGCCGCGTCCCGAGCTTCGGCGGCATCGACCTCTCCGCTCTCGGGGTGGCCTACGACAAGAACGGGATCAAGACCGACGAGAGGATGGTCACCAACGTGCCCGGCATCTGGGCGATCGGCGACGTGGTGGGGAGGGCCTACCTCGCTCCGGTCGCGTCGGCTGAAGGCATTGTGGCCATCGAGAACATCCTCGGCCATCCAAAGACCATGGACTACTCGGTCATCCCGTCCTGCGTGTTCTCGATCCCCGAGTGCGCCTCGGTCGGTTTGAAGGAACTGGAAGCCAAGGAGAAGGGGTGGAGCGTGAAGGTCTCGAAGTTCCCGTTCAGCGCAAACGGGAGAGCTCAGGCCATAGGCGAGACCGAAGGCATCGTCAAGGTGGTGGGCGAGGCCGGCACGGGGAAGATCCTGGGCGTCCACATCCTGGGGCCCCACGCTGACGACCTCATCCACGAAGGGGCTCTGGCTATGAAGGCCGGCCTCACCGCCCGGGAAGTCGCGGAGATGGTCCACGCCCACCCGACGCTGCCCGAGGCGGTCCTCGAGGCCATGCACGGAGTCCAGGACAAGCCGATACATTTGCTGACCAGGTAGGGATCCTCTGTGGTACGTCTCTCAGGTCTATGGAGTCTCTGCGGAGAGTCTCTGAGCCGGCCGGCGGCTGTAAGCGAAAGGTGGGGGTCACAGAGTGGGTATGACTACGAAGCCTCTTTCCCAGGTTGATCCCGAGATCTTCGAAACGATCCAGGCAGAGAAGCGGAGGCAGATGAGCGTTATCGAGCTCATCGCGTCGGAGAACCTGGTCTCCAAGGCCGTCCTGGAAGCCATGGGTTCCGTGCTGACCAACAAGTACGCCGAGGGCTACCCCGCCCACCGCTACTACGGCGGCTGCGACGTCGTGGACATCGCCGAGAACCTGGCGCGTGACAGGGCCAAGCAGTTATTCGGGGCTCAGCATGCCAACGTCCAGCCCCACTCGGGCGCCCAGGCCAATACCGCTGTCTACTTCGCCGCCTTGAAGCCGGGCGACCCCGTGCTCGGCATGAACCTCTCCCACGGAGGCCACCTGACTCACGGCAGCCCGGTGAACATCTCGGGCAAGTATTTCAACTTCGTGGCTTATGGGGTCGACAAGGAGACCGAGCGCATCGACTACGCGGAGGTCCGGAGGATAGCCAAGGAAGCCAAGCCCAAGCTCATCGTCGCGGGCGCAAGCGCCTACCCCAGGATCATCGACTTCCCTAAGTTCAGGGAGATCGCTGACGAGGTCGGAGCGCTGCTCATGGTCGATATGGCTCACATCGCCGGACTCATCGCCACCGGGCTGCACCCGTCGCCCGTGCCGTACGCTCATTTCGTGACAACCACCACCCACAAGACCCTGCGCGGGCCAAGGGGCGGCATGATACTCTGCACCGAGGAGTGGGCGGCGGCCATAAACAAAGCGGTCTTCCCCGGTATCCAGGGCGGCCCGCTCATGCACATCATCGCGGCGAAGGCGGTGTCGTTCAAAGAAGCCCTCGAACCTTCGTTCAAGGAGTACCAGGCGCAGATCCTGAAGAACGCCGGGGCCCTGGCTGAGGAAATGGTGAAGAAGGGCTTCAGGCTGGTCTCGGGCGGAACCGACACCCACCTGATGCTCGTCGACCTCACGCCAAAGGGCATCACCGGGCGCGATGCCGAAGTCGCCCTGGATAAGGTAGGCATCACGGTCAACAAGAACGGCATCCCGTTCGATACCAAGAAACCTACTGTGACCAGCGGAATCCGCATTGGCACGCCGGCCGTCACGACGAGAGGCATGAAGGAAAGAGATATGAAGGTCATCGCTTCGCTCATCGACCGGACGCTCTCCCACGTGGGCGATGAGGCCGAGCAGGCCAGGGTCGCTGCCGAGGTTAAGGAGCTGACCGCGAAGTTCCCATTCTACGAGTAGGCGGCTCCCACCGAGCCCGGGCTCCGGCGGATCGCCCTGCCCGGGCTTTGGTTTCCCTGCGGTCATCTGGGATGCCATGGTGGGAGGGGTGCGGTCAAGGATAAATGAGGTGCGGGTAGAATTCCCCGTATGGTAGAATTGGCGGGTGAGTCCCAACGCTGCGGAGGCGATGGTGTGAGCGCCCTGGACCCCAAGATGGAGAAGCTCCGGGCGAAGGCGGCCAAAGAGGCCGTGGACGGTTTCCTCGTGACTACGCCCCTGAACGTGAGGTACATATCAGGTTTCCGCGGGGAGGCCGGGACGCTCCTGGTGACCTCGAAGTCGGCGTACCTCTTCACCGATTCTCGCTTCGTCGAGCAAGCCGAGAAAGAGGCAACCGGCTTCAGCGTCGTGAAGACCACGATGGACACTGACGAGGTCAAGAACGTTGTCGAGAGGGAGGGGGTAAAGCGCCTCGCTTTCGAAAAGGACTACGTCACGTTCGCTGCCTGGGAGCGGTTCAAGGAGCGGTTTCCCGCGGCCGAGCTGGTGGGCGTCTCGGGTTGGGTCGAGGAACAGCGCATCGTGAAGACGCCCGAGGAGGTCGCCTGCATAGCTAAGGCTCAGGAGATCGCCGATGACGCCTTCGATGCCCTCGTGCCGTCCATCCGCGCCGGCGCCCGCGAGATCGACCTCGCCCTCGAACTGGAGTTCACCATGCGGAA
>Ga0315279_10008313_pt1 | contig 12593 bp, 16 predicted proteins | sample YL17G06_20_MG_FD_203694 | JGI IMG/M metagenome (GOLD analysis project Ga0315279, IMG submission 203694) | Sediment microbial communities from Yellowstone Lake, YNP, Wyoming, USA - YL17G06_20 | ecosystem: Environmental > Aquatic > Freshwater > Lake > Sediment | place: USA: Wyoming | collected... | reverse complement strand
TAATGATTCTCCTAAAGCATTCGTTCTGTCCTTGTATTGCTCTTGATATGTAAGAGCCTGGTAGATATTAGATAAGATTAAGACAACTATTAATATTAGCGAAATATGGAAAGCCTTAACTTCCATTTTCTATTCTCTTCAGCGTAAGCGTTTTTTATAATGTTACGCCGCAGGCGGTGCACTTTTTCCACCAGACCGAGATCGGGTGGCCGCAGGAGGGACAACGCCAACGCATATCCTGTTCTAAGAGCCATGCAACGGCGTCCCCTGACTCGATTCGTTCCAGGTTTTTCCTCATATCCTCCCCTCTCTCAAGGTAACCAACCGCGATTTTCTCATACTTCTCGCATGTACGGTCTTTGAAGCTGTCACATTCGTAGCAGAACTTGTAGCCCTTATCATCGAGGCACTTGACAATCTTACATCCTGTCCCCCAGCATTCCGGAGTCAGAGCAGAGCAGCCGTTGCATCTAACCTTGTCTTCAGTTATCTTGAATTTCTCTGCAAGGGTCTTCCTCGGCTCGCCACCGTCAATATAAGCTCGGTAGATACTACACGCTCCGCAGTAGAGCCCGCATCTCCCGACCAGGGATTCGTCAACCATATTAATCGCCTATTGAAAGTCTTAACGCAGACAATTATTTATGCGTACCATCGTCATATGACGGTTTTTTCATTATCACCTATGCTTAAAAATAGTTGTCATATGACGGCGCAACGTTTTTACAAAATTTGGTATACGATTATCCAGGGTGTTTACCATGACCAAACAAGAAAATTTTGATGTGAACGTAAAGTACGACGGATATAAGTATAGAATATATTATTTTTCTATTGATGATTTGGAAGAAGAACTTGCTCAAGTAGGAAAATTTTTGGATTCATTGTGCGAAAAGGGCGAAGTCATCTGTGAGATTATTCCGAATATTGGGCTAGTTCGCAACAGTATCATTCTTGGGCCGGGATTTCAAGGAGTAAAAGGCTTTGTAATAATAGTACAAAAAAACAAGTAAATAAGAGATTAAAAAACCTAGCAATGAAAGACCGGAGATATGACGTGTACAATCTAAAGAATTTATTTCTTTGATGGTGAAATTTTTATTAAAATGTAGATAAGGACCTGATTACAGAAGTGGAAGTATGATAAAGTTCAATCAGTAGAAATCAAGTAAGCTAACAGTCGAAGCAACACCGTGGGTTATCATAAAATTCTCTTGTCAGTCTGATCATAGTTTCCTCCTGAGAGACAATGGCTACCGCCTTCTTTTCATCAATTCCCCTTACATTGACCAGTATCCTATCATCAACAGAGAGGAGGGTGATTTTGTTGGAATATTTTAACGTCTTGACCTTCTCGAACCGTCTCATCACGTTTGGAACCTCGATGCCCTCCGCTAAAGAGACCTCAACTTTAACGCCCCTCAAGTGCGCATCTACTATGGATTTTTCGAGTTGCATCCAGATCTGAGTGTTTGGGACGAAGATTAGAATGGAGTTTATAGAATCTTTGATGATATTTCTCATCTTTGAGATTATACCTCCCATGCCTCGTACTATGAAGGCAAGCTCGAATTCCTCTCTTCCGACCGTATTGTAAAGTGTAGAAAGCCTTAAGGTAAGATCATGAAGTCTTTGCAGCTTTTCCCTGTGCTCATTGTCTAGGGTCTCCCTGAGGTTTGCTGCTGCCTCGCCGGGTTCCAGTACGCGATACCTGTTTGGTTTTCCTCTCTGGACGGAAATCAGTCCCTTGCGCTCTAATTGCTCAAGGGTTTGGTAGATCTTGGAATCCTGTATCTCGGTCTCATTGCAGAGTTCTGCGGCGGTAAGCTCTCCATGGAGGACCAAAACTTGGAAGGTGCCAGCCTCGTAGTTTGATAGACCAAAGTATCTTAGATCAGAGACAAGGCCCTGCCCGAGGGTATCCCATTGGTCCTTCGTCCTCGCCATTTCTACCGCCTTCTAGGTAGAAGATTTCAGAGAAACTTAAAATACTTTCTACTATTTTTTTGTAGTAGCTAAATAGCGGGTTTAATGTATGATTAAAAGAAAGGAAGATAGGATCAAAGAATTCGTGAAAGGACAGTACAACGAGATATGGTCAAGGGCTGAGAGTTGCGAGGTTTCTGACTCGGAAGGTGAGGGTTCGGGCTGTGGCTGTGGTTGCGGCGGAAACGAAGTTGAGGTGAAGATAAAGTCAGCTCATGAAGAGCTGCTTGAAGAGCTTGATCTGAAGCCGGGGATGAGGATACTCGACATCGGTTCTGGCTCGGGAAAGACCATTCTCTCCATCGCCGAGCAGGTGGGGCCTAGCGGCAAAGCAGCCGGTGTCGACTTCTCTGAGGTAGCCGTGAAAAGTGCGCGCAAGAAAGCGGCTGAGTTAGGCTTAGATAAAATAACCGAGTTCAAACTCGGCGAAGCTGAGAAGATCCCTTACGACGACGAGACCTTCGATGCAGTCATTAGCGAATGTGTTGTCTGCCTTGTACCCGATAAGGAGAACGCGATAAAGGAGAAGGCACGCGTTCTCAAACCAGGCGGCAAGATAGTAATGCACGACGTCATAGCCTGGACGGATCTACCCAAGGTCATGAGGGAGGACCCCGAGATGTTCAGTGGCTGCATAGGAGGAACCGTACCAATTGAAGAATACAAGAGGCTGCTCGGCAAAGTTGGTCTCACTGATATAAAGGTCGTTGACCACACTAAGAATGAGAAAGCGAAATTGTCCGCTTCGATTATATCAGCAGCTATGAAGATAGGAGACAGGAAGAAGTTCCTTGAAGTGGTCGACTTCGTTAGGAATGACGGCATCGGTTACGCTCTTTTTGTCGCCAAGAAACCTTACTGAAAAAAAGAGAGTTAGACGGTAAAATTCCCTTTTACTTTTATATTAATTACATATTACCACAACAAGAATCGTTAGCTGATAATTGTAGCAAAATTAGGTCAGAAACACTAACATAATTGATATTTAGGAAGAGAAATTGGGCTTCGTTTCAATCTATACGATTCGCACATCAAACTTTCTAGAATATGAGCCTTAGAGCCGCTCTAATTTTAGCGGAAGTTTGAATAAACCCTTTTCATTCGGCTCGAAGTCAAAGACCTCAACGACGCTATCCACATTGAGGGAGCCGTAAATATGAGGATATTTGTCTCCTCCCTCAACTCCTTCGTATCTCACCTCGGCGCCTATCCTTCGGGGGTCAATACAGAGGAGAACGAGGCCTCTCTTGCCTGTATATACGGAATTAGCCACGTTAATGATCTGCCTGGGCAATGAACAGTGGATGAAGCCCTGTGTTTCAAGAGTGTCTCCTTTATAGGAGCCGATCCGTTTTGCCCTCTCCCAATCTTCTCTCCTTGCTATATGTATGATAATGTCCATAGCCTGTGCCTTCATTATAATTAAAGAAATTATCAACATTATTTATATGTACTATGGACGTATGACAGTTTTCATATACGATTTTAAAAAAAATCTTAAATTGTATTGCGTCCAATCGGACAAGAGTCTAAGCATATCGTACATTCGATGAAGCCGTGTTTAGAGGGTCTTTTTATTAATCGCCTTTCAAGTTCCCGAACATCAGCTGAGACATTTCCCGAACTGGGATTCTCCGATGCGTAGACCATGCATCTATTCATATCGATAGTGAAAGGAGTCAGAGCCTTCGCCGGGCAGGCGTCGATGCACCTCATGCAGTTCACGCAGAGATCATCCGTGAAAGCTCGATCATCCTCCAATTCGGCTGACGTCAGAACCGCAGCGAACCGCAGATATGATCCATGAATTGGTGACACAACGACTGTATGTTTTCCCTGGGCGCCTATACCGGCGAGGACAGCCGCTTTCTTGAGACAGATCGCCTTCGTCGACACTGCTTCGTACCCTTCGGATTTAAGATATTGTGCGACCTCCCATGCCATATTCGAGGCAACCTCGGCGTAGAGCTGGTGGAAGGGCGCGTTTCCCTTCGGGTCGGGTCGAGTTACTACAATGTTATACACAGGGTCCCATATCCTGTAACCTAAGACGACTACAGATTTAGTCGATAGAAGCAAATTCTTAGGTGAGCGAAGAGTAAAGACGTCCGCGATGGGGCCATCCGGAATCAAGCCAATTCGGTCTCGTCCGACGATCCCGGCGACTGTGAACCCAACGCGGTACGCGTAGGCTTTAACCTCAGCAGACGTGACGATGTTTTCTACCTCCAATTACTTTGAGACCTTACCGTGGCTCAAGTTCTCTTTGTACTGGTCCAAGTTGGCTTTTGCCTTCTCACCAGAAACCGTGGTGAATGATTTCCAGAGAGCAGTCAGTTTCTTGCAGAAATACTGTGGGCAGTCGCCGCAGTTGCCGTACTGGCGCGATTTGGCGCATACCCTCGCCTTGCACCTATGGCAGAACTCGTGAAGCCTCTCTGTATGGCATCCGTCACACAAGATGTCCTCAGGCTTGAACTCCTCGCCGGGCTGGGACCATAATTTGGCTGTCTCCGCAAGTTTAGTCCAGTCGTTCTCCTTTGTTGCGATGTACGCTTTACAGACGCTGCAGTCAAGACCGCATATGGCCAGCATCTTTTCGGACATTGGTCATCGATTTTACTCTCTAGCCACATACATAAACCTGACACTGTCACCTGCCGCCCTTTCTTGAATGATGGTCCGACTCTGTATGGCTACGATAGAGCTGTAAATAGGGTACAAAGGAGTCGATTATCTTGTTCTCTCCCTTTTTCAGATGCTCCTGAAAAGTAGTGCGCTTGCTTTTCACAACTCGCGATCTCTTGAACGTCAGCTATCCGGGGACAACCGGTAGTAACCGTGCAATTAAATTCTTTTCTATTATCCCTTACAACTCTAACCCATCGAAGCCTTAATCGCGGTCATCGTCTCTTTGGGGAAGTCCCTCATGAGGCTCCCGAGTATTGTCTTAGCGATAAACTGTTTGAACTCGGCCTCGTTCATGGCGGAGCTGTAGATCCAGCGGTGGCCGCCTTTCCCCGTCTTCTCTACTCCTTTGAGGACGCCTATCTTCCTCATGGATTCGAGGAAGTTGATTATGCTGGCGCGGCTGATGGTGTTGGGCTAGAGCTCGGCGTTGACTCGGTCCCATACGACTTTGGAGCCGAGGCCCTCCGGGCTCGCCCAGATCACCCTGAGCGCAATCTCCTGGTAGTCCTTGAGGACGGCCCGTAGGCCGGATTCGGCGGTGTCGTACTCTATGTTTCCGTTCATCGTATTAGGACTCGAATCGAGTTTTATATTTAAATATTTTTACATGGTGCGAGGGGGGACGTGATAGAAAGTCGTTGATAACCGACAAGGAGAGAAAGCACCTCAAGGAACTTAGTTCAAAGGGTTAATCCGCTTTTTCTTCTAATATTCTCTTCATTCGCGCGCAGGCCGATTAAATAATTATGTTGATTGACCGGTCAAATCCGGTCTTCATCTACCAACTATTTCAGGATGAGCCCTTGCCATGTGTTTCGGCATGTTCTCGGCTTTAATCTCGGCCCTGCACAGGCTGCACCTCACCCAAGCGACCCCCGAGGTCGGTTTCATGAGCTCGTTTATGAGTTCATCCACAGTCAAATCCCTGGCCTTTGCCAGTTCTCTCGCCCTTTTAGCAGTCTCCATCCGTGCAGTGAGTGAGTACCAGCCCTTTTCCGGCATGGATATAACTTTGTTAAATGTCAATAAAAGATTGACCGGTCAATTATTTAACTGGCCTACGCGCGCCGAGTAGTTCTTGGTTAATTTGCTCCTAGTTCCTTCAAACACTCAATTGCAATTTTGATGATCTCTTTTGTTTTCACTTTATCAATCGTGTCAGGGTGTTTTCTATGGACAACCTCATTTCTATGTTCACAAACTTTTTCAATTTTACAATTTAATTCTTCATCTATTAATTTTAATTCAAATAACCATTGACGAATTGTTCCTGAAGAGAATCTATTAATTTTCCAAAATTCATATGGAATTTGTTTTTTCTCAAAATACTCTTCTAATTGCTTTACTCCGAATCTTTCTATAAACGATCCTGCCATTATAACTCCTAAAATAACATTATTATGTTTTATTGAGTCTGATAAAAATGTAATTGGACTACGAACAAGAATTGCATCTACTGTGAATGTCGCGAGCAGATCTTCACTATTGTTTTTTAATCCCATTTTCTTCCAATTACCTAATTTATATATTAATTTTTAAAGTTTTCACATGTAAATAAAAACGGTCTTCATCGCCTCATCCTTGCTCAGCCCTGCCTGTTTTTCGCTTTGGGTCACCGCCCTGCCAGCTTAACGTGTTGGAAGGGCTCAGGGTGAGAGTAATGCCTGAGGCGCGCGCAAAAAAAATATTTTTTTTATAAATTAGATAAAATTTATACTTTTAATAAAACGTTTATTTTTACTATGGATATTGAGTAAAATGTTAAAATCAGATTCGGTTATGCTTATTAAATATTTTTGCATCGCTGCTTTTAACATATTTTTAAATCCATCCGAGAATCCATTTTGCTTTAACATATCCGTGTACTTAATAGGAATAGGTAATTTAATATCGTTGATTGTTTCTATATATAAATATCCTCTATACTCATAATATTCTTTTCTTACTTTTGAAATGCCCACAATTGAACTACGCCAATCCTTATTTTCTGTTAATTGTCTAGTTAGGTATGTAAATACTAGGTCTCCAGATCTAATATTTTTAAAGAAGTTAATATAACGATTATTAGATGGAGCTTCTAGACCTCGTTTTGATATCTCGTTATTAGACGTTTTGTCGATCCAAGCATTGTCGCCGCTTGTAACCTCAATCCAAAATTTCATTGTTAAAAGAAAATAGGCCCTTCAATTAAAAACTATTTTTAAAATTAGAATTATTAATTTTTTTAACAAGAAAAAGTAGCCCAATTAACCTATAGAATTTACAGCAAGTTTTATTTATGGGTTGAAGTTTAATTTAATGAGAAATTTTCATGGTTCAGGAAAAGGCTCTTCGAACAGCTGTAAGCAAGTTAATTCAAAGTTATATCTTGTTAATTAAAGATTTTTCATTAGAAGATTTTTTAAAATCTGGAGTCGACCCTTTTAGATTTAAATTTAATGTTGAATTATGGGGGTTAAAAAAATCAGTACGAAAAGAGATTGAACACAAGATAGAAATGAAGTTAGAAAATTTAATGGGTGATTTTCATGAAGACTATTTAGGAAAGACAATTGATATAAAAACAAAGAATCCTTGGCGTATAGTTCCAAAGGGGGAATTACCTGGAGTAGATATTGCAAACGATGCAGAGAATAAATTTTTACAAATAAAGAGTAAATTTAATTCTATGAATTCTTCCTCTTCCAATAGATTAGCTGAAGAAATAGAACAGCTAAAAAAACAAAAACCAACCGCACAAATTGGGTGCGGGTTTATAATAGCTAAACCTGGTCAAGCAGCTATAGGCGAATCAGTTATTAAAAGCGTTGGTGGGTTAATATTCAAGGGAAAATCACTTTATTCTTATGTAACCAATAATAGCCAAGAAATGGACGAGATAATTGAAAAATTTCCAATTATGGTAAGAGATTTAAAATCAAGTTATAACTTTGATGAATTATTAAATCAAGCTTCAGAGAGAATAATAAATGAATTGGATAAAGAAGCTAAAAAGAAAGGAAAGATATTAGAAGATTATTTATATCATGATGCAGTCGGATAGAAAATATATACTGTAATAAACTATATTTCAATTATAATTATTGGTTATCAATATCTCTTTAATTTTTTTTCTTGATATAGTATTGGATCCAATGCCTCTATATACTTGAATTTCATATAATTGAAAATCTGTACTTTGATATAAATCTATTATCTTTTTTTCATAAGAATTACTTTGAACAAATAATACTCCTTTTTCATTTAAATTTAAACAAATGTCTCTAAGTCTAATCTGATCATTTATTGTAAATCCAGCTGAAGAATAAGAAGTAAAATTTGCTGTCAAACTTATTGGTTGATAAGGAGGATCAAAATAAACCAGATCATTTTTTTTAGCATATTTTTCTATATAGGAAAAATCTAAATTGAATATATTTATACCTTGTAATAACGAATTAAGATATATAATTCTCTCTTCTGAAACTATTATTGGATTACGTAAAGGATTACTATACCTTCCAAATGCGGAATTAAATTGCCCTTTTAAGTTAACACGAAACATGCCATTATAACAAGTCTTGTTTAAGTATAGAAATATTGCCGATTTTTCAATATCTGATAAATTCGACCCATTAAATTTTTTTCTAAGATTATTAAATATTTCTCTACTATATTCATATTTTGAAACTTCGTTAATTAATTCATTAGGATAATCCCGTACTACCCGATAAAAAGTCATTAATTTTTCATTGATATCGTTAAGAGACCCGTGTTTTGGTTGAACTGTGTAAAAAAGAGCTCCTCCTCCTAAAAAGGGCTCATGAAATACTCGATTTTTATAATCCTTTGGAAAATAAGGTATTATTTTCTTTACTAATTTACTTTTACCACCAACCCATTTTAATAAAGGTTTTTTATTCAAAAAACAAAACCTTTTCTAATAACCATTTTATTAATGTCTATCATTTTTAAAAATTTTTTGGAACATTTTCAAAAGTTAATAAATTAGCAGCCTTATTTTTAAAAGAACTTGACTGGAGACCTATACTTGAACGCCAACCATGAAAAAGAGGTTTATTCAAAAATTAAAAGAAAATATAATAATTTATTAGTAAATAATAAAGGATTGAGTCGAGGCGATATTAGGGCTTTTATAGGTGTAAAAACATGGAATAATGAAATTGATAATATTAAAAATGGGGTTTTAACTTTCTTAACCCATATTAATGCTTTAGAAGAATCTTTAATCTATTTTGAAAAACATGATAAATTTTCAATAAAAAACGAATTTAATATTTGTAAGGATAAATGGTTGGCGAACAACGTGGGAATTACCTATGGAAAAACAATTAAACCAATTTTGTCCTCTCCTGTTCCGAGAATTAAAAAATGGAAACCTGATAATTGGAAGATGATTTCCCTTTTTTCTGGTGCTATGGGTCTTGATATCGGATTTATGGCGGCTGGTTTTGAATTGCGATTAGCGAACGATATTAGTAAAGAATCCTATAATACGGTCACTAACAATTTACCAAACACTTCGTTTATTCATGATGATATACAAAAAATAAGTTCATCTGAACTCTTGTCCAAAGCAGGGCTTGGTGTCGCTGAAGTTGATGTTTTAGTAGGGGGACCACCATGTCAACCTTTTAGCACAGCAGGAAAAAGAGAAGGATTGAATGATCCAAGGGCATCGCCTCTTAGAGAATTTATTAGAGTAATAAATGATATTCAACCTAAAATATTTGTTATGGAAGAAGTTGAAGGGCTTCTTTCATCAAGGTTAATACATGTACCTATCTCCGAAAGAAATAATAAAAAATTGAAAGATGAAGAAGAATCAGGATCGGTTTTTAAAGTTGTACGACAAATGTTGAAGAGTACCAATTATAAATATAATTACTGGATTTTAAATTCTGCAGATTTTGGTGCGCCTCAATGCAGGAGAAGACTAATTTTTATGGGTTCGAAAAAAACGCTACCAAAACCGCTAGTACAGACACATTCCGAAGTTCAATTAACTCTTCCAGATGGTAGTAAATTAGAGCCTTGGAATACACTATGGGAGGCTACAGCGGATTTACAAAAAATTGATCAAGAGTATCTCAAGTTTTCAAGCTCTCGAAGTTCATACATGAAATCGATTGTCCCTGGTGGAAATTGGAGGCATTTACCAAAAGAGTGTGTGAAGGCAGCTTTGGGAGGGGCATATGAATCTGGAGGAGGTAAAATGGGTTACTATCGACGACTAAGTTGGGATGAACCATCACCTACTGTTGTAACTTCTCCGGCTCAAAACAGTACCATGTTATGTCATCCATACGATAATCGTCCTCTTAGCGTAGAAGAGTATAAGCGAATTCAAGGTTTTCCTGACGATTGGGAAATAGTAGGTAGCACAACACAAGAAAAATATAAGTTAATAGGTGATGCAGTTCCAGTACATCTATCATACGCAATCGCAAAAAACGTAATTTCAATTTTAAATGAAGATAATATGTAGGTACAGGAATAATTTTTGTCTTGTCATATTAATTATAATAATATTGATAGAAAAAAAATAATTGCCGATTCTATATTAATTTGGGGGTATAAAAACTATAGAAAATTTTCATGGAGGGATAATCTTACTCCCTACGGAATATTGGTTGCTGAGCTTTTACTTAGAAGAACTACTGCAACCGCGGTTGAAAGACTATATAAGGATTTTATTATTAATTACCCTGATCTATTCTCATTATCTAAAGCAAATAAAAGCGATTTAGAATATTTACTCAAGTCTATTGGATATAACAAGTTGAGAGCCTGCATGATAACAGAGGTCGCGACAGATCTTATAAACAATTATGGGGGAATTCCTTGTAATCTTGAAGAATTGATGACGATTCGAAACATTGGAAGTTATACTGCTGGAGCTATTATATCATTGGGGTATGGAAAAAGAGCTGTAATGGTCGATTCTAATGTAAAGAGAATTATAAAAAGGGTATTTTCTTCAACTCTACCTGAAAAACCAACTGATAGAAATTATCTAGAAATATGTGAAAAATTACTTCCTTCTGACAATTTTATTCCTTTTAATTTTGCGCTCTTGGATTTTGGGGCACTTATCTGTAGATACAATAATCCCCTTCATGAGAATTGTCCGATTAAGGATTTTTGTGATTATTTTAAATCGATATCCTTTAGAAGTACTTCTTAATACCAATTGTAGATAATGTCGACAGAAAAAAAAGCTGCACGAGGTGTGTATCCAGGTGACGCGCTCGCGGTCATCGAGGAGTACAACGACGGTGAGGGCAGCTACCAAGAGGATGGACTGATCCGCTCGGAGGAGCTCGGCGAGACAAGGCTCAACAGGGAGAAGAGAGCCCTAGAGGTAAAGAAGGTCACCAGACCCCTTAATCTACCCCTGGAAGGCGTCGTCGTCATAGCAGAGGCCGGCTCAGTCACCCGCAGGGACGCCCGCGTCGACATCTTCCGAGTCGACGGCAAGAAGGTCGAGCCCACTTACACCGGCGTCATCCACATAAACGATGTCGCCCGCGAGTTCGGCAGGAACCTTGAGCAGACCCTGAGAAGCGGCGACATATTGCGCGCCGTCGTCGCCAACACGAAGAACAGGATCATACAGCTCAGCATGGCGGGCCCCGAGTATGGCGTCGTATACGCCTATTGCAGTAGGTGCGGCGGCATCCTCGAGAACCAGAAGGGGCGCCTTACCTGCCCAAAATGCAAGCGCGTCGAGCTCCGTCAGATAGCAAGGAGCTACGGCAAGGAGGTCATCTCATCATGAAGCTAAACATAATAAAAGAAGAGGAAGGCTATGTCGAGGTCGAGTTTGGGGGCGAGGGCCACACCCTGCTCAATCTCCTACAGACGAGCCTACTAGAGGACCCTGCTGTGGAGATGGCGGGCTACACGCGCCCACATCCCCTCATGGACAGGAGCAGACTCTTCATAAGGTTCAAGGGGAAGTCTAATCTAAAACAGATCCTAAAGAGGGCGGCGGATAACGCCGAGGCTAAGCTCAAAGAGTTCGATGAGGGTCTAAAGAAAGGTGTTTCGCGTGCGAATACTATTTTGCCTGAGAATTAAGTTTTACAAAATCCTCAATATTTTTATTCGGGACCGTTTAACGTATTGCGTCGTGCTCCTGTCGTCTAGTCCGGCCAAGGATATGGGCCTCTCGAGTCCGAGATCCCGGGTTCAAATCCCGGCGGGAGCACCAACATCACCTTTCGATCGCGCGTGTAAGACTTCCGTTATTCCATAGTCTTATCCTCAACTCTACCTTAATTAGAATTGAAATTAAACTCTATAAATTCTATATCTTAGTGGTGAAAAGCATGAGAATCAGGTGCGCGGGCGATAGCATCGGAGGATGTATATGAAACCAATGAATTTTAATGACGTTGACAAAGTTCTCGGCGAAAGAGCTTCAAAGGTTTGAAGATCAATCTGTCAGAAACCTTATGGAGTATTACCTGATCCCCTTAATGGAGATATACAACTTTAACACGACAACCAGGCTTGGGAAAAGGGAGAGAATACGATTGAGGACGATGGGTATAATTCAACGTAGGAGGTTATCTTCCAAAGGCTACGTTTATGAACTGACTCCCTTGGCCCTGAAATCCTTAGGTCTTCTTAAATAATGTGATCAGCTCTCACCCAGATAAGGCGATCCTGATTTAAATGCGCGCTAGGGTGTTTAGAAATTGGTTTTAAATGGTTATAATCCTTATTTATTTATTTGGGGGCAATTCTGAGCATTACAGGGACACCTCATCTTCTTACAGAAGCCGCCCTTCTCGAAGCGGCAGATCTGCCCAAGACGACGAAACGAAAGCGACACCGTGTCGCCGGAGACACTGGGCGATGTCGAAGCCGAGCCACGGCCCGCCGAGGCCAGTGAATACGTGAAGATC
>Ga0315279_10008312_pt1 | contig 12595 bp, 10 predicted proteins | sample YL17G06_20_MG_FD_203694 | JGI IMG/M metagenome (GOLD analysis project Ga0315279, IMG submission 203694) | Sediment microbial communities from Yellowstone Lake, YNP, Wyoming, USA - YL17G06_20 | ecosystem: Environmental > Aquatic > Freshwater > Lake > Sediment | place: USA: Wyoming | collected... | reverse complement strand
GGGGTGGGATGCCTATCTATGAATATTGCTGCCCTAAATGCGGGCTTAAATTTGAACTTCTTCGTCCTATGAGCAAGGCCAACGAAGATGCAGCTTGCCCTACCTGTAAAAACGGGGCGAAGCGAGCGGTGTCATTGTTTGCTGCTTTCAGCAAGAGTTCGAGCGGTAGCTCTGCTCCTGTAGCCGGGGCCGGCGGCGGTTGTAGCGGGTGCTCAGCAACCAGTTGCTCTACCTGCCACTAGTGTCTGAGTGTTATTAGATGTTAGGGGCATCCTTCCTTGGAAGGATGCCCCTAACTTCATTAAATGTCATTGCGAGAAGTCCGCCTCTGGCGGACGACGAAGCAATCTCCGCGTACTTGTTGATACGAAGGGGTGCGGTGAGATTGCTTCACTTCGTTCGCAATGACATATGGCAATTCTCAGTTTGATTGCGGCGTTACCGGTTCCGGTTTAGCTTTTCCTCTCCACTTCAAAAAGCCCCAGGCAGCGACACCGATGATTATCGCTTCCAGGATGATGGCTCCTCCAACGAACAGGGCAGCATCATTAAAGAAGCCCTCGGGGAACATCGCCAGCAGTTTATCGCCGGGATAAAGTTGCCACAGGTCGTTGCGGAAGCTGACCAAGTGAAACAGCAAAAAGAACTGGTTGAAGTCGACGAGCGCTATTAAACCCAGGACTGCCAGAACAGCTACGGTTGTCCAGCTACCCCAGATGATACGCCTGGCAAGCTGTCGCCAGAAAGCGCCGCCCAGGAGGAGGAAGTTGAAGCCGAGATATACGGCGATGTAAGCCAGTGAAACGAATTGGAGGCGGTAGACCAACTGAATCAGCCCTTTGACGTCCTTTAAATGGTCTATGTCGCGCTGGTTGTAAACACTGATGTCAACGAACTCTTCGTCTGAGTTGAAATAGGTGATCAGCTTGTGGGCGATTTCGGTGAGATTCCCTTTATCTAACCCTGTATCCTCACTGACATGATATTTGTTGAAGCCGTACTCGTAGAGTCGAATGTCGTTTACCGCGAATCTTACATTGGTGGTGATAAGCAATAGGGGTATGCAGATGATGAACAGGACAGTGTTTATCGCTGCCAGGGCTTTCACTTAATCTCTCAACTCCGCTCAGGATATGGTAGTCGAGCGCGTCCTGCCTTGTCAATTAGAGCATTCAACCCCCTGTTTCCCCCAGTCTTGGGGGAACTAAAAAATTGGGGGACACCCCCAAACCCCCAGCAGAGGGGCAAAGCCCCTCTGCACACCCTCGTAGCCAACGTTATCCTTGTCAATTCGAGATGGGAATTATATAATGGCCTTGAGGTAGGCAATATGACTAAGAATGACGTATATTCGCGTCTAGCGGAGAGACATGGCTACAAGGATTCGCTCCGCTATCGGCGTATACTGGAATACCTGATGACCCCGAAGCAGGCAGAGCTTGCCGTCCTTATGCCCATGAAATACGAAGAGCTGGCAAAGAAGCTCAATATGGATGTGGCAGCAGTGAAGAGGGAGGTTGAGGGTCTGTATCGCAAAGGGGTTGTCTTCGCGCGAGGCCCGGAGAACCTTGAAGAGGCCAGCTTCGCCCTTGCTGTGGTGCAATTACATGACATAACTATGTGCTCTTTCGACCGTGATGATGTTCGCGATAAGAAGCTCTTCGAGCTGTGGGACGACTTCTGTGTCAATGAATGGGACCCAGACCAGGTTGCAGACTGGCTTAAGAGGGAGCAGCCTCAGGGCAGGATTGTACCCGCTTACAAGGCCATCCTTGATAGCCCTGAGATACTGCCCTGTGAGGATATGCGCCAGATAATAAACTCGGCACGGTCTATAGCCGTCTCGTACTGCACCTGCCGCAGACGGAAGGGAGCTATAGGCAAAAAGTGTAAGAAGTCCCACCCTATGGTGGACATCCAGTTCAACATCTCCGCCGAATACCTCATCAGCCGCAACGCTGGCAAGAGGCTTGGTCACGAAGAAGCCCTGGCCCTGATAGACCAGTGCGAGGGGCTCGGACTGATCCATACCTGCGAGAACTCCACGCGCATGAGGCCGCGGTGGGGGATGTGCAACTGCTGCACGGACTGCTGCATGATTTACGAGCCCATCAACAGGTTCCAGGCACCGGTCACTAAATGCATCGCTAGAAGCAGGTACGAAGCCCGCCTGGATGAAGAACTCTGCACTGGCTGCGAGATCTGCGTGGACTGGTGCCCCTTTGGCGCCATAAAGATGGTGAAGCCGAAAGGCTCCAAGAAGGAGAAGGCTGCAGTCGATGCTGAGAAGTGCATGGGCTGCGGAATCTGCGTGCTCAAGTGCGATTACCAGGCGCTGGATCTGAAGCTGGTGAGGCCCCCGGAGCACATACCGCAGGCACTGGCACTTTAGAGAAAAGCTTATGGAACAAGACACCTCGAGTTTCGATACCCTGGAGAAAATCGTGGCCAAGCTGAGGGCACCTGATGGCTGCCCCTGGGACCGCGCCCAGACCCACGCCTCTATCAAGCCCTATCTCATCGAGGAAGCCTACGAGGTGCTCCAGGCTCTGGATGACGAGAATAGCGAGAAGCTCTGCGAGGAGCTGGGGGATCTGCTGCTGCAGATTCTGCTGCATGCCCAGATAGCCAGGGAAGCCGGAGAATTCGAGATAAGGGACGTCGTCAAGTCTATTGCCACCAAGCTCATCCGCCGCCATCCCCATGTTTTCGGCAAGTCCAAGGCAGCAAACGCAGATGAGGTTGCGCTGGAGTGGGAAGAGCTGAAGCAAAACGAGCGCAAAAAGGATGATTCCCTGCTTTCAAGCGTGCCCAAGGGTTTGCCGGCTTTGAGCTACAGCCACTCCATACAACGCAGAGCTGCCGGGATAGGATTTGACTGGAAGGAGTACGAGGGCATACTGGACAAGCTGGTCGAAGAACTGGGTGAACTCCAAAAGGCCAGTACCCGCCAGGAGAAGATACACGAGTTCGGGGATGTCCTGTTTGCCATGGTCAACGCCGCCCGTTGGCAGGGTGTCGACCTTGAGGAGGCTTTACGCCTGGCTAACGAGCGGTTCTCCCGCCGCTTCCGCTACATGGAAGAGGCTTGCCGCAAGCGCGGCATCTCCCTCCGCGAGCTATCGTTCGAGGAGCAGAATGCCCTCTGGGATGAGGCGAAGCGAAACCTGGACAATTGACTCCTGCAACCTTACCAGGCTTAAACACCTTCAGCTATAGAGCGGGGCGTGGTGGCAAATATCGAGACCTTGCTCTTACCTTTCAAAAGCTTCTCTATCTGGTCCACAATCGCTGTTCGCTCCGGGTTCTTCTCCCAGGCTCTCCACTCACGCAAGCTTTCCCAGGTGCTGATTGCCACATGCGTACCAGAGTGGTCCACTGAGAATAGCGTTTCGCCTGATATGTATCCCTGCTGACGGATTGCTTTTGCTCTGAGTTCCTTTAACAGCTCCGCTACCTCCCCCTGGTTATCGGGACTGACTGACCTCTCGATAATCACCTTTATAGCCATCACCGCCTCCTTCCTCAGTTGCACCTGTGAGAGGTTATTTTTGTGAATGCCCATGATAACATCTGACTCTGCGAATTGCAATACCCCGATAGGGGGAATCCCTTGGAGTGAGAAGTGGCTTTCGGCATTACGCAGGTTGACAAAGACCGATTAGGGAATTAATATTCCCGTAGTTTCAGGTCTGCGGCAGTGTTATAGTTGAATCACTGAAAACAATCTGTCTTTCAAAGGAGGACACATGTCGGAAGGACGTCATAAAGAAGAGAAGGACCAGGAAAAGAGACGGGAGAAGGATGAAAAAGAGGATGAGAAGAGAAAAGGTTGGGACGAGAAGTGGCGGCGAGACCGGGTTAACGCATTATTGTGGGCTTTGATTTTAATCTGGGGGGCGCTGGTCATACTGGCGGAAACAACCGGTTATGCTAAAGACAATTTCGATTGGTGGGAAGGCTGGGCCGTTTTCTTTGCCGGAGCCGGGGCTGTCCTGTTGCTTACGGCATTCTACCGTCTGCTTGTGCCGGAGCACCGGCGCGCGATGGCAGGGAATGTGATTCTCGGATTAGTCCTGCTGGGCATAGGCCTGGGTGATCTCATAAGTTGGAACTACATCTGGGTAATAGTATTAATAGCTATCGCGCTAATGATATTGCTTCGTGCGTTCGTCCCCCGTGGCGAACGCTAAAGCCGGCCGAGATTCAAGGTCATGAACTCACCCCAGGCATAATCCAGGGGTGTCCACCAGCGGTCACGGCCGATGCAGCGGAAGTATGGGGGGCGGACTGAAAGTATCATGTCGCCGATCTTATAGCGGGCCAGCACCGGCGTCGAAACGATGAGGCTGCCCAGCTCATAGGGCTTCATCTCGTGCAGCAGCTTTATGCCCCGCCTGGTCTGCACCTCGAAAAAGAACTGGTCGTAGTTGGGCACCCAGGCCCTGCGATTGTCTCTCTGTTGCCCGAACATTCCTTCGGTAGCGCCGTAAATCTCCCGAATATCTACTGGTCCGTAGAGGGCGCGCAATGCGGGCTCATGTCGAGTATTGATGCCGGGCACGCTGCCTAGAGTCATAACACGTACTTTCCATATATCCTTAGGATAGACGCTATGGGCGCGGCGAAGATAACTGCCGAACAAGATAGCTGTGGGCGAAACACCGCCGACCATAGTAACATTTTCATTCTTGCATTTTTGATATGCCATCTCGAAGCGGGCTTCCCAGGCACGTTTGGACTTGCTGCCACCCAGAGCGTCGATTTCCTCCTGGGTGGGCACTGAGCGAATAGGCGTAAATGCTGATACATGCTTCAGGTAAATGCCTGAGCTATAGCCATACTCCAGTTCTTTCTCCCCCACCTGCACCTTTCCCACCACCGAGGGGAAGTTCAGGTTCAAATTAGCGCCCTCTAACACGTCGTGGCATCTATTGCTGACTACGTAGTTGAGCATAGCCCGGCCGGCGCTGATCCTCATGTTTAGGTCGGTGGGAGTCATGGGTATGAACTTGGATTCATCGCCCGTCGTGCCTCGCGTAATAGCCCAGCCAATCGGCTCTTCGCTGAGTAGCAACTGGGTCTCGCCCGCCATCACGCGCTGGATGAGAGGCTTGTAGTCTTCATAGGTAACCACGGGAAAGGCACGGCGGTAGTCATCAATGCTTTCTATATGCTCAGTCCCATGCGTCTTTCCGTAATCGGTCTGGGCATAGCCTTTCAGTAGGGTGCTCAGCAACTTCCTCTGGGCCTCTGCCGGAGCCTCGACTGCGGCATGCCAGGGCTGCAAAACCCCCTTGAGCAGCTCTAAGGCTTCCTCATGATGGTTTTCAGTCATCGGTTTGTCTGCTACGGATTCAGGTCTCACAGGCATAGCCTATTATATCAGGTTGACGGTGGCGGGCGTCACCAATCGTCCCTAAGCCAATAGCTCTAAGGAATCGAGCTGTCCTGCCGATTGCGCCATTATATGTGATAATTTATAATAGCTCTAACGTCTCTGGCTGATAAAACAGCAGGCGAACACAATTAGGAAATAGCTTCGAGAATGAAAGGTGGGTAGGTATGACTACTGAAGAGAAAGTTCCCAAAATGCTATTAAAAGTTCTGAGCGCCAGCGGACAGGAAAAAATACATTACTGTACTTTGCCTGCTGTCAAAGAGGCGGCAATATCTTTTGTCAGCGAGATGATATGGAATATCGTCGAAGCTACGTCCGGTATGCAACCTGCAAGCCTCTTTGTGCCCGGAAAGCCCTCCACCATATATAATTCACGCTGGATAGTTGGTGTGGAATACTCATTTATAGGCGCAGATTCTTTCGAAGAATCCTTGTATGAAGTATCAGAAAGAGCTAGAAAGTCACAGAAAAAACCGCAGTCTTAAATCTGATTGTTGGATTCGAAAGCTACCGAGTTCTGTTATGTGCATGCTAGTATAAGCATCCTGTTACGTGTCGCTTTCCATGGGAGCATAGGGGATCACAGGTAGGGTTTCGCTGCGCGAAACCCTACCTAGTTATTTCGACTGTTAAGTTGGCATCCATTTCATCTGCCGTACTATGTGCAACGAACTATCTTTGCTGTTTACGAGGGATGCTTACCAAAAAGTGTCGTATATAGTATATTAGTGATTGAATAGATGATTGCCAGAGAAGAGAACCGCGGGCTTCTGCAAGTGAATCGTGCAAAGCGCCCGGAGTACGCTGCAATCTAGAGTAACATAAGTCCGATTGGTGCACCAACTATCGTAGCACAACAAGCAAGGCCAGCTAAGATTAGGCTCCCGACTGCGACTGCTTCGGGCGGCGCTTCTGCAAGGGCAACTGGGGGAGCTACCAGCATCGGAAATAGCGATATGAAGAAGATAAGCCCTGCTATTCCCAAATAGGCGGAACCTGGGTTGCCGAGGTTCCGTAGCAACCTTCTTCTGATTAAATCCTGCCTTTTGCACTCAAGTCGAGCCAGCAATTGCAGCATTTCAACCCCTCCCTCCACATGATCTTCAGCCCGGGTCCAACCATACTTCCAAGTTAGCAGCGAATCCATAAAGGCCTAAGCCACTGAGGATAATCTGATTCACAGCAGCTACAATTGACAGATAGATTGCTGCAGATTATGATGGTCGTGTTCGATATGAAGACGTGAAGTTGTAGCACAAAGGCGAACCGTAAGGCTTAATCCTTGCATTTCATTCTTATACACCGATCCACCGAGGCGATACATGAGAAAGAAAAACGGAGCTGCTCTCAGTAAATCGCGGCATGTTAATGCCCCGATGACAAGAGAGTTTATTAGTGGACTCAGTCAACTGGCAGAAGTATTGCCAGATGGATTTCTCTTACTCGATAAGGATCTCGGTCTTCTGATGGCAAACCCCGCTAGCCGGAGACTATTAGGCCTATCCCCAAAGGCTCAAAAACTAGGGCCCGGCAGAAACTTGCTGGAAATAATACCAGGTATTAGAAAGTCGACTATTTATCGCAACCTCCCCAAAGTATTGGAATCAGGGAAACCCCTCACGGCAAACGGCATTGCCCTGGCCACGAAGGATGGCGAGAAGCGCTTGAATATAAAGGCAATGAGGGTGCAGAACTGCATTGGCCTGGTAGTTAGTGATGTGACCGAGCTCGCAAAAGCCCAGAAGCAGTTGCAACGCACGGAAGATTACTATAGCGCTCTTGTCGAAAACGTTTCAGACGGCATGGTGGTTATCAATGGCAATGGGGCCATCCGCAACAAAACAGCATCGATCGAACGTGTGCTTGGGTACAGAATAGAAGATGATATAGGTAGGAGTTCCTTTGATTTCGTGCACCCTGACGATTTACCAAAAGCCGCCGACGCATTTACCAGGTTGATCCAGAATCCGGGTCTCACGATTCGATACGAAATACGGGTGCGCCATGCAGATGGGGCATGGCGCACTATTGAAGTCATAGGCAAAAATCTTCTCGATGACCCTGCCGTAGCAGGAGTAGTTGCCAATTTCCGCGATATCACCGAACAGAAGGATATGCAAGAAGCCCTATCACGCAGTGAAGAGCATTTTAGGGCCCTTATCGAAAACTCTTTGGAGGCTATGGTAATTATAGATGCTAAGGGACTCATTTCCTACGAAAGCCCGTCATTTGAACGTCTGTTGGGATACAAACTGCAAGAGCACATCGGCACGAGCCCCCTTGCGCATGTTCACTCAGATGACTTGGCAAGGATATCTAAAATCTTCGCTGAAATGATTCAAAAGCCAAGTGTAGTTGTACACGATGAGCTACGTGTTTGGCACAATGACGGCTCGTTGCGTACCATTGAAGTAGTAGGTCAGAACCTGCTTAAAAACCCGGCCGTGAAGGGTATTGTTACAAATATACGTGACATTACAGAACGCAGGAAAGCAGAAGACGCGCTGCAGCAGCTCTATCAGCAGGAAAAGGAATTGAGGCAGCAAATCGAAGAGGAAATGAAGAGAAGGGTAGAGTTCACGCGTGCGCTGGCCCACGAGCTAAAGACACCGCTCACTTCGGTGCTCGCATCTGCGGACCTGCTGGCTTCAGAACTCCACGATGAGCCTTTGCAGACATTGGCCAAGAACATTCGACAAGGAGCCTCAAACCTGGGCAACAGAATTGATGAATTGCTCGATTTGGCAAGAGGCGAAGTGGGTATGCTCCAGGTAAAACTCGACTGGGTTGACATATTGCAGCTGCTTCGTGAGATAGCCGACAGCATGGCTCCCTTAGCTTCAAGGCGTGGACAATCCCTGGTGCTCATGTTACCCCCTTCCCTCCCCCAAGTTCGGGCAGATACGGCTCGCCTTCAGCAGATAGTGACCAACCTTATTAACAATGCCCTCAAATTCACTCCAGTGGGCGGAAGTGTCAGGTTAAAAGCCAAGCAGAAGAATTCCACCATTGTTGTTGAGGTTCAGGATACCGGTCGTGGTATATCTAAGGAGGACCAGAAATATCTATTCCAGCCATACCATCGACTGCAAACGGACAATTCTAAGGGATTGGGGGTGGGGCTCGCTCTATGCAAGGTGCTGGTCGAGTTGCATGGGGGCCGGATATGGGTGAGAAGTAGTCCGGGCAAAGGCTCGACATTTGGCTTCTCACTGCCGTTGGAAACTGCTGAAAGACAGACTGTGGAGCCAGCCACAGGAGCTAAATTATGGAAAGTGTTGATCATCGAAGATGATGAGACTATAGTGAGTTTAATCCGGCTAGCATTTCAGATACGTTGGCCCGAGGCTGAGCTCATATCAGCGAGCCTTGGAGAGGAAGGATTAGACCTGGTCGAAGATGAGAAACCTGACCTTGTAATCCTTGATCTAGGGCTTCCTGATATAGACGGCTATGATGTCTTGAGACAGATCCGCCTTTTTTCTTCGGTGCCTATCGTAATCCTGACTGTAAGAGGGGACGAAGACGATATAATCAGAGGTTTAGAGTGGGGGGCTGACGACTATATAGTAAAGCCATTCAGACAGATGGAGTTACTGTCTCGCCTTAAGGTTCAGTTGCGTAGGCATATTTCTCCTGACGAAGAGGCCCCTGTCGTTAGCGGCCCGTTGCGGCTTGACCCCTCCACATTCCAACTTACATATGGAGGCAAGGAAATAAGCCTTACGCTTATCGAGGGTCGCATTATGTATCACCTGATGCAGAATGTGGGTCAAGTGGTTACTCATTCGAAACTTGCCGAAGAGGTCTGGGGCGAGGATAATCCCGGGGCCACCGACAGCCTAAGGGTCTATATACGGCATTTAAGAGAGAAACTCGAGGCCGATCCTGGCAATCCACAGCTCATCCTCACCAAAGTGGGTATAGGATATATGCTGGCAAAACCCGCACAAGGGTAACACAACCAGTCGACATAAATCACCGGCTTGCCAAACGGTCAGTAACTTCCTTCTATTCTCCACTTGCGCTTGTCTTGCTGAAGAGGCTCCACGCAATGCTGAAATCCTAGCCATCCCCAATGTGCTGCTCTGCGCAACGTATTTGTGTATTAATGTCGTCTTAATCTCATTTTAATAACTTCTTTATGTCAGGATGATACGTTGTGGCTATGCAGGGTTAGGCTGCAATAGATTAGCTTGGTGTAGTAGAGGTGAGTTCTCAAGTATTCCAGGTGATCAAGACTTGGACGTAAATCGGTGGGACGGGAATGCCGCTGGATAGGAGGAATCATGGTTACCATGGAGACCAAGCAGAGAAGAAATGACAATAGAGACCAAACAGGTAGAATGCTCAGGACAGGCCAGGCATGCCGAATTCTATGCGTACATAGCAACACGCTTAGACGATGGTGTGAGCGGGGAATAATAGAGGCTTACCGCGTTGGGCCTCGGGGTGACCGAAGGTTTAAATTGGAGGATGTCACTGAGCTGCTTGTCGAGAACATCAGATTCAATTCAACCATTACCAGAGAGCCAAAATAATATTCACCACAGGGTGCGGCTCGGGAGCAGTTTCGACAGTTTTACTGGATACTATGTATTTGACCACTCCCAGTGTAATTAAATAGATAAGGGGGAAATTGAGTGTCGGAAATCGAGATCAAGTTCAAAGCGACCTTGAAATTGGACGAGAAGTGGGCAAGCACCCAGACCACGGAGGAGTTGATAGAGTACATCAAGTACAGAATCAACAGCAGTCTCGGGTTCAGAGGGCAGGTCAAGAAGTTGGCTATAGTCAGTAGGTAAAAAGCCCTGACCTATGAGCAGCTAAGCCTAATAGGGATGAATGGGAGGTGGTAGAGAGTGCAAACGACACGTCCGACCGACTCTCTACGGGTAAAGGGCAGGTGCCCCTCATGCAGGAAGCCTGTATATAGAGGTGGCATTAGACACTGGGGTAAGGTCTGGCATGAGAGCTGTTTCCGGAAGTCGTGATGATACCGAATAGCATTCGCTTTAGGATTGCAGCGGCATAGGGGAAGTCTCTCGGGTAAGGAACTGAGTGAAAGGCCAGATGGAAATCTTATGGCTCAGACTCAACTGGTGAAGCAATGAATAAAGCACGATATAGAAGACGCAGAACGGAGAACAATATCGCCATAAGCTCCATGCTTAGGACAACGGCGGCATCTCCGATTCTCTGTATTGACAGCAGCACCATGACACAGCGTAGTGCGTATGGGAAAAGTAAATTGCCCAGGATTGTTAAGTGGAGATGGCTGTTGAGGGGATGCCCAAAATGCAGCGGCGATCTCTACTACAACATAGAACCTGAAGGAGAATATATGCATTGCCTTCAATGTGGGTACGAGGGTGATGCCTGACTCTCAGTAATCTGAAAGCAGAAGCAACCGCCGAGTTTAACTTATGCGCCCCAAAGTCACGTGTAACTGCACTCCACAGGAAGAAGTCTTCTCGAAGCCCATGACTGCGTGAAATGGTGCTCTATGACGGCCCTGGCAAATGGCTGAAGCCAACTCAGAGAAGATGGACATAAAAGAACCCGGACAAGCTGATTTGAACCCCCGACCCAAGCCTACAGGGAGTCCTAGTACGGCATACTGGCCTTCTCTACCTACCTGAGTCTCCCGCAAAAATTGCGCTTAGCCTGGCCCTATGTTCATGCCTTTGGGAATAACTACTACCCCAGACGGCGATACTGTACAGCCTCTACGCTTATCTGCCTCGTGGTCATAGCCGATGGAGGCGCCAGCCTGGATCCTGGATTCCTTGTCGACAATGGCTCGTGTTATCCTCGCCCCAGGCTCTACACTAACATTATCAAATACGATCGACCTCTCCACCAGAGCGTCCCTCTCAACAACCACGCCTGGAGATAGGATGGAACCCCAGACCGTTCCGCCGCTGATAATACAGCCATCGGACACGAGAGAATCCGGCGTACTTCCTCCCAGAACGCACTTGGTCGGGGGGCGGGGCTTCTGATATGACCTGAATGGCCATTTTTCTCCGTAGAGATTGAAGAGTGGGTCCACACCCACAAGGTCCATGCTAGCTTCGTAGTAAGAGTCGATATCTCCCACATCCCTCCAGTAGGAGGAATCACGAGTCCCGTGAACGAGGACTTTGTTTCTCTTTCCGTCCTTCACCTCGAACACAAAATCCTCTATCCTGTTCTCATTCTCGTAGTCGTAAACAAAGATTTTATAACCCTTAGCTGTCATTAGGGGAATGACCTCTTTGCCGAAGTCATCTTCCGTTCCGTGCATGGCCTCTCTCAAAGCGCTCATCTTAAAGATGTAGACACCCATTGAAGCGAGAACATGCTCTGGCGCATCTGGAATCGTCCTTGGCTTAGCGGGCTTTTCCTCGAACTTGACTAATCTAAGATTTCGGTCTACTGCTAGCACGCCAAGTTTTGAGGCAGCTTGCTCTTTTTTCACCCTGATACCGGCTACGGTCAGCCCTGCGTCCTTCCTCTTGTGGTAGGCCAGCATCTGGCGGTAGTCCATCTTGTAAACATGGTCACCGGAGAGAATCAGAATGTGTTCAACTTCCCTTCTTGTGATCAAATCGAGGTTCTGCCGCACGGCGTCGGCTGTGCCGCGGTACCAGTCCGTCCCGAGCTTCTGTTGAGCGGGCACTGTGTATATGTATTCTCCCAGCCCCGAGCTTGAAATACCCCAGCCCTCCTGGACATGGACATTCAATGACCCTGACCTGTACTGTGTGAGCACGAAAATCTTGCGCAGGCCTGAGTTGACACAATTGCTCAAAGTGAAGTCAATCAGACGATATTTGCCTCCGAAGGGGACGGCTGGCTTGGCTCGCCCCATGGTCAAAGGCTGTAATCTCTCTCCCATGCCCCCGGCCATTACTATTGTTTGCAGCTTTTCCATTTCCGCTACCCTTTGTGTGCTGCCGCACCAGCAAAATTAACTCTCTTGTATGAAAAGATTATATCAAATTGAAATCCATATCGCCAATGGGGTATGAATAATCGCTTGCCGGTCATCGGCCTTTCGGGATTTTGTAGAAATCAAGGGCAAAACATGCTTCAATATTCCTCGCCATTCGGATATACTACCGCTGGGAGAATTCGATAAAGTGCTATGGAATCAATAAATATGGCTCAAGGGCTTTCCAAAACCCCGTCGCTGCACATAGTCATGGC
>Ga0315279_10008311_pt1 | contig 12595 bp, 14 predicted proteins | sample YL17G06_20_MG_FD_203694 | JGI IMG/M metagenome (GOLD analysis project Ga0315279, IMG submission 203694) | Sediment microbial communities from Yellowstone Lake, YNP, Wyoming, USA - YL17G06_20 | ecosystem: Environmental > Aquatic > Freshwater > Lake > Sediment | place: USA: Wyoming | collected... | reverse complement strand
CATTCGCTCTTTGATAACCTTTGTTTTTAAAAACTTAATAAAATCCAATACCTCGTCAAGAAAAGGTTCAGGAACTTGTTCAATTTCGTTTATAAGTAATTCCTTTTTACTCATGACTCTCCTTTCTGCCTGTGCGTGTTCGCACGCAGACAGGCATCGTGCCCCTACATTAACATTCCCCGATCAGGTCGAGGACAGGTTTGTTTACTTTTTGGGGACACTCATCTTTATTTATTATATACTATTTATTTTAAAAACCCTTCTTTTTTTTAAAACTTTTTCAAAAACAGAGCTAAACTGGTTACTAATCTGAGACACAATTTATTAAAAGCATCTAGTAGTTCGTTTTCTAAATATCTTTGCATTTTGTTCTGTCATTGAGCAAAGTAAGCCTGCCCCCCCATTTTCATGTGGGCAGGCCCTGCGAAAGTAAAGAAGCAATCCCTTGATTGGTAAGGACTTGAGATTGCTTCGCTATCACTCGCAATGACAAATTATTGTAACATTATTAAGGAAACGCTCTACTAGATTTAAAAATTAGTTCTGACTTAATTTTAGGATCAGGAAAGGTCAAGGAGAGGGGGTAGGAGCTCAAATTTTATGATTTTAACTAATTTATAGTAAGAGGAAAGCCTTATAATATAAGGGTTTTAAGAGGCAGAATGCGAGATATCGCTTATGGTGCATAATTTTAAGTCGGGCTATGGTTTTACCCCTCGAAAATGGCTTTTTTTAGCTAAATTGCCACTCCTCCAAAATTTGAAAGTGGCTATTTATAAGGGTTTCGTGATTTTAAGGAGGAAAAAATAGGCCAAAAACAGGGGTCGCAATTGCCGATTTTTCGAAAATTGAGACGCGAAAAAAGGCACTCTACGTGCGTTTAAAGGGCATTCCTGAAGGGGGTCTGAAACCCTTGTAAATAAAGGTTCTTGTATCATTGCGAGGAACGAAGTAAGCCTGTCCCTGCAAAAGCAGGGGAAGCAATCTCGTGTTTTTACTTGTCATCCCTGCCCTTCTCTGTCCTTCCTGCGCAAGCAGGAATCCATCTTCTCTTTTGGAATTCTGGGAATTCTTACGGATACAGAGAACCATCCACTGTATTTTTATTTATTCTTCCTTCCCGATATATTTTTTCATGAGCTCTTTTGCCTTATCTAACCCTTCTTCTGTTAGATATACTGATTTTGCGTGTTTGCTGCCCTCAATATATCCTTCCTCGTTTAATTCATCTAGAACCTCAAAGGGATAACCTTTCCAGCTCCTTTGAACTTTCTTAAAACCAACATCTTCTTGCCATGATGTGAGATATATTAGTAATAGAATCAGTTCTTTTATTGTTTGAACCATTATGTTTTCCACCTTAATCACCATTTTCTAAAATATTTCATAATCATCAGAATCATCGCTTTAACCAGTAATGCATGTAAAACATCCAGCAAAATCGCCAATTGCAATTCTATTCTTATTGTTTAACTCTAAAGACTACCTATCAGACCCCTTACGAAAAGTTAGAAAAAGTTACCGAATTATTGAGCTGGTTCAACCATTCCCTGTCGCATTCAGAATAAAATGGGATGTGTCCCTATTTATTTTTAATTCCACTTTTATATAGTTATTTCTTATTTTATTAAATGGCAAGCTACATAATGTTCATTTCCTATATCGATAAATTCAGTTTCTTCTTTAGTACATATTGGTTTTGAATAGCTACATCGAGGATGAAAACGGCAACCTGTAGGAGGTTTAAAGGGACTGGGAACATCTCCTTCTAATACAATCCTTTGTTTTTTTAAAGTTGGATCAGGGATAGGCACAGCAGAAAGAAGGGCTTCGGTATAAGGGTGTTGTGGATTATCATATAGATTTAGAGTGGCCGATAGTTCTACAATCTTTCCTAAATACATTACTGCGACCCTATCAGAAATATGTTTTACTACGCTTAAATCATGAGCAATAAATAAGTAAGTAAGTTTAAATTGTTCCTGTAAATTTTCTAATAAATTTATTACTTGGGCTTGAATAGAAACATCGAGTGCAGATACCGGTTCATCGCAGACTATTAACTTAGGATTCAGAGCCAAAGCTCGGGCTATCCCAATTCTCTGTCTTTGTCCACCGCTAAATTCATGAGGATATCTCCTTCAAAATCTACCTCTCCAGTAGTAGGTTCTAAAAGTCTTGTAATCGTTCTTCCAGCAGTAGTTTTACCACAGCCTGATTCTCCTACCAGACCTAAAGTTTCTCCCTCTTTAATATCAAAACTTATGCCATCTACTGCCTGGACATATCCAATTATTTTGGAAAATAATCCCCCTCTTACGGGAAAATATTTTTTTAAATTTCTTACTTTGAGTAATACATTATTTTCCAATCCTTTTTTCTCCCATATTTAACCTAAAATTATATTAACCTTGGGGTGATATCTACTACTTCTTTGCTTCTTGCTTAATTTTAAAATACTTTTCTTTATCTTTATTATACATCCAGCATCGTACAATATGGTTGTCCTTTATCTTTTCAAGCTCTGGTTCTTCTTTCTTACAAAGATCTATGGCAAACTTACAACGAGGATGAAACTTGCATCCAGAAGGTAAAGCTAAAGGATCAGGAATTTCACCTTGAATAACTTCAAGTTTTTTCCCTGGTTTATCTGTTAGACGAGAAATGGAATTTTGGAGAGCCATAGTATAGGGATGTCGCGGATTCTTAAAAGTACTCACCACATCCGCATATTCTACTGCTTTACCAGCATATATAACTACTACATTATCTGATACTTCAGCAATTACTCCTAAATCATGAGTAATCATCAAAATTGACATACCAATTTCATCTTTTAATTTTTTTATCAGTTCTAAAATCTGAGCCTGGATGGTAACATCTAAAGCGGTAGTGGGTTCATCGGCAATCAACAAATCCGGGTTACACGACAAGGCCATAGCAATCATTACCCTTTGTCTCTGTCCGCCACTCAACTCGTGAGGATATTTATGAACTGTTCTTTCAGGATCAGCTATACCGACCAACTTTAACATTTCTACAGTTTTTTCCAGGGCATTTCCTTTATTTAATTTTTGATGTAATATTATCGCCTCTGAAATCTGCTCACCAATAGTATAAACAGGATTTAAGGAGGTCATCGGTTCTTGAAAGATCATGGAAATATCTTTTCCTCTAATCTTTCTCATTTCTTCAGGTTTTTTTCTTAATAAATCTTCGCCTTTAAACCAAATTTCACCTTCAACAATCTTCCCTGGCGGTTCCTGGACTAATCTTAATACGGAAAGGGCGGAAACACTCTTGCCACACCCTGATTCACCTACCATACCCAAGGTTTCTCCTTTTTTTATAGTAAAATCAATACCATCAACTGCTTTAACAATTCCATCATCGGTATAAAAATAGGTCTTTAAATCTTTAACTTGTAAGAGTAAATCATCCATTTACCCATTTCCTCCATTATCCACTTATTTTTACAAAATTTGCTTTAATTTTGAATTTTCTATCTTCCCTGGAATTCTTCTCCTTTTGGCAATAGATTCCTCTTCTTCCTCAGTATTCTCTATCAAATATTCTAGTCTTAACATAAACCGTTCGAAACCTTAAGGATACATATAGGTGGTTGCATAATCTTCATCATAATTTACTATTTCCTTAATTTTTAAATGATTATTTATTCTTTTGTTTTAATTTTTTTCAAATGTTCCAAATCTCATTATTTGTTCATTTTCCATCATTATTTTTTCTTTAGCAATAACATACTTTATTTGAAGTGTGTTCTTGTCTAATACTATTAGATCTGCATCTTTGCCAGCTTTTATTTCTCCCTTTTTATCTAGTTTTAAATGTTTGGAAATATTTGTAGAAGTTACTCTAATTGCATCTTCTATAGGCATTTTTTCTTCCTTTATTATATCTATAAATTCCTTGTACAAAGAAGAGACTGAGGCAACAAGCATACCAACAATTTCCTTCTTTTTATCAAATTTAGGCATACTGCCATTTCCATCAGTACTCATAGTAATTCTTTCTGTTAAAACCCCATTTTCAACTAGTCTTTTAATGGCTTTACTTGATTTTATTTTTCCACTTGACTTATCATCTGCTGAAACTCCTGTAGTTACATCAACGTATCCACTCTTAATTCATCTATTGTAGGGTGAGAAGATCTATGATCTGAGAGGGCAATTTTCACCCCAATTACTTTATCTATTAACATTAAGTCAGACAATATATCTCCAGTAATTTCGGTCAATTAAAAGTATTTTGTCATTTACGATAAGTATATCTTTACTTCCATTATATTCAGGTGAATATATTTCTCCTCTTTTTATTAATATAAAGCTCATTTCACCCTCCACAAATTTTTCAATTCTTTTCCAAAATTTATTTTGTATTTATCTAAATAAACATGAAAAAATTCTATATTTAATTAGCTAACTTTGCCCTTCATAATTTTAGGATTAATTTCTTCCCTAACCCAATCTGCTAATAAATTAATACCAAATACTATTGATACCAATGCTGCACCAGGAAAAACAACGAGCCACCATTTCCCAGCATAGATATAATTTTTCCCTATAGATATCATCATTCCAAGAGATGGTTTATTTATTGGAACTCCTACACCAAGAAAACTTAATGTAGCCTCCAACATAACTGCAGCTCCAAAATCGACAGCAGCAATTACCAATATAGGCGGTATTGCATTAGAAAGAATATGTTTAAACATAATCCTTAAATCATTAGCTCCAATCGCCTTTGCGGCACTAATATAATCCTCTTCTTTTACGCTAAGAACGGATCCTCTCATTGTTCTCGCATATCTTACCCAATCAGTAATAATTATGGCTAAGATTACCGTACCTATACCATGTTTTTTTAGAACTCCTAAAAATAACATAGCTATTAGTGTAGTAGAAAATGAAAATATAGCATCCGCTAATCTCATTGTTACAGCATCTAATAGGCCTTTATAAAACCCTGCCAAAAGGCCAATAGTCACACCTATTATTCCAGCGATAATAATCACGCTAAAACCAACAGTAAATGATGCTCGACATCCATAAAGTATAGTACTTAATATATCTCTTCCTTGATCATCGGTACCCAAAATAAAAGGGGCTCTTCCACCCTCCATCCAGATGGGCGGTTTTAGAGAATTCTCTAAATAAAGACCTTCCATATCATATGGATTCTGTGGAGCAATTATAGGAGCAAAAATAGCCCCAATTAACATAATTATAAGAATTAAAGAACCTGTTACTGCTGATAAATCTTTAATATAATGATAAAATCTTTTTGATTTAAAAACTCTAATCATATTTTATATCCTATTCATATCTTATTTTGGGATTAATGAATCCATATAAAATGTCTACAACAAGGTTTACACAGAGAATAAGAATAGAAGTAATCATTATATAGGCAACTATAACTGGATGATCTGTTTCATATACTGCGGTTAGTAATAAATTTCCTGCCCCAGGCCATTGGAATATACTCTCTGTTACTATCGAAAAGGCTATTAATTCCCCAAATTGCAGACCTGCCATTGTCACTACTGGTATAAGCGCATTTCTCAATGCGTGTTTAAATATTACAATTTTTGGTGGTAAGCCCTTTGCCCAAGCTGTTCTTATATAATCTTCTCTTAGTACTTCTAACATTCCTCCTCTAGTTAATCGGAGAAGTACTGCCAGTTGATACACGCCTAAGGTAAAAGCTGGGAGAATTAGATGCCGGAGTCCATCTATTGTAAAAAAGCCTGTTCTCCAATTCCCTGCTATTTTTATTACTTCACCCCGCCCAAAGGTAGGCAAGAACCTTAATTTAACTGAAAAAATCATAATAAGTAATATTCCAATTAAAAAGGTAGGAAGTGAAATTCCAAAAAGTGATCCGGCCATAATAAACCTATTTATAAAATATCGAGGATTTAATGATACTATAACTCCAAGGCCAATTCCTAATATAAGAGCAATGAGCATAGCACTAATAGCCAATTCAATGCTTGCCGGTAACCTCTCCAAGATAAGACCAAGAACAGGAGTTTGAGCAACATAAGATAATCCGAAATCACCATGGAGAGCATTTTTAAAAAAAACAAAATATTGAATATAAAAAGGTTTGTCCAAACCCATTTTAATTCTAACTTCTTTTTGTTGTGCTTGTGTAGCATATCGACCTGCTAAGGTAAGCACAGGGTCTCCAAAAAACTGAAAAATACCAAAACACACAAATGAAACAACAAGAAGGACTACAACTCCTTGTGTTAATCTTGTAATAACGCATTTATACATAATGAAACAAAAGATGGTTGAGGCTAAAATTAGCTAATATAATTAAAAGTTATTAGCCTCAACCATTACTTTGCCTCCCTATTTCTTAATTGAAATTTCTCTGAAAAGGATCCAGGTATCTGCCCGAGGTGTAAACTCTATACCTCGCCCTTTATAAACAGCATACGAATCTTCCTGATAGTGAAGAGGAATAGCTGCTATCTTTTCTTCCATAGCAGTTCTATTTAGTAGCTTTAGTTTTTCTGCTCTTAATGCTGGATCGACTATTTCAGATGATTCTTCAAAAAGCTTATCCAGAGTTGGATCACTATAATTAGCACCATTCAACCCTCCCCAACCTTTTTCTTCATTAACACTAAGTAGTAATTGGATAATAGAACGGCCAAAATCATAAGATCCATCAAACCATCCTATCAGGTAGAAATCCAATTTATGTTCATCTACTTCAGGGAAGAATATAGCTTTTGGTTTTGTATCAAGCTCAACTTCAATCCCGACCTTTGCAAGTTGTTTAGCTATAGCTTCACAAATCTGTGCATCCCGAACATATCTGTCATTAGGACCAGTAAGTTTTATCTTAAAGCCATCTGGATATCCTGCCTCAGCAAGTAATGATTTCGCTCCTTCAAGATTGTAAGAGAGACGCTTAAGTGAAGAATCATAACCAACGGTTGGGGGATCTGGTATCTGAGCAGCTGGAAATGCATGTCCAAACATTATCTTTTCAATTATCTCATCTTCATTAATTGCCAGGTACATTGCTTTTCTTACTCTAATATCACTGGCTGGAAAGCCCGGTTCATTTCTGAGCCCTAAGTATATAGCTCTTCTTCCAGGACGAGTAATTACTTCTATATTACTATTATTCGCAACGGTTTCAAAAAGTTCGGTAGGTATATCCTGGAGAATATCTACTTGACCGGTGGTAATAGCGGCTAAACGGGTAGATGGTTCCGTAATCGGAGTAATTTCGGCATTCTTAATCGAAGGCACTTCACCCCAATAATTTTTATTTACAGTTAATTTAAGATAGGAGCCCTTTACCCATTCAACAAATTTATAAGGACCGGTTCCTATTGGATTTTGTCCTATCTCTCCAATAGAACGGGTCTCAGTAGATTCCTTATCCATAATAAAGATTTGATGCAGGTTTTGCGCAAAGTAAGGAACTGGTATTGTTGTCTTTACATCTATAGTCCATGGATCGCCATTAACTGTTTCTACAGATTTTATTATTCCTCCAAAGTCTAACAGTTCTGATACCGGAAAGGGTTCTTTAAGTCTCTCAAGACTAAATTTGACATCCTCCCAAGTGAAGTCATTACCATTGTGAAACTTCACTCCCTTTCTCAAGGTAAATCGCCAGGTTAGATCATCTACTCTCTCCCAAGAAATAGCTAATCCAGGGCCAAGTTTCCCTGTAACATCTCTGTAGAGAAGACCTTCAAATATATTGCCCATCACAGACAAGTTACAATCGGAATCTGATCCATGAGGATTCATGGTTTGTGGAGGTGCAGCTACTGCAACGTTTATACTATCCTTTACTGCAGCAACTCCACTGATAAGAGTAGTCATAATCAATCCTAAAACTAAAAGCAAAATAACAATAATAGATGTTAATTTTTTCATTTTATCCTCCTTAATTTTTCTTTAAAATATTAGAATTAACTTAACCTTAATTACATACAAATAATATTTATATATCACCCCCTAATCTGTCCTGGCTTCAAGATGTGGTTACAAGTTGACACTCCAGAACCTCCTTATTTTTGTTCTCTGTTTCAGCAGAATCATAGGCAAAAGTCAAACTTTCTTGCCCCTCCTTTTCGCCCCTGATTGATTCTAACATTTTTATTTTACTACTTTTGTTTCTCTAAGGTCAAATTCTTCTGAAGATGTGCCAGGGATTCTTTACCTTGGTAGTGGTGTGCTTTATCCCATCCCACTCTTTACTCCCCCTATTACTACGAATATTATTACCATCACTTAAAGATATTACAATTAATATTTAAAAACTAAAATTTTTCTATATTAAATGAAAATCTGTTTTTGGTAATTTAAAACTTTAGCATCCGGAATTTTTTAAAAACTACATGTCTTTTTTCATTGACAACAAATCTCTATGAAATATGATATTGATTTTTATAAATTTTACAACTTATTTATAAAATTATTTATTAAAAAATATATATTTTATTTTTCCGAAAGATAAGCTAAAGCTACCTGGCTCATTGCTGCTATGCCAGTAGTAATTGCTTTTTCGTCAAAGATTATTTTAGAATTATGGAGAGATAAATGTGAATTTTCGTCTTCATTTGCTGTGCCCAGCCTTATTAAAGCACCTGGAACTTTTTCTAAATAAAAGGCAAAATCTTCTCCACCCATAGAGGGTTCTTTTAATTCTATTATATTACTAGCTCCTAATAAATCACTTACTGATTTATAAATAATATCTACTAATTTATTATCACATACAAGAGGTGGAGTTCCAATCTTATATTCTGTTTCTGCATCACCATTCATACTCTTTGCTGTATATTTAACTATTCTATCAATTTTATTGAAAATTTTATCATGAGTTTCATAATTGACTGTTCTAATTGTTCCTGTCATTTCAACTTCTGAAGGAATAATATTGGGAGCTGTTCCCCCATTTATTGTACCTAAAGTAATTACTACTGGATCAACAGGTGAACTTTCTCTGGATATCACTGTTTGCAGCTTAGTCAAAATATAGCCTGCAATAACTATGGGATCGACACATTTATCAGGATGAGCCGCATGGCCTCCTTTTCCTTTAACCTTAATTTTTATCTCATCTGCAGATGCCATAAAAGGCCCTTTTTTTAAACCTATTGTACCTGCAGGTAAATCCGGCCAGGTATGGACACCAAGTATTGCATCAACATCTGGATCTTTAAGTGCTCCTGCCTTTATCATGTTTTTTGCTCCACCCAGCTTTTCTTCTGCTGGTTGAAAGAAAAATTTTATATTGCCTGAAATCTCATCTTTAAAATTGCTTAAAACTTTTGCACAACCAAATAGGACGGCAGTATGTATATCATGACCACAGGCATGCATGACACCCTCATTTTGAGATGCAAATTCAAGGCCTGTTTCTTCCGCAATCGGCAGTGCATCTATATCAGCTCTTAAAGCAATGGTTTTGCCAGGCTTTTTTCCTCTTAAAATACCGAGCACACCTGTTTTTAAACCTTCTCTACTTACTTCTATACCAATTTTTTTTAATTCTTTTTCTAAAAAATCACTCGTCTTATATTCCTTTAAACTTAATTCAGGATTTTTATGTACTTCTCTTCTAATCCTAATTGCTTCAGTTTCAATTTCTTTTGTAAGTTCTAAAATATTCATTTTGATTCCTCCATAAACTATTAAAAATAGCTAAAAGTTATAAAATTTAACTTTGATAACTTTTGGCTCTAAGCAAATTTTAATTAAATTAATTTTTGCCTATCTCTTTTATTTCATTATATACTTCTTCACCCCATACTTCTTTACCAAGCTCATCTCTAACACTCTGAGTTGCTTCTATAAACGTTATGGGATCAGGTCTTGTAATATCACTTTTCATCTTCCCTCTCAACTTTTTTAATCGCTCTGCTCACTGTACTATAATGCACGCCAATATATTCTGCTATCTCTTTTAAGGTATAGCCATACTGTAGGTGAGCCTCGGACATCACTTGGTCTTTTGACTTCTTGTCCTTAGCTTTAAAAATCTCCTTTAAGGCTGGCCTGGTTATCTCCTTTAATCTTTCTTTACCTCTTAAGCAAGGGTTTTATCTCCTCGATAAAATTCTCTTGACCAAGAAACAATTGTCCTTTTATGGCCTTTAAGGGTAATGCTGCTTTTATCCCGGAACGGACAAACACTTGATTAAGTACTCCATTTACAGTCTCCTTAAGTCTTTTACTATCTTTGCCCTTACCGGGTTTAAGACTACATAGCGACAAAGGGTAAGTAAATAGTGATCTTTATCCACCAGGATCGCTTGGTATCTGCCCGGTAAAGAGGCCCAACTTGCTTATACCTTTGGTTAAATCGTTTTAATATAGAGGCCATTTAATTGTCTCATCCTTCTTGATAAGTTACCCTTAAGGGGTTTTTAATAAGTAGATGATAATGGTTGTTCATCAGACAGTAGGCAGGTAATAGGAAGTGATATCTTTTTACCACCAAACCTAAGACTCTAAGGAAATCAGCAAAGTCTTTCTCGAGAAGGAAGATCGCCTGCTTGGCATTTCCTCTGGAGGTTGAGGTGATAAACTGTTCCTTGCAAATTCTATCCGTAATGGTCTGGTCATGTTGCCAATATAGCATATCCTTTGTTATATTACAAGGCCTGACCCCATATTGTTCGACCCCTTACGAAAAGTTAGAAAAAGTTACCGAATTATTGAGTTAGTATAACCGTCCCCGTAACAACCAAAAACCGGTTTAATTCAATCGACTGATAGATAATTTACCATTCCTTTTTTGTTTTGCGATCTTTATAAAAATCGATTAACCTGCTGCAATCCTCCAGACAGTGCATGGTCAGTGTCAGGGTCATTTTTTGCCCGTTGCTCTGATAGTCAATGAAAATCCGATAATCCGGAGGAAATAAAAGTGCCAGAAAAGGATATTTCCTGTGAGGAAAGTCAATCTTCTCCACATCCGACCAGAGAATGCAAAAATTTAACTGGTTCTCTTCGCGTTCCGGCTGCTCAGCTCTTATAAAAGAAAAGAGCAAGTTTTGTCGGGGAAAAGTCTGAAAATAAAAAGCACTCTCAGTATAGAATAAAATTCCCAAGATCGGTCCGGAAAAGTTCTGATAGCCACCGATGAACTCGGCCATACTCCTCCCTTTAATTTTCTCTCCAATATCCTCTTCCTTTTTCTTCCAGAACTGTTCCACGTCTTTTTTGGGTACTCTTTTCAAAATAGCCTCCTTCGATTAGAGTAATACCTAACTTATTATATGAATTTTGGATAGAATTAATCAAATTATTTTCTTAAATATTTTCTTTCAAGATAAGATGAACGCCTGCAGTCCGTTTACAATAGGGATTTAGGGCCGGGTCCTCTTTCGAGATATAAATAAAAATGTGAATTTGTGAAGCATGACCCCATTCCCATTCTCATTCATAAACAACCGTGTCTTATCACACTTTTAAAAGAGATGATTAGGAATAAGAAAATTGGTACTCTTCTGATAATTTGCGAATTCATGATCAAATTTTTTTCTAAGGTTTTTTTCTTCTAATTTAATCCATATAAAGTCAAAGACTATAAAAGCGGGAATAAAAATAACCAGGATAGAAATTGAACGGAGCAATATGTGCATTCCTATCAATATAATAGTATATCCAAAAAACATGGGATTTCTACTTTTGGCATAAATTCCAGTAGTAATTAGTTTATCTGGAGGGTTTAATTGGAATAGATAAGAAAGGAAAGAGGTAGACTTATAGTTTCGAGAAATTTTTACTCCTGGTTTATGTTGAGCTATACCAGCTCCTATATACCAATATAAGCCGTATACCACAACAATAAATCCTATTCATAAGCAAGTAAATTTGGAATATTTAATCTTCCGATTTGTACTTTAAAGGAAAACCAAAACAAAAATAAAGGGAAAATTACCCAGTAAAATATTATGGTAAGTAAGCCAGCCAACATTTTATAAACTTTCTTTATCTTATTTCTTTTCAATTTAAGTTTCTCAAAGGCAAATTTTTTAAATATTAAGATTTAAATTATTTTATTTCTTCACTTTCAAAACCAATCAGGTATAAAAAGTGTACACCTTTCGGCTTTAGTTTACTCCTTATTATAAATCCTTTTGGTAACTTAAAGGTATAAAGGGCGACATAAATTTTTTGTTTTGTATCAAGAGTTTTCCATAAGTATTTTATAGGAATAACTTTAGCGGTTATTAATTTACCATGGTCTAAATCCGGTAGACATTGAGTATTATAATCCCCTATCAATATCACCCCAGAACCAGTTTCATCTTTCACAATAAGAACACCATTAATGAAGGTACTTTCCTCTATGGTATAAGACTCTTCTACAAATGATTTTGTTATCTTACCTTCCACCTTTATTAACTGTCCCTGATAAGCCTTAAAATGGGGGATGATTTCACCTAAAGGTAACATCTCGCTTTGACTAACTTTTACTTCCATCTCTTTTGAAAAAAGCCCTTCTTTATCTCTTCCCTGTATCATTAAAATATGATAGCCTGCTGTAACCTGGGACGTATCCCATATTTCAGTAGCGGTAT
>Ga0315279_10008310_pt1 | contig 12596 bp, 11 predicted proteins | sample YL17G06_20_MG_FD_203694 | JGI IMG/M metagenome (GOLD analysis project Ga0315279, IMG submission 203694) | Sediment microbial communities from Yellowstone Lake, YNP, Wyoming, USA - YL17G06_20 | ecosystem: Environmental > Aquatic > Freshwater > Lake > Sediment | place: USA: Wyoming | collected... | reverse complement strand
TCCGTGCCGCCCGAAGCATTTTCTCTCTCACATATCTGTGCAGGTTTATGTGGTACTGCAAGTCGTCGGATCGGCTGCAGAGGAACAGGAGATTGGCGAGGCACGGATCATTCTTCGCTTGAAGGCGCTTATCATGCGCTATCTCAAGCGCCTCCTCCTCCAAGAGGCGGCGCGCCCTCTTCTTTTTTGTGCAAGGATTTGTCATCCATTTGTCCATTGCGTTAGCCCCTTCCGAAGAGAAAGCGGAGGAAGCGTCTCCACCACCCCTGCCGCATTCGGGTGTAGCAATCGAAACAGATCCGCAAGGTAATGCCGTTGACGACGATCATCCTTGAGCATTCTAGGCAGAAAACCCGGCCGCAGATTGGGTCCACAATGCTATGCGCGCGGCACGTGGGAAAACCGCAGCTGTAGCAGAAGGCAAGGTCCGCTCCTTCTTCGATCACGCAGCCTAGCTTGCATTGAACCGGCGTGCATCTGTTGAGAATGCCGGTCGCGCCCGTGCGGGGGTCCACGAGGACGACGTTTTGGTTGTGCATCGGGACGATTTCGCCTGTGATAGGATTCCGGAGACGAGATTCGTCCACGGTGAATCCCCGGGTCATCCCGTTGGAGCCAAGGGATCTCAGCAAGTCCTCGCTCGAAAGGTCCGTGTTCTGATTTGCCGGCTTCATGCCTGCCCCCTCTCTTCCCCAGCGCCATTTGAGGTTCTCCGCGATGCCGCTTCCTGTCCTTCTTGTGCTCCTCTGACCTCGTTCCCATTTCCATACTCCGAACATTTGAGAGAGTTGAAAATGGGAAATGGGAACTGGATGCACTTGATACCAGAAGAGTTACAGCCCATTAGATACTCCCCGGTACGCTTCGGCATCGATGGCCCCTTTCTCGTCATCTGACGTCGTAGCCCCGGACGGTACAATGGAGTTGGTGATGTCCGTGTACGTAGGGCAAATGGAGGTCCACTCCTGTATTGCGCGTGACACTGCATCCAGAGACCCCCGGGATGGGCTTCACCAATCCGCGGGCGAATGGTCAAGACGTGTTGGGCGAGTTTCTCTTGATGCATCTCTGAATCTCCCCTGGAATGAAGTCAAAGCCCCGAACGTCCGCTTTCCTCAAATGAAGGTCAATGTCGCCTGAAGATCCTCCCTGGCAGCAGGCGTTCCTCAACCTTCGACTCCATTCTAAAATGACAGAATCGTCAGTGTCCAGTGAACCATAATGGAAATCTCTGAGGCGTTGCCAAGGGCTTAGGACGTGAAGGCAAGGATAGACTATGTGTGACGACCGAAGGAAGGGTGACCGGCTGGTTTTTCAGATGAGGGGTGGGAGGGAGGGATGGCTCCTCCCTATCGTCGAGAGAGACATCCACTGAGGCTCTCTTCCGATATTGTCACGACAGACTCTTATCTACACGGCGTCAGCCCGCAGACTTGGGCAGGTCGCCTTTCGTGGCGTCTCGCTGCACCCTACGGTTTTTTCTGGCGTCTCGCTGCGCCCCGGGGGATTTCTTGGCGTCTCGCTGCGCCCTACGGTATTTCCTGAGGAGTGCGCGGAGATCGATCCCCCAGAAAAGCGGGTCGTCTTTTTCCTCCAAGATAGTGCCGTTAAGGCCGAACGAGACCTGAATCTCTTCCGCCACTGTCAGGGAAACCGCGTGGTTCTCGATGACGATTTGGACCCAGGGGTACTTGGACAGTGCGCTCGCGACTTTCTGTTTGCGCTTCCTGACAACGTCATACGCGCCTTCCTCGTCCCGCCTGCGCACTTCCCAGACAAACCAATATAGATCGCCGACGGGAATGCTTTTCCCCGCGCGAAGCGCCAGAGCCGTAAAGAACCGGTAGCCGAGCTCCCTCAAACGGATGCGATCGCCCTGGACCACAATCTGGCGACAATCAAGATCAATCTGGATCTGAGAGGACCCAGCCGTCTTGGTTTGGAGTTCTTGAGACCCGTTCTTAGGCGGCAGTCTGTCACATTCTTGGAGACTCTTATTAGCGTTCATGGTTATGCCTCCATAGCGACGAATCAAAATGGAAGGCGACCGAGATTTTTCTTGCACGGGCCTGGGCAAGGGGGTACCCTTTGCTCAAGGCCGCGGGGAGCGTGGCATTTATGGCCTGGAGGGTCTGGAGAGAACTTGCCCCAAGCCAAAATGCCCCCGGCGGCCTTCCGTTTTCCTGCTCCCCAACACGCTCTTTTCCCTCCTTTCCGGGGATGCCTCACTTAAGAGAAGTCCCAATATATCCCCCTAGAAGTCGGCCCAAGTGTCGTTCTTGGCTGCTTGAGCCGGAGTAGATCTACGACGGAGGAAGTCCACAGGAGAGAGGATCAGAAGGCAGAGAATCCAAAGGGAGCTTCAGAAACGCAACGCGCGCTACTCCACGCGTACTCTATTGAGCGTCCACTAGTCGTCAGACCACCGGCAAACCCGTCCAGGCTTTTCGTCCCTCCTACCCGGGCGATCCACCCCTCCCACACCCCGCCCAATTCTTTGGATATCAGAGAACAGGGCGCTTGTCAACACATTTCCATGATAAAATTCATATCCCTGCCACTTTTTGAGGCCCAGATCGTGCGTTCCATTCATGCCCCTATGGACCTCTTTTCCATTGCGTGTCTCCTCCAGGCTCCGACGCAAGATCGGATGGAGACATGAGAAGGCACCTACAGCACTGATAATACGCTGGTTATTCAAGACAGAAGATGTATGGCATAGAAGAAGTTAGAGAAAGCCCAAGCAGCGGAAGAGATAACCCAGGCAACGGAGGAATTCGAGAACTTCACACAGACTTCACGAGAATTTCCATTCAACTTCTTAGGATAAGACCTATAATCATGAATCCAGGTTCCCCTCCGACGGATAACCGAACCGGCGCCCTGGCCCTCAAATGAAGGAACTCCTTACCTTGCTTTCTTTCTCTGCCCCAAATGGGCTTCGTAAGATAGGTACCGATAGCGATGCTGTCCGGGGCCAAGTGCTCCAAAACCCCCATTTCTTGAGGTGACCAACGTGGCTAGGCGAAAAGGCAAAACAGACTCAAGGGACAAGATGATCCGCAGTGTTATTCTCTCCTGCTTCTCTGACCCCCCTCTCTCGCAAACAGCGATAGCCAAGCAGATTGGCGTTGATCCCTCCTACGTGTCAAAATTCCTCAGGCAGGCTCGGGAAGAGGGTATCCTGGAACTCAAGCTCCGACTGCCCCGGCACGAGTCCCTTCGGTATGAGTTGATTCGGAAGTACAGACTTGTGAATGCTGTTGTCGTGCAAGTTTTCGAGGAGGCGCTGTTCAGGAATGATCCTTCAGGACTGTCCAGACTCAAACAGATTATCGGAGAGGAGGCCGCGCGCTATCTCGAGAGCCAGGACGGTCCCTTAACCGACAACGCTCACGTCGGGGTATCCTGCGGAGAGACTCTTCTGCAAACCTTCATGGCGCTGCACCAAGGACGATTCAGGAATCTCCGGATCTCGCCGTTGACCGTCGAGGGGCTGCCACAGCACGTTGACCAAGCGCCGTCCACCCTGGTGGGTCTTCTCAGAGCAAAAAATCCTGTTGGCGAAAAGGACATCTACGGGCCCCAGCTGGTTTCCCTGCCTGGCAAGCTGGATGTCGGTCGTAAGGTACGCCAACACATTGAAAAGACGGTAATGACGAGAGCAAAAGACTTAGACGCGGCCTTGGTGGGAGTTGGAGAAATCAATTTTGCGAACAAGGACTCCGCCTTCTGCCAGATTCTTAGGAATGCCGGGGTGAACACAGAGACTTTGAATGGGCTAGGGGTTGTAGGGGAAATCAACAATCGGCTTTTTGATTCAGTAGGAGAAGATGTATCCTGTAAGCTGGTGAATTTGTGCGACCATCTCATTGCAGTGCCGCTCAGTATGCTTAACAACATGGTTAAGCAGGCAAAGTCCGTGATAGCCATCGCTGGCGGAGAACACAAAGTGAAAGCAATCCACGTTGCCCTTACCCACCGCTACATAAACATCCTAGTTACGGACTCCATGACTGCTGCCGCACTACTGAATCAGTGACTCCCATGCGCCGAAGTCCCGCATATCATCTGCGGCACGATGAGGTGGGAGATATGGAGCCGGGAAGCTGGATGCCGAAGGCTTGCCTCCTGTAATGGGGCCGGGATCTTCTGGACGCCCTTGCCGCAGCTCCCTCCTTGGCCGAACACGGCGAGCAAGAATTCAGAGGCTTGGCGGAACTCCCAACGATCCCTGCCGGTCGCAAGCGGGGGGAGACCACGAAAACAGGACGTGGTGGTGGGTGAGGGCAAGCGGCTGATCGGGGGCATATTCTCCCCGGCCGACCTGGGAATCTCCGAGAAAAAGGAACGACAGACATGACGACTGCTATTGGAATCCTTGCGGTGTCTCCGAGCCTGAAGTACACTTTCCCGTATCGAGCCTTCAAGAGCGTGCTGTCCCATAGATTGCCTGTGTTCTCCGGAGACAGAAGATGTCCCCTCCAGACCTCTTCCTTCTTCACCTGGGCACCTCCAGCTGGACCTCTGAGGGTTGGCAAGGCACCTTCTACCCCGCCAACATCCCAGAGTCCCAGTGGATCACCCACTACGCTAAGAAGTTCTCGACCGTCGAGGTGGATGCCACCTTCTACCACGCTCCCAGCCGCAAAACGGTTCAGGGATGGCGAGACCGGACCCCTGAGGGTTTTCTTTTTGCCGCGAAGGTACCCCAGACTATCACCCATGAGCGCTTTCTACTTGATTGCGGGAAGGAGACTACCGGCTTTCTCGACACGATGTCCATCCTCGGTTCCCGTCTTGGCCCCATCCTCTTCCAGTTTCCCTATCACGCCAGGAGAACCGGTGTCGGACTTCCCGAATTCCTGGAAAGGGTTAAAACTTTTCTCCCGGGGCTGCCGAGCGAGGGCTTCAAGTTCGCCGTGGAAGTGAGGAACAAGACTTGGCTGCAAGAACCACTCTTGAGCCTTCTGTCCGAACACAGGATTGCTCTGGCCCTGATTGCCCACCCTTGGATGTACCGGCCAGGAGACCTGTTCCGGCTGGAGGGGGTTGTGACCGCCCCCTTCGTTTACATCCGCTGGCTGGGGGACCGACGCAAGATCGAGGAGATCACCACGAGGTGGGACAGGACAGTCATTGACCGAGAGGAAAACTTGCGGGAATGGGCTGGACCCGTGCGGGACCTGCTTGAGCGGGGCGTGGAGGTCTACGGATACGTCAACAACCACTACTCGGGCTATGCCCCGGCCGACGTGGAGAGACTGGTGGGCATTCTAAAAGAGACCGGCTCCTGATCCTCGGGCAGCCGGGCTGTCCGAACAGCGTATTCGGGGTGAGGATTCATCGCGCAAAGCCGATTTGGCCTCGTTTCTCCTTGGTCCATCGTCCGTCACGTTCCATTTCCACGGCCAGGCGGAAGTCTTCCATCGCGACTCGGCCGTTGGGATCGCGGGACAGGGCGTTTCGCGCGGCGTTCAACAGCACGTTCTTGATCTCGCCGCCGGTCAGATTGGCCTCGGCCAGTTCCTCGAAGTCCACGTCCCGCGCCAGGGGCATCTTCCGCGGGATCATCTTCTTCCAGATTCGCCTGCGGGCGTCCAAGCCGGGAGCCTCGAACTCCACCTTGATAGCCACCCGCCGCTCCAGCGCCTTGTCCAAGGCAGTTGTCCGGTTGGTCGCGAGAATGCACAACCCGGAGAAACGCTCCAGTTCCTGGAGCAGCACGTTGACGTCCCGGATCTCCCAACTCCGCATCCCCTGTTCGCGCCCGTAGAACATGGCGTCCGCCTCGTCCCAGAAAAGGACGGCTTCCTGTTCCGCCGCCTCGCGGAAAATGCGGACAATGTTCTTCTCCGTCTCTCCCACAAAGCAGTTCTGTATCTCCGCGTAACTCACCACGAGGATCTTCTTGTTGAGTTCGTGGGCGATGGCTTCCGCGGCCGCGGTCTTGCCCACTCCGGGGGGGCCGGAGAAAAGCATGGAGACGGTCTTGCCGTATGGAACGATGCTCTCCAGGCCCCATTTGCCAAACATCACGACGCCATGCTTGACTTGCGTACAGGCCATCTTGAGAGCATTCAGGATGCGCGGCGCAAGGACCAGCTGGTCGAGCCGAACCATGGGAGTTCGCGCACGCGACGAAGCTTTCCGTAGCTTGCGGACCTTGATCCGATCGAGAAATTCCACGGTCAATTCGAACTCGCAGGTTTCGAGGGCGGCTTGATCCTCGGTGATCGGCGAATCGCCTATCCCCCCGCAGACTCGCACATATCCCTTTTGCCTGAGCGGGGCATCGCGCTGAAGCAAGGCTAGGTTGTGGCGCACCTCCGTGTCTTCCTCGCTGGCGGCCCGCGCAAGACCGATGCCGGTGAAAACATCATTGTCCCTCGGTCGAAGCCCCAGCTCTTTGGCCAATAGAACGATCACAATCTGAATCGCAGAGTCATCCCGCAGCCTCCTGATCTCCCTGAGCGGCCAGGAGGGATGAGGCGCCATCGTTTTTCGGAATAGTTTGTACTGGCGTTCGATATGCCGGTTGCATCTCACGAGCTCGGCGGTGCGCTCCACCCAAGCGCTCGTTTCGTGTATCTCGGACCTTTCCGCAAGTATCTTGCCGAGCGCATGGCAGCGGTCCAGAAACTCCTCGTAGTTCTTGACCTCCCAGACGCCCGTTCTCTTGCCGGCAGTGTCCAGAATCGGCTCCAGGAAATCCGCAGTGACTCCCACGGCTCGTTTCACGGGCGCAACATCGTCTGAGATAAGCACCAGCCCCGCCCGGACCAGGCGGCATCGCGGAGAAAGAGAGCGGAGAACGGTTAGACTCGTGGTGGCCTTGAACCCGACAAGCAGGTTGGCATTGGCCAGATTCAATTGCATGTCACTGGCCCCCCTTGGGCTGTCTATCGTGCTTCGGCGGGAGATCCCCAGGGCATGGCTGGTCAGAAGCAGCAGTACTTCGCGCTCGATCTGGTTCAGGCGGTGTTTCCTGCAAACGGAAGGGATATAGAGTCCCGGGGACTGCCGGAGGCTCGCGTGAAGCTGGCGCGTCAGGTCCTTGTTGATCTCCATGCCCTCTCTCTGAACGGCCGCATCCCGGTTATCCAGCAGGAAGTCCCGCATGCTGAACAGATGGAGACAGAAATCGAGGATCTCCTCATCGCTCTGAAAGGGCCGGCCAGCCTTGGCGCGCAAGCCAACCGCATTTCGGAGAATCTCCCTCCCGTAATCGTCCAACGAGGCTTTCCAGTCATTCTTCTGTGTCATTTCCGCTTCTCCATTTAGACCGGGTTTCTGTGCAGGCTGGCCACCCGCTGCCCTGGCGATGGGGTCACGTGACAGCCCGGCCACAACGCCGCCTTCCTCTTTCTGTGCAAGGGGAATGCCAGGACGGTTGAGGTGAACGAAATGTGGTGTGTCTTGCTGAACGAGCGGCGGTTACAGAAAACTGAAGGACAGATGAAAGACGGGGTGGGTTTAGATCCTGGTCAACTACTGACCATTAGGAATCAAGCACCACTTGCGGACGTGCAATCGTAGAACAAGTGATGGACCCTTGACCTGAATTGATGATCCTCTGTCATGCCCATTTTCGCGTATTTTCTCTTCAGGAGAAGCTGCCATTCGCTCTCACTGGATGGACAATGCCTTCCAGGGAACTTGTCATTGATGTAATAGACAAAGAGTAGGCGAGCCTGCATCTTGGGTTCAGCCACGTTCAGCAAGAAGTTCAACGAGGCGAGTCGGTTGGCAATCTGGTATCCACCCTTGCGGAGCCATGACCATGGAACAGGAGCGGAGGCGGAACCCGCCAATCCCATCTCGAGGCGTGTTTTCTGAAACGCCTCGATAATCATCTGAAGACTTTCCTGGCCAGCTCCGCATGCCGGGCTGTCTTTGAATTCGCGAACATGAGACTTAGCCTCCACTAACAACCACTCTGAATGTCCTTCCCCTACAAGGCGTCCAACCGCATCCCAGTTGTGAATCCCGCTCCGTCTCGGATCGCGACCGGCTATCGGGTCCGGCCAATAGGATTTCCATGCCATCCCGCCAGCATCTGGGAGAAAGTCCATGCCGCGCAACTCCAGACCATCCCGTTTCAGATAGTTGGGATGCCACTCGATTTCGCAACGCGACTGCCCACTTGTTCCTGATATTACGCTAACAACCGCCTCATGAAATCTCGAATTCCTTTCGGACAATGCCGATCGAAGATGAAATTCACTTCCATATCCCGATCCAATTTTGCTCATAATCGCCCCTCTCCGGTTCCTCTGATTTCGGACAAATCCCATACCAACGTGACCCCGCGCGGGCTTCAAGACCACTGTCCGGACCCAGCTCAATGGATTCTCGGTCCATGTCCATTACTACGCCTCCCCAATCAGCGGCCGATTCGCAGCCGATTCTTGACGTTGCTGTGAGAGGAGATACGCAAACTTGGCCTTGATCATCCGCTTACGTTCCTCGATGAAGTCCTCGAAGCGATCGATCTTCCAGAGGTCCTTATCTCGCGGTATCAAGTGCATATCTAGGTAACTCTCCGGCTTTTCGGAGAACCAGACTTCGGGCAGGGTATCCGACTTGCCGCCGGCGCCGTTCTCCGTCTGGGTCAGCAACATGCAATTGGCCAACTGGTCACGGGTGCCCTTCTTGTATTTCATAATACTCAGACGACCGGTTTCGGGACAGACGACCTTAATTTTCCCCAGGGCACTCTGTGGGAAGATGTGGTCGACGTGTGGGAGACTGTTTTCGTAAGCCGGCGTGTAATTGAATTCTCGGTACCAGAGATTGAAAAGCAGATGAATCGAATCAGAGCCATAACCCATCTGCCAAAGACGGTCCTCGGTAAGCTCAAGGCTCCGCCCTTTCGAACGGACGGCGTCGAACAGATGCCTCCAATCGAAGCCTTTCTGTTCCCTGATCTTTCCAACGCAATCGTCAATGAGTTGGTCGGGGGTTCCGCTGAAGGCCCCGCTGATCAAAACGCGGAGCAGGTAGTTGTCTACCCCTTGCGCAGTCTTCCACTGCTCCGGGAAGTGATAGCGAGAATACACCAGCGGAATCAGGACCAGATAGGATGGCAAGGCCTTATCGCAGCGGATGAAAGTCTTCCCGTGGACAAAGTCGAGCACGTCTTTCAGGGCCTTCGCGATGTCCTGCCATTTGTTCTCGATCTCCTCGCGCACTCGGGGCTTCCGGAACTTCGAGACCTCGTACCGTGCCCCCTGGTTCAACAACGTAAGGCATGATTTCAGGACGAAATCGCGGGTGAAACCGAAGCCGTGACGGTTAAGGTCAGACAAGATGTCTTCCATCTGCTCATCGGCGCGGTCCCAGCTTGAACTCAGCAGCGAGAAAAGCAGGTCTGACTTGCTTAACCGCGTACCACCAGAGTTGGCCCGGATGAAAACCTCAACAACATCGTCCTCAGTGTAGAGTTCGGCATTCTCGGTGCTGTCGAGTTCTTGGTATGAAATGCCGTCGTCGGAATGAAAGGTCTTGAACACAATGCCGACGTGCAGACTGATCTTTTCTTTTTGTTCCTCAGTCAGTTCGCGTCCTGCATGACCTATGAGGTGTTTTGCCGCAGTGAATGGGTTCGTCGGCCCAAAGACCAGGTCTTTGAACTTAATCCAAGGGAAAGTGGTTTTGACCGAATCAAGGAACGAGAACCGGAACTTGACGTCATCCGGAGCGGAGATTTCCCCACTCAGTATGTCGAGAAAGAGTTCCCGCCCTTCATAACTTCCGCAGAGGCCAATGAACAGGCTTTGAAGCCTCTGCTGACCGTCCAGCACCAGGCATTTCTTCTTGCCGTTTTCGGGGACATAGAAGTCGCTCAACCGAAGTCCACCGCGGTAGTTGTCTATGAACTTTCTGTGGCGGACGTCGGTCTTGGTCTTCCATATGAGCAGGGTGCTGATAGGATATTCGCGCAGGATCGAGTCGAAGAGGCGACAAATCTGATCCTCGCTCCACACGAATGGCCGCTGGATGTTGGGCAGCCAGAAGCCGCCGTCCTCGTCAGGGTTGTTCAGAAAACCGACGATCTTACGCAGAGAGTGTTTTGGCGTTTTCATTGTTCAGCGCGCGCCTCCTTTAGTGTTCAAGTTTGGCCCCGTCTTCAGCAAAGCTTCTTTTTCACCGTATTCCTCGTCACTCCGAGCGCCTCCGCCGTCCTCGAAATGTTCCCGCCGAGCTTCTCATAAACGGCTCGCATGTACCGGGTCTCGAACTCCTCCAGGGGAACGATCTGGTCCTCGCTCACTTCAAACTCGCTCTGCTTTTCCAGTGCCTCTGTCACGTCTTTTACCCCAAGGATTACATACCGCGCAAGAACATTCTCCAACTCGCGGACGTTTCCCCTCCAGGGCTGGCGCTTGAGCGTGTCAAGTTGCCGCCTGTTCAATTCCGGCAGGGGCAGTCCCTTCTCCTCGCACATCCGGTAGAGAATGTCCTGGACCAGGAGCGGAATGTCCTCGGGCCGCTCCCGCAGCGGAGGAATCTCGATGCGCAGCACGGCCAGCCTGTAGTACAGATCGGAGCGGAAACGGCCCGCCCGCACCGCCTCGGCCAAGTCCCGGTTGGTGGCGGCGATCACGCGCACGTCCACTCGCTTGTCTTCCCGGCCGCCGAGCCGCCGCAACTGCCCTTCCTGAAGGACCCGGAGGATCTTCGCCTGGGTCGCGGACGGAATCTCGCCGATCTCGTCGAGAAAAAGCGTGCCGCCGTGGGCTTCCTCAAAACAACCGGGGCGGTCTTCCGCGGCGCCCGTGAAAGCCCCCTTCTCGTGCCCAAACAGCATGTCCTCCAGGAGAGAGCCGTCGAGCATGGCGCAGTTGACGGGGACGAATGGAGCGTCACAGCGATCACTGGCCTCGTGGATGAGGCGGGCGACAATTTCCTTGCCGGTGCCGGTTTCCCCCGTGATCAGGACGGTGCTCCCGGCCGGCCCGCACTTGGTGACGTTATCTCTCACCCGCTCCATTGCCACACTCTTACCGCTCAGGACGCGATCCGACGAGCGCCGATAGGTTTCAATGGTGCGTCTGTCAAGGATGGTGTCCATCGTTTGCACACCTGCCAGAACGGAGATCGCGTGAGGATAGGCGTGCCGGTCCCGGTAGTTGAGATAGCGCCAGACGGAGCCGCGCACCAAGTCCCTCAGGTCCCGGTCCGCCTGAGACTCTCCTTCCCTCCTATCAGGATTCGTGCCAATTCTCAGGATTTTGTGGGCCTGTGCGCCCGAGGCGGCCTTCCGCGGGAGAAAGGACAGGACCGCTCGGACAATCCCGCACTCATGCGGGGCGAAGCGGCAGCTGACGTGCTTCTCAAGGTCCGCCCGGAGGGAGTTCAGATACGAGTCCCCGCAGTACCAATAGGTCTTGGTCCCCTCGTTCTTCAGCCGGGAGAGCGTGTTCAGGAGTTCGGCAAGCTCGCACTTGATGCCAAGCCCACAGACGTGGACCTCGTCGTAACCCTTCCCCAGCAGAGAGGCGAGAGACTTGCTGATGCCATACGCGCTCGTAGGAAAAAGGCTGGCGCGCGGATGCGCAGTCAACAACAACGCCGCAGCGCTCGCGCCCTCCACATTCAGGAACGTCAGAACAGCCACCTTTCTCTCCTTGGATTCTTCCTTTGCCTTGGATTCTTCTCTTGGCGTCATGGCCCTGGTCCCCTTTCTCGGCTTCCGCTTTCGCGCTGGACACCCCCGCACTGGTCAATTCCTGATAGTCAGATTCTAACACGAGGAGGCATGGCCGGATCAAGAAGTTTCCTGTTTCCAGGCGGGAAAAGAATGAGGCGCTTGGTAGAAGGCAAAGACCCGCTGGTAGAAGGCGAAGACACGGTGGAGGGGGAAAACCGCCGGGAACGAATTCCGTTCGTGCACGACCGGCTATTTGAGGCGGCGAAATCATACGAACAATGGCTTTCGACAGGTTCCATTGCCCTTATGAAAGAGCGTCTCAAAATTGAGGGTCTGCCGTTGGAAATGCCTGTTCGCCCCTTCTGCAGGTTTCGTTATCTTTAACCCCTCTTCGAATCTGCGGAAGGTCTTGTGCCATGGCCAGGAACGCGTTGGTTTGCTCTCCTTTACTTCCCAAGCATCTTCCTGTATATGAGGGTTCATGAAATGCAAAGGCGTCCGTCCCCTCCTCGCACTCTCCACCCCGCTTTCAAACAACCCCGAGTCTCCACATCCTCTCTCCCTGGACGGACAGGCCGGATTGTGGTGGTCGGCTGCGTACGGTCCAATAGTTCCTGCCTAAGCAGTACGTGTCTGCTTTTCTGACCTTCCGTTTCACGGCATGTCCTTCCCCCACCCCGCCCGGAAGACTACGGTCGCTTCCGGCTTTGAGTCTTTCGGCCGCCTGCCGCAGAAACATTTATATACCCCTCCTGCCATGGTGATACCACTGGAGGATTACACCATGGAGACAAATTACATCTACAGACACGCGCATGATTGGACCGATCTTTATAGCAAGGGCAATGCGCGCGAGTCGGGGTCTGACTCATTCTTTCGACCCGATCTGGAGGCCGAGGACTATTCTGTCTTGTCCCTCCGTGATACAGGGAGATTGCTC
>Ga0315279_10008308_pt1 | contig 12597 bp, 17 predicted proteins | sample YL17G06_20_MG_FD_203694 | JGI IMG/M metagenome (GOLD analysis project Ga0315279, IMG submission 203694) | Sediment microbial communities from Yellowstone Lake, YNP, Wyoming, USA - YL17G06_20 | ecosystem: Environmental > Aquatic > Freshwater > Lake > Sediment | place: USA: Wyoming | collected... | reverse complement strand
AAGAAGGCAGTTTCAATTGGCGGAGGCGATACACACAGGCTCCATTTGGATGACATGATCTTGATAAAAGACAATCACATTGCAGTGGCTGGCGGCATTGAGCAAGCTATCAGAATTGCCAAGAAAATGGCTTCATTCACAAAGAAGATTGAGATTGAAGTGACGAAGGCTGAGGATGCCCCAACGGCGGCAAAGGCTGGGGCTGACATACTCATGTTTGACAATTTTTCTCCGAAACAGATAGAAAAAGCTTGTCTGCTGTTGAAAAAGGCCAAGATATATGGAAGGATCTTGACGGAGGCAAGCGGCGGAATTACTGCAGAAAACTTTCTGGACTTCGCTTCGGCAGGGGTGGACATAGTAAGCTTGGGTGAAATAACCAGCAATGCGAGAACTCTGAACATGAGTCTGGAGATCTCAAGAATCAATAGGACAGCTTCATCTTCTAAGCAGGGAAAGCGGCAATCAAATAAGCCTCGATAAACCCGGCCGCAAACAAGAGCAAAACGCAAATCGCGATGTACTTGCACGTTTGCAGGAGCTCTTTCTTGGCTTGGCGTTTTATCACTTTCCAAATCAACCAGACACTTGCCGCGCAAGCCATAGAGTAGGCTATGAACTCCAACCACGTGTGAGGAGAGATGAAGTATGCTGCAAAAAAAACGAGGCCTGATATGTTCATCACGCGACTTTCAGCCCCCAGATAGAGTCCAGTATTGTACATGACATAAGAGCCGTAGAAAGGCCCAACGATTGGTATGAACATTAACAGGCACACAATGGAATTATGCGTAAAAAGAAACAGAGTGTCTTGCCAGATATTCATGCCTTTCGTTTCATCTTGTATCTGCTTCAGCTCGTCGCTCATAGTTTTTGAGTCTTCAAGGCTGAGCGGGGTTAGGATGCCAGCGACTGCTATCACTACTAGTAAGAAGAAGAAGGTTACGATGGTAAGGATTCTTTTGGATTTTCCCGAGGAATCTCTCCGAAAAACAGACAAAGTCTTGAAACCATCCTTTTAAGTGTCATGTTTTGGTTCTATTCTTAGGGCTCGGAACCCTCTTGCAATTGGGTTTAGTACTTCACTGATATTAACTCTCTTTAGTACCCCGGACTGGTCCGCTGCGAAGCCTCTAACGTCATGTTCCGCTGCCATCAAAGAATACAAGCATGCGCTTTCATCCGAGATTCTGGGCTGACACTTTGACGGTAAACCCAATAGAACTGGCTGATTCTCTTTCAAGGTTTTCTCACACGCATACAATATCGCGTTTGCTCCAGATGTAAGTTCCGCGATCCTTACTGGAATGCTTTCTTTACCTATGGCTAAGACCTCGATTCCGTACTTTCGTGTAATCTCGCCAGCAATTTTCCTAATTCGGGGCAAGATTTTCAAAAGATGCTGTTTGCCGAGGGTTGAGATTTTCATATTTGTGAACTGGATGGGTGAAAGCTCTTCAAGTGAGATTGCTCCCAAAGATATGTCGAGGTGGACGACATCTGCTTTTGTTTTTTCAAGCAGGTTTAGGCAGAGTTTGGCCTCATGGACTATCACCTCGTATCCCTTGTTTGCATCTGCGTATATGGGTTCAGGCAACGAGACTCTTGGTTCTCTGTACGGCGGATCAACCAGCACGGCCGCGGTTGCAACAATTGTCACAGGGTCGAACTTCTCATTCAAGATGGCGGAGGAGGAATCTGCAGCGACAACTTTCACCTTTTCACCTTCTGCTTAATAGGCAACTATTAGAATTTATCTTTGTTGTCTTGCTTACAGCTCTTTCAATCCCATGGCTAGAATGAACATTTCCGCGCTTTTGCCTCGGCTGGCCTTTGGTTTTATCACGTTTGCAGTTTGAAAGCTTTTTTTTACTTTTGCAGTGAAATCGTCGAGTAAGTCACCTTGGAAAACTTTGACGAAGAAGTTTCCGGCAGGTCTTAGGGTTTCGAAGGCAATGTTCAAGGCTTGCTGTGCTAGGTCTATCTGGCGGGCATGGTCTACTTCCCATACGCCAGAGATGTTGGGTGAAACATCCGAGATCAAGGCGTCGGCCTTTCTGGGGAGGAGCTCCACGATTTGCTGCAGTGTTTCTTGTTCGCTTATATCACCTATTATGGTTCGAACATTGTGTTCAGCGAAAGGCTCGACCGGCCTTATGTCAACGCCCAAGACGAAACCCTTGATTCCAACAGTTTTTCGGGCTGCCTGAATCCAGCCGCCTGGTGCAGCACCCAAGTCTATGACCACGTCGCCTTCTTTTATGAAACGGTATTTTTCTATGGCTTGAAACAGTTTGTACGTTGATCGGGAACGATATTTCTCTTCTTTGGCCTTCTTGTAATAATAATCTCTTTTTCTGTCTTGAATCCACGCTTTAGGCAAGACTAGCTGTCACCCAGTGCACCCTGCTCAGCCTGAGCTATCGTTAGGAGCCATTCTGTCAGTCTCTCGCAGTTCTGCGGCGAAATCGCGCCTGAAGGGTCACATCTGGGGTCATCGGGACACATTAGACAGGGGCAGTTGACTATAGAATCTATTGATGCTGGCATCCTCTTTGGGAACAGCCTATAGGTCCATCTCCCGTCCCGCAGTTCTTTTTCTCTGCGAATCAAGCTCTTGTTTTCAAGCTTTATGGAAATCCTTGAGCCTTCCCGACTACTCGCGCCCAGTTGTCTCCACAAGTCTGATTGAAGCACGCCTTCAGGACCCGTGTTCATCACGAATTGTAAGGCCTTATGCTCAAGGTCGTTACGCTTTGGCATTCACTATCAGTTCCAACTATCTAGCATAAATATACGTGGTTTTCAAATAAAGATGTTGTGCTTAATGTTGAAAGAAACCATGCTGCAACGCAGTAAATTCAAGGAAAACAGTGGCGAACGGTACTGTTTGGGAATAGAATCTTCAGCAGATGACTTTGGCGTTGGAATATCAACTTTCAAGGGTGAGATTTTGGCAAACGTGACTGATGCTTACATTCCAGCAGAAGGTGGGATACATCCACGCGAGGCAGCTAGACATCATTCGGACGTGGCGAGCAAGGTTCTAGAAGAGGCTTTAAAGAAGTCAAAAATGGAACCAAGAGCATTGTCCATAATTGCTTTTTCTCAAGGCCCAGGTCTTGGTCCATGCCTGCGCACAGGCGCAACAGTAGCACGTGCACTGTCTTCGTATCTCAGTGTTCCGCTTGTCGGAGTCAACCATTGCATAGCCCACATCGAGATTGGGAAGCTGAAAACGGGAGCCAAAGATCCCATAGCCCTGTACGTTTCAGGCGGTAATACGCTAGTAGCGGCTTTCGATTCAGGACGCTATCGCGTTTTTGGCGAGACGCTTGACATTGCATTAGGGAATTGTCTGGATGTTTTTGCGCGAGAGGCTGGGTTGCGGCAGAGGCAAGGCTTACCGTTTGGAGCGGTTGTTGAAAGACTTGCAGCACAAAGCGAAAAGCTGGTTGCTTTGCCGTACACGGTGAAGGGCATGGACCTTTCGTTGAGTGGCTTGTTAACCGCCGCGATCGCCATGCTCAAGAGGGGCGAGACCGCTCTTGAGGACTTGTGTTTTAGCCTTCAGGAAACAGCGTTTGCCATGGTCACAGAGGTTACTGAAAGGGCGTTGGCGTACACAGAGAAGAAGGAGGTTCTCTTGACTGGAGGTGTGGCGGCCAATAAGAGGCTTCAATCGATGATAGAGGCTATTGCGGAGGAGCATGGCGCGAGGTTCTGCGTTGTGCCGAGCGAGTTTGCAGTTGATAATGGTGCCATGATTGCTTGGACTGGCGTTCTGGCTTACAAGCATGGTCTGGCAGTGCCTGTTGAGGAAAGCTCTGTTAGGCTCAGGTGGAGGCTTGACGAGGTTGAAGTCCCGTGGATAGGCTGAAGAAACCAATGTTGTTTAAGAAAGGCGCTGAGGCCAGCCTTTACGTTGCAGAATGGCACGACAGGAAAGTGGTCATTAAGAAACGTTTACCCAAGAAATATCGTCCTCCAGAACTGGACAAGCGAATCCGAGCATACCGCACGATTCATGAACCAGTGCTTATGCATGAGGCAAAAAGAGCGGGCGTGTCAACACCGCTAATCTATCTTGTTGACGCTAAAAACGCGACGATAATAATGGAGTTCATCGAAGGAAAACAGTTGAAAACATTGTTAAACAGCGTTTCCAGAAATGAAAGGGAAAAGCTTTGCCGAAAAGTCGGTGAATCTATTGGCAATCTTCACAGGTCTGGAATAATTCATGGAGACCTTACTACGTCGAACATGATTCTGACGCCGACAAAGCAGATTTTCTTCGTGGACTTTGGACTGGGCGAGAAGACAAGCGAGCTTGAGGCGAGGGCGGTTGATCTTCACTTGATGAAGAGGGCTTTGCAGAGTACACATTTTCGTTTTGCTAATGAGTGTTTCGGCAGCGTGATGGAAGGATACTCGAGTGTTTCAGGTGCTGGGTTGGCGAAAGCTGTTTTGGGCAAGGTTGAAGAGGTTGAGAGAAGGGGACGTTATGTTACGGGAAGAGTGGCGTGAGTAGACATGGTTTACAAGCTGGAGGGTCGGATCGTTTTCTTCGCTACCAACAATGTTCACAAGTTTGAAGAGGCCTGCAAAGTGTTGGCGGAGTATGGAATTGCGTTGGGCATGCTTCGCGTTAAGAGTTTGGAGATTCAGAGTGACAGTTTGGAAGATATCGCCAAGACAAGCGTTACTTGTGCCTTCAGGAAATGCAAGCTGCCATTGATTGTGGAAGATGCAGGACTGTTTGTTGAAGCGTTCAGAGGGTTTCCGGGTCCCTACGCTGCTTACGTTTACAAGACAATCGGCAATAACGGCTTGCTACGACTCATGAACGAGGTCGAAAACAGGAAAGCCAGATTCGAGTCAGCAATTGCCTACCTCTCCAAAAAGTCAAAGCTACCTCTTTGCTTCCAAGGTGAAGTTGCTGGCGAGACAACCCGAGAAGAACGAAAAGGAAAAAACAGGGCAGGTTTCGGGTTTGACCCAATATTCCAACCTACGGGTAGCAACAAGACGTTTGCAGAGATGACCATTGACGAAAAAAACACGTTCTCACACCGTGCAATAGCCTTGCACAAGTTCGCGAAGTGGTACAAAAGCTTAAGGTAGAAGTCCATCATCAATGCTCTAATCAAAACATAGCAGAGATATCTCCCGCAAAGTCGCATCAACGCCAAAACATCATTGAAATACCATAACAGAAAAATAATCGATTCCGCTTTTGAGGAGGTGACAAAATTATGAACGTAGAAGACTTCTTAAACTACCTTAAAGAGTCCAAAAGCAAGGCAACATATAAAGAGTACAAACACGGAATTGAGAAATTCGCCGAATGGTTCCAAAAAACTCCAAACGAAATAATGGAATTGCGAACGCAAGACTGGGCAAGTACAGATTTACACCAAAAGAAACGATTTGTTAGAGAAATAGAAAAATTCCACAAAAGCCTAATCGAAAAAGGATTCAGCATCAACTCAGCCAGAACACTGTGCTTAGGCATAATGCAACTTTTCAGATTCTACGAAATGCCCGTTACGATTCCAAGCGGATCAGACGTTTCTAAAACTGTAGTAAGCACTAAAGACTTTGTTCCAACACCAGAACAAAACAGAGAAATGTTTAGAGTTGCTAGTGACTTGCGTTCAAAACTCATAATCAGCTTAGGCAAGGATTTAGGATGGAGGATCGGAGACTTCGTTAAGATCAAGAAAGAGCAACTACCGAACTTGGAAGAAGAAGCCCCGCTTCTGTTCGAACTAATAACCGAGAAAGAGGACGTTATCGCTAAAAGCTTCATAAGTGCTGAAACCGTCGAAATACTGAAAGAGTATTTGCTCACATTACCAAAAGATAACCCATACTTATTCCCTAGCAACAAGGAACACTTTATCGCCCCTGACACCATAAACAGAACGCTAAACGGCCTAGCCGAAAAATCAAGTCTCCACATTCCAAAAGGCAAAAGGCTACGATTCCATAGCTTCAGAAAGCGATTCTTAAGCACTTGTGCGAATTTATCCATAGATGTTAACATTGCTAAAATCTTAGTTGGCAAAGACGTTGAAAGCTCAATGTTAGCTTACCTGAGCGAAATTGAACACAAAACAGCATTTATAAAAGTCTACGATGTTCTCAAGTTAACGGAGATTCCGATGAGAAAAACAAGGGAATCAGCAAGCGACCTAGAGAAACGAGTCGATGATCTTGAAAGACTTATACACGGAGTCGTTGCTTTAGGCGGAAGAGAACTCCTTGAAAAAGCTAGAGACTTAGCGGACATAGAGATAATGCCGTATGAAACTAAGGAACTAGAAGTAGAAGAACGAATCAAGGCCGTCGGAGAGAGACAGCTAGAAACAAAACAGAAGCTTTCGAAAGAACAGTTTGAAGAGTACAAGCGAATCATTGCCGACAATAACCATAACCACAACGAATAATCTTAGCGCGCGCCCAAGCCTAAACCATATATACATTACTAAAAGCTAATAGCTCCAAAGGCATAACTGCAAATCGAGGTTCTCATAGTGGAATTGAAGGATAAAGGATTGAGGCTTCTCTTCGAGCTCGTAAAAGGAGCAAGAAGAAGCGATAGAGCGCTTGCTAAGGCTTTGAATATTTCTCAGCCTACGGTGAGCAGAATGATAAGGAAACTGGAAGAAGCAGGCTTCTTGAGAGAGTATACAACTATCCCAGACTTGGGGAAACTTGGATATGATCTGTTGGCTTTCACTTACCTGTCTTTTGCTGAAGATAAACCCGAGCTTTTTGACAAAGCGAGAAAGTGGGTTATGAAGCAACCTTCAGTGGTTTATGCATGCAATGGGGAAGGACTCGGAATGAACAGTGTAATGATCTCGGTGCACAAGGGATACGAAAGCTATTCACGTCTTCTGACTGAGCTCAGGCGAGATTGGCAACCGAATCTCACTAGTGAACAAAGCTTTGTGATTAGCCTAAACAGATCAGACCTCATGATAAAGGACTTCTCTCTCCGCTACCTGCTAGAAGCCGAAGCGAAAGAAAGGAGCTAGCTAGGAAGTCCTACGATTGGCGCGCGCCCTCTCACCCTCTTTCTAATTGCCGAAGTGCGGGATTGTGATTGAAATATCGCATGGATAACCGTTGACCGTTGATATACCATTAAACTTGTCCATTTACCTACATCATAAATCTATAATAACGCTATGATGTGCGTGCAACGATTTACACCCCTTTAGGCAAAAGCGACACGATTCAAGCTCCGTTCACACATATCCATCAACACACAAGACTAGCACATAGGGGCAACCATGCGCACACGTTGCCACCGAAAAGAAACGTTCAAGCTCCGATTGACAGAAAAAGACAGCATCAAGGCGCATACTACCCCCAATACATCAAAAATCCCCCGATCTTTAACGATCCCTACCCCATCTTTCGTATAGGTAACTTACGCTGTGGTTCTTTGCCCCAGATCAAGGAACGCGAAGGCATGGGATCACGCGCACAGGCCACATGGCCCTGAGCTCCTCAACCGTGACCATCTAGGCTTCCTCCGCGGGAACGAGAGTCACGGGATGCATCAACACGGCAGGCCCCTTCCCCCCCTTACTACGCTCGGGATGGCCGTTCACGCATCGAAGGCCAACCACCTTCCCATCCTTACTCGTCCAAACGTGTTCCGTCGGTCCACCACATGTCCTGCACTTAAAACTCGGTTTTCTCAACAACCTCTCGCCTCCCTCTTGATTTCGACGATCTTAGCTGCTTGGCGTTTCTGATAATTCTAGCTATTGTCATAGTCGTTGGATTCATTCGCAATCAGTAGCTTTTCTTCACTTTCCGTTCTTCCTTAGTCGTTTCTCCTCAAGCTCCATCTTCTTGTATTCAAAAATGACACCAGTGAAGGTCATGGAAGCTCTTATTATCATGCCAGCGAAGTGATTTGCTGAGGATAAGATAGATTGTCCCGAGAACAGACTCCAATAAATAACTAGAAACCCCAGAATTACTAATGCAAAAGGAGTCCCATGCTTACCTAAAACGTCCACAAATTCAGTGAATTGTTCAAGCCCAGACTTTTCTCTTTCATAGCTCATTTTTTCACGATTCTAATTAGCTCTCCAGGTTCAGCTATAACTTTTCCGCAAAGTCAAAAGTCATTAGGTGTTTGACACTACGTACTTCTGAGTTTTGTAAGAACTTTGAACTCATCCTTTTCTCCTATATCGAATTTCAACGCACTTAGTATAGTGCCTCTTTTCAAATCTCTCTGTTGATATCCACTTGAAGTTAAGGAGTGGGGTCATGAGATACTGTTTACTTATTGGACATAGATTTTGACGCTAGAACTGAATATCACAAAAACTATTTTTCATACCTAGAGAGATTTGTATATTGCTTGTTAAATGGGTATAATGAAAGAAAAAAAAGGAGGTCAGTGATTTGGCTTATTTTAGTAGTTTCATGCTTTCTTCGGTGGTCATTGCTATTTTGAATTCAGTTGTGTCTTGTGCAGCAATCCATTTTACAATGTCTGGTTCCATTCCGAATTTTTGAAAAGCCTCAAAACTAGGGGCGTCATACACCATAACCAGTAGGTGCTCTGGCATTACAGTCCAGCTTCCGACTATTTTGACCCCGTGTTTCTTTGTCAGTTCCCCAAGTTTCCCCATGAGTTCTAAGTTCATTTTCTTCGCTTTCTCATTGACCAGCGGACAGTTTTCAGGGGAATGCCTTGAAATCTTCAGGATTAAAGGCACAATAGCACTCTCCAAAAGCACTATTGTAAAAGTATCAGATATAAAACTTTTCACAATCATCTCCCATTATTAAGAAGGCGTGCCGTCTGTTTTTTGGCACGCTATTATCGTATTGAACCGCGAGTGTCCTTTTAAAACTAAAAAACGGAGTCTATTTCACCTGTGATTTATGGAATTGTCTATCTACCTCTTGAATGCTTTGTTTCATGTGGTCTAGGGAGTTAACTGTTTTTCAAATCCGAGTGCTGAGGTTTGACAAGTGAGGCATCATTATGATAGACAAAGAAAACGGGGAACTTGAGTCAAACCGTATTATGTCGAAAGTGTAGAACAGAAAAACAGAAAAAAGAGAATTCAGTAGCCTAAGCCACAGTACAGAAGTGTCTAGCACGACTCAGAGAGGAATATGAGCGGAAAAACTAGGCTTATGGTGGTGGTGGAGTTTGAGGTATTTTCTTTTCTAGTCTAAGTACGTAACCGATTGCCCCCAGCACCCCGAAACCAAAACCCAAAAAGAAGAACCCCATGGTAAACAAAGCACCCGCACTAAGGAATGGGTTATATTCAAAAGGAATATTGATGCTTCTTGACAAGCCAATCAAGACGATACCAATGAGGATAAGAACACCCGCTACGACAAGAAACTGATTCGAATCCTTCATAGATTCAACCCATAGTTACTAGGGTTCAATCACCTTATATTATTTTGCAAACCTTCAAACACAGAAATCTTTTAATCTGCATGACAACAAAGGGCAGATTAGGGGTTCAAGAATGGGCGAAGAAGCAAGAAAGGAGCACGATAAGACCCAAAAGCCTAAAGATTCAAGAGTAACCGAGAAGGACTTACTTTTGCTTGTGGAAGGCATTCTACTCGCCTTCATGCTTCAACTATTCTATGATGCGGTTCGTGAAGAATATCCATACACGATTGTTCGATGAACTTTGCCTCGTCGACCAGTCTCTCCAGCTCGTTGAGTCTGGATAGGAGTTCCTTTTCGTCTACGTTGGAAGCTATGTTTTTCATAGTTAGCGCGGCGTGCTCCGCGACGCGGAACCACCTCTTCCTCTGGACCAGCCCGATCGCGGTCATCTTTCCGTTGACTCTCTGGTGTCCGTTTCTGCATCTGGCCACTCTGGCTGCCACGTTGAAGACTTCCTCAAGCCTGCTAATGGTCCTCTTTCGAAGTCTCCGAATGTCTGCCTCAACATCGTTTCTGATAGCCTCGACACGGGTTGAGACGAATCTATTGACTGATACCTTGACCAATAGATAACCCCCCTCCCCCTTTTTATCCACTGATTAATCAGCCTTTTGCCTCAATGTTCTCTAGTCGTGCTAGGTTGTTTTTCGCTGATTGTTGGTTGCGCAACCAGACTCCTTCACGCTTGGAAAAGCGAATTCAGGAACACGTATGCGCGCTCTCAACGTGTTATTCTGCCCATTTCATCTGTTTTGCGCCAACCGCGTCGCATTCCTGTTTTATGTCTGACGTTAGATCGTGAATGGCTTCTAGATGCTGCTGGTGATCATACGTCCAAGCTCCATTCTTGAAAAGCTCGAACGGGATAGTCTCTCTGGACCACTTCCCAGGGCGCAGGTCCTGAAGCACATACTCATAGTTCTCTAGGAGCTTCATTCTCGCAAGTTTCGACAAAGCATCAATGAAATTGCGGAATTCGTGTCTAGGCAGATAAATCTGGGAAACCAACGAGTTTTGGTTCAGTATCTTGCCTAGGATGAACACGAAAGGCTTGTCCAAGAGAGACCGGGCAAACTTTCCCATTTTTTCGCCGTCGCTGAATCTGAAGATGAAAAAGAGCATGTCGGACGTTGCTCTATCGAATGGTAATATGGCTGTCTGGAAAGTCTCGATTAATCCATGTTTGACGACGTGTCTTTCATAGTGATAACGAATGTTCTGTAGCGTCGTTCCGAATTTCTTGGCGATGCATGCCAAGGTCACAGTCGCGTTTTTCTCCAATTCTTTTATTATGAACAAGTCGGTTTTATCAGCTTTCAAGGGAAAACTCTCAGGGTCTCTCAGAGTATAAGGCAGTTCGCTCTCTGACGAAGAAACCTCATGTAGCCACTTTTCCCAAGGAAACATCCAAGCTTCTTTATCATCGTCAAACCAGTTTCTCGTGAGATTAACCGTGTGAAAGCAAGTCGACCAGAGCAACTCTATATCCCGTGTCAGCCCCAGTTTCTCCACTTCCGTCAGGAAATCTTCGAATTCGCCCGTGTGTTCCACAGGAATAACATAGATTCCTACGCATCCCTCAAACATGCCGAAGCATCGGCTCAAGTATATGTAAAACTTGTTGACTTTCAAACAGTTGAAAAGCGTATCCTCTTGCCCAGGAATCGCTTTTGCGAAGACTACCGCCTTTTTCATTCCTAGGTTCGTATGATAAACAGTCGTGAGTAGTCTCAGATAAAAAGAGGAGGACATGCGCTGGATCCTTGATATGATAGTTCCCCTTGGTACGTTGAGTTCTCTAGCGACCTTTGTGATGTTTCTCGGTCCGCACTCTGCAAGGCCTTCTAGAATTCTTATGTCAAGGCTGTCAAGCTGTGGGGGCATGCCTTTCCCTGCCTTTATTGTGTTCTTATTGTTGTTATATTGCTCTTGGTCCGACCGGCGAATCGATTGGTTCTGCATGTGCGTTCGCAGCAACAAGTGATAAGGCAAACAAGCCAATTGCAAGCGCAATCATGATTGTTTTCCAGTGTCGGGTGACAAACATTCTCAAGTTCAAGCATACCACCTCCTTTTAGATTTGTCGACAATAAAGCTTTCTGGTCGACAAAAATAAAGCTTATATGCGTTCCACTCTAGAACTAAGTTCTATGTCCCTTGACCCTGAGACCGAGCGCAGAGTGCTGCAGTGCGTCGACGAGGTACTAGAAGCACTCGGGAAAAGCGAAGCACGAATCTTTGTTTCCTATCTTGCAAGAGACCTCCGTTTAAGGAGAAAAGATATTCCTCGCAAGCCTGAACAGTTTTCCAAGGGACTAAAATTGGTCTTTGGGGAGAAGGCGGCCGGCGTGCTTGAAATGGCAATCGTGCAAAAACTGCTGGCAAGTCTGGGAATAGATCGAAAAACAAAACTTACACTCGCAAGGGTCATAGTCATCGTCAAAGCAGAACGAGAAAAATCCTCCCAGGCTTTCTGACATATTAATTCTCACCCCTAAACACAGGCACTTGCATCAACATTGAATATGCATATTCAACGAGGCCACAGACGAATTTCACGTCAAAGTGGCGCCAGCATTGGACAAGGCGTGCAAGGTGCTAGGGGTAGAATTTGAGTGAGCCGCGGCATGGAAGGCGAGAAACTGCTCAGGAAACGAAAATGAATGAAACGGGCACATAATTTTAGAAGCGAATCAGTAGTCTTAAATATTTGTCCGCCTTCGCTCATACAGAGTTTAAGTGATTCGAGCATGCCTAAACAAGAAAGCGGTAAGTCGCATCAGACAAGGCCAATAAGCAAACGTCCTCCAAGCTGGTGCAAATATCAGCCTGAAGAAGTTGAGGCACTAGTGATTAAACTGGCCAAGGAAGGCAACTCCACAAGCCGCATTGGCACAATTTTGCGAGATCAATATGCAATTCCATTGGTCAAACCCATGACGGGTAAAACCATCACCAAAATCCTTAAGGAAGCACAACTTGCACCAAAGATTCCAGAAGATCTGGCTAGCTTAATGAAGAAGGCCGAAAGCCTAAGCGCACACTACCAAAAAAACAGATCCGACTTGCACAACAAAAGGGCATTGCAGCTTATAGAAGCAAAAATCCACAAACTCTCAAGATACTACAAGCGTGAG
>Ga0315279_10008307_pt1 | contig 12598 bp, 8 predicted proteins | sample YL17G06_20_MG_FD_203694 | JGI IMG/M metagenome (GOLD analysis project Ga0315279, IMG submission 203694) | Sediment microbial communities from Yellowstone Lake, YNP, Wyoming, USA - YL17G06_20 | ecosystem: Environmental > Aquatic > Freshwater > Lake > Sediment | place: USA: Wyoming | collected... | reverse complement strand
GCCGAAAGACCATCCGGCACTGGAGTATTTGGAATCTTCGCAGATAAAATCTTTCCCCGCTGCCATTCTGGTCTCGCCGGATGGGCAGTCACTTGCGGTGCCCGTGACGGAACCTAACCGTCCTTTCAAAGATACACTTTGTTCGGCACTTAATGACATTCTTTCCTCGCCGAAGCGCCAGGAAATTCTCCAGCGAGTCATTGAGGCCTATTGCGTGGTGCTTTTGATTGAGGGAACTGACATTGAGAAAAACCAGGAGGCAAAAGCCGTTGCTTATGTTGCCATTAAAAAAATAGAAGCCCAGATGGGAATATTACCTAAGCCAATCGCTCGGCCTCCAGCTCTGGTTGTGATGGATTCAAAGTCGTTCAGCCGGGAAAAAGTGCTGCTCTGGAGCCTGGGTCTGGATTCGCAGGAGATTGCCACTCCGCATATAGCTATAATTTACGGAAGGGCACGGTGGATTGGGCCGCTGCTCAAGGGTAAGGAGCTAACCGAAGCAAACCTGACCAACCTACTTTTTATAATCGGCGATGACTGTGAGTGCGGCCTGGATAACAGGTGGCTGCAGGGAACGATGCTGCCGGCCAAATGGGACCGGAAATTGCAGGCCGAAGCGGCAGCAAATCTGGGCTTTGACCCCGAAAGCCCAATGATAAAGATGGAGATAAGCTCGATAGTAGGCAGGGGCATCGGAGGTTCTTCGTATCCCGATGTGCCATTTGGGTACCAGGAACCGGCTTTATCTGCTCCTGCAGGTAAGAGGCCGAATGTGGACAATCCATCTGCAGGGGACATTTACTCGCCGTTGTGCGCTATGGCGTTGGTGGCAATAGGCCTCGCTGTGGTTGTCTTAATTATCGGTATTGTGGTTCTCTTAAGACCGAAAAAAATATGATGATACTCGGCCTTATTTTCAAAGAAATTCGTTACCGCAAGACCAACTTCCTGTTTGGTTTGCTGGCGGTAATGGCAGCCGTCGCGCTATTTATATCATTTTTTACCGCAGGTAAGGCCTCCGAACGAGAGACCGCCCGCCTGATGCTTTCTATGGGCTTTAATGTGCACATCATATCCGAAAATACAAATACAAGTGAGTTCCTGCTCACCGGACTTGCCGACCAAACGATGCCGGAACAATACCTTGAGAAACTCGCGTCCCAGCAGGCAATTTCCTACAATCACCTGCTGGCCAGTTTGCAGAAAAAGATATCCTGGCGAGGATTTGATGTGATATTGACAGGATTAGCTGCTGAGATTTGTCCGCCCGGCAGCAAAAAGTCGCCCATAAGTTACCAGATTGAGCCGGGTAATTTGTACGTTGGCTACAGAGTCGCACAAACCCTCGGCCTCAAAGATAGCGACACCGTGGAAATCGAAGGTAAAAAGCTAAAGGTGGCCAAATGTCTGTCGGAATCCGGAGGCGCCGATGATATTCGGATTCAGTGCCATCTGCGTGACGCTCAGGACATTCTAAAGCTCCCCGGCCGAATCAGCGAAATACGGGCGGTGGACTGCTTGTGTTTTGCTCCAACCGATAACCCCGCACAGGTCCTGCGAAATGAAATTGGTTCACTATTACCCCAAACCCAGGTCTTTCATACCCGAAGTATCGCCTCGGCCCGCGCAGAAACAAGACAAATGGTAAAGAATCTCTTTACCGTTATTATGCCTCTTGTAGTTGTTGCCTGTGGCGTTTGGATTGGGGTACTGGCTGTAATAAATGTCCGGGACAGGCAGCAGGAAATAGGCATTATGCGGGCGCTTGGGTACGACTCAGGCCGAATCATATCTTTATTTCTTGGTAAGGCAGTAGTAATCGGCCTGCTCGGCGCGGCGATTGGTTTCCTTGCAGGAACCGCTCTGGCTATGAGATTTGGCCCGGACATATTCAAGATAACGGCTAAAACGATGATAAAACCGGAACCATTTTTGCTCGTGATTTCACTTATCTTTGCACCTTTGTTTGCTGCGGTCTCGAGCTTTATTGCGGCGATGATTGCTGCAACTTACGACCCGGCGGTTACGCTAAGGGAAGCATAGATATGGTTGTCCTTGAGAACGTCGAAAAAACCTACCAGACCCGCGGCGGCATAGTTAAAGCGCTGCGTGACATTAATCTCCATATTGAAAAGGGCCGGTTCATCGCTATATGCGGCCCCAGCGGCAGCGGAAAAACAACTCTTCTGATGGTCATAGCAGCAATGCTTCGACCAACCAAAGGCACAGTCCGCATCGAACAAAACGACCTGTATAAAATGGGCATACGCGACAGGGCAAGATTCCGTGCCGAGAATATCGGCTTTATCTTCCAGATGTTCCATCTAATCCCATACTTGAACGTCATCGAAAATGTCACTCTTGCCGGTGGAGCTGCCAGCAGAAGCAGAAACGCAGCTAATGCCCGGGACCTGCTGAAGCAACTGGGTCTGGAAAGCCGAGTTTTTCATAAACCTGCCCAGCTCAGTGCAGGTGAAAAACAGCGAGTTGCGATAGCCAGAGCGATGTTTAATCGACCGAAGATTATGTTGGCCGATGAGCCGACCGGCAATCTCGACGATGAGAACGCAGCTTCGGTAATCGGGCATCTGTCCGAATTCCATCGCAGCGGAGGCACTGTAATCCTGGCCACCCACCAGCTCCAGGCCCGGAAATTTGCCAGCCAGGTAATCTATCTGCGAGATGGCACTATTGAAAAGCCGAAATTATGTTAAATGACTTGCATCGGTCAGCGGGGCGAGTAAAATCCTGGTGAAAGAGCCTCGCAGCACCGTAAGGTATTGCGAGGATTCTTGACCTTGATTAATTTATTTTTGCGTTTTGAGATTGTAGCTTTGTCAGAAGGAGGCAAGCTTTGAGACAAACAGAAGGAAGATGTTTGGGCCGGCGTCAGTTCCTGGCAGGCGCCGCCGTAGCAATAGCTGGCAGCAAATTTCCTTTGGCCTGGAGTGCAGAGCCCGCCCTGGTGCGGGTCCCGCCACTGCCCAACCGCGCAAAAGACGCTCCAGGTATGCCGGTGGTTATTCAGCGGTGCGAATCGTATGAGCCAGGTTTGGTCCGCCGCAAACTCGATGAGGCGATAAAACTAATCGGCGGCATCGACAAGCTGGTCCGTGGCAAGACAGTCACAGTCAAATTGAATCTTACCGGTGACATTCGCGAGGTGGGCGGACTGCCTGCCTGCCGGACCTATCACATCCATCCAAACGCAGCAGCAGCATTGTGCGCGGCACTTAATGACGCCGGAGCGAAACGCATCGTTTTAGTGGAGGCCCTCTACTCCCGCGAACCGGTTGAGAAAATCTTAACGAGTGGGGGTTGGGACCTGACAGCAATCCAATCTGCAGGAGGTCACAAGGTCATCCTCGAAAACACAAAGAACCGTGGAAGCTGGCCGGGGTATAGCCGGCTGAAGGTTCCCTGGGGCGGTTACCTTTTTCCCGCTTTTGATGTCAACCAGTGGTACGAGAAGACAGACGTCTTCGTATCGCTTTCAAAACTGAAAGAGCACGCCAGTGCCGGTGTGACAATGGCATCCAAGAATTTGTTCGGCATGCTGCCAACTGCATTGTATGGCGACGATGCCCCCAATGAAGATACCGTCAATGCCCGCACATCACTCCTTCACATGGCCAAGCGGGCCGTGCCCGATGGAGTTCCCGGAGAGATTGAGCGCGGGGTGCCCCGTGATTGGCGTTACCGTGTGCCGCGAACGGTCGCTGATGTGGTGTGTGCAAGGCCGGTTGACCTGGCCGTGATTGATGGCATTGATACGGTCAGAGGAGGCGAAGGTTATTGGAACGAGGGCGTCGAGCCGATTCAACCTAAACTGTTGCTTGTAGGGCGTAACGCCGTATGCACCGACGCCGTATGTGCGGCCGTTATGGGTCACGACCCTATGGCCGGTCATAGTCAACCACCGTTTCAGGGCGAAAACCACCTGCGATTGCTGGCTGATGCGGGTGTGGGCACAAACGACATCAGCCGCATCGAGGTGCGAGGAGTGCCGTTGAAAGAAGCTATACATCCATTCAATCGAAAGTCAGCACCTGCGGCTGCGATGAACTCATAATGCGCCCCTGGCACCGGCAGCCGGAAGAGTATTTTGTTTTCGTTCTCCGGTTTTTTGCTGAAATTGTTTCTAAATGCTTGTTGTCGGTCGGCAGATAAAGTAAAATTCTTGCACAGGAGCCCGAAGCAGAGTAATGCTTCGTAAGGCTTTTCGGTAGAGATTTATTTGTTTTTGTTTTGGTCTTTAGGATGTAGCTTTGTCAGAAGGAGACAACCTATGAAGCGAGCAAAAGGAAAACGCTTGAGCCGGCGACAATTCCTGCGAGACGCAGCAGCAGTAGCCGGCGGTCTTGTGGCTGCGCCGGTAATTGTGAAATCAACGGCGTTGGGTCGTGATGGAAGGGTTGCCGCCAGTGAGCGAATCGTACTGGGGGGAATCGGCATCCGTAACCGCGGCTCGGACGACCTACAATGGATGATGCCTGAGCCAGATGTGCAATTCGTTGCGGTCTGCGATGCACAGAAAGCCAGCCGCGAGGCCGTCAAGCAAATGGTGGACACGCGGTATGGCAATAAGGATTGCGCTATGTACCGTGACATCCGGGAGTTCCTGGCCACGCGGACGGACATTGACGCCGTGCTGATTGCCACCGGCGACCGCTGGCATGCGCTTGCCTCGATTCTGGCGATGCGGGCAGGCAAGGATGTTTATTCCGAAAAGCCGTCGTCTATGACCATCGCGGAAGGTCGGGCGGTGGCGGATACCGCCAAACGCTATCGCCGCATTTATCAAACCGGAACGCAACGACTCAGCGAGGGCAATTTCGTCTTTGCCATTGAACTGGCCCGCACCGGTCGGCTCGGCAAAGTGCACACCGCATACGCGCATATTGCTCCCTGGGACGCAGCGGAGATGAGGCACGACTGGCTTGCTGCGCAGCCCGAACCACCCAAAGACCAAGTGGATTGGGACCAATGGCTGGGCCCGTGTCCCTGGCGGCCTTACAATGCCGAATACGTCAGCGGCGGCTGGCGCGGCCACTACGACTTCCACACCAGTTGCATCGGCGAATGGGGCGCCCACACGTTCGCCCAGGCCCAGGCAGGAATCGATGCGCTGGACACTTCAGCGGTCGAATACGAATATGTCAACAATCCCACCGGCGATGAAATGGTTACCAGGTTCGCCAACGGCGTAAAAATGATATTAAGTCGCGGCGATAAGTGGTGGCGCGGCTCATGCGGCATGCGTTTCGATGGTCCCGATGGCTGGGTCTCGGTGGCAGATGGTTATTCGCAGCCGGATGTTTCGCCGCCTTCTCTGATGGCCGACTTCAAGAAGATAGTTTCTGAATACATGGCCCGCACCCAGCGACCGATGAGCCACGTGCGAGACTTCTTAGATTGTGTCAAGTCGCGTCACCAAACAGTGGCAAATCCGGAAGTGATGCACCACTCTATGTCAACGGTGCATGCGGCCAATATCTGTATGTGGCTCAAACGCAATATGCGCTACGACCCCGTCAAAGAGGAATTCATTAACGACCCTGAAGCCAATCGGCTGCGTTCGCGTGCGATGCGTGAGCCGTGGATTATATAGGAACCAATTTTAGCTCGAAGGGAATAAAACTATGTCAAAGTCAAAAATAAACTTCGCTCTGGTCATCGCATTACTGCTTGTCGGCGCTGTGCAATCATTCGGACAAACCGTTCCGCCTCCCACGAAGGAGAATGTGGATAAACTTATTGCCGTGCTGAAATCAGATGCGCCGCAAAAAGAAAAGGCCGATGCCTGCCGTCAGCTCGCCGTCATTGGCACAAAAGATGCCATTGCACCGCTGGCGGCTCTGCTCGGCGACGAAAAACTCTCACACATGGCCCGTTACGGGTTGGAGCCGATTCCTGACCCGGCTGTGGATGATGCCTTGCGCGACGCGCTCGGCAAACTCAAAGGCCGGCCGCTGGTCGGTGTGATTGGCAGCATCGGCGTGCGGCGAGATGTCAAGGCGGTCGCAGCGTTAGCGAAAATGCTGCAGGACCCCGACACAGAAGTCGCTCAGGCGGCGGCGAGGGCGCTGGGCAAAATCGGTAACTCCGCCGCGGCCAAGGCGTTGCAAGGCGTCCTGGCAAATGCGCCTGCCGCCAATCAGCTCGCACTGTGCGAAGGACTATTTCGCTGCGCCGAGGCGCTTGCCGCCAAAGGCCAGCGCGATGAGGTCATCACGATTTACGACCAATTGCGCAACCTGCAGGCGCCGCACCAGGTCCGTGGCGGTGCCGTGCGCGGCGCAATCCTCACCCGTGGTAAGGACGGCCTGACGTTGCTACGGCAGTATTTGCGCAGCGATGACTACATTTTGTTTTCCGCAGCCGTCCAGACCGCTGGGGAATTGCCCGGCACCGAAGTGACCCAGGCGCTGGCCGCTGAGCTGAACCGACTGCCCGCTGACAATCAGATTCTGGTGATGCAGGCGTTGGGAAACCGCCGCGATGCAGCGGCGCTTCCGACGATTGTCAAAACAGCCAAGAGCGGTGAAGTTGCATTGCGAGTGACGGCGCTGAAAGTTTTAGGACAACTGGGTGATGCCTCGGTCGTGCCGACGTTGTTCGAGGCGGCGGTCGAGTCGAATGCAGAAGTGGCCAAGGCCGCGCAAGACACGCTGGTTGGTCTTACGAGCACAAAAGAAGTCGATGCAGCGATTCTGGCAGTGGTCGAGAAGGGCGAGTCTAAAACCCGTCTTGTTGCCATTGATGTGGTGGCACAGCGTCGTATGGTGACAGGCAACCCGCTGTTGTTCAAGGTTGCGGACGACCCGGACAAGCAGATTCGTATTGCTGCCATCGAAGCTCTGGGACAAACGGGGGAGACCAAAGACCTGGCCGGCCTGGTAGCAATGCTGGTCAATCGCAAAAACGCAGAGGAACTGAGGACCACAGAGAATGCGGCCAAAGCTGTTTGTGGGAGGTCCACAGACAAGCAGGCGTGCGCCGAGAAACTGCTGGCGCCGCTGCCGCAGGCGCAGGCGGAAGCCAAGTGCGCACTGCTGCGATTGCTGCGTGTGACGGGTGGCACAGATGCGCTGCAAGCCGTTCGCACCGCAGTCAAGGACGCCAATGCGCAAATCCAGGAGACAGCAATCCGCACGTTATGCGAATGGCCGAGCGCGGATGCGGCGCCTGACCTGCTCGAGATGGCCAGAACCTCGCCGGAGCAATCTCGCAAGATTGCGGCTCTGCGCGGCTATATCGGGCTGGTTCGAGATGAAGGCCTCTCGACCGAGAAAAAACTTGCGATGTGCAGGGAAGCAGCAGCGATGGTTGATCGCAACGAAGAGAAGAAGCTTCTGTTAGGTGTCCTGGGCACAGTGCCGGCGGTCGAGGCGCTATCAATGGCAATGGTGCACATAGATAACTCAGCGACCAAAGACGAGGCGAGCATGGCGGCCGTGGCAATCAGTGAGAATATCGTCGAGCAAAAGCCCGGCGAAGTTGCCGACGCCCTGCAGAAGGTAATGCAAACCACGGACAACAAAGATGTGATTCGCCGTGCAAGGAAGATACTGAACAAGGCGAAGAAAACGGCAGGAAAATAACCAAATCGAGGAACCGACACCCGGCCTTCGTAGCCTACAGTCTTTGCGGTCGTCCATTCTCCGTAGTTCCGTTCTCCGTAGGACTCCGAAGGATGAAACTACGAAGGATGAACTTTGGCGTAGCAGGCACTACGGCGGAGAGGGCCGCCGGCGACAACCGAGTCGGCTAAAGGATATGAGATATGGTCAAAAACAGATTACTCATAGCGTCGCTGTGCCTTTTTATCACCGCCTCTGTTCACACCGATAGCTTTGGCCTTGACCCCAACGGCTACAAGGGCTGGAAGGCCTCGCCTGAACTGGTTGAGAAACTTATGAAACGAAACCCCCAGATAAACTATTCCGAGGAAAAAGTCCCACAATATAATTTGCCCGACCCGCTCATTATGTCCGATGGGTTGAAGGTAACGGATGCACAAATGTGGCGGACCAAGCGTAGGCCGGAAATACTCGAGCTTTTCCGGGTCAATGTCTATGGTCGTTCGCTCATCGACCGGCCCCAAAATATGACTTTCGAGGTCTTTGACCTGGACCGCAAAGCACTGGCTGGTCTTGCCACTCGCAAGCAAGTGGAAGTGAACTTTACCGGCAAAAAAGACGGCCCGAAGATGGACATCCTTATGTACCTGCCCAATGCCGTTAAGATGCCCGTTCCTATTTTTGTCATCTTGAATTTTGATGGTAACCAGACCATTCATCCCGACCCGGCGATTAAGCTGTCGAGAAGCTGGATGTGCCCGGGAAGTGCAGGAGTAGCGAATAATCTTGCGACAGAAGATTCTCGCGGGCGGGACTATTCGAGCTATCCGGTTGAAAAGATTCTCAAGCGGGGCTGTGGCCTGGCGACAATATATTATGGTGACATCGACCCGGACTTTCCCGATGATTTTAAGAACGGTGTGCACCCGGTGTTTGACAAACTGGTCGATGGCAAACGTGCTTCCGATGCCTGGGGTGCCATTGGTGCCTGGGCATGGGGACTGAGCCGGGCTGTGGATTACCTGGAAACCGACAAGGATGTCGATGCAAAGCGCGTCGTGGTGATGGGGCACTCACGTCTTGGTAAGACGGCTCTTTGGGCCGGGGCCTGTGACGAGCGGTTTGCGATTGTGATTTCCAATAACTCCGGCTGCGGCGGAGCGGCACTTAGCCGGCGACAGTTCGGCGAAACCGTGGAACGCATCAACCAGAGCTTTCCGCATTGGTTCTGTGAAAACTTCAAGAAATACAACGGCAAAGAAGATATCCTGCCGGTTGACCAGCACATGCTTATTGCCCTGATTGCGCCGCGTCCGGTATATGTGGCCAGTGCCGACGAGGATTTGTGGGCCGACCCGCGGGGCGAGTTTTTGTCATGCAAATACGCTGACGGTGTTTATCATCTGCTGGGCGTCAACGGACTGGAGGTCGAAGACATGCCCGGCCTCAACCAACCTGTCCAAAAAGGGGCAATCGGCTACCATATTCGTTCCGGCAGCCATGCCTTGACTGAGTATGATTGGGAGCGCTATATGGATTTTGCCGACCCGCATCTCTCCGTGCCGCGTTAATAACTACGGAGAGACAATGATTCAAAAGCGCAGACTTAACGTAAAGGCAGTCACAATCTTATTGCTTATATGGCCTTTCCTGCTGACAACCGATGCTGCTGAGAGCCCGATTAGTTTCTACGTCTCGTCATCCGGGAAAAATGAATGGTCGGGCCGTCTTGCTGCACCGGATGCGAACTTGAGTGACGGGCCGTTCGCCACACTTCGGGCGGCACGAGATGCTATTCGTGAACTGAAGCGCTCGACAGGTTTGCCTGCAGGGGCAGTGACGGTCTGGATTAAAGCCGGGAAATACTATTTGGAACAAGGTTTTGAACTGACAACAGCCGATTCCGGCACGTCCGAAACACCAATTGTCTATCGCGCGATGCCCAACGAGCAGGTCCGAATAGTTGGTGGGCGAACGATAAAAAACTGGCAAAAAACGACGGCCCAGGCCGTTTCAGCCCGGCTCCAGCCTGCCGCTCGGGAAAAGGTCTGGCAAGTGAATTTGAAGGCTGAGGACATCGCTGACTTTGGCCAGATGCGGTCGAGAGGTTTTGGCCGACAAATATCACCGGCTGCTTTAGAGGTGTTCTTTCGAGATAAGCCAATGACTTTGGCTCGGTGGCCAAATGAAGGCTTTCTAAAAATTGTTGGATATCCTGAGGCCGTTGGTGATGAGCACGGCGGTACGCTGGGTAAGCTTTCAGGCGGTTTCAACTACGAAGGGGACCGCCCGACACAATGGGCGGATACCAACGATATCTGGGTGCACGGGTACTGGGCCTACGACTGGGCGAATTCCTACGAACATGTCGAGACGCTTGACATTGAGAATCGCCTCATAAAGACCAGCCCGCCTTACGGTAATTATGGTTTCCGTGCAGGTGGGCGGTTCTACTTTCTTAATGTTCTTGAAGAGCTGGATGAGCCGGGCGAGTGGTGCATAGACCGCAAAGCCGGCATTTTATACTTCTGGCCGCCCGCCCCAATCGAACAGGGCGATGTTGTAGTATCCATCTCAGAAAACGCGATGATACAAATAAACGATGCGAACTATATCACAATTCGGGGGCTGACAATAGAGTGCGGACGCGCGGACGGCATGCGGATTAAGGGTGGAAGCAACAACCTCATAGATGAGTGCATCATCCGCAATCTTGGAAACTACGCAGTTACAGTAAACGGCGGTAATAATCACGGCATAGCAGACTGCACCGTTTATGCGACCGGCGACGGCGGAATCTCGCTGACCGGCGGCGACCGTAAGACGCTGAATGCAGCGGGTCACTTTGCACACAACAATTATATTCATCACGTGGCCCGATGGTCCCGCTGTTATGCACCGGCGATTTTAATAACGGGTGTCGGAATCCGTGCTTCCAACAATCTGATTCACGACCACCCCCACTGCGCTATCCTCTTCTCGGGCAACGAACATCTTATTGAGCTCAATGAGATACATCATGTCTGCCTGGAGACCGGCGATGTAGGGGCGATTTACACCGGCAGAGATTACAGTTACCGCGGTAATATCATACGTTATAATTTCATCCACCACACCGGCGGAGTGGGTATGGGTTCGATGGGCATCTATATGGATGATTGCGTCAGCGGCACACAGATTTACGGGAACGTGTTGTGGAAGCTCCACCGTGCGGTGTTTCTTGGGGGCGGGCGAGACTTCAAAGTCGAGAACAACATCTTCGTGGATTGCGACCCGGCAATCGAGCTTGATGGTCGTGGCTTAAGTAAAGCGCCGGTCTGGCATAATATGGTGTACAAAACTATGAAACAGAGTCTGGAGGACGTGAACTGGCGTCAGCCGCCTTACCGAACGCGCTATCCGGAACTTGCCGACCTTGAACAGTACTATGCCAAAGAGGACGGGGTCCCGCCGGGCAACATCGAAGCCTCGCACAATATCTCGGTCGGGAGCGAGCTGCTGAAAATAACCTGGGATGCTAACAAGGAAATGGTTAAACTTCGAGATAACCTTACGGATGCAGACCCGCTTTTTGTTGACCCTGTGAAAGGCGATTTCCGCCTGAAGAATGATTCGCCTGCCTGGCAGCTTGGCTTCAAAGCAATACCTTTTGAGAAAATCGGCCGCAAAGGTAGTGAAAATCGACAAGCCAAAGAGGGCTGACCGGCGGCAACCCTTAAGGGCTGCCGGGACGGAAGCTATGACCCGGTGAGTTCGTAGTTCGGAGTTCGTAGTTTACGAACTAACAACTAATAACAACGAACTACTGAAAGGAGTTTCCGAATGAATGGGGAAGGTAGTATCAGTGAGGGCAAAGCAATTCTTTCCAGAGACCAAAAAGACCCCGGACCAGCCCGCCTACCCAGAGCCCTTCTTCGCCCCCCGCAGTTCTACGAAGGGCGGGGCTTGTCCGTCGGGCAGGTTTCACGCAGGACATTTATCCAGGGTCTTGGAGCAATTGGTCCGGCCTTCGTAGCCTACAGTCTTTGCGGTCGTCCATTCTCCGTAGTTCCGTTCTCCGTAGGACTCCGAAGGATGAAACTACGAAGGATGAACTTTGGCGTAGCAGGCACTACGGCGGAGAGGGCTCCGGCCTTCGTAGCCTACAGTTTTTGCGGTCGTCCATTCTCCGTAGTTCCGTTCTCCGTAGGACTCCGAAGGATGAAACTACGAAGGATGAACTTTGGCGTAGCAGGCACTACGGCGGAGAGGGCTGTGGGGTCCATCTTTACCAACGTTCAACGTTCAACTTACATCGATGAGCTGTCGGCTGAGCAGCTTACCAATTTCGTATTTCGTTATTCGTATCTCGTATTTCGAACGACGAAAGACGAACAACGCTTCACGAGGCAGGCCGACATGTTAAAAATCCGCCTATGGGAAACGAAGATAAAAGACCTGGTAATTTCGTATTTCGTTATTCGTATCTCGTATTTCGAACGACGAAAGACGAACAACGCTTCACGAGGCAGGCCGACATGTTAAAAATCCGCCTATGGGAAACGAAGATAAAAGACCTGGCGCTTAAGGGTGGCTTCCGTGGTCCGGCCTTCGTAGCCTACAGTCTTTGCGGTCGTCCATTCTCCGTAGTACTACGAAGGATGAACTTTGGCGTAGCAGGCACTACGGCGGAGAGGGCTCCGGCCTTCGTAGCCTACAGTCTTTGCGGTCGTCCATTCTCCGTAGTTCCGTTCTCCGTAGGACTCCGAAGGATGAAACTACGAAGGATGAACTTTGGCGTAGCAGGCACTACGGCGGAGAGGGCTGTGGGGTCCATCTTTACCAATGTTCAACGTTCAACGTTCAACGTTCAACTTACATCGATGAGCTGTCGGCTGAGCAGCTTACCAATTTCGTATTTCGTTATTCGTATCTCGTATTTCGAACGACGAAAGACGAACAACGCTTCACGAGGCAGGCCGACATGTTAAAAATCCGCCTGTGGGAAACGAAGATAAAAGACCTGGTAATTTCGT
>Ga0315279_10008304_pt1 | contig 12599 bp, 13 predicted proteins | sample YL17G06_20_MG_FD_203694 | JGI IMG/M metagenome (GOLD analysis project Ga0315279, IMG submission 203694) | Sediment microbial communities from Yellowstone Lake, YNP, Wyoming, USA - YL17G06_20 | ecosystem: Environmental > Aquatic > Freshwater > Lake > Sediment | place: USA: Wyoming | collected... | reverse complement strand
CGAGGAAAAAGAAGAAGCCGAAGATTTCCCCGATGGATTTTCTCGCGGTCATGTCACTTCCCCACCAGGTACTCGAACACCGACTGGAGGTTGTCGTCAGGGGACGAGATCTCCTCGACTTCGATCCCGCCTTCGAGGACGACGCCGGTGAGGCGGGCGAAAAAGTCGTCCCGCTTGTGCGTCTCGACGACGAACGTCCGGCCGTCCGGCGCGAAGGACATCTTCTGGATGGACCGGTCGCCGACGAAGCGCGCGGCCAGCGCCCGCGGGTCGCTCGAGCGGACAGAGATCATGTGCGGGTGGGCCTCGATGAGCTCGCGGATATAGGGGATGTCGCCCTGGGCCAGGATCTTGCCCTGGTGGACGAGGACGATCCGCGAGGTCAGGGCCTCGATTTCGGGCAGGACGTGGCTCGAGACGAGGACGGTCCTCCCCTCGTCTCTGAAGGCCTTGATGAGCTTGATGAGCTTCCTCTTGCCCAGCGGATCGAGGCCGCTGAGGGGCTCGTCGAGGACGATGATCTCCGGGTCGTGGGCGATGGCCTGGGCGAACTTGACCCGCTGGCGCATGCCCCGGCTGTAGCCGCGGATGAGGCGGTCCTTGTCCTTGGTCAGCTCGACGATGTCCAGGGCCCTGGCCGCCCGTTGCTTGATATCGGACCCTGAATAACCGTAGAACCGGAGAAGCCCGGTGACGAATTCCCAGCCCGTCACCTCCTCGTAAAAAACGTCGTGCTCAGGGCAGAACCCGATCCCGGCGAAAATCGTGGGGTTGTTCCAGACCTTGCGGCCGCGGACCGTCACCGTCCCGATGTTGGGCTTCATCTGGCCGGTGATGAGTTTCATGAAAGTCGATTTGCCCGCGCCGTTGGGCCCGAGGAGTCCGGTGATGCCGGCCTCGATTTCGAGGCTGACGTCGTTCAGGCCGAGGACGTTCCCGTACCACTTGGACAAGTGGGTCGCGGCGATGACGGCCGTCACTTGATGACCTCGACGCTGCGGATCTTCCGGTTGAGGACGGCCGCGGACAGGACGCATATCCCGGCCAGGATGAGGAACGACCAGACGGCGGGAACGGCGAAAGGGAGTTTCTGCCCAAAAAGAAAGGCGCCGGCCTGCTGGAGGTTGGCCTTGATGGAAAAAAGGGCCATGGCCGGCTCGTGGAAAATCCCGGACAGCATGCCGAAGAGAATGTCGGAAAAGATATAGATCATGAAGACGAGGATGGTGACGTAGCGGGTGTTCTTGCTCAGGGACGAGAGGAAGAGGACGTAGAAGGAGAAAAAGACGGTCAGGAGCGCGGAATAACCGAGGATGGACAGAGGCAGCCAGGGGTAGTCGAGGAAGAACTTGAAGCTCCCGGCGAAGATGAGTTTGAAGATGAGGAGGACGAGCCCGGGAACGGCCGTCAGGATGAGGACGAAGAAGACGATCACGGACATCTTGCCGAGGAGGTAGTCCTTCTTGCGAAGCGGCCGCGAGAAGTAGAGCTGGAGGGAGTTGTGTTTGAGGTCGTCGGCGACGAGCCCGGCGGCGGCGAAGCCAAGGACGAGGACGATCAGGAAGAGAAGGGAATCGTTGGTGAAATAGGTCTTAAAGTAGTTCGGGTTGATGTTGAGCAGCCGGTCGCTGCCCTGGAGGAACGCTTTGAAGTCCTCGAGCCGCTCGGAGATGTAGAGCCCGACGAGGAAGACCACGGCCGGGACGAAGGAACCGGCGAAAACGAATTTGAAGCGCTTCTTGCGGAAGGCGAGCAGGATCCCCGTCCGGGTGATCGGCCACCAGGGGAAGCGGCGTTCGGTGAGCTTCCCGTCCCAGTGGCTGTAGCCCTTCTCGCGGACGGTGGCCATCAATCCACCCCCACGACACCGGCGAAAAGGTCCTCGAGCGAGGTCTGGCTCTTGACGAAATACCGGATCTGGACGCCCGTCCGCGAAGCGGCCCGGAAGATGTCCATGCGGTCGCTTTTTTCGGGCATGTAGACTTTGATCAGCTTGTCCTCGGTTTCGTCGACACGGCAGCCCCGGGATTCGAGGTCCTTGCGGAAGGCTTCGCCGTCACCCTTGAGCCTGAGCTCGAACAGGCTGTAGTCGATCGCCCGGAGGTCCGCCATCCGTCCTTCGGCCGCGAGGCGCCCTTTGTTGAGAATGACGACCGACCCGCAGATCGACTCGATGTCGGCCAGGATGTGGGAGGACAGCAGGACCTGGATCGACTTGTTCGAGGAGATGTCCCGGATGAGCTCGAGGACTTCGTTCCGGCCGTTCGGGTCGAGGTTCGAGGTTGGCTCGTCGAGGAAGAGGATCTTCGGGTCGTGGACGAGGGCCTGGGCCAGCTTGAGGCGCTGTTTCATTCCGGCCGAGTACGTGTCCAGGAGCCGGTAGCGCGCCTCGCCCAGGCCGACATAGAAGAGGACTTCGTGGGCGCGCTTCATGGCCTCCTGCCGGGGCATGCCCGAGAGCTCGCCGAAGTAGGCGGTGAACGTCACGGCGTCCATGCCGGCGACGAAACAGTCGCTTTCGGGCATGTAGCCGACCGAGCGGCGGATCATGGCCCGGTCGCGGCGGATGTCGTAGTCGAGGACTTTGCCCTCGCCCCGCCCCGGGACGAGGAAGCCGAGGAGGATGCGGAGAAGGGTGCTCTTGCCGGCCCCGTTCGGGCCGAGAAGGCCGACCGCGCCTTCGCCGAGCTTCATGGTCACGCCGTCGAGGGCGACGATCTTGCCGTAGCGGAAACTCAGGTCCTTGACTTCGATGCTCATCGGAAGCGCTCAGTTTATTCTCACTGATATACGGGACGCAAGCAAATTTAGTTCCAGCGGCGGATTTCTTGGGAGGTTTTGCCGCATGATCCTCCGCGCAAAAAAGACCGTTGCTCCCAAGTCGTTGACTCTTACTGTTCCCCGTAGTAACTCAAGCGATATCTGCTATATCTCTGATAAACCTATTTCCTATTAGGTTTCCCAAATTTCGTCTCAAAAGAACCGGCTTTTTTATCCTGGACGCAGCGATGGCCTTCCTCAAGCACGGTCCAAGCATGCGCGTGGCGTCTATCGCGCTCTTCGCTTGCGCAGGCATGAACTTCCTCATCGGGGCCATCGCTGTCTCGGTATCAATCTCCCGTTTTTCCGACGAAATAACCTCAACTTTGCCACCTGGATGGGCGGGTGACAACGCATCGCGGCCGGCGACACAGTATCGGCCTGGTTAGGAGGGGGGATTCGGCGCCGAGAGGGGGAATTCAGCACAGCGCGAAAAAGGAAATTGCTTTCCGCAGAAATATGATAAAATAGATCAGGAGATATCCAATGATCAATAAACAAGAGGGGTTTACCCTCCTTGAAATGATGGTCGTTATGGCCATTATCGGCCTGCTTGTAGCGCTGATTACGCCCAATCTCCTCCATAAAATCCAGTATGGCAAACAGATCGGCACGATGCAAGATATGAACACAATCGCCAAAGCCTGCATCGAATATGTCGTCGAACATAATGCGGCGCCCGCCGCGGGGACCCAGAATGGACCTCTTTCGCCCGGCAACGAGTTCATCAAAGCTCTGACAGAAAAAATCCTCGCCAGTTGCCCCGCCACGGACAAATGGAAAAATCCCATGATTGTCTACTCGGGCAAGGCCGTGGCCGGCTTACTTGGCTTGCCTGATAGCATGGGAGACAACAGCGATTTTATCATCATTTCCTATGGGCGCAAAGGTGTTGATGAGCGCTTCACCTTTGATCCCTCGAATCGCGAAGCCGGATTGTTTGAGCCGAAGACAATGGCTGATTATGACAAGAATCTGATCAATTGGAATGGGACGTGGATCCGCGCGCCCAGATCTTAAGCGCCGGGTTGTCGTCGAAGGCCAGCCATATGGCCGATACCGTCCTGAATAGCCTCAGGGGAAATATTCGAACTTCCTGATTAAAGCCAGAGCATAGAACTCATAGAGGACTAAGACGAAGTAGACGGAAAAAACAAAATAGATCAAGTTGTGGGCTTTGATCAGTCCGAAAACCTTGAAATTCTTGTGAAAGAGAATAAATACCAGACAAAAAAACGTTAGCCCGAATTTGACCAACAGCAATAAGGCCTTATGGCTGTTCATGAACGTCACCATGAACATGTTTAGCTCAGAGCCGCCCTTTTGAAAGATCTTGAAGGATAGACCATAATCCAAAATACATAACATGATGAGCAGACCGATCATGAACAGATCGCGCCGTTCGTATTTATCGATGTAATAGTTGTTCGCCTCGGCCTGCCGCCTGGCTATCTTTCGTTGGCCCGTCAGGGTAAAGCGGCTGATGAATTTCGTGGGCCTCTTCCGACGATCTGTCGACTGACGATTCTCAGGCGGCGCGGTTTTAATCATGCCAATCCTTCCCGGTTCGAATTTGACAAATCGAAATGCGAACAGCTGGATTTCGCTTATTTTTAGATATTTTGGCCAGCCGCTTCCCCGGCTCTTCCCTGCCTCCTAAACTGGCCTATTCATAAAAATGCCGGTTCTTTTGAGACGAAGCTTGGGAAACCTAATAGGAAATAGGTTTATCACAGATATAGCACAGATATCGCTTGAGTTAAACAACACATCGGCATTTTTATGAATAAGTCAGGCTAAACTCCTTGCCAAATAAATATAACAAACCCCATTATTTAAAGTCAATATCAGGGACTGTCTGCTTGTCATGGTTTGAGAGCTTTCTCCATTTTGAATGAACCAGAGGGCCGCATATTGAAACGTCTTGAATATTTTGCCAGGGCGGTCCTTTCTGTCGATAATTTTACATTACCCTGAATCGGCTGGCCCGGCGCTGCTTCCCGCCGGCAAGACCGAAGCTCTTTTGATTGACATCCCCGATCTATTCACGAGCCCACTTTCCCCCTGCCTGTTTGATGGCTTTTGCCGTATAATCCCGGTATGCCAGCCAACGAAAGCAAAGGAGCCCCGCCGATGAAAAAAACTGCCTTATTTTTCTGCCTTTTGTTCCTGGGCTTGCTTATCAGCGCCCCAATCGTCTTATCGGGCCAGAACGCCCCGCCCAAGCCCATCGCCTTCGACGACTTCATCCGCATCAAGCGGGTGACGGACCTCCAGCTCTCCCCCGACGGATCCTCCATCGCCTACGTGGTCACGGTCATGGACAGGGACGCGAACCGCGGCGCGAGCGACATCTGGCTGGTCGCTGCGCGGGGCGGCGAGCCCAGGCGCCTGACCTCGAGCCCGGCGGCCGACATGAATCCCCGCTGGTCGCCCGACAGCCGGACGATCGCCTTCATATCGACGCGTTCCGGCAGTCCGCAGGTTTGGCGGATCGACCCGAACGGCGGCGAGGCGTTCCAGGTCACCCGTATTTCGACCGGCGCCTCGGGCGTCATCTGGTCTCCGAAAGGAACACACCTAGCCTTCGTCTCGTCGGTTTTCCCCGACTGCCCCGACGACGAGAGCAACCGGAAGAGAATGGAGGCCGCCGAGGCGAGCAAGGTCAAAGGCCGTCTCTTCGACCATCTCCTCATCCGCCACTGGAACGCCTGGTCGGACGGGACGCGGAGCCACCTGTTCATCGTCCCAGCGTCGGGCGGAACGGCCGTCGACGTCACCCCCGGCGACTTCGACGTTCCGCCGATCGCCCTGGGCGGCGCGCAGGATTACGCCTTCTCCCCCGACGGGACGGAAATCGCTTTCGTCCGCAACGTCGACCCCGAGTTCACGCTGGGGCTCGGCACGAACAACGATATCTTCGTCACTGGAACCGGCGGCGGAGAGATGAAAAAGTTAACGGCCAACAAGGCCAACGACCATTCGCCGGGCTATTCGCCCGACGGACGCTTCCTGGCCTACCTGGCCATGGCCCGGCCCGGGTTCGAAGCCGACAAGCAATGCTTGATGCTCTTCGACCGAAAAACGGGAACCGCGGACAATCTGACCGGGAGCTTGGACTATTCCGTCGCCGGGTTCCTCTGGGCGCCGGGCGGGGCGGCGCTCTATTTCGAGGCCGAAGAGAAAGGGCGGACAGCCGTCTTCGGGATCACGCTCGCGACGAAGAAGGTCGAGAAGGTCTTCGAGGGCCACACGCTGAGCGCCCTCGCCCTCTCCCCCGACGGACGGACGCTCTATTTCCTGAAACAGGCCCTCCATCGGCCGAACGACGTCTGGTCGTTCGACTTGAAAACGAAGACGCTCGCGGAGCTCACAAAAGTCAACGCCGACCTTTTGGCCGGTCTGGACATGAATCCGGCCGAGGAGTTCTGGTACGACGGCGCGGCCGGCGACAAGGTCCACGGCTTCCTGCTCAAGCCGCCGGCCTTCGACCCGTCGAAAAAATATCCCCTCCTCATGCTCATCCACGGCGGGCCCCAGGGCAGCTTCGGCGACGATTTTCATTACCGCTGGAACGCCCAAATGTTCGCCGCCGGCGGTTACGTCACGGCCATGGTCAACTTCCACGGCAGCACGGGCTACGGGCAGGCCTTCACCGACTCGATCAGCGGCGACTGGGGCGGCAAGCCCTACGTGGACATCATCAAGGCCGTCGGCTTCCTGCACGGGAGGTATCCCTTCATCGACATGACCAAACTCGGGGCCGCGGGCGCCTCCTACGGCGGCTACATGATCGACTGGATCGAGGGCCAGACGGACATCTTCGACTGCCTCGTCTCCCACGACGGCGTCTTCGACCTCCGCTCGATGTACGGCGCGACCGAGGAGCTGTGGTTCCCGGAATGGGACTACCACGGGACGCCGTGGACGAGTCCCGGGCAGTACACGAAGTGGTCGCCGTCGATGTACGTCAAGAACTTCAAGACGCCCTGTCTCATCGTCCACAGCGCCAACGACTTCCGCGTTCCGCTCGAGCAGGGGCTCCAGTTCTTCACGTCCCTCCAGCGGATGGGCGTGCCCTCGAAGCTCCTCTATTTCCCGGACGAGGACCACTTTATCTCGAAACCGCAGAACGCCGAACTGTGGTGGAAGACGATCCACGAGTGGCTGGCGACCTACTTGAAATAGTTCAGCCCACTCATAAACGCTCGCGGTGCGCCCGCCGTCAGCCGCGAAGGGGATTGAAGATTCCCTGGCCGACCGCCGGGACCGGTTCCCGGGGGCCGGGGGGGATGCGTGGCCCCCATCGTTGCCATAACGGGTGGCGTACTGCGTCCCTATTTATCGAGCGGCAACCGCAGCATGGCTTCGGGGTCGACGCGGACGTCCAGGATCTTGACCGACCAGTGAAGATGGGGCCCGGTCGAGCGGCCGGTGCTGCCGCAGAGCCCGATCGCGGCCCCTTTTTTCACCGCTTCTCCCCTCTTGACGAGGAGCTCGGACATGTGCCCGTAGGAGCTGAAGACGCCGAGGCCGTGGTCGACGATGACGGTCTTGCCGCCGAGATAGAGGTCGCTCGCGAGAACGACCGTTCCCGCATTGGCCGCGCCGATCTTCTCGCCGAAGGGGGCCCGGATGTCGAGCCCGGCGTGGACGGATTCGAGGACGTTGTTGTTGAGGCGCCGCTGACCGAAATTCGACCATGACGGCGCGTCGTGCGGCAGGACGAAGGACCCGTCACCCAGCCACTCCGGCGTGACGACGCTCGTGGCCAGCGCGACGAGCTCCGCCTCCCGCTTGATCCGCGCCAGGGCCGACGCGGGCGGCGTCACGTATTCCCTCTTGAGCTGGATTTTCGTGAACGGGAATTCCTTCTCCGAAACGAGGAGCTCCTTAAGGATCGTTTCGATCGTCCCGCCGGCTTTGCGGACCTTGATGGTCATGGTGTGGGACCCCGACTTGGCTTGCAAGTCTATCCCCAGGAAGGCGAAGACGCTCCGGCCTCCCGGCGCCGGCCTCAAGTCGACCGTCCGGCCCAGGAACGTCACCGAGGCGGACTTGGCCGTGCCGTCGGTTTCCAGAAAAACGACTATCGGTTCCCCCGGCTGGAGGGCCCTGTAGACGAGGCGGATGACGGGACCGGTCGCTTGCGCCCGGGGTTTGTCGGGCGGGCGACCGGCAGGGGCGACAAGGGAAAGCGCGAGGACAGCCAGCACGGCCGCTGCGGGCCGCGTCAACAAGGCCCGGCGATTGGTCGCGCCGCGGCCCCCGGCAGAAACCAGGACCGCGGTCCGCAGCGATCCCCGGATGAACGTCCGTCGGCCCATGAGTTCCATATCCCTCGCATGTTAATCGAAATTCGCCCCGGAGTAAACCGGGATCGGCCGTCCGGGGGAATTTGCCTTCGCGGCCCGTTTCTGGTAAATTAACGGTCCTCGAGCCGGCGCAATTCCGACAAGAGAGAAATCGAAAGGATCGACACATGGCTGAGCAAAAAGAGGACAGCGCTCCGAAAAGGAAAAAAATGAACTCCCTGGACCTGGCCGAGATCGAGGCCGAGCTGGTTACGTGCCAGGAGAAACAGGGCGGGCTCGTTTCGAAATACGCCCTCCAGCTCCTGGCCCGTAAGAAGGCCCTTTCCGGCTGAAACCCGGAGAGCCCGAATTCCCTCCTCCGCTCCCGCTTGGCCGGGGCGGAACATCCGCTCCAGACGCGAAATCGCCCACAAATCAAGGAAAGTGTTTACATGGACCCGGTTTTTTGTTAAAATATGCCGGAAAAAACATCAGGAGACAAAAAAGCGTGATTAGTAAGGAACAGAAGACGAAGATCGTCAGGGAGAACCAGGCCCATCCCACCGATTCGGGATCGCCTGATATCCAGGTCGCCTTGCTGACAGAGCGGATCAACCTGCTCATCAAGCATTTCGACACCCACAAGAAGGACTTCCACTCCCGGATCGGCCTCATGAAGCAGGTCGGCCAGAGAAAGCGGCTCCTCGAATACATCAAGACTAAAGATGTCGGCCGTTACGAAAAACTCATCCGGAAGCTCGGCCTGCGCAAGTAGCCCCCGCCTCCAAAGGACTCCTACATGTCTAACACCATCAGTCTAGAGATCAACAAGCGGACCCTGTCCATCGACATCGGCAAGATCGCCAAGCAGGCCGACGGCTCGGCCCTGCTGCGCTACGGCGACACGATGATGCTGGTCACGGCGACCTCCCGCAAGGAGATGAAGGACGCCAGCAAGGCCTTCCTCCCCCTCATCGTGGATTACCGAGAGAACACCTACGCCGCCGGCAAGATCCCCGGCGGCTTCTTCAAGCGCGAAGGCCGGCCCTCGGAGCGGGAGATCCTCATCTCCCGCCTGATCGACCGCCCCATCCGGCCGCTCTTCCCCAACGGCTACTTCTTCGACACCCAGATCGTCGGCCTGCTCCTCTCGGCCGACCTCGTGAACGAGCCGGACACGCTCGGCGTCATCGGCGCCTCGGCCGCCCTCTATTTCTCCGACATTCCCTTTTCGACCCCGCTCGGCGCTGTCAAGGTCGGGATCGTCGACGGGAAATACGTCGTCAACCCCACGGCCGACGAGTTCGACCGGAGCCCCATCAACATGACCGTCGTCAGCAACGAGGACGGCATCATCATGATCGAAGCCGGGGCCAAGGAGATCGAGGAGGACAAGATCCTCGAGGGGCTCTCGCTCGCCCACGAGACCAACCAACAGATCATCCGGGCCCAGAAGGACCTCTACGCCCGGCTCGGTCTGAAAAAGCGCGAATTCACCGCCAAGGCGGTCAACACCGAAAAACTGGCCCGGGTCGAGAGGGAATACGGACCCGCCCTGTCCGGGGCCATGCAGGTCAGGGGCAAGAAGGCCAACGAGGCCGCGCTCGCCGCGGTCCTCGAAGGCGCCCTGGCCAAGGTCCCCGAAGATAAGCCCGAAGAGAAACTCGAAACGAAGGAGCTCTTCTCCAAGCTCGAGGAAAAGCTCTTCCGCGAGCTCGTCCTCAAAAAGAATCTGCGGACCGACGGGCGCCAGTTCGACGACGTCCGCCCGATCACGGCCGAAGTGGCCCTCCTGACGAGGACCCACGGCTCGGCCCTCTTCACCCGCGGCGAAACCCAGGCCCTGGCGACCGTCACCCTGGGCACGTTCGACGACGCCCAAAGGCTCGACAGCCTCGGCGCGGAGACCAAGAAGCGGTTCATGCTCCATTACAACTTCCCGCCATTTTCGGTCGGCGAAGTGGGCTTTCTCCGGGGCCCCGGACGGCGCGATATCGGGCACGGCGCCCTGGCCGAAAAATCCATCCTGCCGGCCATCCCCGACGATGACACCTTCCCCTACACGATCCGGATCGTCTCGGACATTCTGGAGAGCAACGGCTCCTCCTCGATGGCCACGGTTTGCGGCGGAATCCTGGCCCTCATGGACGCCGGCGTCCCCCTGAAGATGTTCGTCGCCGGGATCGCCATGGGCCTGGTCGTTGGGAGCGACGGCTACGCCATCCTGACCGACATCGCCGGGCTCGAAGATCACTTCGGGGACATGGATTTCAAGATGGCCGGGACGGAAAAGGGCGTCACCGCCATCCAGCTCGACCTCAAGATCCCCTGCGTGACCCTGACGATGCTCCGCGAGATCATGGCCAAGTCCAAGGCCGCCCGGCTCAAGGTGCTGGTCAAGATGAAAGAGGCCATCGCCGAGCCCCGGCCGACCATCTCGGTCTACGCGCCCCGGATCATCATCCTCAACATCAACCCGGAAAAGGTCGGCGAGGTCATCGGACCCGCCGGGAAGATCATCAAGAAGATCATCAGCCAGACCGGCGCCAAGATCGACATCTTGGATGACGGCAAGATCCTCATCGCCTCGACGGACATGTCCGCCGCGGAGGCCGCCAAGCAGATGATCCTGGACCTCACGGCCGAAGCCGAGCTGGGGGCGACCTACACGGGCAAGGTCGTCCGCCTCGAGGAATACGGCGCCTTCGTCGAGATCATGCCCAACCTCGTCGGCCTCCTCCACATCTCCGAGGTGGCGCCCTACCGGATCAACAGCATCCGGGACGTCCTCAACCTCGGCGACACGGTCACGGTCAAGGTCCTCAGCATCGACCCGGCGGACAACAAGATCCGGCTCAGCAAGAAGGCCCTGGAGGAGGGCGGCGGCGCCAACCCCGACTCGACTCCCCGGCCGGAGCCCCAGCGCAACCCGCGGGGAGGCCGAGACCGCGGCCGGTTTTGATTTCTCGGACGATTCATCTATAATTTCCTCGCGACGAACGCGATGGGGTCCAACGGAATGACGTCTCGAGACGACCGCGCTCACGGCTTCACGCTGGTGGAGATGATTGTCACCCTGTCCCTTCTGGCCGTCCTAGCCCTGTCCGCCCTGCCCCTCGGCAAGATGGCCGTCAAACGGGAGAACGAGATCGAACTGCAACGAGCCCTGCGCCTCGTGCGCGAGTCGATCGACGCCTGGAAGAAGCTCGCCGACGAGAAGAAGTTCGAGTTCGACGAGGATACCGAAGGCTATCCCCCGACTCTCGAGGACCTGGTCAAGGGGGTCGAGGTCCAGGACAAGAACGCCACGGACAAGGCGGCCCGCAAGAGGACCGTCAAGTTCCTCCGCCGCATCCCCAAGGACCCCATGACCAACTCCTTCGACTGGGGCATCCGGTCCTACCAGGACGACCCCGACTCCGACGTCTGGGGAGAGGAGAATGTGTACGATGTCTACACCAAGAGCCAGGCCCTGGCCCTCGACGGAACACGCTACCGGGATTGGTGAGCGCGGCTTCACGCTGATCGAGCTCATCATCGTCCTGAGCATCATCGGGCTCCTGGTCGGACTGGGGCTGCCGACCTACAAGTCGGCGACCGTCAAGGCCCGAGAGGCCGTCCTCAAGGAGAACCTGTTCATCCTGCGCAAGCTCATCGACCAGTACGCCCAGGACAAGGGGAAATGCCCGGCGTCGCTTCAGGCCCTCGTCGAGGACAGTTATCTTCGGGCCATCCCCGTCGACCCGATGACCCGGCTATCGACGACCTGGGTCGAGGTCCGCGAACTCCCCTCCCCCGAAGACCCCATGCTTAACGAGATCCCCGGCGTCATCGACGTCAAGTCCGGATCCGAAGCCAAGTCGCCGATCGATGACTCACCTTACAACACCTGGTGATCCCGTCGGGCGCAAGCGAGGGATCGGACGAACGACCTGTCCCATGAAAGAGTCCCGAGGCTACGCCATCATTATGCTGATGATGGCCGTCTTCGTCATCACCCTCGGGCTCCTCGTCGCCGTCCCTGTCTGGCAGACCGAGCTCCAGAGAGAGAAGGAGGAGGAGCTCATTTTCCGGGGCAAACAGTACGCCGAAGCCGTCCGCATCTACGTCCAAAAGAACCCCGGACGCTACCCCGCCAGCCTGAAGGAGCTCCTGGACAAGAAATGCATCCGCCGACTCTACAAGGACCCCCTCGGACCCGGCGGCCAATGGAACGTCATCCTGACGACGGGAAAGCCCGCCGCCGGGCGCGAAGGAGCGGCAGAGGTTATGATCGCGCCCGAACGCGTCCTTCCGGCCATCAAGAACGCTCAGATCCTCGGCGTCGTCAGCTCGTCGACGAACAAGTCCGTGAAGATTTACAACGACCAGGAAAGCCACGACAAGTGGCTGTTTTTTTTCGGACAGGACCCCAAGAAGCCGCCCAAGATCGTCTATTACGGCGAGAAGAAATGAGCCGTGACGGTCACGCGGTTTTCACCAGGG
>Ga0315279_10008303_pt1 | contig 12599 bp, 9 predicted proteins | sample YL17G06_20_MG_FD_203694 | JGI IMG/M metagenome (GOLD analysis project Ga0315279, IMG submission 203694) | Sediment microbial communities from Yellowstone Lake, YNP, Wyoming, USA - YL17G06_20 | ecosystem: Environmental > Aquatic > Freshwater > Lake > Sediment | place: USA: Wyoming | collected... | reverse complement strand
ATCCTGGCGGCCAATCGCCCCGGCGCTCTGCTCTACGCCATGGGCATCACGCAGCACGCGTCAGGCCACCAGAACGTGCTCTCGACGGCCAACCTGCAGATGCTGCTGGGCAACATGGGCGTCCCGGGCGGCGGGGTCAACCCCCTGCGCGGGCAGAACAACGTGCAGGGTGCGTGCGACATGGGCTGTCTGCCCAACTTTTACCCGGCGTACCAGCGCATCGCGGACGAGGTGGCGCGGGCCAAGTTCGCAGAGGCGTGGGGAAATGCCGCATCTCTGCAGAACGGACTGACCATCGTCGAGATGCTCAACGCCGCGGAAGAAGGCAAGGTCAAGGCCTTGTTCGTCCTCGGCGAGAACCCCATGATGACCGACCCGGACATCAATCACGTCCGACATTGCCTCGAGAGTCTGGATCTCCTGGTCGTCGAGGAGATCTTTATGAGCGAGACCGCGGAGCTGGCCGACGTCGTCTTGCCCGGAGTCTCATTCGCCGAAAAGGACGGAACGTTCACCAACACCGAGCGCCGCGTCCAGCGCATCCGCAAGGCCATCGAGCCCATCGGAAGCGCACGCCCCGACTGGCAGATCATGTGCGATCTGGCCAAACGCGTCGAGGCCCGGCTGGGCACCGATCGCAGCAAGGCCAAGTTCCCGAGTTGGGACTATGCGCAGCCAGGCCAGATCATGGCCGAAATCAACGCACTGGCTCCCAGCTATGGCGGCATCACCTACGCGCGTCTGGAAAAGGGCGGGCTGCAGTGGCCATGCCCGAACACGGAGCATGCCGGCACACCAATCCTGCACGTGGGCAAGTTCTCGCGCGGGCTAGGCAAGTTCAGCGCGGTAGAATGGCAGCCGGCCAAGGAAGTGCCGGATGAGCAGTACCCGTTTGTGCTGACCACTGGCCGTGTGCTGTTCCACTTCCATAGTGGAACCATGTCCCGCCGCGTGGCGGGGCTGAATGCCATCTACCCCGAGGGCACGGTGGAGATCAACCCACAGGACGCGCAGAAGCTGGGCGTGGCCGACGGCGAGCTGGTCAAGGTCACCTCGCGCCGTGGCCAGGTGGTGGCCAAGGCCGAGGTGGTGGAGCGCCCCGATCCGGGCGTGGTGTTCATGACCTTCCACTTCAAGGAGGCCGCGGCCAACTTGTTGACCATCGCAGCCCTGGATCCCGTGGCCAAGATCCCAGAGTACAAGGTGTGCGCGGTTCGTGTAGAGAAAGCATAGGCCGCTGGTAGTGGGAGCGAGGCGAAGATGCTTCGCTCCCACTGCCCCATCGGCGGAGGAGGTGGAGCCCAGACACTACCGGACATGGTCCATCACCATCACTCAGCGCTGCCGATCTAGCATGGCATGGCGAGTGTGATAGAACTGGCCGTACGTACCAACTCTACTCTAGTAGGAGGGTGCCAATGAAAAGCGTTCCTTTCATCGGATTCTTGATCTTGGCCGTCATGGCCGCTTCCGTGTTTGGCTTCGCAACGTATCAGGCCTGGACGTCTCAATTCGTGTTTGGGATCATCCTCACCGTACTGCTGTTGGGGTTCCTGTTCACAATCTACAACGAGTTCAAGGGTCTATCCAAGGCCAAGGCAGCAGGTCTCCTTAGCCAGAAGAACCTGATCACCGTGGCCTGCGTCATCGTCGGTGCTCTCACCGCCTACGCGCTCAACTACAACCTGAAACTGGGGGCGGTAATCGCAGCCTCGGTGGTGGGCCTGCTGGGAGGCTTTCTGGTCAAGGACTATGGTGCGCCTCTCTTCTGCGGTTCCTTCATTGGAATGGCTTCCACCAAGGTGCTGCCTGGCTTTGGGCAAGTGCTCGTGGCGGGCATAGTGGCCGGCATCGTCTACGTTCTGGCCATGGCCGTCTTTGGGGGTTTTGGCGGCAAGCTGGGCACTATCGCGGTCTCCGGGGTCACCATCACCGGCCTGGCGCTGGCCGGCGTATTCGCCCACCCTGCGGTGCCAAAATGGAATGTGGGATGGCAGTTGCTGGTGGTGTCCGTCGTTGCGGCGCTGGCCTCGTTTTATCTCAACAACAACCTGAAACAGGGGGCAGTCATCGGGTCAGCCGCGGTTGGCTTGGTAGCCGGGATCATCGGCAAGTTCGTCCCTAGCTTTGCCCCCCTGGCGACCATGGCCATCTGCGCGTCCTTTGCTGGAATGGCCAATACCAAGCGTTTCCCCGACCTATGGCAGATGGGAGTCGTGGGAGTTGTGGTGGGCCTGGTCTACATGTTCAGCTCGCCCTTCCTGGGAGGCGCGGGCGGCAAACTCGGCTGCATCGCCTTTGGCTCCTGCCTGGGCGTGCGCGGGGTCCTGGACGTAGTCTTCAAGCCCAAGCAGGCCTAACGCGGCATCTGAAGCTGTCACACAACCTCCCGCAGGGTGCTCACCGCCCTTCGGGAGGTTTGCGTTTTGTTTGTGTCTGGCGATACAATCAGCACCCATGGCTGATCTGCCTGGCCGTCTGGATGGCTACCGCCAGAAGGTTACACGTTCGCCTTTTTGGGACGGAATGGTATAATGAGGACCCAGAAGCAGGTTGTGCCTCTGCAGATGCCGCTGCAAACTCGAACACGGAGCCGAGTCCTGTCGCTCCAGCCCATCAAGGAGACGTGCATGAGCATGTACGCAGAATACGCCGCAACTCAAGTGAGAGGGAATGAGATCGCGCGCATCAGTGACGCAGTCTGCACCGAAGACACGTTTCGCCTGCACCTGAACGGCACGCAGCTCGCTCAGATCATTGCCAGCCCGGATCAGTTGCAGGAGCTCGGGGCAGGATTTGTGATCTGCGAAGGGCTGGCCCACGAGGTAGCCGAAGTGCGCGTGTCTGGCCACGACGTGCTGGTCTATGCCCAGACGGATGCCAAGATCGACTATGAGCTCAGATCGTCGGGCTGCATCGGCATTCGCGGCATGCCCCCGGCAGTGCAATCGGCACTGGCGATTGACCCGCAGCAGGTGTTCCAGGTGATCGGGCAGATCGAATCGGACGTCTGGAAAAGGACCGGCGGCGTGCACTGCTCTGTCCTCTTCCAGAACGGCGAATTGCTGGTCAGCAGCAGCGACATCGGACGGCACAACACGTTGGACAAGATCGTCGGCTTTGCTGTGCTCCATCACGTGGACCTCTCCACGTGTGTTGTGGGCTGCACGGGCAGACAACCAGCAGGCATGATCTCCAAGCTTGCCCACGCCGGGATTCCGATCGTCGTGTCCAAGGCGGCCACGACGGATGCCGGCATCCTGCTGGCCGAGCGCTCGAACGTGACTCTGATTGGCTTCGCCAGAGGGGATCGGTTCACCGTCTACTCGCATCCCGAACGCATTCGCGGCCTCTCATAAGCGCCTACACAAGGAGCATGCATGCCCGAAATCAGCGCCGCGATCCTGGCAGGCGGCAAGAGCCGTCGCCTCGGCATCGACAAATCGCTGCTCAAGCTCAACGGTGAATGGCTCTTGGAGCGCACGCTGACAACGCTGTCGGCCCTCAGCGATGACCTCCTGATCGTGGGGGGCAACAGACCCGAGTTCGCCACCCTGCCAGCGCGCATGGTGCCCGATGACGTGCCGGGCGCGGGCCCCCTGGGTGGGATCTATTCCGGCCTGCGCGCCATGCGCCACGAGCGCGGCCTGTTTGTGGCCTGTGACATGCCGCTGCTGAACCTGCCATTCCTGCGCTATATGATCCTGCTCTCGGCCGATTTCGACGTCGTGATCCCCAGCAGCGGGGACCAAACCGAGCCGCTGCATGCCATCTACAGCAAGGCTTGCATCGCTCCGATTGAGGACCTGCTGCAGCGCAACGAACTGCGTGTCATTCATTTCTTTCGCCAGGTCCGGGTGCGCTACGTCACGCCAAGTGAGATCGAGGTCTTTGACCCCGCCCATCTGTCCTTCTCCAACATCAATACCCCAGAGGATCTACAAAAAACTCAGAGCGGCTTTTGACAAAACCGGCAAGTGGCAGTATCATCGCGCTACTCTGGCCAGCGAGAGGATGCGCAAGCAACCGGCCCCAGGACGAAGTCCGAGCCGGCCCTCGCGCGCCGTGCAGCGCTGCGGCTGTAGAAGGAGTTCAGAACATGCCTCAAATCGGTCCGATGGAACTGTTGCTGGTCCTGGTGATCGTGGTCCTCGTGTTTGGCGTGGGCCGGCTGTCGGAGGTCGGTGGCGCCTTGGGCAAGAGCATCCGCGAGTTCCGCCATGCCGCCCAGGGCAAGGACACAGACACTGCCAAGAAGGAAGAGCCCCGCTCCGAAGAAGCTAAAAGGGGACAGCCCAGTATTTGACAAACTCGACCAAATGCGTATACAATTAGGCGAGCCAAAGTTGTGTCTCCGACTCATCCACGCTCCCACCGGGACGGATGAGCGATAAGGAGTGGGGAGCAATCTCGACTCCCGCCGTTGTGCAAAGGAGGCATTTCTCTGACCGCGCTTGCTGTCAGGGGAATTGCCTCTTTTCGTATTCCCGAGAACTCTCTCCTTTATGTGCTCGACGCGCGTGCGTGCGCTCAGAGTGTAGAGCGCTCGAAAGGAGGTGGTCGACGTCCGGTAGTCTGTTCCAGCGTTCGAACGGATTCTCGTCTATCCAGAGAGCAACGAATCAGAAAGAGGAGACGAAAGCATGCCCCCAAAATTGAATGAAAGGATCTCCGAACTGCAGGAGCAACTACGCCTGGGCAAGATCAGCCGGCGAGACTTCCTGCGCTATGCATCGCTTCTGGGCTTGTCCATCGGGGCAGCAGAGGCGCTGGCTGCCTGCGCGCCCAAGCCCACGCCGACTCCGCCTGCGCCGCCCGCACCGACCACGGCGCCAGTACAACCAACGACTGCGCCCGCCGCACCGACCACCGTGCCGCCCCCCGCAGCTCCCGCGGCTACGCCGCAAGAGGGCTACATGCTGCGCTTCGACCCAGCCATCTGCACCGGCTGCCTGATCTGCGCAGTGGCGTGCGCGGACAAGTGGCAAACCGAGTACTTCCCGGAGCAGGCCAAGGACAACATCAATCTGGAGTTCTCGCGCATCCGACCGATGAGGTTCCAGTTCGTGGACGTGGTCAACAACTGCCAGTATTGCACCCTGATCAAGTGGGCCGAGAATTCGGAGAAGTCTCCCTGCGCCGAAGTCTGCCCGCAGGACGCGATCATCGTCGTGCCCAAGGGTGAGGGCAAGGCTGAGTACACCGGCATGGGCTACATGACCGTCGACCGCGCCAAGTGCCTCGGCCTCGAGGCCTGCGGCCGCTGCCTGGAGATCTGCGAGGACCAGTTCGCAAGCGGCATCTCCTTTGACCCGATCGAAAAGAAGGCGCAGATCTGCTCGCGCTGCGGCGGCGTGCCGGCCTGTGTGGCCGCCTGTCCGGAACCGCTCGCGCTCCAGTTCGTGCCGCTGCAGACCAACGGCAGGTATTGGGCCAATACGCCAAAAGCCTACGCCGAGATGCTGTATATGAAGATGTACAATGAGAGGAGGGACGCGTGATGGCCGAGCTGAAAGGTTATGCAGGCAAGATCGCGCGGGTCGATCTGACCAAGAAGACGGTGGATGTCGTCAAGACCCCCGAGGACGTGCTCAAGAAGTTCCTTGGCGGCTCCGCATTGGGTGTCTACTACCTGTACAAGGAAGGCGTGGTGGACCCCAAGGTCAAGCCATTCGACCCGCAAAACATGGTCCAGTTCATGATCGGACCGATGAACGGACTGGCACCCAACGCTCGGTCCACCATCGTCACCAAGAGCGGATACAACTTTATCTGCATCAGCACCAGCGGTGGGCAGGCCGCTGCCAACCTAAAGTTCGCCGGTTGGGATGGCATCCAGGTCGTCGGCAAGGCCGACAAGCCTGTCTATCTGGCGGTGATTGATGACAACATCGAAATCCGCGATGCCAGCAAGCTCTGGGGGATGGGCGCGGAGGAGGCCGAGCGGGAGATGCAGAAAGCCGTGCTCTCGCCCTTGGAGTACAGGGAGACCATCGTGACGGAAGCCGACATGACCCCAGAGTGGGCCGCGCTGCATCCACCCAATGGGAAGGGCTGCGGGGCCAAGCGTCTGGCTTCGGCCTGGGTCATCGGGCCCGCCGGCGAGAAGATGGTCTGGTTTGCCAACGTCATCACCGAGGGAGCCCGGGCTCACGGTCGCTACGGGGCTGGAGCCGTCATCGGCTCCAAGAACCTCAAGGGCATCGCCATCCGCGGCACCCAAGGGCAGAGACTGGCGGACAAGGCCAAGTTCATGCAATTGGTGAAGGAGATCCAGGCCGCACAGCTCAAGGACTATGGCAACCGCTCCTTCGGCACAGCGCGCATCCCGGCGCGCGTGGCCAACAGCGAGGATGCTTTCCCCATCCGGAACTGGCAGTGGGGCGCTTGGGCCGACCCGACCAACGTCAAGGCGCTGGAAGGGGCGTGGATGTCTGCGACCAGCTTTGTCAAGCAGATCGCCTGCCCGGGCTGCTCGCTGCACTGCATGTACCTCACGCAAGTCACGAGCAAGGATCCGCTGCTGGATGGCACCATCACCGACATGCCGGACTGGGAAGCCATCGGCCAGGTCGGCGGCAACCTGGGTTACCTGGAAATGCCAGGCAAGACCCCCAGCGATGGGTACACCGGGACGCACTGGGACATGGCCGAGGCTCTGGCCAAGACCCAGTTCTCGACTATGATCCATGACAACCTGGGGCTGGACTACATCGAGGGCGGCGCTCTGCTGGCCATGCTCATGGAGCTGCGCCAGCGCGGTCTGATCACCGCCGCGGATCTGGATGGCATTGACATGCAGTGGAACGACGTCCATGCCGTGGACACCATGGTGAAAAAGATCGTCAGTCGCGAAGGCATCGGTGACGTGCTGGCCAAGGGCACCTACGAGACCGCCAAGTACTTTGCCCAGAAGACCGGCAAAGAAGAGATCATGCACTACACCGCGATCGCCCACCGCTATGGCCAGCCGGCGCACGACGTGCGCGGCAACGATAAGGACGCCATGGAGTACGTCACGGTGGACCGGCCGTGCGCGCACACTGGCGGCGGCGGGGCAGGCTTCCTGAAGCACGACTGGGCCACCGCTATCGCGGGCCAGAACAGCATGTGCGCGGTCAACTCCCTGGTCTATTGCTCGTTCGGCGCCGGCACCTGGGCCGGCAAGACCGCGGCCCTGATCCAGGCGGCCACGGGCTGGACCGACTACAAGGAAGAGGACATCCCCCTGCTTGGCGCCAGGCAATACGCTCTGACCAGGATCTTTGACATCCACACGCAGCAGCTCACAGATCCCAAGAACCAGTGGGACAAGCTGGTCTCGCCCAGGTGGTTTGCCGATCCCCTGCCCACTGGCGTGGCCAAGGGCAAGGTGGCCTACGAGGGCAAGCCGGACGTGGTGTTCAACGAGGCATTGCCCGCTTACTGGAAGACCCGGGGTTGGACCGAGGACAAGGGCATCCCCACGGCAGACACACTGAAGACACTGGGCATCGACGATATCGCCGAGTCGATTGCCGCCAAGTACCGCTAGCCCCTCGTCCAAGCTGAGCGTCGAGGACGCACTGAAGGCCCCAACCTGGTGTCCTCCATCGGGTTGGAGCCTTCGTCATACTCTATGGCCGCGAACGAGGTGCCGAAGAGCCCCTTGGTTCATGCGGGCGATCAACGGGTGTGGAAAGGCGCGAAGAATGAGAACTAGGATTCGCTTCCCGAATGTTGTTGCCATAGTCTCTGGCCTGGTGATGACCGCCGCAATGCGCTTACCGTGGTGGATCCTGACATTCGAGTGGACAGGCACGTCATACATCTATCCCTATCTCATCTCTGGTCCGGCAAGCGAGGTCGTGGGCTACAAGAGAAGCGCGCAGATGCAGATCCTGACCTACCTGTTGGTCGCCTGCATCATTCTGAGTTTTCTGGGAAGTGTACTCCGGGGCTGGAAGGGCCGGTTGGTGCTGGGAGCCGCGGGCGCCCTTGCTCTGCTCGCCGTCTGGCGCTTTGTGGCACGCATTACGAGCGTGGCCAGCGGGTTCAGCATGCCCATACAGGGCCATGGCATGGCCTATTACTCGGGCTTTGAAGTGATGCCGGTGTCTGCCAGGCTCGGAGTGGGCCTCTACCTGATGGTGGCGGGTGCCGTGCTGTGCCTGCTCGCCAGTCTGCTTCACAACTGGCTCCGGCCATGCAGGTGAATGGGTGCAGATGAGGAGAGAGGATATGTACAAACAGTTGTTGGGCCTTTACGACAAGTGGCGCGACGGCCGGATCACGAGACGAGATTTCATCCGCTATGCGATGCTCCTGGGGCTATCCCTGGGGGCAGCGGAGACGTTGGCTGCCTGTGCGCCACAGGGCACGCCCGCACCGACAGCAACGAGCGGACCTGCGCCCAAACCCACCTGGACATTGAAAGCAGCGCCCACCTGGGATCCACTGTGGGGAGATCCCAATCGCGGCGAGGACAACGTAGAGGTCACGCCAGACTGGCTGCTGCCCACGCCAACCTCAGCGCCCAGCGCCACGCCTGCCCCGACGGAGCCTGCGCCCCCCACATCCGTGCCGACTCCAACAGCGCCGGGCGCGACTCCGATCATGTGGGAGCGGGCGACCTGGGCATGTCCGAGCTGCGAGCAGCGCTTTGCCACCCAGAAGGAGCTGCTGCAGCACATCTCCATCACGCACATCCGCAAGGTCCCTGGTGCGCGCAAGGTCAGCCAGCCCACCTATGCCCAGTTCCTGACCGCGGACATCGCGCGCTTTGACCAGCACAACACCGTCTTCTCACGCGTCATGTGGGACAAGGACTACCAGCAGGAACTGGCCAAAGTCGTCCCGCGCCAGAGCCAGGAGCCGCCGTTGGTGACCTCGGAGCAAATGGCCATGCGGCAAGGCGCTATCTATGTCGATGACACCGTCGGTAGCCTGCACGCCAACTACACCGGCTTCTCAGGACACCTCCGGGGCGTGGGCGGCCTCTACGACTGGGACGACCCCGTCAACCCCAAGCAGTACCCGGTCAGCGATCCGGCCGCCATGTCCGAAAGGATCAAGCAGGTCGCGCGCTTCTACGGCGCTGACCTCGTCGGCATCACCCAGATCAACCCCTTGTGGGTCTACTCGCACTTCTTTGACCGCGAGACCGGCGCCTGTGGCAAGCTCGAGATCCCCTATCAGTACGCCCTCGTACTGGGCATCGAGATGTCCTGGCCGGAGATCAACACCTCTCCCGCCTGGGGCGCTAGCGCCGCCACCGCCCTCGCCTACTCCCAGATGGCCGAGCTCTCCGCCAAGCTGGCCAAGTACATCCGCATGTTGGGATACCCGGCCGTGCCGTCCGGGAACGACACGGCGCAAAGCATTCCACTGGCGATTGACGCTGGTTTGGGAGAGTTGGGACGCCTGGGGCTGCTCCTCACTCCCGAGTTCGGACCCCGCCAGCGCCTGTGCAAGGTGCTCACCAATCTGCCTCTGGCCACCGACCAGCCCATCGACTTTGGCATCCAGAGGTTCTGTGAGGGATGCTTTGTCTGCGCTAAGAACTGTCCCCCTCGCGCCATCCGCTTTGAAGCGCGCACCACCGAGCCTACCTCGATCTCCAACCGACCGGGCATTTTGAGATGGCCCGTCAACGTGTCGCAATGCTACAGGTTCTGGCGTGAGAACGGCAAGGACTGCTCCAACTGCGTGCGCGCTTGCCCTTGGAGCGCACCCAACCGCAACTGGCTCTAGCGCAGATTTGACAAACGAGACCAAATGCGTATACTATTAGGCGAGCCAAAGTCGTGTCTCCGACTCATCCACGCTCCCTCCGGGACGGATGAGCGATAAGGAGTGGGGAGCAATTCCTACTCCCGCCGGTGCGCAAAGGAGGCATTTCCGTGACAGTGCCATGTGTCAGGGAGATCGCCTCTTTTTGTTATCCCGAGGATTCTACCTTGCACGTGTACGCGCGCGACTTCCCGCTTCTGTAAGTCCGTAGCGCTCGAAAGGAGGTGGTTCAAGTCCGGTAGTCTGTTCCAACGTTCGAACGGATTCTCGTCTATCCAGAGAGCAACGAATCAGAAAGAGGAGACGAAAGCATGTCCCAAAAACTGAATGAAAGGATCTCCGAACTGCAGGAGCAACTGCGCCTGGGCAAGATTAGCCGGCGAGACTTCCTGCGCTATGCATCCCTCCTGGGCTTGACCATCGGTACGGCCGAAGCGCTGGCAGCCTGCGCGCCCAAGCCGCCTCCAGCACCCACGGCGCCGACCGCGGCTCCTGCCAAGCCCACCGCGGCTCCTGCCGCGCCCACGACCGCTCCGCCGCCCCCCGCACCTCCCGCCAAGGAAGCCAAGGAAGGCCACATGCTCATGTTCGACCCGATTGCCTGCACCGGCTGCCTCAAGTGCGCCACCGCCTGTGCCGACAAGTGGGCCACCGAGTACTTCCCGGATGTGGCCAAGAACACGATGAACCTGGAGTTCTCCCGCATCCGCCCCATGCGCTTCCAGTTCGTGGACGTGGTCAACGTGTGCTGGTACTGCGGCCTGATCAAGTGGGCAGAGGGCTCCGAACTGACCCCGTGCGCTCAGGTCTGCCCCACCAAGGCCATCGTGCCCGTACCCAAGGGCGAGGGCAAGGCCGGCTATACCGGCATGGGCTACCTGACGGTCGACCGCGGCTTGTGCCTCGGGCTCGAGGCCTGCGGCCGCTGCCTGGAGATCTGTGAAGACCAGTTCGCCAGTGGCATTAGCTTCGACCCGATCGAGAAAAAGGCCCAGATCTGCGAGCGCTGCGGCGGGCTTCCGGTCTGCGTGGATGCCTGCCCAGAGCCGCTGGCGCTGCAGTTCGTGCCGGTCCAGAGAAACGGCCGGTCCTATGCGCAGAGGCCGTCTGACTTTGCAGAAAGCCTGTACAACAGAATGTATGGCGCGAGAGGGAGGGTATAATGGCAGAGCTAACAGGTTATGCGGGGAAAATCGCCCGAGTCGATCTGTCCACCGGCAAGGTAACGGCGGTTGAGACACCGGTCGACGTTCTGAGGAAATTCCTGGGTGGGTCGGCTTTGGGCATGTACTACCTGTTCAAGGAAGGCGTTGCCGACCCGGCCGTGAAACCGTTCGACGCCAAGAACATGCTGCAGTTCATGCTCGGGCCGATGAACGGGTTCGCACCCAATGCCCGGTCGACTATCGTGACCAAGAGCGCCTACAACTTTAACACCATTACCACCAGCGGTGGCCGCGCCGCGGCAGAGCTCAAGTGGGCCGGCTGGGATGGCATCCAGGTCGTGGGCAAGTCCGACAAGCCCGTCTACCTGGAGGTCATCGACGACAAGATCACGATCAAGGACGCCAGCAAGCTGTGGGGCAAGAACGCAGTGGAGACCGAGAAGCTGCTGCTCCGGACCATCGTGGCGCCCCTCGAGTCCCGCGAGACCATCGTCACCGAGGCCGACATGACCCCCGAGTGGGCCAAGATCCGGCCACCCGGAGGCAAGGGCATCGGCGCCAAGAGGCTGGGCGCTGCCTGGGTGATCGGACAGGCCGGCGAGAACCGCGTCTGGTACGCCAACGTCATCACCGAGGGCGCTCGTGCCCACGGGCGCTATGGCGCGGGCGCGATCATGGGTGACAAGAAGCTCAAGGGCATCGTCATCCGCGGCACCAAGGGACAGAAGTTCGCCGACAAGACCAAGTTCTGGGACCTCGTCAAGGAGATCCAGGCCTCAGAGGCCACGGACTACTTCTGGCGCTCCTACGGCACCGCCGGCATCGGGGCCGGCGAGGCCAACAGCCAGGACGCCTTCCCCGTCCGCAACTGGCAGTGGTGCGCCTGGTCGGATCCGGACGTCGTCAAGACACTGGATGGTCCGTTCATGGACTTTACCAGCTTTGTGAAGAGGTTCGCCTGCCCGGGCTGCAACCTGCACTGCATGTACACCACAGAGATTACCAGTGTAGACCCGCTCATGGACCGCGTCATCGAGGACATGCCCGACTGGGAGTCCATGGGCATGGTCGGTGGGAACCTGGGCTTCCTGGAGCAAAAAGGCAAGTCCCCCGAGGACACGTTCACGGGCACCCAGGCCGACCGCGCCGAGGGGTTGGCCAAGAACCAGTTCGCCACTTTCCTGCATGACGACTATGGCATGGACTATATCGAGGGCGGCAACAACCTGGCCCTGCTGATGGAGTTGCGGCAGCGCAATCTCATCACTGCGGCTGACCTCGACGGCATCGACATGCAATGGGGCGACATCCACGCCGTAGACGCGATCATGAAGAAGATCGCGCTCCGCCAGGGCGTCGGGGACAAGCTGGCCAACGGCACCTGGGAGAGCGCCAAGTACTTTGCCGAGAAGAAGGGCAACCCCGAGATCCTGAAGTACTCCCAGACGACCAAGCGCTATGGCCAGCCCGCGCACGGCGTGCGCAGCGGCCTGGATGCCAGCGCCCTGGAGTACGTCACCGTGGACCGTGCCACCGAGCACACCGGCGGTGGAGCGGGTGCCAACAACGCGGGCGACTACCCGGCCGCCATCGCTGCGCAGAACGCCAAGTGCTCTCAGGACTCGCTGGTGTACTGCATCTTTGCCGCAGGGCACTGGGGCG
>Ga0315279_10008302_pt1 | contig 12599 bp, 11 predicted proteins | sample YL17G06_20_MG_FD_203694 | JGI IMG/M metagenome (GOLD analysis project Ga0315279, IMG submission 203694) | Sediment microbial communities from Yellowstone Lake, YNP, Wyoming, USA - YL17G06_20 | ecosystem: Environmental > Aquatic > Freshwater > Lake > Sediment | place: USA: Wyoming | collected... | reverse complement strand
GAACCTGCCGCAGCGTCTGCGACGGCTGGATGAGATTGCAAAATGTAGTCACGACTTTTGCTGAAAATCGGCCTTCTTGGCCTTGTTAAGGCTATTTTGAACCGCAAACTGCGTAACTTGGGCTAATACAGTGACTGCTACCATTCTGATTTTCATACCAGATTTTCCCTGCTTAAATATCTTCAAGGCCAACATCTCGTGACCGGCTGCGTTGTTTTTTCCCGGGAGGACTTTTCTGGACACTATTTGGTTCAGCTGACTTGTTCGGCTCTCCTTGTCTGATACCTTTGTCCGCTCTTTCCTTCTCGCCGCCGGCCAGCAGGGCGTTGATGACTTCTTGTGGGGTGCTGGTGCTATCCTCGGAAGCCGCCACGGTATCGACCAGATTGCACCACCAAGACATATAAGGCACATTGGTCTGTGCAACCTTCCTGCCAAAACCAAGCTGCTGCGCGAAGCTGCTTGCTGAAACCGGCGTTGTCGAGACCGCCACAGCCAAAAAACTCCATACAAGAAGCCCAGCTAAAAAGCCCAAAATGCCGCTGCCGACCGTATTCAACACCTTTGGAAATGTAACGCTGAACTGCCCTGTAAAAAGCGTGTATGTTATACCTTGCAAAGTCAGAAGTGTCCCTATTGCAATGGCCATCAAAATCAAAGCGTAACCATACGCAGTATCTGTGGCCGCGGGAATGGCATCGGCAATCACGGGGGTCAGAAAAATGGCCACGTAAACTGAGATTACGATGTTGAACACCATTGCCCAGACCTGGTAGAACCCCATTTTAGAGGTGAACCATGCCAAAAACGCCCCCACCAGTATCCCTGCCCAGAATACCATAAACCTTATCCCACCATTCTCTTAAGTTCTTCGAGAGTTGTTATTCCAGATGCCACTTGTCTTAATCCCTCTTTTCTCATATTGAACCTATCCTTCCTTGTGCCGTCGGTTTTCAAGTCCGTAATCAGGGTCTTGTTGTTTGCGATGTCGGCCTTCAATTGGTCGGTTATGAGCAGCGGGTCACAGACTGCTATCCTCCCGAAATAGCCGGTCCCACCGCAACGCCGGCAGCCTACAGCCTGGAACATATTCCCATATTCTATACCCCTTTTATCGAATTCCTCGATCAGACCCTCGGTCAGCTCAGCCGGCTTTTTGCAGTGTTCGCAAAGCACTCGAAGCAACCGCTGAGAAACCAAGAGACTAAGCCCCGACGCCAGCAAAAGAGACGATACCCCTAAATCGAGCAGCCTGATTAACGCTGCGGTGTTACTATCGCAGTGTAATGTTGCCAGCACAAGGTGGCCGGTCTGCGATGCCCGAAGCGCAATCTCTGCGCTCTCCTCATCGCGTATCTCCCCCACACATATTACATCCGGGTCCTGCCTGAGAACGCTGCGCAAAGTCTTTGCAAAGGTAATATCAGCTTTCGGATTGATTTCAATCTGGCTTGCCTGGGGCAGAAAGGCCTCCACTGGGTCTTCTATCGTGATAACATTCCGCGTGAAACGGTCTATCTGGTTGAGCATAGCATACATCGTTGTGGTCTTGCCGCTGCCGGTTGGACCGCAGATAAGCACCATCCCTGATGGTTTTTTTATTACACTTTCGATAACCGAAAGCTGTTTTTCCGTAAGCCCCACATCGGTCAGCTTAAAAGTGCCCGCATTTTGGTTGAGTATTCGCAGCGCCACTTTTTCCCCGTTGAGCACGCCGGCACTGGCGACTCGAAAAGAAGCTGTCCTATTACCCCTCTTTGCAATGAAGGCACCATCCTGCGGCCTTCTCCTCTCGGAAATATCTATACTCGAAATAGCTTTGATGCTGTTTACGACCGCTCTGCAGGTTTCAGCTTCCAGCTCTTTCACTATTCTTAGAACACCATCTATTCGCAGCCGGATTGTGTATATCGCTTCGTCCTTAGGGTCAATTAGGATATCGCTGGCCCGCTGGTCGAGAGCATCGGCGATAACTCTCTCCGTCAGGTTGAGAATCCTGCTGTCTGGTCGCTTGCCGTTACCGTGCCCGTATATTTCGTCTATGCTTCTACCCGATGTATCAAGCAGCTTTATTGTCGAGATGTCTTCGTCGGACCCGGATTCAGTGCGCCGGATATTGCTAAAGACGTTTCGTATCTGGTGTTTTATTATCTCAAAAAAGGTGCCTTTGTCCTCGGAAGTCTTCTTTACCGTATCGGCTATTAGCAGTGCAAGTAAAAGTATCGGGCCTGTGAAAAGGGTGACGACATTTGCGATCGATTTATATTGTTTTGGCACCAGCGGACTGAATTCAACCCGCTGCACGAAATAAAGGCAAAGGTAAAACCATATCACCAGACAGACGAGTTTAACCGGGTTAAAAGCCAGTGACGGCGCAGACAGGACGGAATCAGCCGTCCGTGCCGACAAGCACGCCAAACCTGGCGGAAAAAACTGGATTAACGCCAATACCGGCATACACTCTCCCTTGCTCCAAATACCGAAGACAAGAAATCTGCGTATTTCGTATCAATATAATTTATTGGCACGCACAATGCCAGAAGATTATTCAAAAAATCAGGCGCACATTTCAAACGCCGGCTTGCACCGACGGAACCGCAGCAAACCCGCAACTCAGAGGTCTTTCAACTTGTCCAGAAAAGAATCGGACTCGTCGGACTCTTCAATTTTCAGGTCAGCGAAGCTATCATCCTCTTTTGTCGCTGGTTTTGCCGCCAGCTCTTTCTTTTTTTCCGCCTTCGGCGGACCAGGGGGCCGCTTTTGGACGGACTCGGGCGGGACAATCTTCACGGGCTGGCCATCTATCTGGAGTAGAAATGTCAGAGGACCTATTCTAAGATAATCGCCTGCTCGGAGCGTTGCTTCATCATCTATACGCTTGCCGTTTAGATAAATGCCGTTACGCGACCCGATGTCGCGAACTTTCAAGGTGTCTTTGTTATAGCTTATCTGGCAGTGCCTTCTGGAGACGGACATAAGAGGAATGCGCAGGTCGCAATCGTGACGCCGGCCGATAACCGCAGCATTGTTCGGCAAAGGAAAGGCCTTTTGCGAGCCATCCTTTTTAAATAAAATCAGGTTTACATCCATCCTGCCTTCCTCTTGTTGATAGTGGTTAGTGGGTAGTCGTTGGTATTTAGCCGTCAGTAGTTCCCTGTTATGAGTTCATCCATCAACCTACCGTTTAACCGTCCACAACTTTATTATACCCGCAAAAGGGGCATAAATAAAAGTAAAAAGACAGAAGTGAAAAGGCAAAAGTGAGAAAACGAATTGGGCTAAAGTTTCGTAACTCTTTGCTGACAAAGATGTTATGCCTTGCCGAGGCGGCCTGTTATAAGCTCATAGTTTCCCGACAAGTCGGGATTCATCAACGAACTATGCACAACAAACAACAAACTGAGAAGAGACTGACTTGACAAATAACGCTGAGCCGATATATTCCTATGTTGATACCCGCCTTTCCACCATCGGCGGACCGAAGGCGGGCCGGTAATTATGGATAGGTGTATGGCGAAAGTAACACTGCCCGACGGCAGCATATTGGAAATTGCGAGCGGCACAACAGCAAAACAATTAGCTGAAAAGATAGGACCGGGACTTGCTAAAGCGGCTGTCGCAGCGAAAGTAAATGGGCAATTGGTAGATTTGTCCACACCTATTGACGGCCAGGCATCCGTTCAAATCGTCACTACCAAAGACCGGGAAGGTCTTGAGATAATGCGGCATAGCTGTGCGCACATAATGGCTGAGGCGATATGCAGCATCTGGCCGCAGGCAAAGCTGGTTTATGGTCCAACGGTTGAAGATGGATTTTATTATGACATCGACCTCGATGAGCCGATTCGGCCGGCCGATTTCGAGCGGATAGAAGAAAAGATGCAAGAGATTGCCAAGGCCGACAAGCCGTTCATCCGCAAGGAAATGACCAGGGCAGAAGCGCTGGCGAAATTGACCGGCGACAAATATAAGACCGACAACATCAACCGCACACCCAGTAACATTATCAGTTTTTATTCGCACGGGGATGGTTTTGAGGATTTGTGTCGGGGGCCGCACTTACCCAGCACAGGCAAGGCTGGAAGCTTCAAAATTATGTCCGTAGCCGGCGCGTACTGGCACGGCGACCCGACACAAAAAATGCTACAGCGGGTTTATGGCACCGCCTGGCCAACCAAAAAAGAGCTCGATGAATACCTGCAGACGTTAGAGGAGGCAAAGAGGCGAGACCATCGTGTGTTAGGCAGGCAGTTGGATTTGTTCAGTTTCAACGAGGCCGGCCCCGGCTTTGCGTTCATTCATCCCAAAGGAATGATTATCTGGAACGCCATAGTAGACTTCTGGCGCAGTGTTCACGACAGATACAACTATCAGGAAATCCGGACACCTATTATCCTCAATGAAGAGCTCTGGCACAGAAGCGGGCACTGGGACAATTACAAGGAGAATATGTACTTCACGAGTTTCGACGATGTGGGCTATGCAATAAAGCCGATGAATTGCCCCGGCGGGTGTCTGGTTTACAAAACACGACAGCACTCGTATCGCGAACTCCCGATGCGTGCCGCCGAGCTCGGTCTGGTTCATCGACACGAGGCCAGCGGTGTTATGCACGGGCTATTCAGAGTAAGGCAGTTCACCCAGGATGATGCTCATATCTTCTGCACTCCCGAGCAAATTGAGTCCGAAATCGTAGGGGTCATCGAACTTACAACTGAGATATATGACGCCTTCGGGTTTGAGGATTTCCACATTGAACTATCCACCAAGCCGGAAAAGCACATAGGCTCGGACGAGATTTGGGAAATAGCTACAAACGCCCTCAAGGATGCCCTCAAGCACAAGCAGATTGAATACAAAATCAACGAGGGCGACGGCGCATTCTACGGGCCCAAGATAGATTTTCATATAAGAGATTGCCTGAAAAGGTCCTGGCAGCTCGGCACAATCCAACTGGATTTTTCCATGCCGGAGCGCTTCGGTTTGGTCTATACCGACAAAGACAACACCGAGAAGACGCCGGTTATGGTTCACAGGGCGATTTTAGGTTCTTTCGAGCGATTCATCGGGATTCTTATAGAGCACTACGGCGGAAATTTCCCTCTGTGGCTCTCGCCGGAGCAGGCCAGGGTCCTGCCGATAAGTGAAAAGAGCAATGATTACACAAGAGTTCTCGAAGGCAAACTGAAGGATGCTCACCTGCGTTGTAGCTGCGACTGCTCGGACGAGAAAATTAGTGCAAAGATTGCCAGAGCACACGCCGACAAGTTGCCGTATATGCTCGTCGTCGGCCCAAAAGAGGCCCAGTCCGACAGCGTCAATGTCCGGACCCGAGGTGACAGCCAAAATATGCAGATGAGGGCCGATGAGTTTTTAGAAATGGCAAAACGCAAAATTGCCGATAAAGATATAGAATTGACCCCGCCATAGGCGGACTGTTATGAGTTCATAGTTCGTTGTTCGTAGTTCATTGATGATCAATGAGCTAAAAATACCGACAACTATTAAGAAAGGTAAGGTGGTGCACGATAAGTAAATTAAGTTTAAGGATAAACGGAGGGATAAAGGCTGAGACAGTTCGGCTGATCGATGAATCAAACAATCAAGTTGGCATCGTAAACTTATCCGAGGCGCTGAGCAAGTCCCGTGAAGCAGGGCTGGACCTTGTGGAGGTTGCTCCCGAAAGCAGCCCGCCGGTTTGCCGGATAATGGATTATGGCAAATGGCTGTATCAGCAAAAGCGCAAGATACGCGATGCGCACAAAAAGAGCATCCACCCTATTGGGATGCTGAAGGAAATCAGGCTCAGGTCTGAAACCGACAAACACGACCTGGCTATCAAGGTCAATCACGCCCGGGAATTTCTGGAAAAAGGTCACAAAGTGCAATTCACGTTGTTTTTCCGCGGGCGCCAGTTCCTCCACCAAGACCTCGGTTACGCAGTGCTTGACCAGGTTATTCAATCACTGGAAGATTTGGCGAAGGTGGAGAGACCAGCCAGAATGACCGGAAGGCGCTTGACCTTATTGCTTGTGCCCAAAGGTAGCGGATAGATATACGGACTGTTATGAGTTCATCGCTCATCCCCGAACTTGTCGTGGATTCATCGACGAACCGTGCCGGATTTCCAACCAAATCCGCGGGGAAAGTCTCGCAAGTCGGCCAAGGGCGGATTAAATTTTTGAGAGAATTTCCACATATGGCATTGACCAGTAGTCTCAACCGATATATACTTTATGTTTTGTATTTTTTGTCTTTTACGTAGATTGTTTTGAGAGAGTCAAATGCCAAAACAGAAGGGCCATAAAGGGCTGACCAAAAGATTAAAGGTCACCGCGACCGGCAAGCTCAAACACCGACGGCCCGGCAGCAGGCACCTTATGAGCAGCAAAAACGCCAAACGCCGAAGAAAAATAAGCCGTCCGACTATTATGACCGGCACGATGGCCAAAAGGGTTAAGACTAAACTGTGTATATAGAATTTCTGGCTCCGCCGCCTTTAGCGGGGCTGGACGTTCGTTGTTCATAGTTCGTTCGACCGAGCTCACGACGAAGTCATCGATGAATCCACCAAAGGTGGAAACGATGAACCCATAAGATAACAACCCGCTGAAGGCGGGGCAAAGGAAAGTTAATATGACAAGAGTCAGAAAAGGCGCTGCAACACGCAAAGCAAGGAAACGAATCCTCAAGGCAGTAAAGGGACATCACGGAGCGCCGGGTCATCTGTATCATCTGGCCAAAGAAGGTGCCATCAAAGCAGCAGTTGATGCCCGAATCGACCGCAAACGGCGAAAACGTGATTTCCGAGGTCTGTGGATTACACGGTTAAGTGCGGCCTGCCGGCAGCGGGGCATAAGATACGGCCAGCTCATCGATGGCTGCAAAAAAGCCAGTATTCAACTGAACCGGAAGATGTTAAGCGAAATCGCTATCGCCGACCCGAAAGGGTTCGACTCCATCGTTGATGCAGCCAAAGCAACAGCGGGTTCGTGAATCTTTACGCCCGCCGAGGGCGGGACTCAAACCACAAGTCACGAACGACGAGTCACGAATAAATGCTTAAGCAATTTGAAAAAATCAGCAAAGACGCCCTTAGCCACTTAGAGAAAGTTACCGACCTCAAAGCCCTGGAGGATTTCCGCATAAAATACCTGGGTCGCAAAGGGCTGATTACCGAAATGCTTAGCCAAATAGGAAATCTGTCCGCCGACCTAAAGCCTCGGGCGGGGCAGCTTGCGAACAAAATAAAAAAAGAGATTACCGCAGCATTTGAGCAGGCAAAAAAAACTTTGCTCGAATTGCAGGGGGAAAAGGGCAAGGAGTTTATAGACGTTACTCTGCCCGGGGTAGCCATTCGAACCGGCAAGATGCACGTCATCACGCAGACCTTAAACGAACTGCTGGAGATATTTGGCCGAATGGGCTTCTCCGCAGCTTATGGTCCAGAAGTTGAAGATGAGTGGCATAATTTTATAGCGTTGAACATCCCGTCTGAACATCCCGCAAGAGACATCGCGGACAATTTCTATATTGATGAAAAAATCCTGCTGCGAAGTCAGACATCCACAATCCAGATACGCGTGATGGAGCAACAAAAGCCGCCGATTCGGATTGTTGCACCGGGGCGGGTCTATCGTCCGGACACTGTCGATGCAACACACATGTTTATGTTCCACCAACTTGAAGCCCTGGTCGTTGATGAGAGTATCAGTATGATGGATATGAAGACCACCATTGAGCAATTTATCCACGCATTCTTTGGCACGGGGACAAGATGGCGATTTCGCCCGAGCTTCTTCCCATTCACTGAGCCAAGTGGCGAGGTCGATTTGCTTCTGACAGATAAGACCGGCAAAGAAAGGTGGGTCGAGATGGGCGGCTGCGGGATGGTTGACCCCAATGTTTTTGACGCCGTCGGGATAGACAGCGAAAGATATACCGGCTGGGCCTTCGGATTCGGCATAGAACGGCTGGCAATGCGAAAGTATGGCATTACCGACATCCGTCTATTCTTTGAAAACGACCTGCGCTTTCTTGACCAATTCTGATTTTCTGCCATTGTGGCAAGTTATGAGTTCATTGTTCATAGTTCGTTGATGAACCCCGTTAGAAAAACGACTTTCTTTTCTAACAAGGATTGTAGTTCATCGATGAACAATGAACCCGCCTTTGGCGGATTCAACTGCAATTTGCAGTATCAAAACCATCCAGCTACATCGTTGAAATTATATCCGACCTGCGGGGTAACAGAAAGTGCCCGGGAATGATTTTCTGTAAAGGTTGCTCTCTATACCTGCGACATCCGCTATCCACCGTTTCTCATTTTCGGCTTTGAGTTTATTCTCTCTATTATCCCAATCCCGGCTATATTTTCTCAGGTTCCTATAGCGATTTTTGTTCATACATCCTAATTTTTCTAAGGGTTACGATGTTGACCTCGGCTTATGGAAATCTATTGATAAATCTAAGCTTATTGTGCCTGTTGATGTGCATATAGGCAGGTTGAGCAGGATTTTGGGATTTCACAATCACAAGACAATTTCTCTTGCGAGCGCCATAGAAATCACCGAAAGTTTCGCACAAATTGACCCCGCCGACCCTGTAAAATATGATTTTGCGCTATCCAGAATCGGCATAACTGAGGGCTGTAACGGCCAATATGACCTGCGATGCGAGGGCTGCGAGATTTTTGATTTTTGCCACGAAAAGCCTGTCCTGCTTGCCCTGCGACTTGTCCGGCGTAGCTTTATCGAAGTCGGAAGCCCCGCCGTTTAGGGCGAAGTAGGGAGCAGAGTCGAAGGAGTGAAGAATCTCTCTAAACGCTATACGCTAAACGCGAGGATGTCCCGATCTCAGTTGGAGGTTTGGCTACTCCTGACCGTCATATTAGGCGACCCTTTCCTTTGCAGCAAGAGTTTTTTCCGTTTCGGATTCCTTTAATGCGGCCTCAAGCATCCACAATTGCTGATAGCCCATAATCCGCCGCATACGTTTCTCAATAGAGACTAAGGCAGAAGCCGTCCAGCGAAGCGCCATCTGTCTATCCCGCCAGCGAGTTACACGACCGGTCTTGCTCCTGACGCCGGAATACGGCGACTCGATAGCATTCGTGCTGCCTAAGGACCGACGCAACGTGCCCGGCAGCCCCAGCCGATTAATCGTGAACATCTCGTCAAGCCCCTCCAGCAAGCTGGACGCTGCGGAAGGATATTCATGAGCCAGCCACTTCGAAAGCTTCTTTAATTTGGCAATGCCATCATTTGTCTCCAGCTTGAACGCCGCCTTCATCGCCGCCTGGACATCCGCCTTACGCTCATCAGGCAAATAGGCCACCACGTTTCGCATCTTGTGATTGCGACAACGCTGCACCGGATTATCACGCCCGAATACCTCGTCAATCGCCTTACGCAACGCCTTGCTGCCGTCGATTACAAACAATCGCCTCCGCGAGGTATCCAGCCCCCGAGCGACCAAATCCGTCAGCAGGTCCTTGACCACTGTCGCGTTTTCGCTGGCGCCTTCACGAATACCCAGAACGCACTTATTCCCCGCAGAATCCACTCCTAAGGCCGCTATAACGTGAATCCCACCGAATTGAATGCAGTCGATATAAACGATAAGGATGTCCTTGCCGTCAAAGCGACGTTCGCACAATTCACGCAGCGTCTGCTCACTGCTCCCTATGAACTCCCTGCTGATATTGGACTTGCTGACTGCGACTGTCTCAGCCATATCAGGAACGACCGCTCGATAGTTGCGGGTCGAAATGCCCTTCATCAGAATATCCAGAATCCTTCTGCCCAAAGACGAGCTGGCGAGTATCGCCTGATAGGCCGGGATATCAATCTCCTTGTCTGCCCTCTTGCCCTTGTGACGAAGACGCGGCTTGGCCACGCGGAGCTTGCGATCCGAAATTGGAATACTTGTGTCCTGTCTGCCATACCAGGTGATGTCGCCGGCCTTCTTGCCGGGATGCTTTGGACCTGCCAGCTCCTGGGCCGACAGCGTCAGCACTGCTTCGATAGCTGCTCTGCCCGTAACCTCGATAACCTTGTCTACTGCCATTTCCGCCTGCGTGATTAACTCGACCATTGGCAGCAGCAGTTGCCCTTCCCGACACAAAAATTCCGTCAGTTTCCTGCTGTCGTTTTTGTCGATGATTTGATAATCTGTCTTCTGCATGGCTACTCCTTTCTAAACGAAGGTTGATAATCTATTATCCTGACGGCACGTACCATCAGGATGGAGTAGCCATCGCCTTTTTTCAACCTTCAACTACACCTATGACATCCTCAGTTGTCGTGCCCTGTGTATGAGTAGTTGTGCGAAGTCGGCATATATCCGCCAGGGACGTTTTTCGTTGGCATCGGCCAGCGTGCTCTTTGATATATTGCCGCGAATGCCTGCATGATATAGTTTTGGCCTGACGGCACGCAGACAGGTAACGATGTCTCTGAGACTTTCTTTGAAGGTCAGTTGAGCAAAAGCCATGCAGAGGAATTGGTCGTGGCAGGAAAAACTGTGTGTGTGGTAGTTGCCATGGTATCGACGCACGCAGATGTTGAAATGATGTTGTGGGAAAAAATCCATGATTTGCGAGAAGATAATGCGTTGCTAATTCATAAGCCAGTCTTTTCAGGGATATTTTGAAAGCAAACTGGCTGTGGTTTATAATCGTGTTGAAATCGGAAACAATCATTTTTTCTCGCAAGATATTATTCTCAATTAAGTTACATTACCATCAAGAAACTTTAACCGGACAATAGTGTTAAAAGGATATTATCTACTGACATGTGCTGGTTCTCGGGTAAGTGTGATCTCGTACCCGAGCTCGCTCGCCATTCCATTGCAACTTACTTGGCCTGCTTCTTTTCGTTGATTCTCAACACTCCCTGAGACCAGGCCGTCCGCCCGATTTCATCCACACATTCGATGCGGACAAACGGCGCCTTGGACCAGTCCCATTTCAGAACTGCCTTCTTCAGGCTTTCTTCGTGAGGAGCCGTAACCTGTGCTACCCTGCCAACGGTTGAAAGGGCTCGGATGTACTTCACTGGAGAACACTGCACGTGCAAGTTGCCCTCTCTATCCGAATACACGTCCTCCAGACTCGGCCCACTGCTGAAATAGAACTGCCCGTTGCGAAGAGCCTTGACAATATTTTCTGCTGTAAGGGCGTTGGCTTTGACCATTACCCAACCACCGCCTGAATCAAGGCCGGGCCGATGCGAATCATCCGTCGCCACACCCAATACGGCTCGATTCTTCAGCAGCAGCCGGTCCCAATACAGTTGAGAATTTCCACGAATACCTTCCTCCGTCGATGTGGCATAGTTGAACACCTCCACCGCCGGCAGAAAGCTCATCACCTCCAGCGTATCCGTACCATCCAGACTCCAGTGCGGGTGAGCCAGAAAAGCAAATGCCCCATGGTCCCACCACTTCTTCATCGCCTCCGACAAATCCTGCCCTTCTTCTAACCGCAGGTCATATCCCGGCCCCACCACGACGAAATGTAGGACTTCCCCGTTGCGATTCGTATCATATTCAATGGCCGGCAGGACCAGAAAATCAGACCTGTTCATCTGCTCCAAAGGGTACACCAGTGGCTTGTATGTCTTATTCTCCTTGTCCCAGAATCCACTGATATGGTCCGTCAACGCCGTAAAGTTATACCCCGAGCGGCGATAGACTTCCACGGTGGCCAGCGGAGCCAGATTTCCATCTGAAATAGTCGAGTGCAAATGGAGATTGCCCTTATACCAGTTTCCCGGCTCCCGGAATCCTCCGAAATTATACCGTGTATCAACGGCAGCATTACCATTCGCAGCCGGCCTCCCGTCTTCCGCCGCCCTGCTGCTGGATGCAAAGCTTCCCAGACATATTAATCCCATCAATACCCAACGAGAAATCGCTTTCATAACTATATCCTCACATTGTGTTTGCGAAGCAAACAAGCAGTCCCCACAGAGCTGGTCTTATCACCACCGCTGACACACGCCGATTGACGTCTGCATGGTCCCAGTTTCCCGAAAACCCATGTCTTCAACCACAAACAACAAAGAACCAATAGACACTTATCGTACAAGCTAAAAGCTGATATGGCAACAAATCTTTACCTTTGTAACTGTCCCAAAGATTGTGGGAATTTTTTCAATGAACAAATTGTTGTGGTTTTCCGACTGCCTGAACCCCAAGTTTTTGTGCCCAAAATGGCCAACCACAGAATTTGGGACACTTACTGCAACCAATTCTACAATGCGTATGTCAGCCCTTCTTTATATTAAAGACTCGCACATAGTCGATGTAATATTTTTGTGGGAAGATAGTATCGTCAATTCCTTTCTGGCCGCCCCACGTGCCGCCGATGGCTGCGTTTATGATCAAGTAGTGTGGTTTATCATAAGGCCAGACATCGTTGCCTATACCTTCATTTTTGAACGTGAAATACTTTTCGTCATCCAGAAAGAAATCTATCCGGTCCTCGTGCCACTCAATTGCATAGATATGGTACTGCTCGTAAGGCTTTTCGCAGTCTATCTTCGAGCCCTTGTTCGTCCCTTTCACGTGGTTATATGCCCTGGTATGTATATTGG
>Ga0315279_10008300_pt1 | contig 12604 bp, 8 predicted proteins | sample YL17G06_20_MG_FD_203694 | JGI IMG/M metagenome (GOLD analysis project Ga0315279, IMG submission 203694) | Sediment microbial communities from Yellowstone Lake, YNP, Wyoming, USA - YL17G06_20 | ecosystem: Environmental > Aquatic > Freshwater > Lake > Sediment | place: USA: Wyoming | collected... | reverse complement strand
TATAGAGCCGCGGCTCGGGCTCGGGATACTCCAGGCCGCAGTCCTCGCAGGACAATTGCACGCTCAGTCCGATGCGGCGCCAGGGCCGGCCGTCGAGAAGAAAGCGGAAAGCGGAAAGCCGAAAGCAGAAAGCAGAAAGTGGTTCCGCGGCGAGCTCTTCCATTTCCGCTTTCCGCTCTCCGCTTTCCGCTTTTTCCTCAACCAGGACGCAGCAGCGTCCCTGGCCCTTGGCGAACGCCGTCTCCAGCGAATCGCGGACCCGCTGGCCAGCGTCGCCGCCGGCCGTGAGCCGATCCACCACCGCATACCAGGAAAGCGGAGAGCGGAAAGCGGAAAACGGCTCCGCCGCGGCCGATCCCGTTTCCGCTTCCGGCTTCCCGCTTTCCGCTTTCCGCTCTCCGCTTTCCGCTTTTCCCTCGGCCAGGTTGACGATGCGGCCGCCGGCAATCAAGCGGATGAACCCTTCTTCCTTGAGCGATGCAGCCACTTGGGCGGGCTCCTCGTCCTCTCCCATCTTCACGGGAAAGGCGATCATGTATCGCGTGCCCGGCGGCAATCGCTCCAGGCGCTCGGCGGTGCTCTGCGGCGAGTCGCGGCGGACCTCCTGTCCGCAGCGGCTGCAAAACACCCCGCCGATCCGCGCGTACAAGAGCCGCAGATAGTCGTGGGTCTCGGTGGCCGTGCCCACGGTCGAGCGGCTCGAGCGGCTGGCGCTCTTGCCCGTCACCGCGATGGCCGGCGGAATGCCGTCGATGCGGTCCGCGTCGGGCTTTTCCAGTCGCTGGAGGAACTGCCGGGTGTAGGCGGAGAAGCTCTCGATGTAGCGGCGCTGGCCCTCGGCATAAAGGGTATCCAGGGCCAGGCTGCTCTTGCCGCTCCCGCTCAGCCCGCACAGCACGATCAGCTTCCGGTGGGGGATCTCCAGGTCGATCGACTTGAGGTTGTGGACCCGGACTCCCCGCAGGGAAATCTGCTCGATCGCTCCCATTGTTCTCCCCGGCCGGCTCCGGACAGAGTAAGCCAAACTATCATCATACCACGCGGGAGCCGCGGGGGGAAAGGGGAGGGAGAAGTAGACAGTAGTCAGTAGACGGTAGACAGTAGAGACTTGGCTGATCGCTGGTAGCCGAGACCTTGGCTTGCCGCCGACGGCGCTCCGCAGTCTACTGAATACCGTCTACTGACTACTGTCTACTGACTACTGTCTACTCTCCCCCATGTCTTGGCGCGGCCAACGAGTGACCGTCATGGGTCTCGGCCATTTCGGCGGCGGAGTGGCCGCCGCCCGATGGCTCGCCCGTCAAGATGCGCGTGTAACCGTCACCGACCTGGCCGACGAGCGCGTCCTGGCGGATTCACTCGCGGGATTGTCGGATCTGCCGATCGCGGCCTATCATCTCGGCGGGCATCGGGAAGAGGATTTCCGCAGCGCCGAGGTGGTGGTCGTCAATCCGGCCGTCCGGCCGGGGAATCCCTACGTGGAGATCGCCAGCAACGCCGGGGCACAGATCACCACCGAAATTGGGATGTTCATCCGCGCGTGTCCTGCGCGGATCGTGGGCGTGACCGGCTCGAACGGCAAGTCCACCACCGCGGCCATGACCGCCGCGATCCTTCGCGCCGCCAGGGAGGGAAAAGGGGTCGGGTGCGGCGTCTGGCTTGGCGGCAATCTCGGCGGCAGCCTCCTGGAGCGGCTCGATGACATGGGCCCCGACGACTGGGCCGTGCTGGAGCTGAGCAGCTTTCAGCTCTGGTACATGGATCCCCGGACCCCGATGCCGCACGTGGCCGTCGCGACCAACTTTACGCCCAACCACCTCGACTGGCACGGCCGCGTCGAGGACTACGCCGCCGCCAAACAGCGGATCCTCACCGGACAAACGCCCGAGGACTTCGCCGTACTCAATACGCTCGATCCGGAAGTCCGGTCGTGGGGTACTTTGGTCCGCGGACATCAGGTGCCGCTCTGGCCCGACGCGAACATCCCGCAACTCCGCGTGCCGGGCGAGCACAATCGGATAAATGCGGCCTGCGCGGCAGCAGCCGCGACCGCGGCGGGTTGTGACGAGGAGGCGATCCGCCGGGGCCTGGAGGGGTTCGCGGCCTTGCCGCAGCGGCTGGAGTTGGTCGCCGTCGCGGGCGGCCGGCGATTCTACAACGACTCCTCCGCCACCACGCCCGAGTCCACGGCCGCCGCCCTGCGCTCGCTCCAGGGGCGCGTGTGGCTCTTGGCCGGAGGGCGCGACAAGGGGCTCGACTTCCGCGGCCTCTTCGACGCCATTGCCCATCGCGCCTGCGGCGCGGCGTTTTTCGGCTCGGTCCGCGACCTCCTCTTGTCGGGCGCGACCGGCCGTTCTGGGGGCTTCTGCGCCGCCGCGTTCCCGAGCCTGGCCGACGCTCTGGCCTGGTGCTGGGAGCACTCCCGCCCCGGCGACGCAATCCTGCTTTCGCCGGGCTGTTCCAGCCAGGACCAGTTTCAGAACTTCCGCCAGCGCGGCGAGCACTTTGCAGCGATGGTGCGGCGACTCGCGGAGGTTGACAGAACCGGCCGGCGCCCGCCAGAATAGGGACTCCTGATTGCAGATTGCTGAAAGCTGAAAGCTGAAAGCTGAAAGCTGAAAGCTGATAGCTGATAGCTGATAGCCGAAGGCTTCCCCCGTCCCGTAAGATGCCCCTCAAGTTCCTTTACTTCGATCTCGGCCAGGTCCTGCTGAAGTTCGACGTCGGCGTGATGTGCCGGCAGGTGGCGGCCGTCGCGCAGATCGACCCGGCCGACGTCTTCCAGGTGGTGCTCTGCACGCCGCTGCAACGGGAGTACGAGCTGGGCCGGATCACCACGCGGGGATTCTATGAGGAGTTCTGTCGGCAGACGGGCACGCGGCCCGATCCCGGCGCCCTCCTGGGCGCCGCAAGCGACATCTTCGAGCTCAATGCGAGCATCATCCCCGTGGTCACAAATCTTCGCCACGCCGGCCACCGCTTGGGTGTCCTTTCCAATACATGTGAAGGCCACTGGGAGCACTGCATGCGGCGATACGCGATCCTGCGGGAACTCTTCGACGCCTATGCCCTGAGCTACCGCATCGGCGCGGCCAAGCCCGACGCGGCAATCTTCGAGGCCGCTGCCCGATTGGCGAGCGTCGGGCCTCAAGAGATCTTCTTCACGGACGACGTCCCCGGCCACGTCGAAGGGGCCCGAGCCGCCGGTTTTGACGCGGTCGAGTACGCCTCCACGCCGAACCTCGTCGCACAACTGGAGACTCGGGGAGTACGGCTGAACTACTGAGGATCGTCTCGGACGAAATGGAGCCGTGTGCAGTGCTGGCGCTACAGCAGTGGGGCACTGGCCTTGATGTATCGTGCGCGGCATCGTTTGGCCACGCCGCAGCCAAATGGCCCCCCCGTGCGGGGGCCTAGGTCGCCTTCACAAGCGCAACTCTTTCCGTCCCATCGCTCACGAAGTAGAATGAGCGGGTTGATGTGCGTATCATGCGGCGTTTCCGGGTGGGGTTTGCCGGGAGGACGTGGAACTGTCGCGTTTCTGCTGCACTGTGGTTCCTGCCGAAAAACCCCCGATCCTGAGGAGCCGGGGATGCAGCGCTTCTCGCCGCGCCGATGCGTTTCGTTCGGTCGTTTACTCGTTTCACAAACAGGTGACTGGAGCGACTCGAAGTCGCGTTGCACGCTGGACCGGCAGAGCTGCCCCTAGCTCCGCTCGCGGGGGAAATGAGCGTCACTAACTGGAATCAACACGGACACCAAGGCAACCTGATACCCCAGTGGCCACCAACAGCGAGAGTATTCAGCTCGACAAATTGAAGATGGGCCCGCCGAGGAAACCCGTTGCGGCCTTCCAGTTCGGGCGGGACGGGAGCGTTCTTGCAGTTGCATCCCATTGGGACGATTTGCTCTTAGGCTGCTTGGGCACCTTGGTCAAGCTGAAGAAGGTCCTTGGATACGAAGTCAGCGTCCTCGTTCTATGTAATTCGTACGGTTCTTATTACGGCGTCGATCAGCCGCGTTTGCTGGACACGACAAGGGAGATGTACGGCCGCCTATGTAGAAAATGCGGTTTTGAAAACCTCAGCGTAAACGTGCCACAGTGGATCAACAACCAAGAGCTGGCCGACCGATCGTTCCGTGAGAGTGTCACCTTGCTCAAGACGATTCTCGGCACCGTCGCGGCGGGTAATCCCGATGCGAAGCCGTACAATCTCATCTTGTGTCCACCTGTTGACGACAGGAATGATGACCATGCCGCCACCGGGCAACTCGTTTTTTCGACGTTTCGAGATCCATCGTATACGTTACTAGAGTACCCTATCAAGCGGTACACTGAGGTGGCACTCAGTCCCAATATATGCGTTGGCCTTGATGACACAACCGAAGGCTTAGCAGGACAACGCCAAGAGAAGGTGGCGGGCCTGAAGGTAGCGCTGATCCGGAAGATTTGCCGCGTCAACCGAAAGAGCGTTCCGAACTCGAATCGCTTGTTCAGCCCGGATGCGCTGTCGGCCAGGATGCGCATGAACGCCCTTGACTACGGAAAGAGAAGTGGCGTAGAATTCGCTGAGGTGTTTCGAGGGAGGATTGAGCTATGACGTCGGAATCTTGGTCTTGGTTCGGTAAGGTCTGCGTGGTGACCGGTGGGACCGGGTTCATCGGGTCGCACCTGTGTGCGGCGCTGTACGACCTGGGCGCCCGCGTGCTGAACGTGGATATCGAGCGCCCTCACTCGGGGACGCTCTTTTCGATCCTGAACGAAGGTAGAGAGATCCCGGTCATTTCTGCCGACTTGGCCGAGCCAGAAAGCATCGGCCGTGTTGTCGAGTGCGAACCAGAGGTGATGTTTCACCTTGCGGCAAATCCATATGCCCCGTTCACGACTAACCATCCTTCCGAGGCGTACCGTTCGAACGTGGTGACCACAGCTAACATGCTTGAGGCGGCGAGGCGCGCACGCACCGAACGGTTCATTCTCGCGTCAAGCGCTTGCTTTTTCGGGGCCACGACCGCCTCGCCGTTGCGGGAAGACAGCAAGCTTTCGTTCGCAGAACACTACTATACCCACACCAAACGCCAAGCCGAAGATCAAGTTCGAAGCTATACGGATTTCTACGCGCTGCCGGCAACGATCTGCCGGTTCGTCAACGTCTACGGTCCTGGCGATCGACACTTCGGCAGAATCGTTCCCGCAATCTGCAAACAGCTCGTCATGGACGAGGCGCCCACGGTTCGACTGGCACGGGGCACCGGCGAGAGCATTTTTGAATTCCTTTACGTTGAAGACGCTGTAAGTGGCCTCGTCGCTGCCGGCGCAAGGCAACCGCAAGAACGTGAGATCTTCCATTTCGCGCCTGGTGCCGAGGCGAGAGTGAGCGTTTCTGAGCTCGTCCAGCGACTTTGCGTCCTTTACGACGGTCGCGTGAGGGAGATCCTGATGAACTGCGCGAATCCGGAGAAGGTGGTACGGAAGTACTTGGACTCCAGCGAAACTCGATCCGTATTAGGATGGGCCCCCGACTGGAGCCTTGATGGCGGGTTGACGCGAACTCTCGGCTGGTACCGCGAGAACCTGCGGAGACTGACGCCCTGCGAATACCCCAATGCTTTTCCATCCCTGCGGTAGGCGAAAGCTACTGGAACAGAGCCCTGAACTGGCGCTTTCTTGCCCGCAGGCGCAGAGTATGTGCCGCGCAGCAGGGTGGCATAGCTACACGCGGCGCAGCCGCGGGTAGCCACGCTTGGACTCCCGTTGGTGGGACAGTTGCACTCCGGTTCGCGCGGCAGTTGCTGCACTGCCGCACCCGCTGCGAGGCAGCAGTACAATTGCTGCCCCAACAAGTTCCTCAGTACTGAGTCGCGCTGATCGTCAAGCCATCGCGGCGGTTTCCGAGGCAGCGATGCGCCTCGGGCTTCGACGCAGTGCAGTTCGCCTCCACGCCGGAGCTGGTCGAGGGCCTTCGGGCGAGGTCGATCCGCTTCAACTACTGAGGCTGTTGGAGAATCGCCCCGAAGAGGTTACGATGACGACTGTTGGCGAATCACCGTCTCGTTGTGGCAATCGGCCGATGCGTCCGACTTCGCCTGGAACGAACCGCTCGCCCCGGATCTGGGACGATCTTGCCGAGCGCGCGTTGGAGGGTTGTCCGCTCTCGTCCGAAGAGGGGCTGGCCGTCTTGAGGGCCGACGATGACGAGCTGCTCGACCTGTTGGCGGCGGCGTATCGCGTGCGGCGCCGCTGGTTTGGCAATCGGGTCCACTTGAACTTCCTGATCAACGCCAAGAGCGGTGCTTGCGGCGAGGACTGCGCGTACTGCGCCCAGTCGCGCGCATCGCAGGCCGAGATCGCCCGCCACGCGCTGCTGAGCCCGCAACAGGTTCTCGACGGGGCCCGCGAGGCCGCCCAGCGTCGCGCAGGCACCTACTGCATCGTGACGTCCGGCCTGCGGCCGGGGCCGCGCGAGATGGAACTTCTCACGACGGTCGTGCCGCAGATCAAGAGCAGCCTGCCGTTGCGGGTCTGCGTCTCACCGGGGCTGCTGGGGGCCGAGGAAGCCGCCCGGCTGAAAGCCTGCGGCGTGGATCGCGTCAACCACAATCTCAATACCAGCGCCCGGTTCTACCCCAGGATTTGCACCACCCACGCCTTCCACGAGCGGCTGGACACGCTCCGGGCCGTGCGCCAAGCCGGCCTGGAGATATGCTCCGGCGGGATCGTCGGCATGGGCGAAGCGGACACCGACGTGGTCGATCTGGCCTTGCGCCTGGCCGAGTTCCAGGTCGAGGCCATCCCGGTGAACTTCTTCATCCCGATCCCGGGCACGCCCTTGGCGTCGTTGGCCGCCCCCAACCCCCGCTATTGCCTGAAGGTCTTGGCCCTGTTCCGGCTGGCCAATCCCAAGTCCGAATTGCGGATCGGCGCGGGCCGCGAACTCCATCTGGGCAGCCTGCAGGCGCTCGGGCTCTACGCGGCCAGCTCGATGTTCGTCGGCGATTACCTGACCACCCGGGGGCAGCCCCCCGAAGAAGACTACCGGATGATCGAAGCGTTGGGCTTCGAGGCCGTCTGGGAGGGCGCAGCGGTGGCTGCCTGTTGACAGAAGGCCCCTCGCGGTGCCAGGATAACTAGGGTCTCCATAGCCTCCAGGGGCTCCGATCCATGGCCGAAGCCAATCCGCCGAGCCTCACCGAGCTGATCCACCGTGCCCGCCAGGGGGACGCCCAGTGCCGCGACCGGCTCTTTGAGGCCTGCCGCAGCTACCTGGCAGTGGTTGCCCGGGCCCAAGTGGAAAGCTGGTTGCAGGCCCGGGTGGATGCCTCGGACCTGGTGCAGCAGACGATGCTGGAGGCCCACCGCGACTTCGCGGGCTTCCATGGGGGCGGGCAGCGGGAATGGCTCGCCTGGCTGCGAAAGATCTTGGCGCACAACGCCGCCGATTTCGTGCGCCGGTACCGGGGGGCCGCCAAGCGACAGGTATTCCGGGAGATTCCCTTGCGCGGGCCGCGTGAGAGCGATCCATGGGCCGGGGCGCCGGAGCCGATTGCCGCGGGCGCCACGCCCAGCCAGGAGTTCCTCCAACGCGACGACGAGCTTCTCGTGGCCGCCGCGCTGACCGAGTTGCCGCCCGACTACCAAGAGGTGGTCCTCTTGAGAAACCTGGAGCGGCTCCCCTTCGACGAGGTCGCCCGGCGCATGGGCCGCTCGCGCCCGGCCGTGCAGATGCTTTGGATGCGGGCCATCCGCAAGCTTCGAGACGTCGTGGGCAAGGACGCGGAGCCGCCGGCGTAAACCGCCATGTCCGAAATCCCGGAAACCGACGAGACGCTGGAGTTGCTGGACAAGTACCTTGCCCAGTTGCAGGCCGGCGCGCGGCCGGATCGCGAGGCCATCCTGCGGCGGCACCCCGAGTTGGCTCCCACGCTCGACTGCATCGATGCGTTGGAGAGCATCGCCCCGCCGGCTGACCCGTATTCTCCAGCCGCCGATGCCCCGCCCTCCGATTCCTCCGCGGCCGGCGAGGAGATGCCTCGCGATTTCGGCGATTACGAGATTTTGGCCGAGATCGGCCGCGGCGGCATGGGGGTCGTCTACCGGGCGAGGCAAAAGGACCTCGACCGCACGGTGGCAATCAAGATGATCCTTGCCAGCAATCTCGCCTCGGCCGAGCACGTGCGCCGTTTCCGCGACGAGGCCCGGGCGGCCGCCAAAGTGCGTCACTCCAACGTGGTCCACATCCACGAGGTCGGCCAGCACCACGGCCAGCATTACTTCACCATGGAATACGTGGAGGGCGAGAGCCTGGCCGAGCGGGTCGGGCGCGGGCGGCTCGACCCCCAAACCGCCGCCCGGCTGGTGGCCAAGGTCGCCCAGGCCGTTGACCATCTTCACCAGCACGGGATCGTCCACCGGGACCTCAAGCCCTCCAATGTCCTGCTGGACGCCGGCGGCGAGCCCTACGTGACCGACTTCGGCCTGGCCAAGTTCTTTGCCGGCGGCTCCAACGCCACGGCCACGGGGGTCATCGCGGGCACGCCCTGCTACATGGCCCCCGAGCAGGCAGCCGGCCGCAACGCAGAGGTCGGCCCGGCCAGCGACGTCTACAGCTTGGGCGCGATTCTCTACGAGGTTCTGACCGGGCGTCCCCCGTTCTTCCGGGAGTCTCCGCTGGACACCCTCTTGGAGGTCCTGGGGAGCGAGCCGCCGCCTCCGCGACACTTGAACCGGTCCATCCCGCGGGAGTTGGAGCGGATCTGTCTGAAGTGCCTCTCGCGCTCGCCGGGCGACCGCTATCGTTCGGCTGCGGCCCTCGCCGAGGACCTGGATCATTTCCTGAAAGGAGAAGCTATCGAGGCCCGCCCCCCCGGGCTGCTCCAGCACCTCTGGAACTGGATCCGCCGGCAGCCGGCCTTGGCCTCCCGCGTGGGGATTCTCGGGGCATTCTATCTCGTGGAACTGGCGAACTACTCCCTGGATAATGAGGAGCCGCGTTTCTTCCATACGGTGTCGCTGATCGTCGCCGTGTGGCTGGCCAGCGCGGTCACGTTTCAGCAGTGCCAGAAGAGTCGGCGCTGGTCGATTCCCGCGCGGTACGGCTGGGGGACTCTCGACGCGATGCTCCTCTTGTGCGTCATCATGGCGGCCAACGGCGCCGTCAGCCCGTTGGTCATGGGCTATCCCCTCTTGATTGTGGCCTCGGGGTTGTGGTTCCGGGTGCGCTTTGTCTGGTTCATGACAATCCTGTCGCTGGCGTCGTACGGTTTCCTGACGCTTGACTACTACTACTGGCGCCCGGAGGAACTTCGGGAGCAGTTCGGCGCCGACCCCGCGCGCGACGTTGCGTTTGTCGACTTCACCCTGGCGATGATCGCCATCGCGCTGGTGGTGGCCTATCTGGTCTCCCGGGTCCGGGCGCTGAGCAGCTACTACGGGCAGAAGCTATAGGTGAAAGCTGAAAGCTGATAGCTGAAAGCTGATACCCGCTTCGCAGTTTCGCCATCTCCCCCATTCCACCCACAGTCTCGCACCCGACTATTCGTGAGAAACGGCCAACTCGGCTAAACCCGAAAAATCGTTTCTTCCGATACCCGATGAAGAGTCCGAAGTCCGTTCTTGTTTGGCTAGGGCATCGTCATGCGGTGCAGACTCTTCGTCCCCTTGGTGGTTGTGGCCTGGGTCGCGGCCGGGGGCCCGCGATCCACGCCCGCGCAGAGTCCCCCCGGGAATGCCAAGTCGGGGGGGACCCTGCTGGACCGACTCGATGGCCTCGGCCGCGCGATCTTCGGCGGGCCCGCCGACGACGAAGAGAAACCGGCGAAATCGACCCGCTCCAAGCCCGCGACCCGCCGACCCAAGTCCGACCGCACAACCCCAGAAGCGGCATCGCCATCCGTTCGTCGCACCTGGGCGCCGGATGCCGAGGCGGAGACGTCGCAGCCGGCCGCCGGCTCGCGGCAGCCCACTGCCGGAGGGTCCGGCACGACCAACGCGGGCCAGGTCCGTCACTTCGTGCGCGCCGAGCCCGGGGACGAACCCGCGGCACGGACGACGGTCCCGGCCACGGATGGCAACTCCGACACGCCCGGCCTGCCGCCATTGCACGAGCGACTCAGCGGATTCCGCCAGTCGGCCTTCGGTCCCACCGAGCAACCCGCAGCCAGCCCCGCCGGGCAATTCGGCCCCCAGACCTCAGCCGGCGGCTCGAATCCATCCAGTGAGGGCAGCACGCCCGCCGAAGCAAGCAGCAAGTCCACGCCCCCCCCCGCTTCGGGCGTCATCGTTTCTGATCAGTCCCCTGCCCGGGGCACTGCCGCCCCCGCCTCTCCCACAGTTACCACGGCCCCCACGCCCGCAGTCGCTTCGCCGGCGGCCGGTTCCACGGGACCGGCTCGCTCCGGCGCAGGCTCTGTGCTTGGCAGCCCATGGCCCACTCCTGCTCGCACCGCTGGCCCGCAAACGACTCCGGCCGGCCCGTGGGCTCCCGGCAGGACGGGCTCCGCTGAAAGCAAGACCGCCCAACCCGGCCGGGTCAGCAGGCAGGCCGACGGCCAGGGCGTGCTTTTCGCGCTCCAGGGTCCGCAACTCCTGGCAGAGACCATCGGCCCGCGGCGGATCCTCGTCGGAAAGGAATCCACTTACGAAATCACCGTGCGCAACGCCGGCGAGGTCGCCGCCGAGGATGTCGTCGTGACGGTCGAGCTGCCCCAGTGGGCCGACGTCATGGGCGCCGACGCCAGCGCAGGGGCGACCACCGCAGCCAAGGGGCCCGATCCCGCCGGCCCCTTCCGCTGGCGACTCGGCCGCCTCGAGCCGAAGGCCAAGGAACGGCTTCTCTTGCGCGTGGTGCCCCGCCAAAGCCGCCCCTTTGAGCTGGCCGTGAAATGGACATTCACCCCGGCCGCCTCCCAGGCCCAGATTGAGGTCCAGGAGCCGAAGCTGGCCATCGGGTTTGAGGGCCCGCGGGAGGTCCTCTTCGGCAAGGCGGAGGTCTACAGACTTGAAGTCTCCAACACCGGCAACGGAGACGCCGAGAACGTCGTCATCACGATCTCCCCGACCGCGCCGGGCGAAAAGCCGGCCACGGCCTCCCACCAGTTCGGCACCGTGGCCGCAGGCCAGAAGAAGACGATCGACGTCGAGCTGACCGCCCGCCAGACCGGAAACCTGGCGATCCACGTCGAAGCCCGCGGCGATGGCGGAATCCGCGCGGAGCGGGTCGAGCAGATTGTGGTGCAGCGGGCTCTCCTCAAGGCCGAGATCGAGGCCCCGAAAGTGCAGTTCGTCGGCACCGAGGCCACGTATCGGATTCGTCTGACCAATACGGGCAACGCCCCGGCTTCGCATCCGGTGGTCACCGCGACCCTTCCACCCGCAACCAAGTATCTGGCGAGCCCGCAGAGTCCCCGCGTGAGCCCCGACGGCGGCAAGATCGTCTGGACGCTCCAGGACCTCGCGCCGGGCGGGGAAGCCGTTTGCGAGATGACGTGCTCCGTGACCACTCCGGGCAACCACCGCCTGGACATCCAGACCGCTGCCGACGGCGACCTGACCGCCACGGCCGCCGCAGTCGTCCAAGCCGAGGCCACGGCCAATCTGACGCTTGCGGTGGACGATCCGCCGGGTCCGGTCGCCCTGGAGTCCGACGCGACCTACCAGGTCCACGTCCAGAACCGCGGGACCGCCGGCGCCGACAACGTCGAGGTGCTGGTCTACTTCTCCAACGGCGTCGAGCCCACGTCGGCCGAGGGGGCAAAGCACAAGATCAGCGCGGGCCAGGTGGTCTTCGAGCCCATCGAGCGCCTGGCTGCCGGTCAGAGCACCGTTCTGAAAATCAAGGCCAAGGCCGACGCGCCCGGCAACCACATCTACCGCGTCGAAGTCCGCTCCGAAGCGGCCGGCGCACGCGTCGTGCGCGAAGGGACCACTCGCTTCTACAGTGCCGGCTCGATCGGCCCGGACCGCGGGCTGGCCAAGCCGGCGGCCAGGACGCCCGCGCTTTCCGACGGGCTCCGGACGGCCGACCGGCGTGAGTCGGCCCCGTCGCCCCAAAACGGCTCAGGGTCTGCTCCGGCTTCGGAGAAGCGATCTTCGTCGGCGCCCGGCAGCACTCAGGACCCCTTGCCGCCTTCGCCCTGGCGCATCAACCGCAATCCGTAAATCGCCAGTCTTCACCCACCGACCGTGCGCTTCACCGCGGCTTGGCGGGCAAGCGCTGCGGACCGGCGTCGGCCGATGCAGCGAGGTCCGCAGGCACGACGCCGCCCGACGAGGCGCCCACCAGCACGGCCTCCTTCGCCGCCGCCCTCGCCGGGCACGACACGCACAGCTCGGCGCCGTCCCAGCAGTACGTGCAGAGCTTCTCCTTGGGCAGCCCGATCGAGGAAACCAGGTCCGGAAGCGTCTGATACCTGAGCGTGGTCAGTCCAAGCCGCCGACGGATCTGCTGGACCATGGCCCGGTAGTGCTCCGACGACGGGTCGGTGAATTCCTCCAGGCGAGGGTCGGCATCCCCGTTGATTTCGTGGATGGCGCTCCGCCCGGCCAGGTCCAGCTCCGACCGCGACCGCGAGAAATTCAGGTACTTGCAGCCGTAGACCAGGGGCG
>Ga0315279_10008298_pt1 | contig 12607 bp, 7 predicted proteins | sample YL17G06_20_MG_FD_203694 | JGI IMG/M metagenome (GOLD analysis project Ga0315279, IMG submission 203694) | Sediment microbial communities from Yellowstone Lake, YNP, Wyoming, USA - YL17G06_20 | ecosystem: Environmental > Aquatic > Freshwater > Lake > Sediment | place: USA: Wyoming | collected... | reverse complement strand
AGCATGAACCCGGCCCTGCCGGACATGACGCCCAACCTCAAGAAACTCGCCGCCCGCGGCGTGCATTTCGCCAACGCCCTCTGCCCCTCGCCGGTCTGCGCGCCGTCGCGGGCGTGCATGGCAAGCGGCAAGGAGTACCAGAATTGCGGCGTGGGCGGCAACGGCAACAACTACCCGGTCGAGCAGACCACGTTCTACTGCCTGCTCAAGGCGGCGGGGTACCACACGCTGGGCTGCGGGAAGTTCGACCTGGCCAAGCCGTCCCATAGCTGGGGGCCAGACGGCAAGCAGAAGGTCGCCTCCGGCCCGTCCAGGCTGGAGCAGTGGGGCTTCACCGACGGCATCGACAACGCCGGCAAGATGGACGGCTGGACAGGCCACCGAGCCGGCTTGGGCGAGCCGTACTTCGCCTACCTCCAAAGCAAGGGCCTCGTCGACGCCTATCAGAAGAACTACAAGCTTCTCGACCACGACTACGACGGCCCGGCCGTGCTGAGCGACGAGGCCTACGGCGACAACTGGATCGCCCGCAACGGGCTGGAGCTGATCGCGGCCGTGCCGAAGGGCACGCCGTGGTTCATCCAGGTGAACTTCAACGGCCCGCACGAGCCGATGGACATCACCAAGTCGATGTACGAGAAGTGGAAGGGCGTCAAGTTTCCGCCGCCGGTGGAAGGCGACGGCTCGGACGGCACCGCCAAGAAACGCCGCAACTACGCGGCCATGATCTACAACATCGACCGTTGGCTCGGCGTGTACATCGACGAGATCGCCAGGCGCGGCGAGTTGGACAACACCATTATCGTTTACTGCTCGGACCATGGCGACATGCTTGGCGACCACGGCCAGTGGGGCAAGACCAAGCCGCGACACGCCTCGGCGGCCGTGCCGCTGGTCGTCGCGGGGCCTGGCGTTGCCGGCGGCCGGACCTGCACCGACGCGGTCGAGACGCTGGACCTGGTCGCCACCTTCCTGGACTATGCCGGCCTGACCAAGCCGGCCGGCATGGACTCGCTCTCGCTTCGGCCGTTCCTGGCCGGCGAGGGCAAGCTGCCGCGACAGTTCGTCCGCAGCGCCCTGGGTGGCTGGACGCTCGTCTTCGACGGGCGGTACAAGCTCATCTCGGGTAGCCAGGGCGGAAAGGGCCGCCAGGCCGGCAAGAAGAACGCGGACGCCGGTGAGGCCAAGGGCCTGGTGCTCTACGACCTCAAGGCCGATCCCGGCGAGACCACCGACGTGGCCGAGAAGAATCCCAACGTCGTCGCCCGCCTCAAGCCGCTGCTTGCGTCTGCCGGCCCGATGCCTGGGTGACTCGGCAGGGCCTTCCGTGGCGCCGAATCACTTCTTTGCGGCTGCCGCCACTGCCGGCGTTTGCTCGCAGATCACGCGGAAGCCAACGTCGTAGACGCCCTGGTGGGGCAGGTAGCCCAGGCGGAAGCTGCTGCGGGCCTCGATGGGGCGGTCGTACCACGAGCCGCCGCGGACGGCCTTGGGCGCCGTCGGCGAGCCGTCGTTTCTGCCGTCGTCGTCCAGGTAGGGATACGGGCGATAGTCCGACCGCGTCCACTCGCTCACGTTGCCGTGCATGTCATGCAGGCCCCAGGCGTTGGGCAGGTACTTGCCCACCTCGGCGCTTACCCTATAGCCGTCGTTGAACTTCCCGTCGCTCGGGTGCCACGGCGGGACCGCGCCGTGCGGCAGGCCCCAGCCCAACGCCGACATCTGCTTGATGTTTATGTCCGCCAGGTTCGCCAGCTTGCCGTGATCGACGCCCGCGTCGCCGTAGTTCATGGCGCTGGCCGTGCCGGCCCGGCAGGCGTATTCCCACTGGGCCTCGGTCGGCAGCGTGAAGTGCTGGCCGGTCTTCTGGCTGAGCCAGCGGCAAAAGGCCATCGCCTCCAGCCACGAGACCCGCACTACCGGCTGGGCTGGAGCGTTCAGGGCGAAGCCGCGCTCCTTCTCGGAGAACTGGAGGAAGGCCCCGTTCTCCAGCCGGCTGTCGTGCGACGCGTCGAACAGCCGGTATTGCTGGTTGGTTATCTCGGTCGTCGCCATCCAGAACTCCCGGGCGATCCTTACGGCCGAGGCCGGCCTCTCATCCGGCAGGGCGTTGGCGTCGCCCATGACCAGCGCCCCGGGCGGGATGCGGACGAGGTTGATCGTCGCGCCGCCGAGGTCGATGCTGCGGGTGTGCGGGCCGCCCTTGGCCTGGCTTCGCGCGGCCTCGGCGGCGTCGAAGGGCCAGCCCGCGCAGGCTATCGGCCCGGCCGGGGCAACAGGCTCCGGCTGGGGCGCCGCCGGCGGCGTCGTCGCCGGGGGATTGTAAGGGCTGACGATGGCCTCGGGGTCCTCGTCGAGAGCGGCGTAGAGTTTCCGCATTTCCATTCGCCGCTCGTGCTGGCTGGCGGTGCGATTGGCGCCGACAATCTCGGCCCACGTGCCGTGGGCGGGCCCGCCCAGGTCGATCCACGTGATGAGCCGCTCCCACGCCTCGGCGTCCGGCGCGACATTGTGATGGCCCTTGCGGAGCATCTGTACGAGCCTGGTGGTATTGGCGGCGAACTCGTACGGCGGCAGAAGGTGCAGGTCGCTCTCCATGGTCGGCGTGCGGACGAACCGCCGCACGGCGTAGTACGACGGGCTGAATCGCCCAAAGCCGTGAAGCTTCGGGATCGGGTTTACCTCCGCGTCCGGACCGTCGCGCAGGTCGCGGACGATCTCCGGTATGTCGGACCTCTTCCCGTCGTGGCAGGCGATGCAGTGGCGGTCCAGCACGGGCTGGACCTCGCGGCGAAAGTCGAAACCGCGCACCGGGCCGTGGAACGGCGCTATCTCCGACGGCGCTGCCGCCATTGCGGCCGGCTGAGGCGCCGGCGCGGGGGCCTGGTCCTGACGCTCGTGACAGCCGACGCAGGAAAGGTTCTCGCCCGGCATGGCTGTGAACCAACTCCGCATGATCTGGATGGCCTGGCCGGACTCGTCCAGGGGCTGGATGGAAATCGGCGTGTTGGCCGGCACGCGGAACGTGGCCGAGCCGTCCGGGCTCACCGGCACCGTGCCGATCACCCGCTTGATGTCCCACGGCCCGTCGAGCCCGATGCGGTTCTGCTGGCCTCCCACGCCGCGGTACCCGAAGTGGTATGTGAACAGGCGAAGATTCTTGACCGTCCCTCGCGGCACGCCGGCCAGCCCGCCTCCGGCATAGACGTCCGTCAGGTAGACCACGGCGTCCTTTCGGGCGGGCTCGACGCGGTCGGGCAAGGCCGGCGGGGCCGGCGTGCGGCGAAGCGGCAGCGGCTCCAACAGGGCCGAGCCGTCCGCACGGGCCAACTCCAGCATGTTGTCGAAAACGTCCACGAGGTAGATGCACCACGGCGACTTCGGCGAAAGCTGCGCCGCCGTCAGCATGTACTTGTCGCTCAGCGGGTACGGGTGGAGGAACTTCGGCCAGCTATCGTCGACGAGGTTATCCTTTAGGATCGGCTCGACGGGCTTGCCGTGCCGGCTGATGCGCTGGATGGCGCCGTCGGCCTCGTGACGCCCGCGTGCGGTGTCGAACAGCACCAGCTCGCCCATGCGGCGCACCCCGTGATGCCCGGTGACGATGCCGACGAACTTCGTGGACTCCCCCGGCACCGGCCTGGCGTAGAAAATGCCGTTGGGCCAATACGAGTTGCTGCCGTAGAACTCGCTCTGGCCCGAGCCGTCGGGATTCATGGTAAACAGGATCCGGTTGAAGGCGTGGGGCAGGTCGCTGTACTCCCAACGCAGGTACAGCACCCGCCCGTTGGGCAGCATTGTCGGGCACCAGTTGTGGTCCTGATCGAAGCACAACTGCCGCACGCCGCCGGTTGCCCGGTCCAGCAGGAACAGGTTGGCCACGAACGAACTGCCCTGCACGCAAGGCACGCCCTGCATGCACGCCGTCGAGGCGTAGATCACTCGCCCGTCGGGCAGATAGCATGCGTCGAAGTTGTCGACGTCCGCCTGCCCGCCCGGCGTGAGTTGCCTGAGCGAGGCCGCGTCGGCCCGCCCGGTCGAGGCGTCCACTCCGACCTCGAAGACCTGCCACCGCCCCTTGTCGTCGGGCATGGAGAACATCATCCTGCCGGCGTCGAAGTGCAGATCCACGTCGCCGACAAACCGCGGGCCGGCGGGCTTGAAGCACGTCGTAAGCGCCCCGCCAGGGGCCACGGGCGATAGCACCGCCACTTCGTCGTCATAGCCCCTGCGGGGCAGGCAGGAATTGCCCTGCCAGTTCTGAGGCAGGCCAAGCGACGGCCCCTTGACGTTGCGCTTGACCACCAGCAGCCTGTCGAAGTCCAGCAGCGGGTTGGCAAGCAGGGCCTCCTGGCGAAAGGCAAGCAGGCTCGCCGCCTGCTTTGCCGCGTCGGCCCTGCCGGCCGCGATGCCGCTGAGGATCTCCGGCAACTGCTTCTCGAAGCCCGCCAGCCGCGACATGTAACCCTTGGCGCCGTACTTGTCGGGATAAGCGGCCGAAAGGTCCTCCACCGCCAGCCGAAGCGCCGGCATGTTGACCGAGCCGATCTCCGAGGGCGCCTCAGGCTTGTTGGCGCCGCCGGCCTTGACAGCCTTGACGGCCTGGGCGTCCTGTATAACGAGCATCGACGAGAGAACAGCTATGCACCAACAGGCAACACCTGGCCGTTTCATCGGCGTTTCTCCGTATTCGTTCGGCCGGGCGTTCTAGGTTATCCCGTCGGGACTCCATGCAGGAATAACCGCCGGCCTGCAATTTGCGCCGTCCTGGCCCTTGGGCTGGTTTCATCGCCGCCGGTGTATTCAACCCCCGCTGGTCTGGAGTGGTTCGTCGAAGAGATTGTTAATCATCATCAGTTCAAGAGCCTCAAGCAAGTGGGCGAGCTTCGCGGCAGAACAGGCTGCTCTTGTGTGAACGACGGGGTGTCTCACCGGAACAACCTGGAAAAGTAGCCTGTCCCCTTTTCCCCGCGAAGCTACCGCGTTAATCCGCCGGGACCGGGCGTGCAATTGCCCGCGGGCACGTGCGTTGGGCAATTGGGAGAACTGAACCATGAACATGAGAACAACGGCGTTGCATCGTTTCGGTTGTGTCGTCATCGGGCTTGTGCTGTCGGCCGGGATGTCGGCGGCTATGGGCCAACAGCGGCCGGCGACGCGGCCGGGGGCCGGCGCTCAGAGGCCGGGCCGGCCCATGCTGCCTGCCGGCGTCAAGGTGTTGCGCGACGTCGAGTATGCCAAGGTCGATGGCAAGTCCATGGCGCTGGACCTTTACCTGCCGGACCGCCCGGCCGGGGCCAGGCTTCCGCTGGTGATATGGGTTCACGGCGGGGCATGGCGAGCCGGCAGCAAGGACGGCACGCCGGCGGTGGCGCTGCTTCGCGACGGCTTCGCGGTGGCGTCGATATCATATCGCCTCAGCCAGGCCGCGAAGTTCCCCGCGCAGATCAACGACTGCAAGGGCGCGGTGCGGTTCTTGCGGGCAAACGCCGCCAAGTACAACCTGGACCCCAACGCGTTCGGCGCCTGGGGCAGCTCGGCAGGGGGGCACCTGGTGGCCCTCATGGGCACCGCCGGCGACGCCAACGAACTTGAAGGCGACGTGGGCGGCAACGTCGGCGTCAGCAGCCGGGTGCAAGCCGTGTGCGACTTCTTCGGCCCGACGGATTTCATGGCGATGAAGGGCCTGCCAAGCACCATCCAGCACATGTCGGCCGATTCGCCGGAGTCGCAGTTGCTCGGCGCGCCGGTGGCCGAGAACCCCGACCGCGCCAAGCAAGCCAGCCCCGTCACCTACGTCACCAAGGACGATCCGCCGTTCCTCATCTGCCATGGCGACAAGGACATGACGGTCCCGCTCAACCAGTCGGAGCTTCTTAATGATGCCCTGACCAAGGCCGGCGTCACGTCGGAACTGTACGTCGTCAAGGGCGCCGGGCATGGCCAGTTCCGCGACCCTGCCGTGGGGGAAAAAGTGCGGGCGTTCTTCATCAAGACGCTCAAGGGCCCCGCCCCGGCCGGCGGCAAGGTTGTTGAAAAACCGGCAGCGGGGGAATAGTATTTGCCGGACCCTTTCCGGGGGTCCGGAAGCCCTGACATCGTACTACTGTTCGGCCAGGGGCGCGTGCCGCTTCGGGCGCGAAGGCCCAGGCCGTCGGTCGCCGCGCAACAGCGCCTGCGCAGCGAACGCTCAGCACGGCGCTTGGCAAAGGAGACATTGCATGTTTCGCACCAAGATCGTTGTAGCGTTGTTCCTGGCTTTGGGACTGGCCGCGGGCTGTGAGACGAAGAAGGCGCCCGCTCCCGCGCCGAAACCCGCCGAGACAGACACGGCCGGGGAAGCCGCCAAGGTAAAGGCGGATGCCGATGCCGCCAAGGTAAAGGCGGATGCCGATGCCGCCATGCTGAAAGCGGATGCTGACGCCGCCAAGCTGAAAGCGGATGCTGACGCCGCCAAGCTGAAAGCGGATGCTGACGCCGCCAAGCTGAAAGCGGATGCTGACGCCGCCATGCTGAAAGCGGATGCTGACGCCGCCATGCTGAAAGCGGATGCTGACGCCGCCAAGCTGAAAGCGGATGCTGACGCCGCCAAGCTGAAGGCGGATGCTGACGCCGCCAAGCTGAAGGCGGATGCTGACGCCGCCATGCTGAAAGCGGATGCTGACGCCGCCATGCTGAAAGCGGATGCTGACGCCGCCATGCTGAAAGCGGATGCTGACGCCGCCAAGCTGAAAGCGGATGCTGACGCCGCCAAGCTGAAGGCGGATGCCGAAGCCAAGGCAGCCGAGGCCGCCGGGAAGGAGAACGCCTCGATGCTCGAGAAGGTCCAGTCGCTGATCACCGGCGGCAAACTCGACGAGGCCGATACGCTGCTCAAGGCGCTGGAAGAGAAACTCGCAACGCTCTCGCCGGACCTTCAGGAGAAGATCAAGGCCGTGCGGGCCGCGCTGGCGGCAAAGAAGGCCGCCGCCACGGTCATCCCGACCATTCCTTCCTGACCGGCAGAACAAGAGCCTGCCAGAAACACCGAGGCAACCACGCGGGCGACTGCCTGGCGTGGTTGCTTCGTTTCCAGAAAAGGACCCGCCCGCGGCGCCGCCGCCGCCGATGCCCCGCATCCCGGCCTCGCGAGCACCAGGACCTTTGCAGACGGCGAGTTTTTCGGCGATACTGAAGGCCCCTGGCAAAGGAGACAACGCTTGAAGGCCCTCGTGACGGGCGCGACGGGATTTGTCGGCAGCCACCTGGTCGAGCGACTGCTCGCAGCCGGGATGGAGGTCGCCTGCCTCGTGCGCCCAACCAGCAACCCCGCCGCCCTGGCTGGCATGGCCGTCGAGCGGCGAGTCGCGGCCCTGGATGACCCCGACGCCCTTGCCAAGGCCGCAGCGGGCGTCGATTACATCTTCCACGCCGCCGGCCTGACCAGGGGGCGGAATCTCGCCCAGTACATGTCCGTAAACGCCGACGGCACACGCCGCCTGCTCGAGGCCGCACTTGCCGAAAACGCTTCCCTGCGGCGGTTCGTGTATGTCAGCAGCCTGGCCGCCGCCGGGCCGGCCCATTCCGCCGAGCCGCCGGATGAGTCCGCCACGCCGCACCCCACCGACGACTACGGCGCAAGCAAGCTCGCCGGCGAACGCGCCGTCCTCAAACACGCCGACCGCCTGCCGGTGACCATCATCCGCCCCCCGGCCGTGTACGGGCCGAGAGACAAGAACTTCCTGCCGCTGTTCCGCATCACGGCCCGGCTGGGGCGCGTGCCGGTCATCGGCAAGCCGTCAAAGCAGGTGGCCTTCGTCCACGCCGCCGACCTGGCCGAGGGGCTGCTGCTGGCGGCCCAGACGCCCGGGGCGGCAGGGCGGACGTACTACATCGCAAGCGGAATCCACACGACGAGCGAGGTGGCCCATGCCGTATGCGCCGCCCTGAACATGCCCCCGCGAATGCTCCGCGTGCCGACGCTGCTGGCCAGGCTCATCGGCGAGATCGGCCAATTCAAGTGGGCCCTCACGGGCCGCCCGCAGATCATCTCCCGCCGAAAGGTCCGCGACATGCTCCATCCGTGGTGGACGTGCTCCTGGAACCGCGCGCGGACGGAACTTGGCTACCGAGAGGCCGTGGGGCTCCAAGAAGGCATGCGCCTGACCGCACTGTGGTACTTGGAGAATGGCTGGCTTAAAGGCCGGCGCGGCGAATGAGGCGGTTATATGCATATGGAATGAAAGGGAATCCAAGATGAGCATCGGCGCATCCGACATGAACGTGCTTCGCGCCCTGGCGGGCCGGTATGGCGAGCTTGCGGCGCTGGACGTCCAGAAAGAACGTCTGGAACGCTACGCGGCCACCAACAGCCTGGAGCAGGTGCGCCCGGTTGTCCTGATTGACGAGGTCCCCTGGGGCGAGATTCGCGACGACGCACTGGCCAACGTCTGCGCCCCCGAGCTGCACGGGATCGAGGGGCTCCTGCGGAAAACGCTGTACCAGTGGGAACACTTCCAGGTTGATCGCGTGATCCCGCCCGTGTTCCGCGTGCGAAGGCGCATCCGTTCCAGCGGCATCGGCATCACTGTCCGGGAGACCCAGATCCAGGGGGATACCGGGGCCTACATCTCGTCACACGAGTATGTCGATCAGCTTCAGAGCGATGAGGATTTGGCGAAGTTGCGGGTGCCCGAGATCTCGTATGACCGTGAAGGCACCGAGGCGGCGCTGGCTTTGGCGAGCGAGGTGTTCGACGGCCTGATGGATGTCGAGCTGGAAGGCGTGACGCCGCAGTACAGCATCTGGGATGCGATTTCCATGTTCCGCGGTGTAACCAGCCTCCTGATGGACCTGGCCCTGCGGCCGGAGTTCATGCACCGGACCGCACATCGCTTCATGGAGATTGCGGCAGGCACGTTCAGGCAGTACGAGGAACTGGGGCTGCTTGAGGTCAAGCCGGTTCTCCTGCACTGCACGCCCGCCTGCACGCGGGACCTGCCGGCGGGGGATTACGCCGGCCAGGCGCGAATGAAGGATGTCTGGGGGCGCTGCGCGGCACAGATCTTCGGGGCGGTATCGCCCGACATGCACGACGAGTTCGACCTGGCCTACAACGAGAAGATTTTTGGCGATTGCGGGCTGCTCTACTACGGCTGCTGCGAACCGATGGACGCGAAGATCGGCATCCTGCGCAAGCGATTCAAGAACCTTCGCAAGATTTCGATCACGCCGTGGGCGGACCCGCGGCGTGCAGCGGAGGGCATCGGCGGCGACTACGTGATGGCGGCCAAGCCCAACCCTGCCTTCGTGTCCAGGCCGGCGTTCAACCCCCGGCCGGTCGAAGAGGAGATCAGCCGCTACTGCGCCGCCTGCAAGCGGCACGGCACGGCGCTGGAATTCGTGCTGAAGGACATCAGCACCATTGCCAACAATCCGGACAACCTGACCCGGTGGGCGGACACGGTAAACGGCGTGATCGATCGGTACTACGGCTAAGCGCACACAAGGAACGTCGGATGAAGAACGGCTGGAACACCTGGAATGTTCGAAGCGTGTTGTCTCATGTACACCTGCCTGAAGGGACCGCAATTTCTCTGGGAATCAAGGAATACGGCGGCGGGCTTTGTCTGCGCGAGGCGTTGATCGGCCGAAAGGGCGCGGACGACGAGAATATCGTCCCGGGGCCGCACGCCTATGACGGCTCGTACACGTCTTTGACGCTTACATGGAAGCAGGCGAAGCTGCGGGTGGAGACGGCCGTCGAGAACGATCACTGGTACGCCCTGGTCACGCCGCTGGCCACGGGGATCAAGACGGAGGCCCTTACCATTGAGGCCGCGGTGTTATGGAATCGTTGCGGCTTTGCCCGGCGTGAAGAGGACGCCCTGATCATCGAGGCCGCGGAAAAGACCGTTACCGTCCGGGCGTCCGGAACACACCGCAACGACCAACCCGTCCCCGAGATTTCCGCCCCGTATCTGCTGGTATCGCTGGACAAGCCGGTGTCGATCTCCACAAATCCCGGGAAGCTCGCGGACGCAGGAGAGATTATCGAGAAGCGGAAGGCGGCGTTTCTTGCCACGCGCCTGGTTCACGGCGACCGGCGGGAGATCTATGACGCCATGCAGAGCTGCCTCGCCTGGGACACCATCTACGATCCGTTCAAGGACCGCGTGATTTCTCCCGTCAGCCGCATATGGAGTTGCGGCTTCGGGGGATGGGTGCTCTTCGACTGGGACACCTATTTCGCGGCCTGGATGGCGGGGGTCGAGAACAAGCAGCTCGCCTACGCAAACGCTGTCGCCATCACCGAAGAAGTGACGGAAAAGGGCTTCATTCCGGGCATGACGCATCCGAGCGGGTTCAAGACGCGGGACCGGTCGCAGCCGCCGGTCGGCTCCATGACGGTGCGGGCGCTCTGCGATATGTTTGATGAAACGGTGCTGGCTGAGAAACTCTTCGAAACGCTGCTGACCTGGAACCGCTGGTGGCCGGAAAACCGCGACAGGGACGGCTACCTCTGCTGGGGAAGCAATCCTTATGAGCCGGTTACCGGATGCAAGTATGAATCGGTCGCCGTGAACAGGCGATTCGGATCGGCGCTGGAATCGGGGCTGGACAATTCACCCATGTATCAGGATATGCAGTTCGACGGGGAAAGCCATCTCATGCTGCTGGCGGACGTGGGCCTGATGTCCCTTTACATCGCCGACTGCCGCGCCCTGGCGGACCTTGCGGGGCGTATCGGCCGGGCGGCGGAGATCGACGAATTGAACGGGCGAGCCGACCGCTATGCGGAAAAACTCAGGACGATGTGGTGCGACGAGACCGGCCTGTTCCTTAACCGGAATCTGGCGACGGGGGAGTACTGCCGCCGGCTCTCCCCCACCCACTTCTATCCGCTCATCGCCAAGGTCGCGACGCAAGCACAGGCCCAGCGCATGATCGACGAGCATTTCTTCAATCCGCAAGAGTTCTGGGGCGACTGGATCCTGCCCTCCATCGCCCGAAACGATCCCGCCTATCCTGAACAGAATTACTGGTGTGGCCGGATCTGGGCCCCGATGAACTTCCTGGTCTATCTTGGGCTATGCAATTACGACCTTGAGAAAGCCCGCGCCGCGCTGGTGGATAAATCCACCGCCTTGCTTCTTAAGGAGTGGCGGGAGCACGGCCACGTTCACGAGAACTACTGCGCCGATACCGGCGAAGGCTGCGGCAAGACGAACAGCGACAGCTTCTATCACTGGGGCGGGCTGCTGGGTCTGATCGCGATACTTGACAAGGACCGGAAACCTTGACGGGCAAAGCTGAACCCGCCACCGAAGATGACATGCACGTTAGTATCGAGGCGTTACCTCGCAATACCGCCCTTGAGTTTCTGAATTGCGGGGGGCCACCGATCACTTGGCGCAAGACGGCGGGGAGCCCATTTACTTGCGTATGGGTATAATCGTTTCGGTGACAGCGCCCTCCGTCTTAATCTCAACCGTTATCTCCGCGCCATCCGGGCCCTTGACCTTCATCATTATGGAGGAAGTCATCGTGCGCTCGCCGCCCAACATGGGGATAGATTGATCGATTGGCAAGTTCCCTGTTTCGGACACCGTCACGTCACCCTTTTCCACCGTCGCCCCCGGCGGGACAGGAGGAATGAAATTCTTGATCGCCACGTCCGCGCTCAGGTGCAGGCAATCGAAGCCCTCGACCTTCGTCAAACCCCGCAGCGTCGTCCGCCCAGTCACATCTTCTTTCCTCAATGCCCCTTCCTTGCCGAGCATCCGGCTGAACGACTGGGCCATGAACTCGCTGTTGACGGGCCAGGAATCGCCTACCCGTTGGCGTTTGTCGGTGCCGAACGCGTCGTCGTCGTTTCCCGGTGCGGTATGGACCTGAATTGCGGTTTTCAGTATTCGCGCGGCCTCGGCCGAGAGTGTAACATTGGGGTCCTTAGCCTGGACATCCTTCCTTCCGTCAGCGGCGGAGATTATCGCCACAGTGCCTTTAGATGCGACCTCGGTCCGCTTGTCACCCTCGATTTTGACGCAGGCGTCGATGGTTAAGGCGACTTTCGTGGCCTCGCCCTTTTCGTCGGTCGTCAGTATCTCGCGGATGCCGTTGACCTCGAAGGCCAAGTCGTCCCGTTTGGTCATGGCCTTGCCGCCAGTTGTGATTGTCCGCGCACTCTTCTCGCTTCCTGATGCCGTGTATCTGAACGTCTGGCCAACCTTCACCGACCGGGACATTTTGATCTGGTAGTCCTTGGCGACCCCGGCAGCGGCTTGGGACCAAGCACGGACACCCCAGCCAAGACAGATCGCCCCCGCCAGAACGATGCTGCAAATCCGTGTTCTAGTGAACATGCGTTTGATCCTTTCGAAGAGACGTTTTCAGGCGACTTCCACCTGCGGCCACCACGAGCGAACTTACCAGGAGTATTCCATGAACCCTTTTGCTTAAAATCGTCGCAGGCTGCTCTTTCTGATTATCTCTTGGTTGCCTGTTTCGGCAAGCATTATTGGCTCATCGCTGTTTCGTGTGGGCGATTCTCAGCCCGGCGGAGATGTCGGGCTTGCGTTTATCGCTTAGAGGCTGCCAGCGGGATGGGAATGGGCTCGGAACTGGT
>Ga0315279_10008296_pt1 | contig 12608 bp, 12 predicted proteins | sample YL17G06_20_MG_FD_203694 | JGI IMG/M metagenome (GOLD analysis project Ga0315279, IMG submission 203694) | Sediment microbial communities from Yellowstone Lake, YNP, Wyoming, USA - YL17G06_20 | ecosystem: Environmental > Aquatic > Freshwater > Lake > Sediment | place: USA: Wyoming | collected... | reverse complement strand
AACAGTAGCGCCGCTATATCCATCATGAAGACAGCTTGGGCTAAAGGAACGAAATTCAAGGTCTACGTGACTGAGACGCGTCCCAGATTTCAGGGCCGTCTGACGGCAAAGGAACTCACGGGTGCAGATATCCCTGTCACACTGATTCTGGATGACGCTGTAAGGTACTTCATGCAAGAGGTTGACAAAGTCGTGGTCGGTGCGGATGCAATAACCGCAAACGGCGCTTTGGTGAACAAGATCGGCACTTCAATGGTGGCACTAGCGGCCCATGAAGCCAAAGTGCGAGTCTTCGTGGCCGCCGAGACCTACAAGTTCAGCCCAGAGACTATGATCGGCGAACTTGTCAAGATTGAAGAACGAGACTCCGGTGAGATGATCTCTCCGGGCGCATTGAAGGAGATCGGGCCCGTTAGCGTCAGCAACCCCTCTTTCGATGTAACACCGCCCGAATACATTGATCTCATCATTACGGAACGGGGAATCATCCCGCCACTGGGTGCAATTCTCATTCTGGAAGAAGTATTCGGCATTGTCACTCCAGAGGAGTTAAGAGAATACCAGACGTACGCCCTTCACGAAGAGGCCTAAGCGTCCAGCCGGCTTGTGCTAAGTTTATGGCGCAAACATGAGCTTTGGGCAGACGAGAGACAATGCCAGAATGGTATCATGAATTCATCGATCTGAACCACAGGCCAGCTGATGACGAGTTGCTCTGCCTATTTCGCGTGGAGCCTGCGTCCGGATTCACGATCGAGGACGCTGCTGGTAGGGTATCCTCAGAATCTTCCGTTGGCACTTGGACTGAATTAACGACGATGAAAACTCGAATTCGCAGCTTGATGGCGAAGGCGTATGATATTCAAGGCAACCTTGTCAAGATTTCATATCCAGCACCGCTCTTCGAATCTGGAAACATGGCTCAGGTCTTGAGCTCGATCGCTGGCAACATCTTTGGAATGAAGGCGGTTCAAAACGTGAGGCTGGAGGACATACGATGGCCGAGAAAACTCATGCGATCGTTTCGAGGGCCACTGCTGGGAAGCGCGGGGATCAGGAGAATCTTGCATGTCAAGAAGAGACCGTTGACAGCAACAGTGCCGAAACCCAAAGTGGGCCTGACTGCAAGAGAGCATGCACGAGCGGGATATGAGGCTTGGATTGGTGGAGTAGACCTGCTGAAAGACGACGAGAACCTGACTTCGCAGCCTTTCAACAGGTTCCAGCAAAGAGTAACTGAATGCTTCCGCCTACGCGACAAAGCGGAGAAGGTCACAGGAGAACGCAAGAGTTACCTGATCAACGTAACCGCCGAGACCAATGAGATGCTCAAGCGAGCGAAGGCAGTTGCCAAGGCCGGCGGCGAATATGTCATGGTTGACATTCTCACGTGTGGATGGTCGGCTTTGCAGACGCTTCGTAGCGAATGTGACGATCTCGGCTTAGCTATTCATGCGCACCGCGCCTTCCACGCGGCATTCACGCGGAACCGAGTGCACGGCATGTCCATGTTGGTTGTATCAGATGTTGCGAGGCTGATTGGGGTTGATCAGCTGCATATTGGAACTGTGATAGGCAAGCTGGAATCACCGGCCGAGGAAGTGATAGCCCTGCGTGACAATCTCCAGAATCGAATTGTCGAACCGAGTTCTGAAACTCTTGGTCAGGATTGGGATGGAGTGAAACCTGTATTCCCGACATGCTCCGGTGGCCTTCATCCCGGCCTGATTCCTGAACTGATCAAACTTGTAGGCACAGATATCATCATCCAAGCTGGAGGAGGTATCTGGGGGCATCCTGACGGCGGCCGAGCAGGCGCCGCCGCGCTGCGCCAAGCCATCGACGTAGGCATGAGTAGTGGGACTCTGGACTCGTATGCGCATGATCACAAAGAGCTGCAGAGAGCCATCGAGACTTGGGGAGTTGCAACCTTCAAGTAACGTCCACAGTGCCACATGTCTCAAGTTCAATTTGACGGGGCAGCTATGCTATGACCGCGAGCAATAGCAATGTTTGCGTCACCTTTGATCTCTGGGAAACCCTGATCTTCGACGAGCCAGAAGGGGATATGACTCGTAGTCGATTGAGATACGAGGGTCTTCACAGTGTCCTCGCAGATCTCGGGGTTCAGCTGCCATTGGACAGTCTGAGGAGAGCCTACGAGGACAGCGCGCCAAGGCTCCAAGCTATCTGGCGACGCAACGACGACCTACCGACAATCGAGCAGATCCGAATGATAATCGAACTTGCATCCGGGCAACCAACCGTCATACCTCCCTATCCAGGATCCGTGGAAATGCTCGAGAACGCCTACGTTGACCCAGTCTTCGCCTATCCACCAAAACTGAACGATGAAGCTCTAACAACTCTTGAGAGACTGCGGAGTCGTGGTCACAAGATTGGGCTAATCAGTAACACTGGACGCACTCCAGGTAAGGCATTGCGCCGTCTTCTCGAAAAATACGGTGTTCTGCACTTCTTCGATGCCACAGTGTTCTCAAACGAAGTTGGATTCCGGAAACCAGACAAAAGAATCTATGAACAAGCTGCCAATCTCCTTCGCGCAGACCTTAGAGACATTGTTCACGTTGGCGATGACCCCGAAGCAGATTATTGGGGCGCCAAGCAATCGGGCATGCGCGCGGTGTTGTTCGAAGGTAAAATCCCGGCACTGGAGAAATGGCGACCAAGTTCCTTATTCGTCCTTAACCGAATGGATAGACACTTGCCAGATTCAGAGATAAAACCAGATGGGCGAGTCAGTTCCCTTTCGGGAGCATTGGATATTATCAAATCACTAACGTAAGCCACAGTTTCCACCATTCAAAACCTTTAGCAAATCGTATCGGGGCAAGTTTTTCACTCGAATGTCGTGGCTAGGCTACCGCGGTCTCGTTGCCTTCAGTCCATCCCCTTTTCCTGAGTGCCCTGTTTGGCCTTTAGAAGGAGTTGACACAGAAGTTCCTTGCATGGGTTCACACGCAGAATCTGTTAACAGGTTCGCTAATCCAGTGAGTACAAACGCTTCACATTTGTGCTTAACAGTCGCTGCAGATCGGAGTTGCCTAATCCTGAGGCTCTGGCCTTCTCAAGCTCCCACGATGGATGCCCGAAGGGTGCATCATCTCCGTACATGACTCGATCCCTACCGACACGTTCTATTGCCTCTTTGATCTTTGTGTGCATGGGCATCCCGCTCGTCTCCAAGTAGATGTTCCTGTTACGCGCAGCGACTTCGATAGCCCCGTTAATGTACACGATGTGACCATGACCCATATGCACAAGCACGATTTTCAGATCGGGGAATCTCCTTGCGAGTGGTTCGAAACTCCAAGGCAGGCTGAACGGAGAGTGACCGCAATGAATCTGAAGCGGGACGCCCATCTTCTCAGCGATCTTAGCTATGGGATTAACTATCAAAGAATCGGGAGTGTATCCGTCAAATAGAGGATGCAGCTTCACTCCAATGAAGTTCTTCCTCTTCAGGAAACTCGTGACCTCTCGTTTGCTGTGTTCATCCTTTGGATTTACCCAGACGTTTGCACAGAGGTCCCTAGAGTTCTTCACCGCCTTCGCAATCATGGTATTGTCTCTCGCCATGATGATTGCTTTACTGTAGTTGTATTCTCGCATCAGCTTCCTCAGCCCGTCAGCAGTCAAGCTGACGTTGAATTCGGGGGTGGGATTTCGTAGGTGGGCATGCGCGTCGACAATTTCAAAATCGCTCCACCAAGTCGTCCTCATGGACTCAATTCCCTCAGATGAATCTTCGTATGCCACGTCTGGAAGTTCTGAAAGCAAGAGTTCGGGGGTACGCTCTCATTACAGCTATAGTTATGATTGGAGTGACGACGTAGGTGACCAAGGCGGGTCCGGGAAGAAAGAATCTTCCGAGCCACAATGCCGCAGCTCCTGGTCCGAACAGGAGCCAATACACGGGAGCATAGGCGAGCAGATTCACAACTGCGCCTACCATGACCGCAAGCACAATCTTGACGGTCGCTGTCCTGTTCACAGACCTTATCCCCGCGGAGACTAGGCCGCATGCGATACCGCTGGCAAGCTTGCAGAGAACGTCGAAGGGTGCCCAGATGGGTTCTAGAACCAAATCCGCTAGGGCTCCGCCGATTCCGCCCGCAAGACCGCCAATTAGTCCGCCGAAAAGGACTGAAGCGGTCCACATTACAGTGTTCCCAAAGTGGGCTATACCTCCAAATGGGAGCGGAATGGCATAGAGTGTGACAACTGCCATTAACGAACTGAATACCGTGACAAGCCCAATGTCTCGTGCATCCAATAAGCGGAATCTCTTTCGTTCATGTTTCAGCCTTGACAACCCCATCTTGCGCACTGGGGCGAGGATATATGAGCTAATACCCATATATGAGATTCAACTAGATGAAATGGACATTGGTGCAAGCCAATTCGTTAATCTGCACTGCTTGCGACAAGAAATACCCGGTTGACATAGAGTATCATCCTTGCCCAAAATGTGGCGGTCAACTATTTCTGGATCTGGAATTGCGGGACATTGCGAAGAGAGTGAATGAACGCTCCTTCGCGGAAAGGAGCTGGAGTATTTGGAGGTATCGAGAGTTGTTGCCTGTCATTAATGAAGAAATGGTCGTTTCGCTGGGTGAGGGCGGAACAGCATTATTAGAATCCAAAAGGCTGGCCCGGGAACTGGGACTGCGGAAGCTTCTTGTCAAGGACGAAACCACAAATCCCACCGGATCGTTTCTTGACCGCGGCATGACTGTCGACATTTCAAAAGCCAACGAGATTGGATTTAGGTCGGTATATTGTCGCCAGGACTCAGGGAACTTCGCCGCGTCAGCGAGCGCGTACGCCGCGAGGGCGGGTTTCAACTGCACCATTTCTTCCCCAAGGGAAGGAATCGAGGCAGTGAATGTGGGCAAACTCTATCAAATAATCGCGTACGGTGGAAATCTAGTCGTAGAAGATGCGGCCGCGCACTACCCGCGGCGTTCCGAGAATGCCCGAGAACGACCTCACATACTATCCCCTAGTAACCCCTACTTTGCTGAAGGCGAGAAGACAATCGCCTTCGAGATCTGTGAGCAACTTGGATGGCAGACTCCGGACAGAATCATAGTGCCAATGGGCAGTGGAGAAAACCTATCAATGATTTGGAGAGGCATTAGCGAACTTGGACAAGTCGGTCTCATAAACCGACAGAAGGTGTCTATGACAGGCGTCCAATTGGAAAGCTACGCGGAGATAGTGGATCGCCTTCACGGTCGAAGAGCCACGCACTCACCCCGAGATGCTCACAAGACCGTCGCTGTTGAGCTTGCAATGAAGAAGCCCAGCCACGCGTACCTGGCGATCAACGCGATAAGAGGATCGCGCGGCGAGGGTGTGAAGGTGAATGATAACGAGGTTCTTAACGCGATGGCCCTCCTCGCCAGAACTGAGGGAATATTCGCTGAGCCAGCTGCTGCCTCCACGATTGCAGGCCTCAGGCGGCTGATTGACGAAGGAGCGGTCAGCAGAGATGAGACTATTGTTTGCGTGATTACGGGCGCGGGACTCAAGGATCCTTATACGGCTCGTAGGTTCATATCCAAAGTAAAACAGGTTGATAGGATTCTCAATCAGATAGAATCCAGAAGTTACACAACGAGGCTGGGGAGGACGAAGCTTGCGATGCTCCAGGTGATCGCGGGGAAGGAGACTTACGGATACGAGATCTGGAGGAGCTTGAAACGGCTTGGATTCGAATTGGACATATCAGGTGTTTACCAGCATCTGTCGGATCTTGAAAAGATCGGGCTGATTGCGAAATCTAGAACCGAGAGCGTACTAGGAAAACCCAAACGAAGTTACTATTGTACAACTGACAAGGGCAGGGCCTTCGTTTCTGCGCGTGAAGGAATTTGATAGATAACCGACTCTGATGCGTTATTTCAGAAACTTGAGTAAGGTTGCGCGGTCGGGGCTTCCGCGGGTTTCAGGTCTCGTCGCTTTCAATCCCCCTGCGCAATTCCCCCACCTCAACGCCTCTTCGTCAGTTCTGCCTTCAGAAAGGGCCGCAACAAAAGCGCCCAGAAAAGCGTCCCCACATCCCACAGTGTTCACAACTTTCATTCCGTGTTGTTCTGGCTTCATGCATTCTACCGCGACTCTCTTTAGGACGGAATGGAGCATGGCGCCCTTGGAACCCAACTTCGTGATTACTTTGAGTTTCTCATTGATCCTCATCAGCTTCTTCGCAGCCTCCGCTGGATTTCTCACCCCCGTTAAGTTCTCGCACTCCGATTCATTCGCGACCACATAGTTCACGTTCTGTAGAAGTTCTCTCACTCCCTTAGCGCCTAGCTCCGATTTGACTCCCGGATCCCATGCAACAGTCTTGTTGAGATGCTTGGCATTTCGCGCTAATTCGATTGCGGTTTCGAATGGCGGGTCCATTATTGTGACAACAGCGGCCTCTGAGAGCAACTGTTGCCGTGTTGGGTCATCGAGGTCTTCGGGCGTGATTGTTGCATTTGCTCCGAAGTGGGTGTGAATGATGTTGTTGCCGTTTTCATCGATCACTATGTATGCCTGACCTGATTCGGTCTCTGGAGCGAACTTGAGTCCGATTGTGACTACGCCTTCTTCTTGGAAGATTCGTACCTGTTCTGATGCGATGGAATCCTTTCCCAATCCACCTAAGATGGCTACTTGACTTGACCCAAGCAGTCTTGCGGCTGCCACGGCCACATTCCCTGCCTTACCGCCTGGGACGCGTGTAATTCGGTTGACAACAACCTCTTCCCCTTTCCTGGGGAATCTTCCAATGAAGAGGTTGATGTCCCAGTTTATCGCGCCTATTACTACCGTCTTGAGCAACGCAACCCCTCGGCCTGCTTGACTAAAGGCTCCATGGATTTGGACTTGGTGTGATTAAAGTTGCGAAGGTAGTCAGAGCCAAAACGCTCAAGATTGTCGATACGATGAAGGTCAGGTCTGAAACGCTGAATTTCAGTTCATGTAAGAATGTCTTCTTGATCTTTGATGAGAATCCGCGGGCTTCAAGTGCTATTGAACGTCGGTAAGCTTCTTCGATCGCACCCAGCAGGAGAGGTGTTAGGAGTGGAATGAAATTCCTCAGTTTCTGAACTATGCCTACCTTCTGAAGTCTGAGTCCTCTGGACATTTGCGCTTCTTTCACGAGCTGCAATCTAGCCTCAATCGTGGGAACGATCTGGAGTGCAGAGAACAGTGGGTAGGCTACTCGTAGCGGTAATCCCAGTTTCTGCATTGAAGCCATCAAGTCCCCTGGCTTAGTAGTCAACGTGAGCAGGTAAGCGCCTCCAAAAATCGCGAGAAGTCTAGCCATTAAGACAGCTGCGAACACGATCCCTTCACGCCTAAAGTATAACCACGGAAGCAGATACAACACCGGAGTCTTCCCTGCTGGATTGAATAAGCCCTGAATCAAGAAAATAGGCACAAAGACTGGAACAACCACGGTCAGGATGTTTCTGAGGTACTGTCTGGATACCTTACCGACCGTTGCGACTGCGAGAGTAAGGAGAAACATCGCCAGCGAGACAAGAATGCTCTGCGATGCGATTGCTGGGATAGCGCTCGCTACCCACACAAAAGCCTTGGTTCTAGGATCGAGTCTATGCACAACGGATGTCTTGGGAACATACAGCAGTCGGACAGACACGGCGATAGCTGCCTTAGCGCTTAACTGTCTTCACGAATTGTGCCGGAACTTTCGTGTAGATGAGCCATGCAATGAAGAAAGTGATTATTTTGTCGGCGATGTCCGAAATGAATTCCGCCGCCATCGAGGCGGGAAAAACCTGCCAGCCGCCGGCCATGAAGCCCGCGAATATCGCGTCCACCCAAGGTTTGCCCGTCGATCCTCCATAGAGGGTTACGTTCAAGGGCGTTGAAGTCAACGTTGCCACTACAGCGAGAACTACGCCGACGGCTAGAATCTTGCCAACCTGCGAGGCAGATGTCTCCCTTTTCACCGCGCCCATTAATGCGCACGCTCCCGCTATCAGACCAACCGCTGCGTTGACAATCGCGTACGGCAGAGCGAACGGATCGAACGTGACCCATTTGAAGACGTTAGTTAGCAGCCCAACCACTAGTCCATTGATAGGGCCGATTATTATTCCAGCTAGCATTGATCCAAGAGTGTCCGCCCAGACGGGCGTACTTGCTGCCAAATACGATGAGACTATGTTGATTCCGATCATCAACGGAATCATTGCGATGCCAAATGTCGAGAACTCAATCTTCATTCTGGAAGGCTTGGTCTCGCTCATCTTTCTAATCACGCGCTTAATGTGCGCCTGAAGCGGTTATAATGTTTGCTAACGCATCCGCGCCGTGCCGGACACATTATGAGTGAGTGTCTCCACCATCTCCCTCACAGTCATAATGTCATGTCTCACTCTATCATCGGAAAGCTGGATTGCTACTCTTGTAACTTGTGGGGGCCGGACAGCAGTAGACTTTAGCTTTGACAAATCCGAAAGCACGGACCGAGTGGAGCCGTGCGCAACAATCTCGCCATCGTGCATCAATACAGTCTCGTCTGAGAACTCTCCGACAAAGTCCATGTCATGCGAGATCAAAAGGATGGTTTTGTGTTCGCGATCGAGTTCTCTCAAGAGTGTTCCAAGCAGTTGTAGACCAGAATAGTCTTGACCAGCATTCGGTTCGTCGAGGATCAGTATTTTGGGTCGCATTGCGAGCACAGCCGCGATGCAAAGCATCTTCCTTTGTCCGTAGGTCAGGTTGTACGGATGCTCCGATATCATTGGTAACAGTCCAACCATTGATAGGGCATGATTGACCTCACTTTCTGTTTCCTCGCGATCCATGCCGAGGTTTCTTGGGCCAAATGCGACTTCGTCGTGGGCGGAGGCCTCGAATAGTTGGTCTTCCGGGTTCTGGAACACGTACCCTACGTCTTTGGCCATTTCACTGGCGGTCTTTGTTGACGTGTCTACGCCCATAACTTTCACCGATCCTAGAGTTGGTTTGAGGAGGCCATTGATGTGTTTCGCGAGCGTAGTTTTTCCGGCGCCGTTCTTGCCAATCAATGCAACGATCTTCTCATGGAGAATTTCCAAGTCTATAGCGCGTAGAGCCTCATGGCCATTCGGATATCTGTGCGTCAATCTCTCGATTGAGATGCTGGGCTTTACGTCGCTCAACCTAGTATAAACTTCCTGATCATCTCTACTGCGTCGGTTTCGTTGATCGGGTAGTCTCCTCGCCAGAGTCCTTGCTCTTCCAACATGGATGCGAGTTGTGAGATTTGGGTAGGTCTGACGCCGAGGGTTTCGAGGAATTTTGCTTTCTTTGAATATTCTTGGCGTGTGTTTTCTGATATGATACGTCCCCTGTGAAGAATGATTATTCTATTTGCATGCTCGACGATGACTTCCGCTTGATTGGAGACAAGTATCGTTGTCATGTTGTGCTTTTCATGAATGCGGCGAACTGCTCTCATGACCTCTACTTGTCCTTCAGGATCAAGCATCTCGGTGGGTTCGTCGAGCACGATCACTCGGGGGTGCATTGCTAGTACAGTAGCGAGGGAAAGCCTCTGTTGCTCTCCTCCGGACAACTCGAAGGGTGACCTTGCCTCAAAGCCAGCCAGACCGACCGCGTCAAGTGCCTCTCGTATTCTGTCTATCATTACGTGCCTAGGTACACCGAGGTTTTGGAGGCCGAAGGCTACCTCTTCTTCTACTGTCATAGCAGAGCCTGTGAGTTGAGATCTGGGATCCTGAAACACGACTCCAATTACGCTAGACATCCGCGAGACATCCGTCTTTCGTGTGTCCAAACCTCCTACTGCGACGCTGCCTCGCATTGTGCCTTCAATAACATTGGGAACGAGGCCGTTGAGAGACAGACAAAGTGTGGTCTTGCCTGCTCCCGATGGGCCAGTTATTCCCAGGAATTCTCCTTCATGGGCTGTCAATCTTACGCCATCTAATGCCCAATCTGTGCGAGAGATGTAGCGAAATGCCAAATCAGATACGACGACTTCCGCAGACATAACTGGCCATCCAATTCATCGACAGCGCATAGAGCATTTAGCTCTACCTAACTCTCTTCATAGATTGTCCGAGCAATCAAAGTGAATAAGAAAACCAGATGAACCAGTATTACTGTTAATCGGTTCAGATAATCAAGTGGGGACCCACAGAAATTGGCTAGAAAAGTGATTCTAGATGCGGACGCTGGCATTGATGATGCTCTAGCCATTATTCTCATCTGCCATTCCCCCGAGCTGGAGTTGCGCGCTATCACAGCCGTGAGCGGCAACGTTGATGTGGACAAGACGAGCGCCAACGCTCTCAAGGTTCTGGAGACTCTCGGCATTTCCAAAGTCCCGGTCGCGAAAGGAGCAGCAAGACCACTTCTGAGAAATCCTGAGTACGCTGAGGACTTTCATGGAAAAGACGGACTAGGTGACTCTAGCCTTAGTCCTCCGAGGCTTCAACTGGCTAAACGGAACGCGGCGGATCTTCTCATAGAGGAAGTCGCTGCTAATTCAAAACGCATCACCGTCTTAGCTACAGGCCCTCTGACGAACATTGCAACCGCAATTCTCCGGGAGCCGCAATTCATAGAGAACGTTCAGGAGCTCGTCATAATGGGAGGAGCTTACGGAGTTACCCAGTTCGGTTATGGAAATGCGAACCCCGCAGCCGAATACAACATCTACGCGGATCCAGAGGCCGCAAGCGTCGTTTTCAAATCCGGAATCCCACTAACCGCCGTAGGCCTTGACACAACAACAGACCCTAAAGCCACGCTCACCAAGGAACTGTACCGGCAGATCGAACAATCCGGGACGTCGTCAGCGAAGTTTGCGGCATTGATAACGCGGCAACTTATGTCAAGATACGGTTTCGTTCATTTGCACGACCCGATGGCCGCTGCAACCGTAGCAGATCCCTCCCTCGTTACAACGAGGAAATATCATGTCGAAATCGAAACGGTGAGCGAGTTGACTCGTGGGCAGACGGTCACGGACCGGAGAGATTGGCTACCGGAATCGTATCGAAAAACTCCTAACACAAATGTCTGCACGAGCATCGATGGCAAACGATTTCTTGAGATCTTCATGAGCCGAATCATAGGCGAATAGAAGCATCCGGTGCCAGGTCTCGCGTTAGTTTCGAAACTGAAGATCAACTGAAAGGCTATTTTAGGCTCCAATCGTGCATACCGAAGCTCAGTTGGTTGATCGTAGTGTCTGAAGAGCAGGAAATGAAGAAACTCGCAGAATCAATCGCGCAAGAAATCTCAGTGATGGCCACTGAGAGTCCTTGGGCAACACGATTCGTTTGGGTCGCAATAATTCAAGGCGCTTTGAGCGCCGCGCTCACCGCATTTCTGGTTCTCGGAGAGATTGGATTCATGAGCCCTCCAATCTCACTCTTGATCTCCGTCACTATCCCAGGAATCTGGGTGGCGCTGGGATACTTTGCATACATAGTAGTCGGCGTCGTCGGAACGGCCGTTACCGCTTTATTCTATCAGTACCTTGAGGTCAACCTGAAGAGCCCATACACGGGTAGTACGAAGACTCTCGCATGGCTCCACCTGATTCTGAGCAATGTGGGCATTATTGGTGCAACTTGGCTGATTATTTATGCTGGCTATCTAACCGCCATATCCACCCTGCCAATGAACCTAGGTGGGATGGGCCTATCACTGAAAGATGTGGAAACCACAGTACTGGCAAACTTCCTGTTGCCAATCGCAGCATTCGCTGGCATCACCATAGTCGGCGTTCTGTCGGGCGGGCTCGGCTATGTGTTAGTCTACAGACGAAGGCCGAGACGCACATAGGCAGTTTTCCTCTCTCGGTATTTCAGTTTCGAGTCTACGCATTCGAAGCAATCGCGTCAACTATCCGCTTCGTCTTGTGTGGATACGGGCAGAGTTCTTCGACGGGGCATATGGGGCAGAGCGGCCTCCTTGCCTTGCAGAATCGTCGCCCATGTGCCATGAACAACAATGGGACAGAGTTGTAGTTGCTTTCCTCAAAGACCCGCATCAAAGCCCCTCTGACTTCCTCGTACTTTGCCTTTTGAGGCGCGAAGCTAAGCCGCTTCGATACTCGATCAACGTGCGTATCCACAGATATCGTTGGGCGCCTCCAAATGCCAAGGAGCACATCGGCCGTCTTCGGACCTACCTTGGGCAATTCCTGAAGCTTAGATCGTGCCTCGTCAACAGGGGCGCTCAATACGGCCTCTAGACTGCCTGAAGGCTGCTCAACGATTACTTGTCCTAATCGTCTGAGCGCTCTGGCTTTCTGGCGATGCAAACCTGCTACGCGAATCGCTCTGGAAATTACTCGGCTCTCTGCTTTGCTGACCTTAGCTGGAGTCACGCCAATCCGCTCGTCCAAGATTCGATATGCTTGAAGCGCCGCGATGTCAGTGCAACTCTGAGACAGAATAGTGGCTGTTAGAACTCGAAATGGGTCATTGGATTCCTTGGCGACGAGTACTGAGACGAAATCCTCGTAATGAATGGGAAGGCTCGTGCGTAGGATATGCAGAATCTGCTGCGCTCGTTTCTTCTCGGATTCGGGGATT
>Ga0315279_10008294_pt1 | contig 12610 bp, 12 predicted proteins | sample YL17G06_20_MG_FD_203694 | JGI IMG/M metagenome (GOLD analysis project Ga0315279, IMG submission 203694) | Sediment microbial communities from Yellowstone Lake, YNP, Wyoming, USA - YL17G06_20 | ecosystem: Environmental > Aquatic > Freshwater > Lake > Sediment | place: USA: Wyoming | collected... | reverse complement strand
CTCTTCATTGCGATCACCCTAGCCTCGTGGTCGGATATCCTCCGTCTAGCCGTGAAGTGACCTCCTGCTCGATTGGTCACATTACAGAGTGTAGTAAAATATCTTTGCAGGATGCATGGTCTGAATCGCTGTCCGCGGGAATGCTGCTTCACGCGAGCATTCGAGGGCACCAGCCTTATATACCAAAATACTAATCTAGGCTCCCCTGTAGCATTGTGGTATCGTTGCTGGTGATGTATCATGACACGCAAGCCCGGACGAATGTATCGCCAAATAAGAGGGCAAGCCTACACACGAAAGGAGTATATGGGAGGCGTCCCAGCTCCGAGGATCAACCAGTTCGACATAGGGAGCCAGATTGCCGACTATCCTGTCGAACTGTCTCTTAAGATCAAGGAGCCCTGCCAGGTCAGGCACACAGCTCTTGAGGCCGCACGCATTGCCGCCAACAGGCAACTCTCAAAGGATCCTGGCGCAGGCAACTACTACCTGAAGATTAGGATCTATCCTCACATCGTTCTTCGCGAGCACAAAATGGCAACCGGCGCTGGCGCGGACCGTATATCGGGCGGCATGAGGGCCGCCTTCGGGAAAGCGGTCGGGACAGCTGCCCGCGTCCAGTCGGACCAAATCATATTGACCGTTCGAGTACCGCTACAGGCGTACAAGTCCGCAAAGGACGCGTTATGGCGCGCTTCGATGAAGCTTCCCTCCCCCTGCTACGTGATGGTGGAGAAGGGTGCGGAGCTTCTAAACTGATTTGGGACTGGCTGCTGGACGAAGCTTGTGCTTTGCTCTCGGAGGATCGGAATTTGTACGACTTCAAACTGGATGAAATTGCCGCGTGGATAATGAAAAAGAATGCGAAGGTGGTCGCTCTCCAGATGCCGGAGGGGCTCAAGGTCTACTGCCAGAAGATAGCGACCGAGCTGGAGACCAAGACGCAGTCGACCTGCGTTGTAATGGCGGATCCGTGCTATGGTGCATGTGACGTCTCCACTGATTTTCAGAAGTTCGCTGACGTACTCGTGCACTTCGGACACGCTGATATCCCGTCGATGCACGTAAGTGACAATATCATGTTCATCGAGGCGGAGATAGAGGCGGACTACGCGCCACTTCTCCCAAGGTTGCTGCCGAAGCTCAAGGAGCACATCGGCCTCGTCACAACCGTCCAGTATCTCCAGTACCTTCCTTCTCTCAAGTCTTGGCTGGAAGGGAACAACAAGAGGGTCTACATCGGAAAGAGCGGCGGCAGGGTGAAGTACGAGGGACAGATTCTTGGGTGCGACATCTCGGCGGCGACATCAATCGAGGACAAGGTGGAGCAATTCCTCTATCTCGGCAGCGGTGACTTCCATCCTCTCGCCCTCGCGATACAGACGAAGCGACCGGTGATCGTGATGGATCCAATCGCTCAAGAGGTACGTGAGCTCCAGGATCTTGCCGAGCGTGTGCTTCGCCAGAGGCATGGTGCGATTTCTCGTTCATCTGGTGCGAAGAAGTATCTGATCCTCGTTTCTACGAAGCCGGGTCAGAACAGGATGGATCTCGCATTCCGTCTGAGGCAGATGGCGATGGACGACGGCAGGAAGGCAGATATCGTTTTGATGAACGAGTTCAACCCGGATTCCTTGCTGCCATTCGAGGCCGATGCATATGTGTCGACCGCGTGCCCGAGATTGGCCGTGGACGACTTCCTCAGGTACCCGAAGCCGATTCTGACGCCGATAGAGATGGAGATTACGCTCGGCCTAAGGAAATGGAGCGATTATCAGTTGGACCGCATAGATGTCTGAGGTCCCGTTCTGCCCTTGCCGATATTGTAGCCCAGATTCTGATCGTAAGCTCGAATCCAAAGACCCCCTGTTCTGAGATTGGGAAAAGTTAAATGATGCGCCTCGCAGATTGTGGGTCGATGCTTTCCCAAGAGATCATATTGGATAGAGGCAGGAATCCTGACACGCGCATAGGGATAGGTTCGAAGGTCGACAGGGACAAAGTGAGAAGGACGGTCTCGGTGGCAAACCGGAAAGGCCTGGGCCGCACTACGATTTACGAGGACCCTGAAGAATTGGTGAGGGCTCTCCGCGATGGAGATATCGACGCTGCGGTCCGCGGCAGTCTGGACTCCACTGCATCGTTGAAGGCAATCAAGGAGACCTTCTCGGTCGACAGTATCCTCAGGGTCGCGCTCCTCCAGCCTCCAGGAGGGCGAATGTTCTTCTTCGCCCCGGTCGGAGTTGACGAAGGCTGGACGGTGGGTGACAAGATGGAGTTCATCGATCTCGGGGTGAAGCTGCTGAGGAGGATGGGCGTGGAGCCGAGGATCGGCGTACTCTCAGGAGGACGGCTTGGGGACAAGGGTCGACATCCTGTCGTCGACCGTACGCTCTCGGACGCTGAGGAGGTGACTAGAAGGGGCGTCGCAGCGGGCCTGGACGTCAAGGACTTCGAGATTCTTATCGAGGACGCTGCAATCGACAGGAACTTCATACTCGCTCCCGATGGTATATCCGGGAACCTTATCTTCAGGACCCTACACTTCTTGGGAAGAGGAAAGGCGCTGGGAGCGGTCGTCCTGAATATCGACCGCGTGTTCGTCGACACATCGAGGGCGAAGTCGAGCTATGTCGACTCCATAGCTTTGGCCTCCGCGCTCGTCGGCAGACGAAAAACCTAATACCGAAGACGTTGTGGGTGGGTGAGATGAGACTGGAGATCGACGGCAGGGAGGCGGGTATCAAGTTCTCGGCTTGTCACTTCATAACCGAGCACGCGAAATGTGGCAGGCTTCACGGTCATGTTTATGGACTGAGATTGGTCCTTCACGGGGAGAAGGGGAACAGCGGGATGATCATGGATTTCATAGAGCTGAAGAAGGTGATGAGGCGGATCGTGGAGGACTTTGACCATAGGGTACTCCTGCCCGGAAACTGCCCCCGACTGACGCTTTCGGTCGGGGATGAGATCGTTGCGAAGACAGGAGAGAAACGGTACGTTTTTCCGGCGGAGGACGTCGTCATTCTAGACGTGGAAGAAGCGAGCACCGAGGAGGTCGCGAGGGTCATGCTCGCCCGCGTTCTGGAGGAAGTGCGCTTTCCGAGCAACGTGACGAGGGTGGAGGTCGGCGTGGAGGAAGAGCGGGGTCAGAGTGCTTGGATATCGCACGACCTCAGGTGAATCATGAAGAAGGCCGTTGTCCTGTTGTCCGGAGGATTGGATTCGACCGTCACTCTGGCTCAAGCGGTCTCTCAGGGCTACTGTGTCACACCCCTGACGATCTACTATGGTCAGAGGCATGCTAGGGAATTGAAGGCGGCGAAGGATGTCGTCAGGTTCTACGGCCTGGAGAGACACATCATAATCGACCTTGATCTCACGTCTTTCAAGACAAGCGCCCTGATATCCCGTGGGATAGATGTACCGGAGAGGAATTCAACCGAGCAAATCGGTCTCGACATTCCTCTCACATACGTTCCCGCGCGGAACATGATATTCCTAAGCATCGCCGCCGGCCTTTGTGAGTCGGAGTCCGCTGAGAGAGTCTTCATCGGCGCGAACTCGCTCGACTACAGCGGATATCCAGATTGTAGGCCGGAGTTCTTCGAGGCGTTCCAGAGAGTGCTGGAGGTTGGGACGAAGGCGGGCGTGGAGGGAAGACCAATCAGAATTGAGGCTCCGATAGTCCACTCCACGAAAGCTGACGTAGTGAGGTTGGGCAAGCGGCTCGGGGCGCCTTTGCATCTGACATGGAGTTGCTACAAGGGCGGCGAGAAGGCCTGCGGCAAGTGCGATTCCTGCCTGCTGCGTCTAAGGGGATTCAGGGAAGCTGGTTACGAGGACGAGATCGCTTACGAGGTGAGAGCCTGAGGATCTCGGAGATATTCCATTCTCTTCAGGGGGAGGGCGTCCTGATTGGTACACCGACGGTCTTCGTGAGGACTTGCGGCTGCAACCTCGAATGCGTCTGGTGCGACACCCTCTACGCGAGAAAGGAAGAGGGGATTGACATGTCTCCGTACGACGTCCTTGAAAAGGTGAGCGACCACGGGACCCCTTTCGTCTGTCTCACTGGCGGCGAGCCGTTGCTTCAGAAGGACGTCCTTGAGTTCATCGAGCTCCTTCTGAATAGCTCATTTCACGTGTCGATCGAGACGAATGGTTCCATATCCCTCGAGGAACTTCCTTGTTCGGCCGACCTCCTCATAAGCATGGACATCAAATGCCCATCCTCAGGAATGTCTGAAAGGATGGTGATGGAGAACCTGGAACTGCTGTCGCCGGCCGACCAGTTGAAGTTCGTGGTCGCCGACGAGGACGATCTTGTCTACGCCGAGAAGGTGCTTAAGGAGCACCGGGTCCTGTGCACTGTCATTGTGACTCCAGTAGGTGGCCTCGACCTTCGCCCCGTGGCGGAATGGGTTCTGAGTAGGAAGCTCCAGGTGAGAGTGCTTCCCCAACTCCAGAAGATCATCTGGGGTCAACGAAAAGGTGTTTGAGCCTACTCACTATCACCAACTCGAAGCGTTCTCGATCAATTGCGTGTGACGTGCGTGTAAGTGACACTGTAGCAATGGTTATATAGCTCGTTCAATTTACCATTCAAATCACAAAGCCGTGATCAAGAATGAACGCTCAGAGGTTGGGACTGTTGTTGCTTTTGCGCCTAGTTCCAGCCCCATTGCTGTAAATTTTCTTGGTCGAGGTGGTTTTTCATGACCGTCCGTCGAACCATAGAGAAATCAACGTCAGACCGCGAAAAGGGTCGGGGCCTAGATATGAAGAGGGTGTACACCAGCGAGTTCAACTCCTGGGCCTTGGTCGACTCGATGCCGAGATCTGTAGAGATCTTCGATACGACCCTCAGGGACGGGGAGCAGACCCCGGGCGTGGCCCTTTCCGTCGAAGAGAAGGTCCGCATAGCCGAAGCGCTAAGCGATCTGGGCGTCGATGTGATCGAGGCCGGTTTCCCGATGATATCAATCGGAGAGAAGGAAGCGGTGAAGAGGATCGCATCTCTCGGTCTAGAATCGAGGGTTTGCGCGCTTTCGCGGTCGAGCAGGAAGGACGTTGATGTCGTCCTCGACTGCGGTGTCGACTACATCCATACATTCATAGCAACTTCGGATGCCCATCTGAAGCACAAGCTGAAGATGACGAGAGATGAGGTGAAGGCGAGGGCCGTGGATGCCATCGAGTATTCAAAGTCGCACGGTCTGACCGTGGAGTTCTCTTGCGAGGACGCCACTCGCACCGGGCTCGAATTCCTGAAGGAGATGCACATCGCCGTGCAGCAGGCAGGGGTGGACAAAATCAACCTGCCTGACACTGTCGGGGTCACATCCACACCAGCGATGGAGCACCTAGTTAGCGAGCTCATGCCCGTCACCAAGGTACCCTTGAGTGTTCATTGTCATGACGATTTCGGACTCGCCGTCTCAAACTCCCTCGCTGCGGTCAGGTGCGGTGCGAGGCAAGTCCACGTTTGCGTCAACGGTCTTGGGGAGAGGGCGGGCAATGCTGCGCTCGAAGAGGTCGTTCTCGGTCTCATGGCTTTCTACAACATCCGGACGAACGTCGACACTAAGAAGATCGGTTACGTTTCGAGGACCGTGTCCACCCTGACGAACATGCCTGTTCCCGGGAACAAGGCCATAGTCGGCGGCAACGCATTCGCGCACGAGTCCGGCATCCATGTCCATGGTGTCCTCATAGACCCTTCCACTTACGAGGCCTTCGGGCCGGAGCTGGTGGGTATGCAGAGGGAGATTGTCGTCGGCAAGCACACCGGGGTCCACTCGGTGAAGGAGAAGCTCGGTGAGTACGGCGTCATCCTCTCTGAGGATCAGATAGGGAAGGTCGTTCAGGAAGTAAAGAAGCTGGCGGAGAGTGGAAAGCACGTTGACGACGCGGAACTCGTCGCCCTGGCCTATCACATTGCTGGCCAGCGCGCGGGTGATGCGAGGAAGGTGAAGCTGAAGGAGTTCGCAGTGTTCACCGGTCTGAATATCACCCCGACTGCCGTTGTCACCCTCGAGGTCGACGGGGAGAACAAGCGCGGCTCGGAGATAGGCATCGGGCCGGTGGATGCTGCCCTGAACGCGATCAGGTCCGTTGTGAGTGGCAAGATTTCGCTGGTCGAGTACAGGCTCAGTGCGATCACGGGAGGGAGCGATGCGCTCTGCGAGGTCTCCGTCAAGCTCCAGCACAACGGCGAGAAGAAGGCCGTGTCCGTCGGGAAGAGCGTCGGGTCCGATATCGTCCAGACGAGCGTGGACGCAGCCGTCGAAGCAATCGACCGCCTATACTCAAGGATCACCAAGGACTGACATTGGAGGGATCAAGTGTCCGAGTCGAAGGGGAAGACGATTTCAGAGAAAATATTGTCGGCGAAGTCATCGACGAATGCTTATGCAGGGGACGTCGTTGAGGCCGATATCGACTACGTCATGGTCAACGACATAACTGGTCCCATTGCGTTCCGAGAGTTCGAAACGCTTTCCTGCGAGCCCATGAGGGACAGAATCGTCCTTGTCCCCGATCACTTCGTGCCAAACAAAGACGTGCCATCGGCGGAGCAGGCAAAGGAGATGAGGTCGTTCGCAAGAAGGTACGGAATCGAGAATTACTATGAGGTGGGGCGGGGCGGCATCTGCCACCAGGTGATGATCGACGAAGGCTTCGTCGCACCAGGCAGGCTTATCGTCGGGGCGGACTCCCACACCTGCACCTATGGGGCGTTGGGGGCGTTCTCGACTGGTGTTGGGAGCACCGAGGCGGCGGCGTGCTTCGCTGAGGGAAAGCTCTGGTTCAAGGTGCCCGAGTCCCTTCTGGTCAAGTTGAGCGGAGGCTTCCGGAAACAAGTCTCGGGAAAGGATTTGATTCTCAAGATAATCGGGGACATCGGCGTTGACGGGGCGAACTATAAGGCCTTAGAGTTCTCCGGCCGTGGCGTCGCATCAATGACCGTATCGGACCGACTGACCGTAGCCAATATGGTCGTCGAGGCGGGGGCCAAGGCGGGCATATTCCCTTCGGATAAGGCTACCGACGATTTCCTTGAGGGCATCGTCAGGGGCAGATACGAGAAGGTTGCACCAGACGGGGGGTCTCATTACGTGAACGAACTTGAATACGACCTGTCCACCCTCGACTACATGGTGGCACTCCCCCACTCCCCTGGTAACGTCAGAGCTGCAAGCGAGGTCGACGTCCCGATCGACCAGGCTTTCTTAGGCTCATGCACGAACGGACGGATCGAAGACCTGCGCGTCGCGGCTTCGATCGTGAAAGGGAAGAGGATACATCCCTACGTCAGGATGATCGTCGTGCCGGCGAGCATGCAGGTTTATCGGCAGGCCCTTCAGGAGGGCCTCATACAGACCTTCACCAATTCTGGTGTGTTCGTCTCGGGACCGACCTGCGCAGCATGCCTGGGTGGTCATATGGGCGTCCTCGCGGAAGGCGAGAAATGCGTAAGTTCCACGAACAGGAACTTCGTCGGAAGGATGGGACACAGGAGCTCGGAAGTGTATCTCGCGGGGCCAGCCGTGGTAGCTGCCAGCGCATTGGCGGGAAGAATAGTCGTTCCCAGTGAGATCGCGTGAGGTGATCGCGTGGATCAAATCAAGGGCAGAGTCTGGAAGTTCGGGGATCATGTCGACACAGATCAGATAATCCCGGCTGAGAAATTGACGAGCGACAACACCGATAGACTTGGTCATTATGTCTTTGGCAGGATGCGACCTGATTTCGCTAAGGCAGTGAAGGCAGGGGACATCGTCGTCGCGGGCCTAAACTTCGGATGCGGCTCGAGCAGAGAGCACGCGCCTAGAGCTCTGAAACAGGCGGGGGTGTCCTGCGTTGTGGCCAAGAGTTTCGCAAGGATATTCTTCCGCAACTCGATCAATGTGGGATTGCTGCCGATCGAGTGCAATGTCGAGGCGAACGAGGGAGACATGCTGAGGATATGGCCTGACGAGGGGACGATCACCAACGAGAGAACTGGAAGAACCTTCGAGTTCAAACAATACCCTCCATTCATAAAGGACCTCATCGAATCTGGGGGGCTCATGGCAAAGATTAGGGAGAAGGGAAGATGTTCAAGGTAGCTGTCATACCAGGGGACGGAATCGGTCCGGAGGTGGTGTCGGAGGGTCTCAAGGTCCTCGACGCTCTCGAAGAGACGAGCTCATTAAGGATGCAGAGGACCGAGCTTGATATTGGCGCCTCCAGGTATTTGAGGTCCGGCGAACTGCTCACGGAGGACGATGTCGCCACGTTGACGAAACAGGACGCGATATATTTCGGCGCCATAGGGGATCCAAGGGTCCCGACTGGTGTTCTGGAAAGAGGAATACTCCTGACGATGCGAACCCGATTCGACCAGTATGTCAATCTCAGGCCGATCAGGTCCTGGCTGAATTTCTCCAGACTCAAGAACGAAGCGCCGTTCAACATCGCATTCTTACGCGAGAACACCGAGGATTTCTATATGGGAGCCGGTGGCATTTTCAAGGGCGGGGAAGGAAAGGTCCCTCTGAGAATCAAGAGGACCATGTACGATATCCGGATTGATCTTGAGGCCTCGTCAAGCGACGTCGAGGACTTCGCGTTCGAGGTCGGCATCCATTCTAGGAGGGGATTGGAGCGATTCGCCGATTTCGTCATGAGTTATGTCAATCAAGCTGGTCTGGACGAATTCACGGTGGTCGACAAGGCGAACGTCTGCACGAGCCTCTATGGTCTATGGAGAGAGGTCTTCAGAGAGAAATCGGAGAAGACGGGCGTCCGTCTGGAATTCATGTTCGTCGATGCAATGGCGATGGCCCTCGTCAGGAATCCAGAGCGCTTCGGTGTTGTCGCCACGCCGAACATGTTCGGTGACATACTCACTGACCTCGGGGCGGAGCTTCAGGGAAGCCTGGGACTCTCCGCCAGCGGGAACATCAACCCCTCTGGGGTCTCGATGTTCGAACCGGTCCATGGTAGTGCGCCAGACATAGTAGGGAAGAGCAAAGCGAATCCATTTGGCGCGATTCTCGCAGCGAAGCTCATGCTTGAACATCTCGGAATGGTGGAGCTCGGAAAACGGATAGAGAGCGGTGTGGAATCCGCGATGAAGAAGGGAATAGTGACGCCCGATCTCGGAGGATCATCCACAACTAGTGAGGTCGGAGACGCAGTGATCGAATACGTAATGTGTGTCTGAGACGCAATCGGCCGCGTGTTGACGAAAGCCCTTCGTTGATCCCGTGAGACAGAGTTCAGAAGTCTACCCGTTTGCTCAGTTCCTTAGGCATGTAGAGCGGTTTGAAAGGCTTGTCCCCTATCTCGGATCTGACCTTGCTCACAAGACCATCGACCGTCATCTCGACGTTCTTGTTCGACGCGCGCTCGTAGACGGTCAACCTGTCGGATGAGAGCTCCTTGTCCCCTACTACTACGACGTAGGAAACCCAATCCTGCTTTGCGCCCCTTACCTTCTTGCTGACGGTCTCCGATCTGTCATCCAGGCCGACCCTTATCCCCGCGGAATCTATCCTCGAGACAAGGGACCCAGCCCTTTCCAAATGGGAATCTGCCACCGTTAGCACCCTGACCTGCTCGGGAGTGACCCAGACTGGTAGGTGCCCGACGGATCCCTTCGCTTCCATCTGGACGGCAGTGTCGAAGAGCATGTAAAGGTATCTTTCGATTGTGCCGATGACGGCAGTGTGCAGTATGATCGGGTAGACCTTCTTACCGCTCTCGTCGGCAAAGGTGATCCCGAACCTCTTCGCATTTCCTATGTCGATCTGGACGGTCCCGATTTCCCTAGCCCTCTTCATGTCGTCGAGGATGTGGTATTCGATATTTACCGTCCAGTAGTAGTTGATCCCTTCGGGGTAGAAGTGCAGCAACGCGGGTTTCCTGCGCTTCATCAACATCTCGAGCAGCATGTCCTTGTTCTGCTCGTACGCGCTCTGCGATGAGAAATTGACGAGCATCTCGTAGTCCCGATTAAGCTTGCCCGCCTCCTCGTAGATCTTGTCGTCCAGATTCTTGAACCACTCGGTCGCGCTGGAAATGTCTCGGCATATCACATGCAGGTCGGGCATATTGAGCCGCCTGGTTCTGAAGCAGAGCATCGTCTCTCCGGACTGCTCAAGACGGTAGGAGTCCGCGACCTCGAATGCGCCGTAAGGCAGGTTGCGGTAGCTGATGTTCCAGTTCCGCATCATTGCGAATTGCTGGTGGCAAGCCGCGTAGCGCATTATGAATGACTTCCTCTCTCCCTCGATGACGTACAACCTGTCGCCGAAAAGATCTGCATGTTCTCTCACCGGAGGCTCGTCCAAGCTGAACATGTTCGTTCCCTTCACGGTGTAGACAGGAAGGCCGGTATCGTTCACAACCTTGCCCGAGTAGTCCGCGATGAGGTCGAACATTAGCGCTCCGTTGGGGCTGAACGACATATGCCCGACGTCGCTCATCGTCTCCCATTGGATGCCGAACTTCCTGCATAGCCTGAGGTACCTCGGCTCGCCGGTTAGGGAGGACTCCTTCTTCAGGGCTTCCTTCTCCAGCATGACCCTGAAACAATCGTTTCCGCCGTCGAAATCCTCGGGGGCGATTTCCACGCCATCCGGGGTCAACACTAGGTACCTCTCTTCGCCCTTTGGGGCGGTAGCCTTCTCCTCCCCGACTATCTCCCTCGAAAGCTCGGAGAGCGGATGGCCCTTGCAGCTGATCTTGAATGCCTTGTACCAACCGAACGGCGCTCGTTTCACCTCGGCACCAGTGTCGAGGAGCATCTTCTCTATCGTCCTCAGCATCATCTTCCCGGTCTCAGGGTCCGAGAGCTCTGAGCTGAGGTGAGCGTATGGATAGAGTAGGATCCTGGCAGCGCCTACCTTGTCCGCCGTCTCTTTTATGTCGGAGGTCGCTTCCATCGCGACCTGTTCGACCTTGTTCTCGTCCTGCTTCTCAACGGCAATGAACGCGACCAGGACTTCTTCGAGGCGGCCGCGCCTTCTGTCCTCATCGATCTCCTCGGCCATCGATGTGGGCTTCTTGACCTCGTACTCCATGTAATCAGCGTGAATGTAAAGTGTCCTCATCGAATCGGCAAGTAACGTTTGCCTGATATAAAAGGATAGGCGGGACCTTGCTGCTGGATTCTTCAGAGGGAGAAGGTTTATATCACGCGAAGGGATTCGCTCGCAAGTATCCATATGCGAGTCAGGTGCCTGAAGGACGACGTTCACGCAGCTTTCAGCATGGCGCTGATTGTTCTGATAGCGATTCTGATGGTGAGTGCGAGCAGCGTCGTCATCCTGCTCTATCAAGGGGGACAGAGCGAGGAATCCCCGTCTATTCAGACTGCTGGGTTGGGTGACACGGTCAAGGTCGACTACGTCGGAAAGCTCGCCGACGGAAGGGTCTTTGACACTTCTCTTTGGAGTGTCGCCTCGAACAATGCGATGTACCCCAAGTCGCTTGGCTTCACCTTGAGGAACGAGACCGCATACAAGCCACTGGAATTCGACGTTGGGAAGGGGCAGATGATAAGAGGATTTGATCGCGGGGTCATTGGGATGGCTGTCGGGGAGACAAGGGTCCTGACGGTTCCGCCGCAAGACGGGTACGGGCAACTGGACCGGAGCAAGTTGAAGAACCTGCCATTGGTCGAGTCTCTGCCCGTGTTCGAGAATACCAACGTCTCGGAGTTTGTCAATGATTTCTCAGTCTCTCCGAGGATCGGATTGACGTTGACCGATCCGGACTGGGGATGGGACATAAACGTGCTGGATGTCGACTACGAGGCCAACCGCGTCGTGATCATGAACCTTCCTGTACTTGGCAACTCCTATGAGGTCTACGGGAACCCTCAGGGTCAGCCGAAGACAGGGTGGTATGCCGTGGTCGACTACTTCGATTCCTCGGCCAACGGAGGAACGGGTCTCATAAAGGTCAGACACCTCCTGGTGCCTGAGGACGCGGGATATGTGAAAGGCGTGGACGCTTCCGGGAACCAGTTCATCGTCATGGAGGTCGATCCTCAGTCAAACAACCTGGTTCTCAACTACAACTCTGAGGTCACCGGAGTGACGCTGTTTTTCACCGTGACTCTGGTATCGATAGCCAATGAATAGAACACCTTCCGGCATCAATCTCAGCTTGGTTCATTGGCAGGGTTTTCAATCAGACGCTTTCCATCGCTTCGACGTATACTCTCTCCATATCCTCTGCCGCTTTCTCCCAGGTGAATGTCATAGTCCTGGTCCGGGCCCTTCTCCCCATGTCGGCGCGGAGTCCATCATCTGAGAGCAGTTTCGCTATCGCTCCAGCCAGTGCAGAAGGGTCCCTCGGAGCGACCAGCAGTCCCCCCTCTCCGATGACCTCGGGGAGTCCCCCAACGTTCGTTGCGACTACCGGTTTACCATACGACATTGCCTCGGCTGCGGCGATGCCGTACGATTCCCAGATCGATGGGAAGACGAAGACTTTGCAGGTCGACAGCATAGCCTGTTTGACCTCTTCCGTTACCACACCCTCGAATCTGACCCTATCTGAGACCCCCAGAACCACGGCCCTCTTTCTCAGGCGGTCCATCTCCGGACCC
>Ga0315279_10008293_pt1 | contig 12611 bp, 14 predicted proteins | sample YL17G06_20_MG_FD_203694 | JGI IMG/M metagenome (GOLD analysis project Ga0315279, IMG submission 203694) | Sediment microbial communities from Yellowstone Lake, YNP, Wyoming, USA - YL17G06_20 | ecosystem: Environmental > Aquatic > Freshwater > Lake > Sediment | place: USA: Wyoming | collected... | reverse complement strand
CAATTGGAGGAAGGATAAGGCGCCTGAGGATGCTACAACCTCGCAGGAGGTTGTGGAAATGTATCAAAAACAACTCAAGAAGATTGAGTCTGAGGTTGCAGGCTAGTCGTGGCGGTGTTTGATTCTCTTTGGGTGGGTATCACAGGTGTACTATGCGTCGGCGTTTTGGGGTTTTGATTTTCCAGAAGCCTGAGGCGTCTCTGTAGTATTCTGCAGCTTCCAATCCTGTTAGTCCTCAAGAGTACTAATTAGGATTCTCAGTATATATAAGGCTTCGCAATGCTCATTAAGCCTAACCAGTCCTCAGCAAGCCTAGATGCATGGCCATTGTCTCAAACGCTGGACATCGTCAGGCTTCAGGGATTCAAAGGACAATACCGCATAACAATCCCTCGAGAAATGGTTGAACGCCTGAAATGGCAAAAAGGACAACCACTCTTCATATCCCTAGAAGGAACCAAACTGACCGTAGAGCCGGTGACTAAGAAGTAGCTGGTGGGGGCCGCATATTCATTTTCAAACCATTTGGAAAGGAAACGATCTTCAAAGGCAAAGCTTACCTCGTATTCCTTGGCATGATCATCTTCTCGACTTACCTGAGTTCGTGGGCAATCGACAACTACCTGAAATCCATACTAACATCACAAGACATGGTAAACATCCTCGGTTTCTTGATCCCAAAGGCTATAATTGCAACCAATATTGCGACAGGTGTCTTCGCATTCCTGGATTTCAATGCGAGATTCTATCAGCGACAAAAGCAGCAGTGACAAATCAGAATTACTTTCGCGCGAGAAGCCATCCGCCTCAGAGCAGCGCATGAAATGAGCATCCAATATTGAAATCGGTCTGATGAACGTTTAGGGTACCCTTGCATCCAGCGAAAACAACTGCCATCTGCTCATCACACTCAGCATATCTGAGTCAGTGCATAAGCTGCTTTGTGAATGAAAAATGAGCGCGGAAGTTGATGCGTTAAGTGAGAACGCGATAAAGAGTGCATTGGATAGGTGGCTTCGTTCCCAAGGTTGGAACACTAGCATAGCTTGGGGAGGAAGTCAGGGTATTGATATCGACGCAAGGCGCGAGAAGGATCGCTGGATCATAGAGGTCAAGGGCCGAGGATCGCGACCACAAATGCGAGTCAACTACTTCCTTAGCCTCCTGGGCGAGACGCTGCAACGGATGAGCGATTCTGAAGCGAAATACAGCATTGGACTTGCAGACCTGCCTCAAATGCGGCGGTTGTGGGAACGATTACCAACCTTGGCAAAAGCAAGAGTTCAGATTAGCGCTCTTTTCGTGGATGAAAACGGAAACGTAAAGGAACACGACTAGCGAGTAAGGCTACCGACAAGACCAGAGCTTATAGTGGTATCCCCTATACCCGTGGTACACGCGCAGTCAGTAGAGCACGATTTAAGATGGTGTCTCGGAAAGATGCTCATCTCGGTTTCAGCAGTAGATCATTACCTAAAACATTACGAAGTTACTATTCTTTATAGCAGTTACGTCATGTTAATAGTAGTGAAGACTACCAATTTAATGACACAACAGCTATTTCATATAGCAGTTTCGTCATTCAAATGGTAGTGTGACAATGATTTCCAAGCTTTACCGAGCTTTCCTGAACGACGGTTTTTTCACATCGGAAGAAGCTCTCTCGATAATCCCAAACAGATTCACCTGCATGAACACGATTGAACATTTGCTCGAAGCCAGACAAATAGTCAAGGTCAGGCGAGGTCTTTACGAAATAATACCTCTTGAGCAGATCGGCAAACCAAAAGCCGCCGCAGATAAATTTCTCTTGGCACGAAAAATCGTTAGTCCATATTGCTTTGCCTACCACACGGCTCTTGAAATACGTGGAGTAGCCAATTCTGCGTTCTACAATACCGTCTATGTCACGTCGCCCAGACAGTTCAGAAATTTCACGTATGATGGAGTTGATTTCAAGTGGATACCGAGGAAGCAATTGACCGGCTCAGAAATCGCCATATGGACTGCCGTACGTATTCTCGTCACAGATAGAGAGAGAACAATCATCGACTGCATAGACAGAATTGACCTTGCGGGGGGTTTCGAGGAACTGTACAAGAGTGTGCTGTCGATGAAAAACGTAAGTTTCCTGAAGCTGTACGAATACGCAAAGACCGCAAACAAGAAAGTGCTATTTCACAAATTAGGTTTCTTACTCTCGCTTCCTCAAATACGCAACGCATGGTCGGTTGATGACGATGGGTTGAGAAGGATTAGAGAAAATCTCTCGTCAAAGATTTTCTACTTCAGGACTTCCAAAGGTCAAGGGCATCTGATTAGAGAATGGAACCTAATCGTTCCGAAGGGAATAGAGGAGCTGGTAGAACTCGCCTAAGATGCCAAATCGCGCATTCTTTCAAAGAAAATCAGCGGAGACGAAATTCAGAGCCCCTGAACTGGAGAAGATATATCGCCTCATCCTCATGCTTTCCGAGATCAACCGAGGCGATTTGAAGGACTACCTTGCTCTAAGAGGTGGTACTGCGATAAACCTCTGCTACAATCAACTCCCGCGATTGTCCATAGATATCGATTGGGTTCTGGTAAGAGATGGTGACAAGAACAACATGCAAACTGACAGAGAATACTTGCGACAGCAATTACCCAAAATTGCAGAGGGGACGGACTACCAAGTTCACCCGTATCTGAATGACTACTCGCTCGACACTTTTCAACTAAGGTACAGAAATGCCTTCGGCGCCCAAGACACCATCAAGCTTGAGATAAACTACATCGCAGGTAGAGTTCCTATCGACCCACTTGAATCGCGAAAGCCTTATGATTTGTTCGAAACAAATCCCGACCCGATTCAGATACTGTCTATCAATGAAGTTTATGCGTCTAAAATCGAAGCTCTGATCAAGCGGCACGCTGCGCGAGACTTGTTCGACGTCCACCAACTTGCGAAATCGGGGCTAGCGCAGATTTCGGGCCTCCGCCCTCGTACACTCTTCTCATGTTGCGTTGAAATACCCTATGACTTTCGAAGCAAGCTAGGAGCGAATCCTGCTGATCCAATCAGCCCGGACCAAATTAACAATGAACTCCGACCTTACTTACACAAAGACTCAGAACTCGACCTAGCCAAAGCCAAACAGACTGTCGGTGATTTCTGTAAGAACCTATTCAGCCTTGAGGAACGTCAGATTAACTTTCTCAATGATCTATTCGACAGACAGACCTACTCTCCCGGTCTCCTTTTTCCGGGTAGGAATGACTTGAGTGACCATCCAGCCATGAAGTGGCGATTACAGCAAATAAATAGGAAACAATAGCGTAGCGAGACGACTTCACAAGCCATCTCTAACAGAAACAGACACCGACCCCTACGGCAAGACCTTCACCAACACCACCAGCCCACCGATATCCATGCCGACTCCCAGCCCCGCTCCCATTGCTACTGCCAGTGCCAACACGATCGTCGCTGCTTCGACAACTGCTATGACCACAACCATGACTACAATCACAACTATGACCACAATTACGACGAGTCCGACTACGAGAGAGATACCAAAGACAATGATAATGAAGAGGCCGAGAATCATCATGATGACGGAGACGATCACAAGAGAGAAGAAGGACAAGGAAAAGCCGAAGGTGGTTCTGACGAACAAAGTCAAAGAACGTGCAATCGCTAAAGCCAAGGCTTTAGTTTCGTGCGGGATTAAGCGAATCTTAGCTGACCTCGAAAGGGCGCATATTTTGACGCCTATAGGCTAACCAGCGTTGCGAAAAATGGGAATTGGACATTATTTCCGGCTCCCATCCCCGGCTCCAAACAGAACGCACTTCGATCAGGGCTCATGTATGGCGGGTAACTGAACACCCCAAAATGTCCAGATTCATTCAGGAACCTTAACCTAGGGTAACTGAGCCCGATGGCTTACGCTCCTCCGGCTTGCAGGCGCGCAGAACAAACTCACAGAACCCCTGCCAAACCCAACTGTGGTAAGAAGCCATCAAACTCCGAGCATACCACAACCACTCAGAGCAATCCGAGTTGTTGAGCAATCCGCGGTACTTGTCTGATTCCCGCCCGAGCTTTCTAAATAAACCACCGGAATTCTGGTCTTACATTCGAATGATTTCCGATCGCAAGGGGTAGCAGATCGCTGAGTACTGCTAGGGTGCATCTGGCATGGAATAAAGTCCGTAGCCGATATCGTATTCTCTGCATTGGCTGCTGCTGTTCTCGTGGCTTTGAGTCCGTTGGCTAGAATGGACGATACTCCCCTAGGTAAATTCAAGGGGAAGCCCCTTCCTCCATGTGAAATTGACGCAGAACGAGGTTCACGAATCGTCTTCTAAACTGAGATGGCGACAAAGGAGCGCAGGGCCAGAAGGTTGGTTAGACACAAGACGAAGGCGAAGAAGACTAGAAGGGGCCGACCACCTAGCAATTCAAAGATTCGTTAGCTAAGAGTAGCTCGCCGAGTTTGTTGTATTCTTCGACAAACTAAAAATAGAGCGACGGTCCGCTATCTCACAACCCTTCATGTAAGCATCTACGTGACGAATCGGGATGGAGGAAGCAAATTTGAGTGAAAAGGTCACTTATGGAGCAGCTTCGATTGGTGACGCCGAAATCGCTGCGGCCATAGAAGTACTGCGGAGCGGACAATTGAGTGCAGCAGGACTTGTACGGAAGTTTGAGTCTGAAGTATGCAGATTCGTCGGCTCGAAGTACGCCGTGTCATGTAATTCCGGATCTAACGCTTTACTGCTGTCTACAGCAGCACTGATGAGTCCAATCTTGGATTCCCCACTTAGACGGGGTGACACGATGGTCACGTGTGCCACCGTGTTTCCGACGGCAATAGCGCCTTCAGTTTTGTTCGGCCTTCGAGTTGTAGTAGTTGACTCAGATCGACGTAATGGCCTGGTTGATATGGATCAACTGGCAAGTGCGGTTGAGCGCGAAAAGCCGCGTTTGGCCATACTGCCTCACTTGGCTGGCAACGTTCTCGATCTAGAACGATTATATGAACTTGAAATAGAGTACGTAGTTGAGGATTGTTGCGACGCGCTTGGATCACGATTTGATGGCAATCACGTGGGCCGCAATGCGACTCTCGCTACATTCAGCTTCTATCCTGCCCATCACATTACCACGGCGGGAGAAGGTGGCGCGGTAATCACAGATAATGCTCTCCTGTACGAAGTTCTTGTTTCTCTGCGCGACTGGGGACGCAAACCACGTCGCCAGACCATGCGCGATGCATTCACTTACGTAAATTGGGGGTTCAATTGCCGCCTGACTGAACTGGGAGCGTCCGTGGGGTGTGTGCAACTGGGGAATTTCGAAGAAAGGCGTGCACGGCGAGTTGAAAATGCAAATATGCTAAGACATGAAATTGGGAAGCTCGAGTATCTTGGTGTGCCGCAAGTTCACCCAAGGGCTCTCCCATGTTGGATGATGACGCCCATTTTCCTAAAGCACGATTCCAAGTTTACGCTGACGCAGATAACGGATTTCTTAGAAGCCAGAGGCATAGAATGCCGCCCCTACTTCGTTGGCAACATAATGAGACAGCCCTTGGAGAAGTCCCAATTGATACCCTACGGGCCTCTAGACGATGCGGACTTCCTCTATGATCATGCGTTTTTTGTAGCAAATCACGATCAATTAACACCCGCGCAACTCAATAACATAGTTGAGTCATTGCGTACCTTTCTTGCGAAGGTCAGCTGAATTGACAGCGCCCACGAAAATCCACGCAGGAGTCGAGATCATTCCCACGGTCATTGTAAGGACAGGACACACTGTTCTAACGGAGATCCTAAACGGCAAGAACCTAAGACGATTGGCCATCACTGAGCCCAAAACAGGTTTCAAGAGGAGAATGCACAGGCACCTACGCAGAGACGATTATCTCTATTTGCTCACAGGGAATGTCACTCTGATTACATATGATGGGAGGACCTATGCAAAGATCCCTATGACCCCAAGAGGTGATGTCGTCTTGGTTCCTAAAGGCATATGGCACGGATACGAAATCGGGAGCGAACGATCGGTCATTCTCGAGGCTTCATCTCAGGCTTTTGACCCTACCGACGTAGAGGAGTTTCAAGGGAAAGAACAATCATGAATATCTTGGTGACAGGCGGTTCGGGCTTCATAGGATCGAACTTCGTTGAGTACGCCTTGGAAAAAGGGCATGATGTAACAAATCTCTCCAAGCACACATATGCGTCCAACCCTTACGCGTTGAAGCATCTCGAAGGGAATCCGAGCTACCATTTCATGGCTGCTGACATTACAGATCCAATTGCCGTTAGCATTGCAGCCCAGAAGAAAGATGCCATCGTGCACTTTGCTGCCGAAACTCATGTTGATAGGAGTTTCACATATCCCAAGGATTTCTTTGAAGTGAACACTCTCGGCACATTTACGATTCTAGAAGTACTACGGAGAATGGATCACATACCTAGAGTGGTATGCATGAGCACTGACGAGGTCCTCGGAGAAGTGCTTACTGGGCAATCTATCGAGAGTGACCCTATCAATCCACGAAATCCATACTCTGCTTCGAAAGCTGCTGCCGAGGCGTTCGCCAAAGCATACTACTATTCATACAATGTTCCTGTGGTGATTCTACGAGCCACAAATAACTATGGGCCAAGGCAGCACCCAGAAAAATTGATTGCGAAAATAATCACTCGAACGCTTGCGAACAAACCCTTCACTCTATATGAGGGAGATGCCGTCCGTGATTGGCTCTTTGTAAGAGACACATGTCAAGCGGTTGAGCTCTTGCTCGACAAAGGAAAGGCTGGTCAGACATATCATATCGGAACCCCTGACCACAGAACCGTTAAGGAAGTTGCGGAAACAATTCTGGACATAATGGGTAAGTCGGAACTTCTGGCAGGGTTCAAGGGTCGAAGGCTTCAGGATGATGAGAGGTACTCGTTGGACTGGGGCAAGATTCGGGAGACACTGGGATGGAGACCTCAGACAAGTTTCGAGTCGGGTGTTCGAGCCACAATAGACTGGTTTAGGGGTAATGAGTGGTTTTGGAGACACTTTGTTGACACCCCCTAAGATCAGCATCGTATTGGCAACACATAACACTCCAAGTGAACGTCTCTGTCGTGTGCTCGAAGCAATTAGAGAAAACACGGACACGCCATATGAACTGATCATAGTGGACACTAGCAGGAACCGAGACACTGTAGCGTCGCTATCAGCTCATTTTCGAGCCAGACTTGTCAAACCTCATGTGGATCAGGGACTCGGTGCATCGTGGAACCTGGGAGTTCGCACTGCGGCTGCACCGGTCTTAGCGTTCGTGTGCGATGATGTTTATGTCGAACCAAATTGGGCAAGCGCCGGGCTCTCCTGCCTCCGCGGAAATGTCAAAATAGTCTCAGGAAAACTCCTAGACAGCAAGGAGGAAGGGGTCCTCAACGCGGCAGGAAGCTACACGGATGTTTTTGGAGTGAGTTGGAACAGGGGGATTGGGGAATATGATCGCGGACGCTACGACAAACCAGAACTCATTTTTCGTGCGGTCGGCGCGGTTTTTCTGATTGAGAAAACGGCCTTCGGCGAGGTCGGAGCATTCGATGATAGTTATTTTCTCTACGCAGAAGACATGGACATCTCCTGGCGCCTACAACTTGCTGGCTACGATTGCATGTATGTGCCCAGCATGCGTGCTCGACATGACTGGATGGCAACGACATCAAAGCACACAACCCCTCTAACGCAATACCACTACTTGCTCGAGCGAAATCGCCTCCAGACGCTTCTGAAGAACTATTCCAAGCGCACTCTACTTAGCATAATTCCGTGGTATGCTGTGATCAAGATCGCCCATACGGCTTGGTTGATTTGTCATGGGCGGCGAGCTGAGGTATTTCGGCTTTGGCGAGCTTTCATCTGGATAGGCATGAATAGGCGAGAGATCCTGCGGAAAAGGTATCTGACTCAGAGGCTCCGACGAAGGACTGATTATGAAATCCAGCAATTGATGCTAAAGCTTCCCGCCGAGGTATTACTCGGGCTAGGTTACTTCAAGCATCCAATGGTTGACGCCGCACGAGGGAAGTAAGGTACAACGATTACTATAGTCCAATCCATTAATAGTGAGTGAGGTGATTTTGAGTCCTCAACAGACAGGTAAGACACGATTGACAAGACTTAGAGTTTGGTCATCGCATGCAATTGCTGCTTTCGTCTTGACTGTCTTCGTCAGTCTCATAGCACTATCCAACGGCACATTGGTAGGATACCCAGGCGGTTACGACGCGTACGGGCACGTCACGAAAATCCGTTTCATGTTAGACTACTGGCCGAACGTCTTCTGGGGCAATATATGGGCAGGCGGCATGCCATTCTTCTACTGGTATTCTCCGCTTCCGTACTATTTGGCGTCAGTTGTAGCGGTTGGTACGACTCTTTCCGTAGAGTCTTCTTTGATTGCGCTATTTGTGATTAGCATGATCGCAGGGTCCTCCGCAATGTACCTGTGCACTTGCGTTCTTACTGAAAATGACCATCTGGCTTCACTAGCGGCCGGCATAGCGTACGGCTCTTCTTCAATCCTCTGGAGCTACGGGATAATTGCAGGAACATATCCGAGGGTAATTTCGAATGCTATATTGGCCATAATGCTCTGGTTGTTGTTAGCGTATCTCAAGAGTCCCGCAACTTCAAGACGCGCTAGGTTTCTCGAATTCCTCTGTGCAGTTGTCCTTTCGCTTACCGTGGTCGGTCACACTTGGGTAGCGCTTGAGGCTGCTGCCTTGCTAATATGGGTGGCCATTTTCTCTCTACGATCCCCGTTCCAAAAGATCAAGGGATTGTTCAGAATCGTTGTTTTCTCTGTCCTTTTGTCAGCATACTTTGTTATTCCCTTTGCAACTTCAATCGCCAATCAAGGATACGGATTCTTCATAAGACCGTACCAACCGGCGACAGCCGATCCAACCATTCCACAATCGACGATTTCACTGATTAACTTCTTTGGACTCGAAAATCCGTACGGAACTTTGGCAGTGCCAGTTGCAGTCATCCTCGGAGTGCTATCACTTCTATTGTTTCGGAGAATTGCAACTCGATGGGCATCTGGGCTTGGGCCTCGTATGACCTTGGCCTTCCTTACGTTCACTGCGGGATCAATTCTATACTTCTATCTGGGAGGGGCATCGACAGTACTCATGGGAAATCCAGCCTTCCTCCACATATGGCCCGTTGTGACAGTTTCTGCATTGCTCGGAGTTTGCCTTCATGGGACACAAGACGGTCTCAGAGCTAGATTCGCTGCAATGCATGTACCAATTCCGACTTTATTCGGAGTCTTTGTAGTGGTGTTGCTAGTTGCCTCTACGTTCACGCTATCCAACCCTGTTAGTGTACTGCCCTCTCCGATCAAGTTTTCAAACACGATTAGGCAGGCTAACGTGTCAACCTTTCTTGGTTACACCGTCGCCAAAGAATTGCTGGCGGACACAACTGGACACAATATCGCAAACTTCCGCTTCGGTGTGCCAACAGATGATGTCTCCACATGGTTCAACTCTGAGTTTCCGAATGTCCCGCAGACCCGTCAATACGAAGTGACAAGCATTCTGAACAAGGACTTCCTGTACTGGTTCGAACTCTCTGCGTGGGGCGGAATCAAGAGCGGCAAGTCATATTCAGGCTCCTTGTACGAAACCCGATTTCTGCTAGACTGGTTTGCTGTGAAATGGTTTCTGATATACCCGCCATTTGATGTGGCGAAATTCTCGTCCGATTCATCGTTTCGTCTCGTTGTATCTTCAAGTGAAGGAGGACCGAGCGGTTTCATTTACAAGGCTTCAACCCCAATCATCTGCGATACAACAGCTCCCGCGGTCCTAGTGGTGGGAGAGAAAGCTTCCTTTGATATTCTCTTCAGGAGTTTAGCCTATTCAGGCTACGATAGCCGGGCTCTCATTCCTGTATATGGAGGAAGGTATGTCGACGAGTTGGACCCGATCCGGCTGAGGTCCTTCTCTGCAATTGTCCTATATGGTTATGACTTCCATGATCGGCAACGCGCATACTCGATCCTTTCAGATTATGTTAAGAACGGAGGAGGGCTTTTGGTTGAAACAGGTTTGTCGCCCGAATCGACAGCAACAGATCTTTTGGAGCCATCGCCTGTGAGCAAGACTGTCGGCACGGCCTTCGGGTCGCTTTGGCATTTTGCGAGTAGGAACGACAGTTCGATATTAGCTGGTGTGCGGTTGAATAGCTTCTCTCCGGCAATTTACGGGAGAGATATCCCATGGGGTGTTTCCGCCTCGACAAATGAGAGTATCCGGTCTTGGGCTTCTGTTGACATATGGGACGAAGGCAGGCCCTTGGTGGTGACAGGTCAATACGGGAAGGGACGAGTCGCTTGGTCTGGGATGAATCTGCCCTACCACGCCGATTCCTATTTGAACGAGGACGAATCGAGGCTGATTGGAAACCTGATTGCTTGGGTCGCAGAGTCTGCAGAACGGAAGGCGACATGGTCCGACGGATCCGTCATTCGCACAGACCCACAACACGTCCGAGTTGGGTTCCAAGGAACAGGTGAGGGCATTTTGTTCAAGGAGTTCTACTTCCAAGGGTGGAAGGCTTTCAGTCTAATCAGCGACAACAGGCAGGAAATTCCCATCTACCTAGCGGGCCCTGGCTTCATGTATGTCAGCTCACAGGACGTAACGCGATCTAGAGGTATCCTGTTTGAGTACGAGCCGACTCTGATAGTGACAGCGAGCTACGCGGTAAGTGCTATAACGCTTCTTGGTCTACTGCTGAACCTTATGTTCCCGACATTTCTCCGCAGGTTACGTCGGCCCAGGCCCCTCGACAAAGTGCAAGCTTGGTGGGAACGGGAGTAGGGACCATAGCTCGCACCATTCATCGGACTGCTGACTGATCGCTACGCTGGAGACAACCAATCCCTTCGTTCATCTCCCACCCCCCATCTCCGCATAATGTTCCGCAGTCCGCTAGGTCACGGGGCCAGGGTACTATTCGCTTATTGACATGTCGTCCACACTCGCTATCGAAGTGACTTCCGAGGCGGTGCCACGGAAGAAAGCCTCAACAGCCGCGTGGAGTTCCGGAGGAGATCGTTCTATTGGCTGTGACGCAGCCTGGTCTCGTTAATTTCAATAGAATTATGCTGGTTTAAGGAAAGAAGGGTCCGGCCATCAGGCGATTCAAGTTCGAAATCCACTCGCTTGGCCCGTCTGAGTTCTCAGGCGAACTCATCTACGTTCGTTCCGGGCACTGGCGGTCAGCTTGAGATTAATCAATGCGTCATAAGTAGGAATAGGCTCATCTATCTCCTGAGACGCGCCGGGTTTCATCTCGAAAAGCTATCTTCCATTAATCTCGACATGCTATCCTTCTTCGTAGCAACAAAACCTGCAACGCTTCAAACAAAGTGTGGGCTCCTTCGCGAGCGATGATCAGTTTGGGTCTGTGTGCGACTTCTGCATTAGGGTTTCAAGCAGTTCAATTACGCCTGCTCCTTTGGCTCTCTTCTTAAGATAGGGGTAATCGAGTTTGCCTTTCTGTCGTGCCAAGACGGATACAGCATCTTGCTCATCCAGGACTCCTCTGTCTTTTCTCGCGAGTTTGTTTACAATGAAGTCTTCAGGACCGATTACGAGCATTTCGAAACTGTCGTTGAATGGTCGTACTCTGACGCGCTTACGCAGGAGATCTGCATCGAAAACAACTCCGTCGGGCTTCGTCCAGATCTCGACTTCCAACATCTCTTTCAGATCAGTTACGAAAAAGAAAGGCGCGTCCGGGCTTGGTTGGGATGGTAGTTGATAACCTAGTTTCTGTAGTTGAGCTTGCAGTTTGACGCTCTCCTCATAACCAGCCTCTATGGCCATGTCCACATCCTGCGTAGTTCGGAATTGACCGTAAGCGATGAGAGCAAATCCGCCGATCAGCATGTGTGGTATGGATAACTTATCGAGCGTTGTGCTTAGTTTTCGCAGTGCTCGCGATGTTCCGGGCAATTTCATTCATCTCTTGGAATCGTGCATACGGAGAGATACCCATGTCGACCAGTCTTTGCGCAAGTTCTGCCTGGCGCAAGGCCTTCCTAATGTCATTGTCATTGCTGCGCAGAGACAGATCATGAAGACGTCTGCATTCTCTTACGAATCGTCGGCCAATTGGTGTTATCCGTAGATATTGTCTTGGTCGGCCTACGCTCTGTTTTCTTGAGATTTCCGGCAGCAAGAGACTCCGCTCTTCGAGTTCTTTGACAAGAGCCATAGTGCTATCGTGGTTTCCGCTTACCTTTCTGATCAGTTCCGACACGGACAAGTCAGCCTCACCGCAATATGCGAGAATTGTAGCCGCAAGATCGATTCGCATTAGTCTCCACCGAATTTACTCCCAAGCTAGGAATAAATCACTGCATCGTCGATATATAAACAAAAAGGTAACGTCAAGTCTACAGTTGCTGGTTTCTTCAGCTTCTGCTGAAAAAACCTGTTGCTTATGTTTGCTATAGAACGCTATGTTTCTTTGCGTATTGTTTTGGGTTTAGAAGTAGTTCCAAGAACTCTTCTCTCGT
>Ga0315279_10008291_pt1 | contig 12613 bp, 10 predicted proteins | sample YL17G06_20_MG_FD_203694 | JGI IMG/M metagenome (GOLD analysis project Ga0315279, IMG submission 203694) | Sediment microbial communities from Yellowstone Lake, YNP, Wyoming, USA - YL17G06_20 | ecosystem: Environmental > Aquatic > Freshwater > Lake > Sediment | place: USA: Wyoming | collected... | reverse complement strand
CCAACATTCCTTCGCATGAGAGACAGGCCTACCGGACAACAAGTAAGAAAATGGAATACACGCCTGGCCGGGGGGTTTGAAGAAATTCACAGCACCAGAATTCGAAACGAAAACGAACCGTTTGGATGCAAACAGCAGGGCAAGAAGCTTTGCGCGTCCTAAATTGTACCGAGGTACCATGCCCGCCAAGTGTCCCGGAATGAACACCCGCTACTTTACATCCAAAGATGTCGCGGAATGCGTATGCCCGTCATGCGGCGCGGTCATTGAGATGTGGAAAGATGACGTGAAGCGGAAATGTCCGATGTGCAACGCTTTTCAACCCCAGACTCGGAAATAGGCACACTATGCGACAAAAAATATTCATAAGCAGCGTTCAGAAAGAATTTGCAGGGCAACGACGCGCGCTCAAGGAGTATATCCAGGGCGATGCGCTTCTGTGTAAATTCTTTGAGGTGTTCCTGTTCGAAGACATTCCTGCGGCGGACCGGCCCGCTGACGAGGTGTATCTGCATGAAGTTGCGCGGTCCGATATTTATATCGCACTGCTGGGTCGGGAATATGGATACGAAGACGACGCCGGCATCTCACCGACGCAGCGGGAATACGAGTATGCGTCGGCTCTGGGCAAGGAACGTCTTGTATACCTCAAGAGCGTGTCTGATGCTGAGCGTCATCCGAAAATGAGAATGCTTGTAGATCGGGCCGCCGTGGAGCTGGTGCGGCGGCGATTCGGCTCCATTCCGGAACTCACTGCCTTGGTCTATGCAAGCCTTGTCGATTACCTTGAGCGCATGGCTCTGATCCGCACCGGCCCGTTCGATGCAACCGCATGTCGCAATGCTACTCTCCAGGATGTCTCCGCCGAAAAAGTGAGGAATTTCCTGCGCACTGCTCGCCGAGCACGGGACTTCGCCCTCGATGAAAGCACACCACTGGTCGACGCCCTGGCCCATCTCAATCTACTTGACAAAGGTGCACCATCACATGCCTCGATTCTGCTGTTCGGTGGCGCTCCCCAGCGTTTTCTCATCTCTTCTGAAGTCAAGTGTATGCATTTCCATGGCGTCACGGTCCGTAAGCCAATTCCCTCCTACCAGATTTACAAGGGGACCGTCTTTGACATGGTCGATCAAGCTGTGGACTTCGTCATGTCAAAGCTGAACAGGACGGTGGGAACGCGGGAACACGGTCCCCAGGCTCCGGTATTCTACGACATCCCTGAGACGGCGGTGACGGAGGCCATTGTAAACGCGATCGCGCATCGTGATTACGCGAGCAATGCCAGTGTACAGGTGATGCTGTTCGCCGATCGCCTTGAAGTCTGGAATCCCGGATCTCTGCCTCCGGGTCTCAGCTTGGAGGATCTTCACCGGGCGCATCCCTCCATTCCGCGAAACCCGCTTATTGCCGAACCATTGTTCCTGACAAAGTACATCGAAAAAGCAGGATCGGGAATACTTGACATGATCGAAGTGTGCATGGAGGCAGGACTTCCAACACCCGAATTCAGACTTGATGCCGGGTGTTTTATCATCACGCTTTCGCGCAAGCAGCCGGCAGGCTGGATTAAGGTGGGGTCCGAACAAGTTGGGACTAAGTTGGGACCAAGTCGGGACCAAGTTCTTGTTCTGCAGCAAGTTATTGAAGGAAAAGCGATTACGACTTTGATGCATTCCGTGCGACGCACCAACAGGACCAAGTTCAGGGACCAAGTTCTCAACCCCCTAATACAGGAAGGCCTGATTGAGATGACCATCCCCGATAAGCCGAGGAGCAGCAAGCAGAAATATCGGCTTACCGAAAAAGGCAGAAAATTGCTTGCCGAACAACTTTCTCTGATCCGCACCGAGGTACCATGCCCGCCAAATGCCCAGGAATGAGCGTCCGCTACTTTACATCAAAAGATGTCGCGGAATGCGCATGCCCTTCCTGCGGCGCGGTCATTGAGATGTGGAAAGATGACGTGAAGCGGAAATGCCCCAGGTGCAAAACAACGCTTTTCAATCCTAAACTGGGGAATACGTGCCTCTCATGGTGCGCAAAGGCCGAAGAATGCCTCGGAAATCTGGATATTGAAGAATGGAAGAAAATGCATACGCCGGAACCGAAAGCCCGGATCCCTCGAGCAGCGGAAACTTTATGATTTCCAAACAGCAGAAATGGCCGCATGGCCCGTGCGAAAACATTGCAACAACAGCATGAGCGCCTGGCCCGAAAAGCAGGGGAAATTTCCGTGTGCCGACTACCCTTGCCTTATAAATGAATGTGGTGGGAATAGTGCAGCATGCGCCCACTATGCACTGGACACCAGAATGCCGGGGAATCGTATTGTTGGAGCAACCTTCGATTGAAGAATTTGCTTTGACATGGCGCAAAAGGCTATGTTATAATATTGATCTAGTCCATAAAAGCTTGCCCGGATCCATGGAACCGAAAGGTGTATGGCCATGCGGATTTACCATATCAAAGCATTGTTGGGAATGATAATGCTGGCCGCCGGATGTTTTGCGCAGAACTGCGGCATAAACAACCCGATCATCATAGAAAAAGCCAACATCGAGTTGAACTACATCAAGAGCAAGATATCGCAGAACCCTTCCGCGCTGTACGGGCGCGACGATATCAGGGCGCTCAACGTCGAACTTAAAAAGTGCCAGAACATGATCGACAACCACATATCCGAACTCAACAGCGCGATATCGTCGCTTATTCTTGACAAACAGGACCTGCTTAAGCTCAGCGATATCGCGAAAATGAAGGAGCAGATCACCGCGAAGAAGCAGAGCATCACCCAGATCCAGCACGAGATGGAAAAGGACCTCTCCAATATCAGCTATAAAGCGATTTACCTTGCCGTGCTGACCGACATTGATGTGTATGAAGCAAAAGAGAAACTCTCAACCGCCGCGGAGGCAGCGATCAGCGATGATGCCATCAGGAGCATTAACGGTCTGTTTATCTCCGGCCTTACCATTGTTGAAAACAATATGATGATCCGCGACTACATCAAGGCGGTTGTGAGCGGTGAGATGGGGGTTGAGAAGAAATACATCGCCACGACGCTGCGAAAAGACAAAAAATTCGTCTATCTCGCAAAGGTCAATGTATCACCCCTTAAGAAACCGCTGGCTGGCGCCAATAAATTCGCATTTGACCAAAACCAAAAAAAGGCCGCGGTCCTCGATCTGGGAAAAACCGAGCTTGCGCCTGCCGCGCTGGGATTGGGCGAAACCGACGATATTACGCTGGAAATACGAAATGATGTCGCCAATACCATGCCCACGATACAAAGCGAAAACGATCTGGCTTCCCGCAGACAGCAGGACGTGCTTTCGAACGGCCTTGCGAATACCCAAAGGGTGGAGGCTGAGATCAAAGACCTGCAGCAGCGATATGACAGCCGCTTTGCCGAGATTAAACGCCTCATCACGACAAAGACCTATGTAACGTTTGTCGACAATGATATTAAAGGCACCATTGATCAGGCATTGGCCTATTATGACAAGAAAATCAGGGCATTGACTGATAAGAAAATGATGACCAAGGAGCTTGAGCTTTTATCGCAGAACACCAATGTCATCGCCGAAGGAGAACCGGTGGAGGACATCGCCAAGACGGCGATAAACGTCGCCAAGCAGATAGAAACCAGCTATTCCAAGGTCGAGCAATTCAGCGAGGTCACTGAAGTCGAAAACAATATGCTGGTCAACTTTGAAACCGCGCAAAAGAAAGACATTTTCCGCACTATCGACAAAATATGGATCTATCCGATCCCGGGTAACAACGACAATTTTGAATTGACCGTTGTGGCAAAGTTTAAAATCAATTATAAGTACTCGCAGCTTTATACGGCGGTCGACTATGGCAACCTCGAAAAGGAAGTCTATAGCCCACAACCATCCAAGCCTCGCGTGCATCCGGAACCCGTGCGACCCGCCCCGGCGCCCGAAGCGCCAGCGCCCGAAGCGCCAGCGCTGACGCCGGTCAAGATAGAGACCCCACCTTCCGGAGAAAACGCACCGGCTATCCAGCCCGGGACCGGCGCGTCCGGGGTTAGCAGCCAACCGCAGCCGCTGGTTGAGAAAGCAAAAGCACCACGCAAGCATGTTCTGTGGCCCAAGATAGTCCTGGGCATTGCCGCCGCATCCGTAGCAGGTGGTGGATACTATTACAACATGGGGGCGCAGACCGATTATGATGAAAGCGCGCAAATTGCCGCTGATTACCGGAACAGTGGCACCAATGTGAGCTATGCTACCTACGCGCAGCAGTATGCGGATGCAAGGGCATCCGCGAAGGACAAAGAAATGTTGCGGAATATATGCTATATCGCATCAGGCGTTTTAGCTGCCGGATTTGGTGTTTCCTTCGCATTTTAAGCAGGGAGTTTGCGCAATGAAAACCACCGCAATAGTCTTTGCTTGTATTGCCGCACTGCTGTTGACCTGCGCACAAGCGCCGGACGACCTCATTACGCTCCCCCGGATCGAGTTCCCGCTGTCGGCGCCCGCGCCAAGTGCGCAGGCTGTTTCCTGCAACCAGATTGATATCTCCTGGACCGCTGTGAATGATGCGACAGCCTACGCAATCTATCGCAGCGCAATGCTTGACAGCGGATATGCGCAGATCGGCACAACAGGCACGGATTCCTATTCCGATGCCGGCTTGAGCGCGAGCACCGCATACTATTATAAAGTCAAGGCAATAAATACGGCTGTAGAGTCCGGTTTCTCCGCGGCAATTGCCGCGACAACGCAAGCGCCGCCCGTTCCGGCCGCTCCTACCGGAGTCACCGCCACTACGCTTTCTTCGACTTCAATACAGATAAGCTGGACAGCATCAAATGGTGCGACAGCATATGCTATCTTCAGAAGCCCGGTTGCGGACAGTGTCTATGAACAGATTGCCGCCCAGGCTGCAAGCCCCTATATTGACGTCGGCTTGGCCGCGAGCTCATTGTATTATTACAAGGTCACGGCAATCAACAGCACGGGAGCATCGGGGTATTCAGCGGAAGTAAATGCAACAACCGATGCGCGCCCTGCCCAGGCGCCTGACGTCCCAACCGGCGTTTCCGCAACCTCGACATCTTCTACTTCCATCGCGCTTAGTTGGACGGCGGTGAACGGCGCAACAGCCTACATCGTATACCGCAGCGCGTCCTCAGGCGGATCATACGAACAAATCGGCACGCCCTCATCAAATTCCTTCACCGACGTTGGTTTGGCCGCCAGCACTCCGTATTACTACAAAGTCAGCGCGGCCAATGCAATAAGCGAGTCGGACTATTCATCCGAAGCGACCGCAACAACGCAGGCGCCGCCCCTGGTGGCCCCAGCCATACCGACCGGCGTCGGCGCTATCGCCAAGTCCTCGACCTCCATTGAGATCAGTTGGACGGCAGCTAATGGGGCGACTTCGTATCAGGTATTTCGCAGCGCAACAAGCGGAGGGACATATGACCCCGTCGGCACCCAGGCCGCAAGTCCGTATACCGACGTCGGCCTGACCCCTAGCACTCCATATTACTACAAAGTAAAGGCAGTCAATTCCGTCGGCGCCTCCGATTTCTCCAGTGAGGCAGCCGCCACAACGCAAGCGCCACCCGCGCAAGCGCCCGGCATTCCAACCGGCGTCGGCGCGACGGCGATCTCTTCCACATCGATTAATGTCAGCTGGATTGCGGTCAGCGGCGCAACGTCGTACATTGTCTTTCGCAGCGCGACTTCGGGCGGGACATACACCCAGGTGGGGACGCCCTCCGCGAGCCCGTACAATGACGGCGGACTCACCGCGAGCACGCCGTACTACTACAAAGTGAAGGCAGCCAATGCTGTTGGAGAGTCGGATTATTCGAGCGAAGTGACTGCCACAACGCAAGCACCGCCAGTGGTTGCCCCTGGAATTCCTACCGGCGTTGGCGCAACGGCGACATCATCAACCTCAATCAGCGTTAGCTGGACAGCGGTCAGCGGCGCAACATCGTACAAGGTTTTCAGGAGCGCTACTTCTGGTGGAACGTACACGCAAGTGGGAACGCCGGCATCAAGCCCGTACGCGGATGCAGGGCTCACGGCAAGCACGGCGTATTATTACAAGGTGAGTGCGGTTAATTCGGCGGGGGAATCGGGGCAATCGAGTTACGCTTCAGCGACGACGCAAGCTCCGCCGCTTCAAGCGCCCGGCATCCCGACCGGCGTTGGCGCGACGGCGACCTCTTCAATGGCAATCAGCGTGAGCTGGACGGCGGTCAACGGCGCAACGTCCTACAAGATTTTCAGGAGTCCGGTCTCGGGAGGAACGTATTATATGCAAGTGGGTACATCGGCAACAAGCCCTTATTTAAATACTGGGCTAACGGCAAGCACACCTTATTATTACAAGGTAAGTGCTGTGAATTCGGTTGGCGAATCAGCGCAGTCGAGTGAAGCGACGGCGACAACACCGCCCGCTTATCCGACCGGCGTTAGCGCAACGGCAACCTCCTCTACTGCAATCAGTATAAGCTGGACGGTGGTGGGTGGTGTAACATCTTACAAGGTTTTCAGGAGTGCGACCCTTGGGGGGACGTATGCGCAAGTGGGAACATCGACAACAAGCCCATATGTTGATGCAGGACTCACTCCAAACACGGCGTATTATTACAAGGTAAAAGCAGCGATTTCTGCTGGTGAATCAGGTTTTTCGAGTGAAGTTACAGCGACAACACAAGTAGGAATTCCCGGCATTCCTACCGGCGTTGGCGCGACAGCCACATCATCCACCTCAATTACTGTGAGCTGGACAACTGTGAGCGGCGCGACTTCATATAAGGTTTACAGAAGCGCGGCTTCCGGAGGAACGTATACGCAGGTGGGAACGCCGGCGACAAGTCCGTATTCGGATGCAGGACTCACGGCTAGTACGGCATATTATTACAAGGTAAGCGCGGTTAATTCGGCGGGGGAGTCGGGGCAATCGAGTTATGCTACGGCGACGACGCAGGCAATACCGATAACCGTCACTGATATTGATGGGAATGTTTATCATGCGGTTACAATAGGCACACAAGTATGGTTAGTAGAGAATTTGAAAACTGCCAGATTAAATGATGGAACTGCGATACAGTTGGATACGAATAAGAGTACATGGAGTAATCTCACCACGCCGGGGTACTGTTGGCACAATAACGACTCAGCCGCCAATAAAGCGACATATGGGTCGCTTTACAACTGGTATGCAGTAAACACGGCCAAGCTAGCTCCTGCAGGCTGGCACGTACCAACGGATGCTGAATGGACCACTCTCACCACCTTTCTGGGTGGATTAACTTTGGCAGGCGGGAAACTGAAAGAAGCTAGCATGTCGCATTGGTTAACTCCAAATTCTGGCGCAACGAACGAAACCGGGTTTACGGCGCTCCCTGGTGGTGCCCGCAATCCGGATGGCACATTCTTCAGCACTGGCAATGGTGGTTTGTGGTGGTCGGCTACTGCGAATGACGCAGCACAATCGTGGTACCGCAGCATATTTTACGATAAAGCTGTTGTGATCCGCGGTGCCATCAATAATAAGGCGGGGCATAGTGTCCGATGCGTTAAGGATTAATCTAAGGCGATATAATATACCTTCAGAGGCGAGAAAAATTGACTACTCTTATGTCTCTTAAGCAAGCAAAAAGATTTCTTTCTATCCTTCTTAAACATTTTGGTCGCAGACGCGATTTCTATCACATCGTTACCGGTCCGAAAAGGGAGACGTGGTTCAACGCAGAGGCAATAGCTGCGTTGGCCAGAGCCTCGTCGGATAATCTTAGTCATGATCTTGTCTTTACAGGCGAAAACAACTACAGAACTGTTCTACAGGCAACCAAGTCATCTTTGAGCATGATCTGTAATGGCGATCTTTCCAAGAAGCCAGACATTGTAGGGTATTCACCTAAAATGAATTTGATCGCACTTGTTGTTGAGTGCAAACTTATCGAAAAGAAAAACGAATACCAAGTCGCGAGAGATCTAAGAATCCTTCGCAGCCAGCTTGAGCGTGCAAAGCGAGTTGTTCCTTCTGCTATAGTAGTAGGGTTGGTGTTTGGGGTCCATCATATAGGTATGCCTGCGCAACCGGAAACCTTCTATAAGTGGCTCACAAACCGCATCGAAACTGAGTTACCACGCAGTAGCTTTTTGCCTCTTATCGGTCAAGAAACTATTGTCCTCGTACCTGGACTACAGCACATCCAGCCTCTGAGTGGGAAATACAATGGAGAAGTTTCACTTGGTATTTGCGCCTTGGTCGCGACATGATTGTTTCTTATCGATCACAGACAATGATTTGCAGCCTGTGATTGCGAGAACTGGTAGTTTGACACTCATATTTGCATTGCCAACTTGCTTTAGCTATGTGCTTGCAACCTTTTCCTGAAGGCGGTATTTATGGCGACCTATCGTAAGAAGACCTATTCAAATAGAACTCGTAAGGTAGTTGCGGAGGGCAAAAAATATATCAAATGCGATGTTGAGAATTGCAGGAATGCTGATGGGGCTGTGATAGTCGCCCAGTACTCTTGTCCGAATAAGCATATGATTTGCCCAGTACATGCTATGCATGATGTCACTTGTACCAAGCTTGGTGTGAGATGCCCTATTTGTAAAGAGTGCATTGAAGTGGATGGTGTCAATAGAGAAGCTGATTTGGGGACGGTGACAAACGAAAAAGGAGTTGTGCCGCTGACTGACGGCAGCGAAGCGAATTCCCGATCATCCCATTCCTTTTCATAGTCAATGCTTGTGTTTGGAGCGCCTTTCGATTGCCAAAAAAACAGGAAATGTGTTACGTTAGCGGATCTCAAACCTTAGCAAGGAAGGGTAAAACTATGGAGATAGATCATGATTATGTCGAGGTCAACCAGTCTATTGACTTGGGAATGATCACAGACGCACATTATACGGGTGATACTACGGACGTGAGCAATCACCTTAAAAAACTCAGGGGGGCCATTCTACGCGGGGAGAAAATATCCTTAATTCGAGGGGGCACGGTTAAGAAGGTTATCTGTGGTACTACGGAATATGCGAAGTGGGAGAAGTGGATTAAGAAGATATTGGGTTTGTAGGAAATTCCCTGTCGACAAGTCCGCATCGGATCTACCGGTGGGTGCCAGATCACGTATGGCTGTCAATTGCTTTCCTGGTGGCGGATGCATTGCCTTTTTCTAGATATCAGGTACCGGGAAGGATTCAAGATGATGATTTTGGCGACATCCTCCTCATCGCCAGATGCGTTTGAAAGCGTATTGGCGTTCGGGAAGACTATTGACAGAGCATACGGCAAGGTGCCTTCATTACGGTAGATCTTCTTGCTGAACCAGCCAGCTATGGAAAGGTAGATTACATGGCCTATTTACACTTCAAATGCCCATGTTCCCGCAAATTGAAGATCACTCAAAAGTGGGGCGATTTGTATCGATGCCCGGAGAACGGTCAATTTACCCTTCACAGCAATGGAGATACCTTGAAGCCTGATTACTTCGAGGTTGTGTGTGCTTGCTCGAATGATCGAGTTCTGTCAGTTGGCGGTACATTTCCGGCGAAGCGGTTTAGACGGTCGTCGAAGCGTGCTGGAAAAGGTGCATCATGGTAAAGTTGTTCGAGCACCATATCTCCTGTCCTCGGCCAAACGGAATCCTGATCAGGTTTATCGGCGAGCGCGTATGGTGCTATAGGGATTGACCGCCAGGTGGCTTGATGCGATTGGCATTGCCCCTGACTACTGGCTCGCTGCGTATCGGTCGCTCCGTAGGTCTTTCAAGACTGGCCTGAGTGATAGCCATGCGAATCGTCAAGATCTTGTTACCTGGTACCATTGACTTGTCCCTTACATGCGCGAAGGAAAGATCTGGCTACGCTTCGTTGGATTGATTATTCGATACCAAGAGCGGTAGTGGTCAATGCGGGTGATGGGATGGTTACAATAGCTTGGGGTGATAATATTATTGGCGCGACATCCCATAAGCAAGGGGCGGGCGTTTGGTAGCTCATCTCATACCTGATAAGGGGAGACATCATGTCGATCCACGACCAATACAACGAAGATTATGGTGACGAGAGGATCGCCTGCGCACAGATTGAGAGAATCAAAAAGGCGTTGGCATCATGCCAACAGTCCATAGACGATATCGGTGATCCAAAGAATGGTCAAGGAAGTTTGCCAGTTGGGACATCGGGAGCGTTCCTTGAGTCGAGTGCGCCCGATCATCCCAGTATCGCAAGACTTAGAACGCGCATGGGAGATTTGGATGTGAGCATAGCGCGGCTACGGCAGGAAGTTGTTGACAATGGAAATATGCTCACGGAACAGCTTGCCAGGAAGAAGGACGAGCTGCAGAGAGTGTTGGGCGAAATAAGTGCTGAAGTCGACAAATTGGGCTGATCCCGCCGCAACAGCGCAAATGAATGCGTGCAGCGTGGGTCCGAGCCCATTTCCGATCGCCGAGAATATGCGCTTGACTCATACCATCGTACTCCTGTTAATATCGGCCCTGTTTCTCTCCTGCGCCCAAGCCCCAACTACCAATGAAACATTACCCAGGCTTGATTTCACCCCTGCGGCCCCGGTCCCTTCCGCCGCAGCCACCTCGGCCCACACAATCCAGCTATCCTGGCCAGTCATTCAGTATGCGACCTCGTATCGCGTTTTCCGAAGCATGAATCCAGCGGACCAATATACCCAGATCGCCACTACCCAGGGCACGTTGTTCATTGATTCCCCGTTGGCGGCCAATACACCTTATTACTATAAGGTGACGGCCGTAAATGCTGATGGTGAATCCGGTTTCTCCAGCTATACAACCGCGACTACGCAGGCGCCGGTTCTGGTACCGGCGCCGCCGACTCTTTTCTCTCCTGCAAATGGCATCGCAAACGTCTCCATCAGTGCTGTATTATCATGGAATTCCGTGACTGGGGCCGCGTCATACCAGTTGCAGGTTGCCCAATCATCCGATTTTGGGTCAACGGCTTACAGCCGGAATGGGCTGACGGTGCCTTCTCAAGGGGTAAGTGCTCTTGGATACAGCACAACTTATTACTGGCGGGTCAATGCGACTAATACAGCCGGAACAAGCGACTGGTCGATTGTCTGGAGTTTCGTCACGCAAGCCCATCCGGTAACGCCTGCTGGGATGACGCTGATCAACGGCGGGACGTTCCAGATGGGCCAAGTAGGGATCGCTGTTCCAGTTCATTCTGTTACCGTCTCATCATTCTATATGGATACAATCGAAACTACTCAACAAAGCTATAAAACTATTATGGGCTCAAATCCATCACGAAACGATTATAAATCAGCGCCATTTGATCCGCAATTGCCGGTAGAAAATGTTTCATGGTTTGACGCCGTGCGATTTTGTAACAAGCGCAGCATTGCAGAGGGATTGCAGCCATGCTATGATACGTCAAGTTGGACGTGCGATATAGGGAAAAATGGATATCGGCTTCCTACTGAAGCCGAATGGGAATATGCATGCAGGGCCGGAACTGCAACCAAATATTATTGGGGAGATAGTCATAGCGGTAATCCGGGAGATAATTTCCCTTGCATTATCTATTACTGGTCTGCCGGACAAATCTGGCCGCCTTCCTATGCTGCCTGCAAAAATCCATGGGGTTTATATAACATGAGTGGAAATGTATGGGAATGGTGCAATGATTGGTATGCTGCTTATTCAAGCGGCGCTGCTACGGACCCTACCGGGCCTTCCAGTGGGTCAACTAAAGCACAGCGGGGCGGCTCAACCAGAAGTGGAAGTAATAATGACTATACTGATTTAACTTCTGCTGGAAGAAACTCAATGGCGCCATCATCTTCATATAATGGGTCGCCAGTAGGATTCAGGTGCGTACGAAGGTAGTAAATATGCGACCATGCTGTACCATTTTTATATCGGCAACCCATGCCATTATTTATAATGCGTACATTCCCATTTCGCCAACATATTTTGCAGGAGGTTTTTATGCGACTTAGTTTCATTCTCACAAGTCTTGCTGGCGTCGCGCTCCTTGTTTTCTGCATAAGCTGTGCAAAGGCACCCGATACAGAGTTGACCGACGCTAAAACCGCTATTGAAAGCGCAGAAGCCGCTCAGGCCAAGAAGTATGCTCCGGAGCAACTTACAGTTGCTCAAGATTCACTGAATTCCGCTATTGTTCAAATTGAAAAGCAGAAGTCGGTTTTCGCACTAGTTCGCAGCTACGAATGTGCCAGAAAAACATTGGCTTCTGCGGAAATGATAGCGGAATCAGCGGCAACTGAAGCCGCTGAACTCAAGGAAGAAATTGAATATGAAGAAGCGAATAAAGTAGCAATTTTTGGGCAATGTGAGGGTTTCTCAAACGGGGAGCTTAGATTATGGGGAAAAGCTTTGGATTATAGGTTAACAGGCAGGACGCTTCCAGGTACAACACCCCTTTATACAAATCTAGTTATTGATGATTACAAGCGCGCTCCCAATGAAAGCGAACCGACGATTGGATGGCCTAGTACTACAACGAAAGTTAATATGATAGTTACTTGCATTTGATCTGTGCCATGGCGTATCTTCTTATGGTGAAACCCACCAGAAGGAGGTAGCCCA
>Ga0315279_10008290_pt1 | contig 12614 bp, 13 predicted proteins | sample YL17G06_20_MG_FD_203694 | JGI IMG/M metagenome (GOLD analysis project Ga0315279, IMG submission 203694) | Sediment microbial communities from Yellowstone Lake, YNP, Wyoming, USA - YL17G06_20 | ecosystem: Environmental > Aquatic > Freshwater > Lake > Sediment | place: USA: Wyoming | collected... | reverse complement strand
GAAATTCTGCTTCTGTCGCCACTAGCCTACTTTATCGTTGCTCCCTTTATTCGAACCATACATAACGAAGAATATGAAGACAACATGCTGAGAAAAATTAAAGAGACACGGCTAATTTTGATCGCTACATTACTTGCCTTTATAACTTTATATCATTTGATTTGAGAAAAAACTAAAGGGGAAAGGTGAGACGAAGTCTCGGATTGGTGGAACACTTCCGCGCGCGCGTTAATTTGGTTGGTTGGTTTGGGGTAAAGTTTTATCCAAACCAAACCACGACGACGATGCCCTGCTCTGAAAAAAGCTGTACTGGAAAGCAGTATACACGATTCAGGATACAGGGCATTATCAGAGGCATAAAAGAGGCTATAGAACAGAAATCAGGTCACTATAGGGTAGGTAGTATCGGAATCGAGTATACGCCTTTCTTAGAATGAAAGAGGCGTTATGTATAGAACAAATATGGGGTACATCGCGTGCTAGTTCTCTAACCAAGCCTATCTGGACTGTTGTTTTTCAAGTCTGGCACGCTTTTTCCCCTTACGTTTCTCTTCTCTTTCCTTCTTCTTCCGAGGTTGAGGCCGTGCTCGATCTTGTTCTGATGTTTCTCCTTTCTTCCGCACGTAACCACCTACTTCTCACAGAAGAAAAAGACTCGTCCTCTTTCTTGATGAACGATTCTTCTCTTCTCGTATAACTGAGTCGTTACGATTTTCATGGCTTGTCCCTTCCCGACAAGCGCGTAGCGCGCTATTTCTTGCCTTTGTTGTATTCCGCAGGGAGTTGAGTGTCCCGTCTCTCTTTCCTTTTCAGTTCCTTACCTCTCTGCAATTTCATGTGCTGTTTATGATCTATAGCTTTCTGTTTCTTACCTTTGGGCACAATTCACCCTCCTCAACAAGTTAGACTTTGTTCTTACGTCTATAAAAAATGCGCGTGCCTTATGCCTCTTTTGCTAATAGCCTCTTCTGAAATGCCCCATGGTCTTGTCCGAATTCTTACACTGAAAGCTTTTCGGGAGCGCTGCGAGTCTGCGGAAGCTTGTCTTGTTAGCGCGCACATTCGATTTACGCAAAACAATAAATGTCCTAGCTGACTACGCTTTGAGCGGGGTTTGATTATGAAGCCTACATGGAATCAGAAGGAAGTGCTTCCAATGGTGAGGGATACCATTTACGCTTTGTGCAAGAAGAAGGGCGATTGGGTCACTAAACAGGAAACGGTGACTGCTCTTCTTGAAGATCCTCGGATTTCGAAATCTGCAGACGAGGCGTACAGGCTGCAGAAGACGGACAAGACGCATATTTTGAGAAACATGGTGAACTGGCTGGATTTCTGGGTTACTAAGCTCGAGGGAAAAAAGCCGATGCCAGATTGGGCTTGTGAATTGGCTACGGAGATTTTGGACGAGTTTGAACGGAAGAAAATCGACAAGAAATGGGCTTACAAGTTGCGCTAGAGTCTGGAAAGCGCGCCTGTTCTTTCTCCTTGCTGTTGATTTCTGTTTAGGTTTTGTTTTTTATAGTTTTGCGAGAAGAAGCCGTTGCATTTGTGTGTGGGATAAAACTTTACCCCAACCAGCGCCACTGCGCCATTGCAGCATGTTATTAGAGGAACGCCTATGTTTCCTCTCTAAAAGAGCATTACCTGTTAGGCTTGTGTGTGTGAAATCAAACTTTTTTCTGGCTAGTGAATTTCTTGGCTATGTAGTCGATATCTGCTTTAACTGAAGACTTACCTGTCGATGTTCTCTCCGTAATTCTCTTTTCCTTGTGGATTATCCTGAAATTGCTAAAATACTCACTCGGCTCATCATCCTCATGATAAGAGAAACCAGTACTTCCAAGAAAAGGTTTGCAGAATGTGTTTCTTTCTGTGTCATCAACCGACAGGAAATTCACATACACAATCCTTCCGGTTTTAGCACTCGTTCAATCTCCTCCATTGCAACTGCAATATCCTTTTTCGTCATGAAGAAAATTGCATTGTAGGAATATACAAAACTGAAGGATTCACTCTTGAAAGGGATTCGACGCATATCTCCTTTCAATATGTTGAGTTCAGCTTTGTTTTCTCTACAGAAATTCTTAGCCTGCTTCAACGGGTTCTCTGCCACTTCAATTCCACATGTTTCATATCCATAGTCATAGAAGAGTTGGAGTGGAGGGTCATCACCACCCGCACCACAATCAAGAACTGTTTTCTCCAAAGGACTTGAATTGCACTCTCTCAAAAACTTGTAGAGAGGAGTTGCCCAAATCACTTTCTTCATGATCTATCCTCAATTTCCTGATTAGCCACTATTAGTCACTATGATTCATGATATTTCTTGCTTCGTCGAATCTCACATTATTCAGTTTCAATGAATCTCTTGCCATCCATGCAGATTGCAGACTTCATAATTTTATGTTGTTGTTGGATAAAACTTTACCCACACACAACTGACGACTGACGTACCTCTGAACAGCGTGCGCTCTGGTTCTTTGTGAGAAATTCCTGAAAGAAGTGGATGGATCAAGCGGTTTTGAATTCGAATAGGCTTCTGACCATTGCTATTGGTAGGTATCCGTTTGCTGTTATAGTGTCGTGGAAGAACTTGTCAGTGAATTTCGCGCCCATCTTCCTCTTGATCTCTTCCCGCATGTGCAAAATCAAATGCTTCCCCAGCAAATAGGATAGTGGATATCCTGGTTGCTGCGTGTACCAACGGACTTCTGCGGTTGCCGCTTCGCTTGACATGGCCGCTTCCTTCATAAGCATATCTACTGCTTCTTCAAACCTCATTTCTCCACGTGACAGCTTCACGTCCACGATTATGCGTACTGCACGCACGATCGCATCATTCACCTGAATCAGCCTTGCCTCCAACCCGCTTAGGAAACCGCGCTCCAGCATCATCTGCTCACAGTAATGCGCCCAGCCCTCAGTCGTCTCCGTCCCGCCAGCTAGCACATGAATCAACGAACTCCTATTCGAAACAGAACCCTGCAGAAAATGCCCAGGAAACGCCTCATGAACAGCCGTGTTGCGAATGCTCGCAAAATTCAGATGCTTACCAAGGTTAGCCGTGTCTTTCGGTCTAGTAACAATGTACACGCCGATCATAGGTCTGTCAAACCTAGACGGCATATTCAGAGCCGCAAAAGGAATCAAAGGCGCAATGAACGCTGGTGTCTCTTCCACGATCAGTTTATCCTCCTCGTAAACTGTGGCAAGATCCTTCTCGATGATGAACCGTTTCGCATCCTCCATCGCTCGTCTAGTCGCGTCTAAAGCCTCTTCAAATGTCTTCGGAGACTTAGCCTCAACTGCCTTCATAACATCATCAACGCTTCTCCCAGGAGAAATCTCGGCGGCAATCTTTGTGCGCTCAGCCTTCAAATCAGACAAGTACTTGTACCCGAGCTGAAGAATCTCCTCAGACGACATGCCCAAACGGCGAAGCCTAATCAGCTTCTCAAACTTCTCCCTGCCCAGTGTCCAGTCATCCGTCGTCCTAGCCTTCAAACTCTGAAGCCAAGCAAAATGCTCCTGAAAAGGACCCATTAACGCTGCCCCAGCCTTCTCTAACTTGCCATGGAGCGCATCAGATATTCTGCCTTTTGAAGCCTGCACGGCAAACATGAAAAGCCCTGGAAACTGCTGAGCCGATTCAAAGGCCACTTCTGTCCAAAGCTTCACTGGCTTTGCGTGCTCAAACCGTGTTCGAAACTCCTTCATGTACTGGGGAAGCTTTTCCATCCTCGAAATCATTGCCTCAATCCGCTTCTCCAGAGGTGCATAGTCATTCGTGAGCATCAGGAAGAACGCTCCGCCCACGGTGCTGAACGCGTCAGGATTCAGCTCATGCTGACGCTGCTCATTCACCTCGAAATTTGTCATCTCGACCGCGGCTTCAAGCACTTCCCAATCAACCCTGTTCGCGCCATTCAACTCGTCGTAGCTGATGGTTTCCTCCATTCTGTTCGCGTACTGCTTCAGGATCTCAAAATCCTCAAGAACCTTCGCGGTGTCGCCCTTCGGCAACAAGTAATCATAGGGATCATGAAGCCCGAAGACCGACGCCAGATGAGGATTCCTCTCGAAGAACCCATCAAACATTTCCTTCTTCAACTCGTCAAACATGACATCCGAATTCAAACAGGTTTCACCCTTCCCCACTAGCTAGAAGAGCATTCAGTTAAGCTTTGAGCCAGAACGAGTGAAGATGAAAATCGATCAAAGCACACGCGAGTGAAGGACGAATCCCTTCATGATTCCGTACACATGTTGACCTGCACCCGGAGCTAAACGGCGATGTCTCCACAGTCTCCCGCAACTTCCTCTCTTTTCTTGGATCTATCTTTTTACAGGCAGCTTATTCTTGATCGATCTTCCTGTTCTGCATCGCAACTAGTATTGCTCTTTCCTTTTCGATTCTCCGGGGACAAGAGTGTGGGGGTAAAGTTTTATCTTGTGTGTGTGTTGATGCCTAAACCGACAAGGGCAAGAATGGGAGACTGGCATCTTGGTAAACAATGTAGGTATGAGCCCTTAGACCCACATTGTTTATTAGCACCACACTTCCGCAGGGTTAGTTGGATAAAACTTTACCTGTCCATGACCATCGGATGAAAACAAGTGAGGTGGAGATATCTCCCGTATTCCCGATTGACATAGATATCTCCAAAGATACATGGGTCAAACTACCTTAAAAGGACTGATAGAAGTGTCTTCTACTCGCCTTTCTCAAACAGCAAGTAATGGTTGACGAAGCCAGCTGCAGGACCAACACTTCCAGTTGCTTGATAGGTATGTAGACGCCATCCATTCTTTTGCCATTCCTTGATTGTCCTTCCAACATCCTTGTGGTGTTTGACTTCCACACATTCATACTCTTTCAACTTGACTATCACCCCTTTCCCGATTCCATAATTCTGATTAGTTACTTTAGGTTTGGCTATAACTTTTCCGCAAAACCAAAAATCGGCTTCAAAAGGACGCGCGCTCCAGAATTAGCATGCGCCCACAACATGGTGCGTGCCTAATATACCCGTTTGCACAAATCATTGTCATAAGATAAACGCAAACGCATAAACTTCAGAGGATGTGGTCAGAAATGGGCTCACAGCGTCGAGGAAGACCACGGGAATTTGAGTGGGTCGAATTCAAAGAACTCGGTGAAAACTATTCGCCTGAAGCGCAATTCTTGAAATTAGCTAGCGTAAATAACCAGTTGATAGCAAGTCTCACAGTTTCAGGTTGCCCTCAATGCACAGGCAAGAACTTCAGACTTCGCCATGACAGAAAACATGACAACATAAGATTCTATTGCCCAGAATGCAAATATGAAACTTCATTTCACATCAAGAAACCGCCCAAGAATGAACTTCAAATAATACCAGTCTACGATAAGCAAGGTAAACTTATTGGCGAGAAAGCCGTAGACAGATTTCATGAGCCGACTAAACGGGAAAGAGTCGATGCAGCAGTACTGAGGACGGAACGAAAATCACAATTGGGCGGAGAATGGTTCGATGGTTCTTCCGGAACCAACACGCAAAATCGCTATCTGACTCTTGAGGAAGCAATTGAGCGCATCGCCAGAAGGAAAATGAAGGCCCAAATGGAAGCAATGCTAAACGAAATCGAAGAGGAAGAAAAAGATTATCGCTTGGCCTCTTTCGAAGCAGACGTCTCCTCGGACTAGAACAATGGTGTGCTGATTTTCTGTATAATAGATGAGGAAAGAGCCTACTTTTCTGATGCACGCAGCAGGTCATAGTCTTTTGCACATTATTTGCGAGCGACTAGCAACCAGCGCGCGCTATTGCTCACGGGGCGGAAGCCAAAAGTTTGGCGTCTCTGAGGTGGAAAGTTAAATAAAATGGTAACATTCTTATGAATCCCAATTCGCGAGTACTATCTTGGATCGCTTTTTCTGAGAAGTCATATTCCAAGGTCGTAAAGTTTTAATCCGTGCCTCTGAATCACCATTCTATCCAAGAAGGTTATCAGTCTTGGTTACTTTGAACCTTGACAAGATTTTCAACCCCAAAACCGTGGCTATAGTCGGTGCTTCAGACGAAGAAGGCACCGTCGGCTACGCCCTAATGAAGAATTTCAAAGAACTGGGCTTCGAAGGCAAGGTCTATCCTGTCAACATCAAGAAATCAGTAGTTCTAGGCTTGCAAGCTTATCCGAGCGTGGAACAAATTCCTGAACCTGTTGATTTGGCTATTATTGCCACTCCAGCCCGAACTGTTCCGGACATCGTCGAACAATGTGGAAAGTTTGGAATAAAAGGGTTGATAATCATAAGTGCTGGCTTCAAGGAGATCGGTGAAGAAGGCAGAGCACTGGAGCAGAAAATCACCGAACTCAAAAAGGAATATGACCTGCGAATCATTGGACCGAATTGTCTGGGTGTTATCCGCCCGAGCGTGAAAATGAACGCCACATTCATCAGCAAAACGCCTAAACCTGGCAACATAGCGTTCATCAGCCAGTCAGGCGCCTTGGGCTCTGCGATCCTTGACTATGCTTTGCATGAGAACATAGGCTTCAGCAACTTTGTCTCCATAGGCTCAATGATGGACGTAGACTTCGGCGACCTCATAGACTACTTCGGAACGGATCCCAAAACACGAAGCATCCTCATGTACATCGAGGGATTGACCGACGCACGCAAATTCATGAGCGCTGCCAAGCACTTTGCGAGAACGAAACCCATAATCCTTGTCAAAGCCGGCAAATTTGCAGAATCCGCTAAAGCTGCGGCCTCGCATACGGGCAGCTTAACGGGTGAAGATAACATCTACGATGCTGCTTTCAAACGCGCAGGAGTCGTCCGGGTAGATGAAATCGCCGATCTATTCAACGCCGCCGAGGTTCTGGGAATGCAGCCTCTTCCAAATGGCCCCAACCTAGCCATAATCACTAATGCAGGCGGACCCGGAGTCATGGCTACTGACGCCCTAATCAGCCGCGGCGGAAAAGTGGCCAAGCTGTCTCCGAAAACCATGGAAATCCTAGATGCTGTTTTGCCGCACTTCTGGAGCCATGGCAATCCCGTAGACATCCTCGGAGACGCCCACGCTGATCGCTACAAAGCCGCGATAGAAGCCTGCCTGAAAGATGATGGCGTTGACGGCATCCTTGTTATCTACACGCAACAGGCCGTTGCTGAGCCAGTTGAAATCGCCAAGGTCGTATCTGAATTCATCAGAAGCCGGCCTTACCAGAACAAAACCATTCTAACCAGTTTCTTGGGCTACGGGGCCGTCGAAGAAGCAAACAGCATATTCAGCCAAAATAGCATCCCAACTTTTACGACTCCTGAGCAAGCAACCAAGACCTACCTTTACATGTACCAGTACAAGCGCAACCTGGAACTTCTATACGAGACGCCTGAAGAAGTGCCCGTGGACATGATGGCGCCAAAACGTCCGCTAATGGTTATTCTGCGAAACGCGGCAACCGAAAACCGCGAGCTCCTAACCGAAGCCGAAGCCAAACGCTTCCTAGAATACTACAACTTCCCCGTCGTAAAGACCAAAGTGGCAACAACTCAAGACGAAGCTGTCAGACTAGCAGCAGAACTGGGCTACCCTGTCGTTCTAAAAATACTCTCTCCACAAATCGTGCACAAGACCGACGCTGGAGGTGTAGTCCTAGATCTGAACAGCGAAACTGAAGTGCGCGAAGCCTATGACCGGATAATCCAAAGAGCCAAGCAGTACAGGCCAGAAGCCGAGATTCAAGGCGTAACTGTCCAAGAAATGATCAAAAAGACAGGTTACGAAGTCATCATCGGCGCAAAACAAGATCCGCTGTTCGGTCCAGTCATACTATTCGGTATGGGCGGAGTCGGTGTGGAACTCTTCAAAGACTTCTCGCTAGGACTTCCTCCCCTAAATCAAACGCTAGTCAGAAGAATGATGGAAGAAACTAAAGTCTACCAGCTTCTGAAAGGTTACCGCAACGTTCCGCCAGCCAACATCAGACTGCTCGAAGAAATAATGGTTCTATTTTCGCAAATGCTCGTTGACTTCCCACAGCTCAAGGAAGTGGATATCAACCCGCTATTCATAGACTCTGAAGAAGCATACGCCTTTGACGCCCGCATTCTGATCGATAGGCAAAAAGTTTTTGAAAGACTAGAACCGCACCAAAACCTTGTCATAAGTCCATACCCGAAGAAGTATGAGCAGCTTTGGACCATGCGCGATGGACGCCAAATCCTTTTGAGACCCATAAAACCCGAAGATGAGCCATTGTGGGACGAAATGTTCCAAACCTTCAGCGAACAATCAATACGCTACAGGTTCTTCCAAATAATCAAAGACACACCTCACGAAACACGAGTACGCTACTGCAACATCGACTACGACCGTGAAATAGCCATAGTCCCAGAACTCACCGAAGACGGCAAGAGAAAGATCCTCGGTGTCGTCCGCGTAGGCATCGAACCAAACGGCAAAGCTGGAGAAATCGCCTTCATCGTTGCCGACCCATGGCAATGTCTAGGCCTGGGCACAAAAATGGTCGACTACGCCATAGAAATCGCCAAGGACATGAAAATCGAAACACTCTACGCAATAATGCTTGCTGACAATTTGAGGGCCATAAGCCTCATGAAGAAAATGGGTTTTGCGATTGAATACTCGGAGGATGGAACAGTGAATGGAACACTCAGCCTCAAAGAAGAGGAATTTCAGTCTCCATGCGAAGAGCCGAAAAAAGCTGAAGATCCCAAAGTCGAAACGAGAACACCGCAGGCGGAACATAAAGATGCGGAAACACTTCAAGAGTAGCCTAGAGACTCAACGGGCAATGACGCGCGCATCGTCTATTCTCTGTGAGCAGTTTTCTCGATTTTGAAGGCTGAAACGTTCCCTGTCTTGGCATCGATCTTGAAGGTCAGCTTCTCCTCAAAGTAACTAGCTTCCACACTCCAGGACTTCGCATTCTGGTCATATTCAGCTTCATAGAACGAGCTTGGAATCGTATAGCGCCACATCGACTTGGCCGCTTCAATAGCAATCTCTTTTGCTGCTCGTTCATCACTGACACGCAAAGCTTCACTCATAGATATTCCCTCCACAATCTTTCATTCAGAATCTATAAACCTATTGCAGTTTCAATATAGACGCTAGAGACGATTCTGCAGACATGGGCTTCTTGAGTTAGACTTCTTCAGTTCTTCCAAGTGCGCCTTCTCGCCAGTCGTATTCATAAACTGTTGATTTGCGTTCACAAACTGTAGTGTGTGATACAATGATTCTTCGCCCGTCAGCTGCCCTCTAAAGAAGCATCCTTTCTTGATACCGTTAGGTTTCAAGCTTCTCAGATAGCTCACGGCATAGCTACAATGTCCAACTATCTCGCAAGACGCACACTTGCCCCAATCTTCAGGGTATGCACAAGGGCCACAGGCTACATGGCAAGCCCTCTTTCCCGGAAACAGATTGACTTTAGCATCGCCTTCGCATCTACAACACTCGTTTTCCCAAGAGCTAGAAACAGACATGTTCAACCTTCCTAGGATTTGTATAGTAGTAAATTTACATGAAAACACTGCTATAAGTATTTCCGTTTACAAACGTAAACTATGAAACTGCAGGAAAATAACTGCAAAATGCGATACGACAGACTCCATTAAGCATCGCACAGGGGCTGATGCCTGAAAACTTCATTCAGTGTCCAGATGTCAACTGGGCTAATGTTGGACCGATCAAAGCAGTAGCAGCGCAAGCGCAATTGTTCAATGCACTGTTAATAGGAAACGGAAGGGGATTCACTTCGTGGTTTATGGCTTAGTCTCTAGCGGCAGACTGTATGCGAGCTCACCGTTCCGCTCGCCAGTAATCAGCACTTTCCCAAACTGCTTCATAGCGATCAAATGCTTCAGAAGCTTTGGCTTATCAATCCCGGTGAGCTTTGAAAGCTCCTCAACTGTCATCGAACTCTGATTTTTCATTCCTTGAACTATGAGATTCCTTTCTTTGGTGCGCTCTTGCATCGTCTTGGTCTTTTCAGGGTCTATCTTCGGTTTTTCAGACAATGCTTCACTTCCATCGGAAAGTCTACTCCAGATCAAAGCCGTATATAAGAATAATTGCCAGCAAGTTTCCATATCCAATGGTGAATCCAGCCTTTTTGCGGTATACGAATATATCTTCGTTTGTGGTCAGACAAGTTGGAGAAAATTCTTGAAGAATCTATCGGCAGCTACATTTGATGAATTGAGCGGAAAAACTCTCGAATTGATCCGTGTAGTTGAAATGCTTTGCGAAGCATGTCAAAAACCTATGAGCAGAAGAGAGAAGCTTCTCCGAAAAATCCAGATCCTGAGCAGAGAAGATCATCAAAACCTGCTGAATAGAGCAAGGGCTCACGACCGCGCCGAGATTGACATTGAAAGCAGTAAGATCTACTTCTACGACCATGACTTTCCAGGCGACGTTCATCCCGAATGTATAGAGAAATTGTAGGCTAGACAGGCTCCTACATGAGTCGATAGAGATACTGGCCGTTCTTCTCGCCAGCTTCGCCTATTTTTCCATCTCTTCTCAGAGCTATCAGGTGCTGCACTATTCTACTCGGTTGAAGCCCAGTAAGTTGTGCAAGCTCTTCAGCCGTAAGTGGACCTTTCTCTTTCAAGGCTCCAGATATCATGTGTCTTTCAATCTCAACTTGCATGATCGAATCCACAGTCCGGCGATACTTGTCCTCTTCAATCTCGACCTTTATCTGCGATCTGCCCACAACCCATCGAAGCCTCTGAGACTTGAAAGCATCAATCGCTGCATCAGTCTTCGCGTCACGTGCAAGTCTGAACGGGCTTGGTCCCAACCGCTTGATTTCCTGAATCATTTCTCTAGCCAGAGCAGCCCATTTCCCACCTTCACTGGCTGAAATCCACTCAAGCCTGACACGCTCTGGCTCGATTCCTATGCTCTTCACAGCCTTCTTCAAATAGTCGAATCTTTTCTCCATCATGAAATTGCCTTTCTGATAGTGGCAATCTCCTGGGTGGCAACCTGCAATCAAAACTCCATCAGCACCCATTCTCAAGGCTTCTAGAACCAGTGTCGAATCCATTCTTCCAGTGCACATTATGCGAACGATCCTCAGATTCGTTGGATACTCAAAACGGCTTGTCCCAGCTAGGTCAGCGCCTGCGTAACTGCACCAGTTACAGCAATAGGCCACAATCAATGGTTCAAACTGATTCTCCGTCGTTCTTTCTTCTTCGAACTTCTCTTCAACCATACAAGTCAAGCCTCCATTTTCATTTCAGGATTCAGAAGAGCCTTTACCTGCGCAAGAATCTGATTATCTTTGTAATGACGCATGGCTATTGCTCGCTTCGGGCACTCCGCGGCACAGGAACCGCAACCTCTGCACAGTATTTCTCGAATTTCCGATTTACCTTCTACGATCTTCGGTGCTCCATAGGGGCATATCTCTTCGCAGAGTCCACAACCAATGCACAGGTCTCCGTCGACAACAGCAGTTATGGCGTCAGTTCGCACTTTCCTGTTGCCCATCAGTATCGCCGCTCTAGCAGCTGCCGCTTCACCTGAAATTATGCTTTCTGAAACGTCTTTAGGTCCTGAGACCGTGCCTGCGATGAAAACTCCGTCAACATTCGTATCTACGGGTCTAAGCTTCAGATGAGCTTCCATCATAAAACCATCTGTCGCTATGGGGATCTTTAGCATCCTGGCAAGCATTATCTCGTCTTTGCTTGGTATGAGCGGTGTTGAAAGGACAACCCACTCCGCTGGAAACTTCACTTCCATTCCATACATAGCATCATAAGCCATAACCTCAAGCTTGCCATCAGGTGTCTGCGTTATTTCAGGACGAATCTCTTCAATATGCCTAATGAACCTCACTTCCAAATCTCTTGCTTTTCTGTAGAAATCCTCATACTCCTTGTAAACACGCAAGTCTCCAAAAAGCACGACAACATCAGTTCTCGGAGATCTCTCCTTCGTCAGAATGGCATTCTTGATTGCGTTCATACAGCATATCCTTGAACAGTATGGCCATCCTTCCTCTTTGCGGGCTTTGAGGATTTTTCTCAGAAGTTCCGCCGTATCGGATTTCGGAAAGGCCTCAAGTTCAGAAGGTCGAATCTCACCTTTTCTTGCGCCCACGCATTGTATCATGACAATTCTTTCAGGTTCTCCAATCTCCCCTTTCCTCAGTTTTTCATCGAGTTCTCGTTGGGTTATGACGTGATCATGTATTCCGTACTCGTAAAGTCCCTTTGGCGGAGTGTAGTTTGCTGAGCCAGCAGCGACGATTATGGTGCCTACGCTTAGTTCCTTGTCACCTTCAGGACCCGTTGCTATGGCGTTGAAGTTGCCAATGTATCCTGAAACGTCTTTCAGATTGGTTGCCGTCATGAGTTCAATGTTCTGATTGGACTTTACAGCCTCTGCTAAGGGTCCTACGACTTCTGAGGCGTTTGCCAATGTTGGATACAATTTGTAGAGACTCTGAGTTATGCCGCCCAGTTCCTTCTCTTTCTCGATTAGATAGACCTTGAAGCCTTGCTTTGCCATTGAAAGCGCAGCTGTCATTCCGGCTACTCCAGCGCCGATTACAAGCGAAGAACC
>Ga0315279_10008289_pt1 | contig 12616 bp, 8 predicted proteins | sample YL17G06_20_MG_FD_203694 | JGI IMG/M metagenome (GOLD analysis project Ga0315279, IMG submission 203694) | Sediment microbial communities from Yellowstone Lake, YNP, Wyoming, USA - YL17G06_20 | ecosystem: Environmental > Aquatic > Freshwater > Lake > Sediment | place: USA: Wyoming | collected... | reverse complement strand
AGCTTGGAAGAGGCGGCCGTCTATTCGTTCCTGGGGATTTAGGTTCCCCTAGTGGACCACTTCTTCGGCGACCAGCCTTTCGATCTCGTCACCCGCCATCCCCAGAAGCTCCCCCAGCACGTACTGGTTGTGCTCACCCAGCAGGGGGCCTGGACGGCGGATCTTGGCTGGCGTCCGCGAGAATCTCCATGGTGGGCTCAGCGTCAGCCTCTCGCCGATGAGCGGGTGGTGCAAGGGCTGCAAGACGCCGCGCTCGCGCAGGTGGGCATCCCGGACCAGCGCTCGCCCGTCGAGGAGGGGCATGGCTGCCACGCCCACCTTCTGCAAGGCCTGGGTCACTTCCTCCTGGGTACGGCTGGCGGTCCACTCGCCGATGATCTGGTCCAGTGCCCCCTGGTTTTGCCAGCGGCTGGCGGCATCGGCGAATCTTTCATCTTCCAGTCGGCCATCGCCCACCACCCGGCGGAGGGCATCCCACTCCTCCTGGCAGGCCACGGCGATGGTCACCCACTTGTCCTCCCCCAGGCAGGCGTAGCAGTTGTGGGGAGCCATGAGATGGTCGCGGTTTCCCGCCCTGGTCTGCACGCGGCTGTTCATGTTGTAGTCCATGAAGGTGTGCCCGATAAGGGTGCTGACGGCTTCCGTGGACGACAGGTCGATGTGCTGGCCCTTGCCGGTGCGTGCTCGATAGTGGAGGGCAGCCAGGATGGCGAAGGCGGAGGTGGTGCCGACGCGCAGGTCGACGGCGCCGCTGAGGGGCATGGGAGGGTCATCGGGGTGGCCGGTGATGTAGGCCAGGCCGCCCATGGCGGCGAAGGTGGGGGCGTAGCCAGCGTAGGTGCGCTCCGGCCCGGTGGCGCCCACCGCCGAGGAGGAGAGCATGATGATGTTGGGCTTGACCGCCTTGAGGTCGTCGTAGCCCAGGCCGAGCCTCTCCATCACCCCCGGGCGCATGTTCTCGGTCACCACGTCGCTTATCTGGGCGATCCTCTTCGCTATCTCCACTGCCTTGGGCTGGCTGAGATTCAGGGTCAGGCTCAGCTTGCCGGCGTTCAGGTCGTTGAAGATGACCGAATGATCGGGGCTGGTCATGATCGGCCCCGTCATCAGGGAGCGCAGGCGGGTATGGTCGAGGCGACGGCGGCTCTCCACCTTGATCACCTCCGCCCCTAGAAAGGCTAGAAGCAGGGTCGCGTGGGGCCCAGCCCAGGCCCAGGTGAAGTCGAGGATTCTGACGCCTTCCAGAGGCCCTGTCGTCATGTAGTAGTCCTATCGCTAGATGGTGCCATCAGCGGCCATCCTGGCCAGTTGCTCCCGCGAGTGGCCCAGGCGGCCGCAGTAGATCTGCTCATTGTGCTCACCGAGGGAGGGAGCGGCTCGCTCGCCGCGCCAGGGCGTCTCGGACATCTTGTAGGCAGCGGTGGGGTACTCCAGCCTGCCTGCCTGGGGATGGTCGAGTTCGGCGAAGAAGCCGCGCTGGCGCGCCTGTGGCCAGTCCGCGATCTCGGCCAGCGTGCGCACCGGCCCGATGGGGACGCCGAGGGCCTGCCCCTCATGATAGAGCTCCTCCTTGCTGTGTTGGGCCATCCACTCTTCCAGGAGGGGCTGGATCTCATCACGGTGCTGGGCGCGAGTGGTCTCATCGCGACACTTCTCGTCCTGGGCCCAGGCGGGGTTACCCATCATCTCCATCAGTGCCTGCCACTGGTGACTCTGAACAGGGGTGACCACCACGTATCCATCCTGGCAGGGCATCTGCCCTCCTACCATGCCCGGCAAGGGAGGGGGCTCCGGCGTGTTGGCGAAGAGGGCGACCATCACCCGCTCCAGGGCCAGCAGCGCCTCGAACTTGGAGATATCGATGTGCTGGCCCTGGCCGGTTGCCAGGCGGGCGAAGAGGGCAGCCAGGGTGGCGACAGCGGCGGAGAGGCCGCCGTCGTAGTCACCCACCTCGCCTCCGGCCACCACCAGCGCTTCCTTTCGCCTCTCTCGAGGAGCGACATAGAAGAAGGAGGAGTGGCCGCTGGCGTGATAGAGGTTGAGGTGGTAGCTCTTGTAGTCGCGGTAGGGGCCGGTCTGGCCGAAAGGGGTGATGGAGGTGACGATCAGGCGGGGGTTGATGGCGCTGAGGCTGGCGTAGTCCAGGCCCAGCTTTGCCATCTCGCCGGGCGGTCGATCCTCGAGGAGCACGTCGGCCTGCTCGGCCAGGCGCTGGAAGAGCTCGCGGCCGCTGGCTGTGCCCAGATTGAGGGTGATCCCCAGCTTGTTGGTGTTTAGGTAGAGGAAGAGGCCGCTCTTCTCAGGATGGGAGGCATCGTTGGGGAAGGGGCCTCGCGTGCGGGCGACGTCGCCCGCCGACGGCTCCTCCACCTTGATGACCTCTGCCCCCAGGTCGGCCAGGAGCTTGCCGCAGTAGGGCCCGCTGATCATCTGGCAGTACTCGAGGACCTTCAGGCCATCCAGGGCTGTTTCCACCATGGTCAAATTCTCCCGGGTAATGTTTGGCGGACCCTTCGGCCCGCCCCAGATATAGATTACGATGCGGGGTCGTTAGGGGCAAGCGGGGGGGAGGATGAGGGTGGTGGCGGAGGCTCAGTTTGCCGCCTTGCCAACCGTTGCGCCTGCGAGTAGGCGCGGGTCGGCCTAGGGGTTGACAACGCGGCTTAGGAGCGTATAATGCGCGGCGGCTACGGTGTGTTTCTTAGCCGATCAAGGAGGGCCGATATGAACAGCTTGCAGATGGTGCCTATGGCGCTGGTCGCGCCGCTGGCGGCGGTGGCCTCCAAGCGGAGGGTGTTTGCACGAGTGGGCCTCGCGGCGGCGCTGGCGGTGAGCCTCCTCTGGATGGGCGGCCACGGGGCCCAGGCTGACAGCTTCAACCCTACCGTCACCGTGAGCCTCTCCAACCCGGCGGCCGACAGCCCAGTCGACTACACCGCCCATATTCACATTCCCGACGGCGATGTTTACTACTCGTGGCCCATTACCTTTGTGCCAACCGCGTGGCAGTACACACCCGCCAGTGAGATGGACCTCGGCGTTCGGCGCTCCGCTGTGGATGCGGAGCCCCAGGTGGGGCTGATGAACGGCCCCTGCAACACCCCGCTGCCTCTCCACTTCGACATGTTGAGCGCCACCACCGACAAGTCCCGGACCGTGAGCTTCCAGGACGGCTTCAAGGACTCCAACGGCGACGGTAACATAGACTTCATCGACATGTACCCTGACTTCAACGACCGCATTCTCGGACCCGCCCAGCCCATCGTGCGGATGGTGGGCATCGCGGACGTGTCAGGGACGAAAGTCCTCCTGCAAACCCTGTCGTATGAGCTGGGCGCGACCGTCGCCGGCCGGACTTTCAATGCGGCTCTGGGCCGACCTGCTACGTCTCTCCTCAACAACACGGGTGACCCCCAAGCTGTACCGGCACCCGCGGCCGTGACGGACACCTGCTCGCCCGCCGACATCACCGCTGTAGACTTCAGCACCGCTCCGGACGGCACCGTCATCAGGAAGAATCCCAAGGAGCCCGGCACGTACACCTGGAACTACCTGTACATCGGCCAGCGGGACGCCGACGGCGACGGGATCGAGAACAACCTCGACCCCTGCCCTCTCACTGCCGATGCCGACTGGGACCCGCGGGCCGCCTCCGCCGTCGGGCCGGGTGACGCCGACGGTGACGGCCTGCCCTCCTCCTGCGACCCCGACGACAGCGAGGCCAACGCCGACGAGGACGGCGACATCTACTCCAACCGCGGGGACAACTGCCCGCTGGCCGCCAACGGCGTGGCTGACGCCGACAACCAGAAGGACAGCGATCTTGACGGCATCGGCGACGCCTGCGACCCGCACCCGAACGACGCCGACAGCGAGGGCGAGGCGCCGGAGGTGTGGCTGAGCCAGGACGTGACCATCACCGCGGCGGCGGCCACGCTAAGCCCGACGGCCAGCGCCACTCCCGCGGCCACGCCCACGCCCACGCCTCGACCCACTGGGGCGGGCTCTGAATCGGACAACTCGTGGGCCTGGTGGCTGTTCGCAGTTGCGGGAGCTGCCGCTGCAGCGGTGGCTGCGTTGCTCGTTTACCAACGCCGAAGAGCAAAGCCGTAGTACTGCAAGCGCCGCTAGTACAAGGCCAAGGCCGCATAGAGGACCGGCTTGTCCGGTTCGGGGCCCTGCCCTTCCTCGCGCTCGCCAAGGCCATCGTCTGGTTTGCTCTGGCGACCGAACCGCCTGTCGATGACAGCGGGGCCGGGCGGAGGCCACGCATCCTCACCACCGCCGCCATCATGGCCGCCACAGCGCTGAGATAGCGGTATAATGGCACGGGAAGAGCTATGAGAACAACGGCCACCCTATCCGATATCCTGGACGCTCGCACCAAAGAGGGCGAGCTGTACGAGCGGCTGGACGGCAACAAGGTTCGCTGCTACGCCTGTGGCCATCGCTGTGTCATCCTGGATGGCTTGCGGGGCATCTGCAAGGTGCGCTTCAACCGCGGCGGCAAGCTGCTCGTGCCCAGCGGCTACGTGGTTGGTCTCCAGTGCGACCCCACCGAGAAGAAGCCCTTCTATCACGTCCTGCCCGGCTCCAGCACCCTCACCTTTGGTATGCTGGGCTGCGACTACCACTGCCCCTACTGCCAGAACTGGCTCAGCTCTCAGGCCCTGCGCGACCCGGTGGCTGGCACTGTCCCCGAGGCCATCAGCGCTCAGAAGATAGCGGCCGCCGCCGTGCGCATGGGCGCCGAGATCGTCGGCAGCTCGTACAACGAGCCCCTTATCACCTCCGAGTGGGCGGTGGAGATCTTTCGCCTGGCCAAGGCAAAGGGCCTGAAGACGCTGTACGTCTCCAATGGCAATGCGACCCGGGAGGTGCTGGAGTACCTGCGGCCCTGGCTGGACTGCTACAAGGTGGACCTCAAGTCGATGTCCGCCAAGAGCTACCGCCTTCTGGGGGGCAAGCTGGCCAACGTCCTGGAGGGCATCCGCATGGCGGTGGAGATGGGCTTCTGGGTGGAGGTGGTGACCCTGGTGGTGCCGGGCTTCAACGATTCGGACGAGGAGCTGCGGCAGGCCGCCGACTTCCTGGCGTCGGTCTCTCGGGACATTCCGTGGCACGTGACTGCCTTCCACAAGGACTACAAGATGACCGGCCCCGACAACACGCCGCCGGAGACGCTGGTGCGGGCGGCGCGTGTCGGGAAGGAGGCGGGGGTCAGGTACATCTATGCGGGCAACCTGCCGGGCCTGGTGCGGTCGCTGGAGAACACCTACTGCCACAACTGCAACGAGCTGCTGGTGGAGCGCTTCGCCTACCACATTGAGGCGTATCGCATCCAGCCGGGTGGGCAGTGTCCGGCCTGCGCGACGGTGATTCCCGGCGTGTGGTGGTAGTGGTTGCCTTCTGCCAGATACGTTTTCTGGGCTGGTCGGACTAGGGGCTGATGGGGATGACGTAGGCCGCCCCGGCGTCCTTCCTGGTGCCATCGGGCCCGGCGGCGGCGCGAGCGGCGGCCAGCACGTCGTCGCGGCCGTCGCCGTTCCAGTCGGCGGCAGCGACGGAGACGCCGAGCACATCGCCCGGCTGGGCGCCGAGGACGGTCGCGCTCTGGGCGCTCTCGGCGATGTCCAGTGTTGGGCCCAGGGCAGGGGAGCCGAGAACGACGTACACCTCGCCGGCGTCTCGTTTGGCGTTTCGGCGGCCGTCGGCTGTTTCCGCTCCCAGGATGATGTCGGCGGTGCCGTCGCCGTTGACGTCGCCGCTGGCCATCGATGCGCCCAGGCGGTCGCTGGCGTCGGCACCCAGGATGGTGACGGCCTGTTGGCTCTGGGCGATGTCGAAGGTGCCGGCCAGGGAGGGCGAGCCGAAGATGACGTAGGCTTCGCCGGCGCTGCCACGGGTGTTGGCTGGGCCGTCGGCTCTGGGGGCGCCGATGAGGAGGTCGGCGATGCCGTCGCCGTTGACGTCGCCGCTGGCCACTGCGCCGCCCAGGTCATCGCCGGCGTCGGCCGCGGTGACGACGACGTCGGGAGGGCTGGAGGCAAGGTCGAGGGCGCCCGCGAGCGAGGGGGAGCCGAAGAGAACATAGACCTCGCCACTGTCTTCGCGGGCGTTGTTCGGGCCATCGGCCCTGAAGGCAGCGAGGATGAGATCGTCCAGGCCGTCGTCGTTCAGGTCGCCCATCGCCAGGTGGTGGCCTAGCTGGTCATCATCGTCCGCGGCGATGACAGCCAGGTCATACCCGGCCAGGGCCATGTCTCTGGTGCCAGATAGGGACGGCGAGCCGAAGATGAGGTAGGCCTCTCCGCCCTGATACCTGGCGTTCTGGGGCCCGTCGGTCAGGAAAGCGCCGACCAGGATGTCGGCGCGGGCGTCGCCGTTGGCGTCGCCGCTGGCCAGGGCGACGCCCAGGCGGTCATCCTCTTCGTCGCCGAAGATGGTGAGGTCTTGCTGGCCGGAAGCGATGTCTATGGTTTCCGGCAGGGACGGTGACCCGAAGATGACGTAGGCCTCGCCGGCGTTGGGCCGCTGGTTGTTGGGGCCGTCGGCCAGGAGGGCCCCAACCAGGATGTCGTCGATGCCATCGCCGTTGACATCGCCGGCGGCCAGGGCAAAGCCGAGGGAATCGCCGCTGTCGGCGCCGAGTATTGTCACGTCTGGCTGGGCCGCCGCCAAATCGATGATCTTGCCCCAACGCGTCGGGGGGCCAAAGATGACGTAGGCTTCGCCGGCGTCGGGGCGGCTGGCGTCGGGGCCGTCAGCGGCAAAGGCGCCCACGATGATGTCGGCGGTGCCGTCGCCGTTAACGTCGCCGCTGGCGACGGCGCTGACCCTGTCCTGGGGCCGAGCGCCGAACAGGGTGAGGGCGGGGCGCTGGCTGGCGAGATCGATGGTTAGTGGCCCCTGGACCTTCGGCTCCCCGTCTCGGCAAGCCGCCAGAGCGACGGTCAGAAGAGCGACGGCTGTCAGGGGCAGCCAGAAGGGCTTCTCGCTCTTCGAGCGTTCCTCTTCCCCTCGCAACTGTCTGTTCGGCAGCGGCCCAGACCGCTAGAAAGCGAAGGGAGGGTATTCCTGCGTCAGGGAGAACAGGTAGGCGGTCACCCTCGTCTGCCAGCGCAGGTAGCCGAGGACGAAGTCATAGAACTGGCGCGGGTACACCTCGTTCAGGAGGGCGACGACGGCCGCCCAGGGAAGGATGAGGATGAAGGCCAGGCCGAGGATGCCCAGGGCGATGCTGTGGGGGATGAGGAGGATCTGGGTGAAGAGGGCGTGCAGCCAGGTGGGGTTGCCGCTGGGCCGGAACTCGACCTTCACATCGCTCTCGATGGCCTTTTCGGGCGCTTCGTTGGTCAGGAAGAGCAGGTAGCATTGGATGGCCATCCAGAGCTTCCCGTAGCGGCCAAACTCAGTCGAATCCTCCTCGATGTACTTGTCACCGCCCTTCTGGTTGACCCGCAAGGCGATGATGATGGGGGCGACGATGTACGCCAGGAACGAGAGAATCCCTGAGACGAGAGGGAACAGGAACAGGATGATGATGTGAAGTATGGCCTGGTCTCTGGGGAGCTTCTCGGGACAGGGCACATCAAGGGTGGCGGGGTAGGCTGCGGCCATGGCTTCCTCCTTCTCGCTGGCACGGACTCGGCGATCGCAGGTATCGTCCGCATGATCGCGCGCAACGGCCGCCTTGTCAACTAGTTGGCTGGTAGCGTTCCGCTGACGAAATATTGGCACCCCATAGCACACTCTGACGCCTGTTACAGCGCTACCCGGCGCGAGAGAACTCGGCCATGGCGACGACGAGCATGATCACTCCTAGCAGGCCAACCAACCCTAGCTCTAACCCAACCGGCACGGGCCAGCCGTTCCAAGTCATTCCCTGGTTCAAAGTCTGGCCTGCGTTCGCCGGCACGGATACGTAGGAGAAGACAGCCCGACGCATGGGATCGACTGCGTAGCTTAACGGGTCGAGCCGGGTGAGCACCTGCAACCAGGTGGGTAGGCGACCGAGCGGAAACATAGCGCCTGATAGAAAGAACATCGGCAGGACGAAGAACTGCATGACTACCTGGAACGATTCCACCTGCTGCAGGCGGCTGGCCACCAGAACGCCGAAGGCCGTGAGGGCGAAGGCCGCGAGGGCCATCTCGCACACTAGTGTTAGCAACAAGATAGGTGAGTATGGTACGTGCACGAGGCGAGCGAGCGCCAGTATGATTACGCCCTGCAACGTGGCGATTGTCGCGCCGCCCAGACACTTACCAAGAACCAATGACCCGCGTCGTACCGGCGCTACCAGCATCTCGCGCAGAAAGCCAAACTCCCGGTCCCACACGATGGAGATGGCGGAAAAGATCGAGGTAAAAAGCACCGTCATGGCTATGACGCCAGGAAACAAGAATGTACGGAAGTCTACGCTCTGGCCTGGTCCATTCTGTACCAACGGCGACAAGCCCGTCCCCAAGACGAACAGGAAGAGCACTGGCTGGGCTAGGGAGGTGACTATCCGGATACGGGCACGGAAGAACCGGATAAGCTCTCGTTTCCAGACGACGCGCACCGCTCGCAGGTCGTCATACCAAGACCCGCCAGCAATCCGCGCGGAGACCACTTCAGCGATGTCGGTGGCCATTTCTACTTGCTCCTTCTAGCACGCATAAAGGGTCCGGCCCGGAGGTAGTCGCTGGCAGAGGCTTCGGCATCACGAATGGTGCGCCCGGTGTATGCCATAAAGACATCGTCGAGAGTGGGACGGGCCACATTGACTGAACGGATGGGTACGCCTAGCTCCGCGAACAGGCGAGGAACGAACTCCGCCCCGCCAGGCACGTATAGGGCGACCGCGCCCTCGCTCACCTTTGCTTCCAGCCCGAAGCGCTCTTGGAGGGCCACTATGGTGGCGGTATCGTCGTCGGTGCGCAACTGCACTCGGTCCTGGCCAACGCTGGCCTTCAGCGCCGCGGGGGTGCCGCTGCCCACAATCTCGCCCTGATCAATGATCGCGATGCGATCACAGTACTCGGCTTCGTCCATGTAGTGTGTTGTCATGAATATGGTGATATCTTCACGCTGCCTGAGTTCATTGATGTAGCTCCAGACATGACTGCGGGTCTGGGGATCGAGGCCCAGGGTCGGCTCGTCGAGAAAGAGCACGCGGGGTGAATGCAGAAGGCCGCGCGCGATCTCGAGCCGGCGCTTCATTCCACCCGAGAAGGTGCGCACGATACTTCCGCGCCGGTCCCAGAGTTCCACCATTCTGAGTACCTGGCGGATGCGAGAAGCGACGAGCAATCCAGACATACCATAGAGCTCGGCATGAAAGCGGAGGTTTTCTTCAGCGGTGAGGTAATCGTCAAGGGTGGTGTCCTGGAATACCAGACCGATGCGGCGGCGCACCTCCCTTGCCTGCCTTACCACGTCGAAGCCAGCGACACGCGCATGCCCCTTCGTCGGTCGGATCAGGGTGCACAGCATCGAAATAGTGGTGGACTTGCCGGCACCGTTAGGGCCGAGAAACCCAAAGGTTTCCCCCGCCCCGACCTCAAAGCTGATCCCGCGAACCGCCTCGACCTCGCCGTAGCTCTTATGGAGCTGGTTCACCTCGATGGCAGCCTGGCGATCATCAGAAGGACCTACAGGCTCGCCCAGTGAATCTGCCAACTCTGGTTGAGAGGAACCGCCAATACTCATGCTCTAAACCCCCACCTCACCTGTTACTTCTCATCCCCCGTATGGCGTTGCTGACGATCGGTGACACTCCTATCAATGGGTAATCCCTACTCGTAGCGCAGGGCCTCGGCGATGGCGACGCCGGAGGCCTGGCGCGAGGGGATGATGGTCATCAGGAAGGAGGTGCCGTAGGCGAAGGCGGCGATAATGATTAGCTGCCACCAGGGGATAATGAAGGCCATATCCATGTTCCCGAACGCCTCGCTGCTGAGCATGTTGAAGGATAGGAGAAGGGCCAGGCCTATTCCCGAGGCAACCCCCAGCAGGGCGATGAAGGAGGACTCCATCAGGAAGCTCAGGGCCACCGCGCTGCGCTTGTAGCCGATGGCGCGCAGCATGCCGATCTCCTGTCGCCGCTCCACCACCGAGCGGAAGGCGATGACGCCCACGGCGGCCGTGCCCACCAGCAAGCCGAGGCCCATGAACCCCTGGATCACGTAGAAGAAGGCGTTGGAAGTGGCCTGCTGCTCCTCGAGCATCTGCTTCAGGGAGTCGGCCTGGGCCCCGCGGCTGACCAGCGCCGCCTCGATGGCCTTGGCCGTCTTGCTGGCATTCACGCCCGGCTCGAGCTTTATGTAGAAGCGCGAGAACTTGGGCGGCCCGTACACGTCCTTAAACGTCTGCGCCGATATGTAGATGCCGGAAAAGTTGGCGGACGCCCCCAAGTTGGTGATGCCCACCACCTTGACGGAGGCCGTCCGCTTGCTGGCGGGGTCGCGGACCTCCAGGGTGGGCGGGTCCATCACCTTATCGGACTGCTTCACGCCGTCGAGAGTGAACTGCCCGGGTGGCCCGAAGCCGCCGCCCCCGGCCACGGCATTGGCGTCCACCACCGCCAGGCCGGGTGTGGTACGCAGGGCCTGCCAAACGGCGGCGTCGTCCTGATATTCGCGCGCCCGCGTCTGGAGAGGGATGCGCGCCGCTGCCAGGAAGCCGTCGTCCAGGCCCTGGACGGGGTAGTCCCACCATTCGGGCCCCATAGCGCTGTCCTGGACCTGGCGGACCTCCGTTCCCACGAACAGGTTGGGGAAAAGGACAGCGCCCATGGCAGCGAAACGGGAGGTGTCCACTGAGGGGTTGCCTTCGAGGGCAGCCTTGAGATCGCCCACCGGGTTGTTGGGGTTCTCGGTCACCACCACGTCCCAGCCGCCGCGCGAGTCGTCCCGCAGGAAGAGGGCGTTGAAGTTGGTGTTCATCATGGACATCATCGCCACGGCGAACACCACCAGAGAGATCATGGCCATGGTCATGCCGGTGCGGAACTTGTGAGCCAGGGGGTAGGCGATAGCGATGCGGAGGGAGGGGAGGATGCGGCCCAGGCGGCCGCCCAGGCGCTGCACGGCCAGCAAGATGACGTCGGCGTTGTAGACCAGCACGAAGGTGGTGGCGGTCACCATCATGATGCCGCTGAGGAAGAACATCTCGATGCCGCTCTTCATCTCGGGCAGGAAGGACCATATGTCGAAGGGGAGAGCCCAGTAGATCAGCAGCAGCAGTCCGACGATGGTGAATACGGGCCGTTCGGGGAGGGCCAGGTAGCGCAGAACGGGCGCCAAACTCAGGAGGGCCAGCGACACGCCGAGGACATGCGGGAACCCCTGGCCGACGGCAATACCGGTCCAGCCCAGGAGCGCTCCCAGCAGGATGCCGAGGATGCCCAGAATGAGGGTGCGCCGGCGGGCCCGCCGGTAGGTGGGCTCGGGGATGTTGCGGATGGCGCGCACGATGTTGAGGCGGCTCACCTGCCAGGAGGAGACGACGACGGTGATGAAGGTGACCACCACCCCCAGGCAGTAGGCGACGATGAGGCTGCGGGGCATGACGTAGGGCTTGATGGAGACGCCGAACTGGCCGAAGAGGGCCGCCATGATGCGGGTCATGCCCAGCGACACCAGCACCCCCAGGGCGGCGCCTACGAGGGCGGCTGCCAGGTTGTAGGCCATGCCCTCTGAGAGGAAGGACTGAACGAGCTGGGAACGCTTGGTGCCCAGGGCGCGGCTCATGCCCATCTCCGGCTTTCGCTCGGCGGCCAGCATCACGAAGATCATGAAGATCAGCAGGACGCCGGCGGCGATGGAGAAGAGGCCCATGACCACGAACATCGTGGTCATGACGTTGCCCATGAGTTCGGCGCTGTCGACGAACTCTTGCTTCATCTTCTCCACCTTCAGGTTGGGGTCCGAGAGGGCGGCCTGCGCCTTAGCCGTCACCACGTCCGTGAGGCCGATGCTGTCGCGCACGCCGCCGCGGTTGGAGATGGCGATGGCGTCCAGTTCGCCTTTGCGGCCCAAGAGATTCTGGGCCACGTCCAGGCGGGTGACCATGCCCTCGGTGGTGATACTGTCCCCCTGGCCCTGCAGGTTGATGGCGCCGGTGAGGGCGGAGTTCTTGACGATGTCCACTACGGTGAAGGTGTGCGGGAGGTTCTGGGCGAAGATCGTTACCGTGTCGCCGGGGCGGGCATCCAGCTCCTTAGCCCCCTTCGCGTTGAGGTAGATCTGGTCCTCGGCCAGGTGGCTCAGGTCCACCGGCTTGCCGTCGCGGGTGACGATATCGGGAAAGCCGGCCAGGCGGGCGGGGTCGACACCGATCATGGTGGCGGCGGGGCTGCTCAGCTTCGTGCGCTCGTTGATGATGGGCAGCGGCTCGAAGATGGCGGGGGCGATGCCGTCCACGTCGGGGTCGTTGGCCAGGGCGGCGTCCAGTTTCGCGACGGCGGACTGGGGGACTACCGCCTTCTCAACGGCCACCGTAGACTCCCCCGCATTGAAGATGACGGCCTCATCCATGTGGCCCAGCCATTCGTAGGCGAGGCTGGTGATGCTGTGATCGACGGTGTCGCCGGTGGTGAGGGCGGCGGAGATGATGAGGGTGGAGAGCA